>Ga0210057_1001733_pt1 | contig 32481 bp, 41 predicted proteins | sample CryGeyCG2114_010_2_FD_183968 | JGI IMG/M metagenome (GOLD analysis project Ga0210057, IMG submission 183968) | Groundwater microbial communities from aquifer - Crystal Geyser CG10_big_fil_rev_8/21/14_0.10 (SPAdes) (version 2) | ecosystem: Environmental > Aquatic > Deep subsurface > Groundwater ... | reverse complement strand
AACAACTTTTTTCTTAAATTCTTTTTCAATATTTATTACATAAAAAGGAATGTTAATTTTTTTGGCAACCAATCTTGCCAGCTTTTCAGATTTTGCAAAATGGCGATTCAGCTTCATAAAAACTCCGACTACAAAATAGCCCTGTTGTTTTAACAGAGCCGCAGCCACGCTTGAATCTACTCCGCCAGACATAGCTACAACGACTTTTTTATCTTTTTTCATCTTTCGATAAATAATTTTTAATAGCTTTTTTCAAAGCGTCTGCTCCCAGCATAGAACAGTGGAGTTTTATATTAGGCAAACCGCCTAGCGAGGCGACAATTTTTTTATTATCAATTTTTAACGCCTGTTGTAATGTTTTGCCTTTTGCCAAATTCGTAACTACGCTGCTTGTAGCTATTGCCGCAACGCATCCATATGTTTGAAACTTTATATCTTTAATTATTTCTTCGCCTTTTTTGTTTTTTGCAACTTTAATATAAAGCTTCATAACATCTCCGCACGTTGGATTTCCGACCTGTCCGACTCCATCATGATTCTTAAGAAATCCATAATTGTGCGGATTTTTAAAATGCGCCATAACTTTTTTCGTATATAAACTTGAACAAGCGTTAATTTTTTTTGCCATAAAGTGAAATTGCCCTTATTTTTTTAATTGCTTCGGGCAAGACCTTTAAAAAATAATTTATTTCTTTTTCTGTTGTGAATCTGCCTAAAGAAATTCTCAAAGACCCGTGGGCTTGCTCTGGCTTTAATCCTGTAGCCAGCAAAACATGGCTCGGTTCAAGCGTGGCTGAAGAACAAGCAGAACCCGTAGAACAGGCAATTCCGTGTAAATCAAGCTGAATTACCATTGATTCACCCTCAACAAAATCAAACCGCACATTAACATTGTTTGCCAGCCTTTTTGTTGGATGCCCGTTTAAATGCGATCCTTTTATTTTTAATAATCCTTTTATTAATTTCTCGCGCAATTTTGTAAGTTTTTTGTTTTCTTTTTTAGCTTCCTTTTTATAAATTTCAACGGCTTTTGCAAACCCTACAATTGCCCCAACATTTACAGTAGAGCTTCTTAATCCATTTTCTTGTCCGCCACCGTGAAGTAATGGCACAATTTTTATTCCTTCTCTAATATATAAAAGTCCTGCTCCTTTTGGTCCGTAAATTTTATGTGAACTGGCTGTCAGCAAATCAATGTTCATTTTTTTAACATCAATTGGTATTTTTCCAAAAGACTGCGAGGCGTCTATATGGAAGTAAACCTTTTTTTCACGGCAAATTTTTCCAATTTCTGCAATATTTTGTATTGTTCCAATTTCATTTGAAGCATGAATAATAGAAACCAAAATTGTTTCAGGCTTAATTTCTTTTTCAATATCTTTTGGATTTATCATGCCATACTTATCCACCGGAATTTTTGTAATTTCAAAACCCTGTTTTTCAAGCCATTTTACAGATTCAACTACGCAATGATGTTCTATAGAAGAAATAATTATGTGGCCTGTTTTATTTGCTAACGCCAAACCTTTCAAAGCCAGATTATTGCTTTCGGTGGCAGAACTTGTAAAAATTATTTCATTGGGTTTGGCGTTTATTATATCTGCCAGTTTTGCCCGGCTTTCTTCTAGGGCAATTTTTGCGTTTTGGCCAAAACTATGAAGCGACATTGTGTTGCCAAAATTTTCAGACAAAAATGGCGCCATTGCTTTTGCAACTCGCGGGTCAACAGGGGTGGCGGCGGCATAATCTAAATAAACTCTTTTCATAATTTTATTTTACAAATAAACCGCAGAGACACTTGCCGTCTTTTTCTACTTCATTTTCTCGGTAAATGCAAGGGCAGATTATTTTTGCATCTTTTGCTTTATCTCCCGTTACCCGCCGGCACGGGCAATATCTTTTTTTATATTTTTCTTCATTTCTTTTTAGCCCGGCCATTATTCTTTCTACAATTTTTTTGTCAGGATTTAGTTTCATGATTTAACCATTTTTTAATATCTGCCTCTGTTCTTAACCCCACAAAACCGCCAACCGATTTTCCATTTTTAAAAAGCGCTACTGTAGGAATTCTATCTATTTTAAATTTCTGGGCAGTTAATGGAATATCATCAAGATTTGCTTTTAATAAAATAATTTTATCTTTAAATTCTTCTGCCACTTTTTCTAAAATAGGGGCTAAAACAGAACACGGCTCGCACCAAGTTGCAAAAAAATCAACCAGAACCGGCTTCTCTGTTTTTGTTATTTCTTTTTCAAAATTTTCGTCAGTTAAAATTATTCCCATATTATTTTTTAAGTTTTTTAGCCATTTTTAATTCTCTCAATGACAGCCCCATAAATACGGCCAGCAATAAAATTGTGTTAAGGGGAGCTAGCCAAAAAGGAAAATCTTTGCCAAATGCTTCTAAAACCATAAAGCCCCCAAGCACGCCTATTGAATACATAGCTCCGTTTTTTAAATAAGCAAATTTTGCTATTACTTCTGTTCCATGTATGGTTAATTCTCTCACTATGAAAGCTCCCAGCCCGTTGCCTAAGAATATCAAAGGAATTGAAATTGTAAAGGCAAATGCTCCAATAACGCCGTCAATTGAAAATGTTGCGTCTAAAACCTCCAGATAAAGTATTTTGCTTATAGCCGACATATTGCCTTGCATCAATTCTTTTTCTTTTGCTTCAGCATTTTTTTTGAAACCGTCTGTTATAAAAAATGCAGTAGATCCAATTGCGGCCGACAGAGCCAGCATTGGGTTTACTTTTATTGAAAAATAAACTATTACGCAAAAAAATAAAGAGGCAAAAGCATAAAACCAGACAGATTGCCTGTGTATAAAATGCTCAACAAAAAATGCGTATTTTTTTTCTTCTAAAAATAGCCATCCCAAAAATACCAAAAATAAATATACTCCGCCCCCTAAAAGCAATAAAGACTGCGACTGCTCAACATATTTTGCAATTTCGGGAGTTGGATGAAAAACAAAAGACAATACCTGCCAGAAAGAAAACGCCGGGTTGGCCAGCCATACAATTGAAAAAGGAAGCGCTCCCCTGACGGCAAACACCGCTATTAAAAGACCCCAAAATAGAAAAAACTTTCTATATTTTTGGGGAAGCGTTTTTAAAACATGGGCGTTTATAATTGCGTTGTCAACGCTTGAAATAACTTCAAAAAGGCACAAACCCAACACAACTACTAAAAATTCAAAAATTGGTATCATTTTAAAAAATAATAATATTATTACATTCTAAATTCAAAACAACAAAAAAACAACCCCTTTAGATTTTGGAGCTGTTTTTTTGCAGTATTTGATTAGCAGTTTTACGTTGACTTGGATTTTTTGCTAAACAAAAATATATATAAAATTTCTAATATTCCCACAGTATTTACAATTAGTAATACTATAACCAGGGTTTACTGCCATTTCTGGCTGCTCTCCAAAGGGCAAACCCCTTCCAAATTAGCGACCAAATGGCCAGAACCGTAAAAAGGGTTAAAAGACCTGATGATAATGAGGAAAACCCCATTACATTAAAATATTCTCCATACATATTTTTTAATTTTTAATTTTTAATAATATGGTAGCCAGCGACCCCGAAGGCTACCGAAACATTTAATGACTCTTTTTTGCCATGCATTGGCAAATAAATAATTTTGTCTGCCCTTGATAATGGTTTTTTGGAAATTCCATTTACTTCGTTTCCAATTATTAAAGCTAAAGGAAACTTTGGCTTAAAATTTCTATAATCAACTGCTCTTTTATCTTGTTCTAGCGCTACTATATATATTTTATCTTTTTTTAGCCTGTCAATCAACCTCCACGCCTGTCTGCAATATTCAAACGGAATTGTCTTTTCAGCTCCCAGCGCGGTTTTTGAAATCTTGTGATGCGGCGGCTGCCCCGAAATTCCGCATAAAAAAATCTTGCTCGCGCCCAAAGCGTCAGCAGTTCTAAAAATAGATCCTATATTTTCCAAACTTCTTATATTATCGCATATCACAAAAAACTCATTTTTATTATATTTTATTTTTTTATTCATTATTTTATCATTATAAAAATTTAACGCCTTGTGGCGACGATCGTCTACACAACACTGATTGTTAATTATTAAAATAATTTGAAATATTTTTTAAGATAATCATCGTTATATATTTTTTCTGCTAAGACAATATTTACAAACGGATTTATATTAAAAACCTCGCAAATAAGCTGAACTTCTTTCTCGCAGGGATAAGGGCAAGCCCAAACGCTTTTTTGTAATTGAAAAAAATTTAATTTTTGAAGTTTTTCTCGCATTGCATTTCTGGCCCGCCTCCCCTTTCTTTCTGGAATATCAAATATAACAATCCGCCATTTTTTGTCCCAAATTTCTTGTTTTTCAATTTTCATATTATCAAATAAAATCTCCTTCACAACTTTTTTTCCTTTTTCGGTTAATTTCACTGTAAATTTTCCTTCTGTTTCTTTAACTATTATAATTTTATTTTTATTCAAACCAGATAGAGATTGTGCCAAGGCGTTTTCATTCAAATTTCTATATTTTTTGTTATACTTTTTATTTTTTATAATAGCCCTAGTTATATTTATTAAAAAATAAGGCGATGTTGCGGCAACTGCAAAAATACTCGCGACTGCCAGCATCAATAAAACATCTTTCGTAATTTCTCCGTATCTTGTTCTCATAATATTTTTATTTTACAGTTTAATTTTATTCCAGCTACACTGTCTTGTCAATGCGATCGTCGATACAAAGCAGTAACGCCTGAAATCTACAGGGATAATAAATAACAAAAAAAAGAGCGCCGGAAAAGAAAATCTCCTCCGGCGCACGGTTTGTTCGGCCGCCTCAGGATCAGAAACTCACACAACTGTTGGTGGGCAAATCAACCACACTTTAATTGCGTGGACAAGAGCGCCACGGAAAGGACACATTTCAATTGCCATGAAGTACGGCTGGGGATCTTTACATACACAGCACGGCACCGTGACAGAGAACAAAATCCCCACTTTTTTTTGGTACCCGCACACTTTCGGCTGAAGCCCAAGTTCTTCACAGCGCTTGAGCGCGGCCTCCAAATGCAAATTCTTTACCCCGATCGTCAGCCGCCAGGCTTCGAACGTACCGGCCAGTTTTGTTGTATCGGCCATGGCACATCCATCCTCCAAATAAAGGTGCAAAAAACGTTGAGACGCACACGCATCTCTCAAACACTACTCTACTCCGTTTATTTTATCTGTCAACTTTTTTATAACAATAAAAAAAACGACGGAATAAACCGGCGGCCGGAAAAGGTGGAAACTTTTTTCACGGCTGTAAAATATCTTCTGTTCTGCCGTTTATTGAAATTTCAACGCTTTTAATTGTTGAAAATTGTTTTAAAGTTTCTGTTATTTGCGCCCTTATTGCAGAAACCTTGCAAGAACCTCCAACCTGATATTCAAGCTGTTCATTAAAATCGGCTCTAGCTATGCCGCTTTCCATGCCAATCATCAAGGTTTGAAGCCTCACCCCCTCGTTTATGCTGGTAAAAAATCCCGCATTTTTTTCCTCTTCTGTGGGGCCCCGAAAAAGTTCTAATAAGGAAGCCGAACCTGTTGACTCTGTTTTTGGTATTTCTCTCTCAACTGGAAAAACTTTATTGCAGGAAATTTCAGGATCCATTTTGTTGTTGTTAAAATAGACTTTGACCTTCATTGTTTCGCCAGTTGGCTTGACAGTGTTATTAATATTTTTTGGCCACATTAAAATACCCGCTAAAACAACTATTATTACGGCTAATATTATTACAATTATAATTTCTTTTTTCATAGATTAATATTACATTTTAATGAAAAAAAATAAAGCCCCTTGACATGACTGTTTAAAAGGAGTATAATAAATTCAATATAATAAAGTCGATAATAATAAAATAAAAAATATCATAATGTTCGACAGAAACAATAACAACAGGGGTTTTGCTCCAAGAGAAATGGTAAAGGGAAACTGGAAGTGCGGCGAATGCGGAGTAGAAATCACAGAGCTTCCTTTTGAGCCAGCTCCAGACAGGCCAATCTATTGCAGAGAATGCTGGGCCAAAAAGAGACCCCCAAGATTCAGCAGATAAAATCTAATTGAATCAGAAAAACAATCCGCCAAAAGCGGGTTGTTTTTTTATTCATGTGTTTTGCAATAATAATATTTATTAAGTATAATCAAAGAATATTATTATTCATTTTTTATGAACCAAAGGTCTGTAAAAATTAAACATTATTTTTTAAAAGACATAAATCCTGTTATTCGTTTTCTCATAATTTCAGACACTGTTTTTATGAGTGCCGCCGGATTGCTTGGCCCGATATTTGCTCTTTTTATTGAAGGCTTCATCAGGGGCGGAAATGCATCTGTGGCGGGAATAGCGGCCGGAATTTATCTTTTCACAAAAAGCGTTTTCCAAATTCCCATAGCAAATTTTATAGACAAAGTCAGGGGCGAAAAAGATGATTTTTGGCTTATGTTTTGTTTTACAATTTTAATCGCCCTGACCCCGCTCCTCTATCTCATAATCAACCTGCCCATTCAGCTTTACATTGTGCAATTTTTTCTTGGGCTCTTCACTGCTTTTACCTTCCCCACTTATATGGCAATATTCACGCGCCATGTTGATAAGAATAAAGAAGGAACAGAATGGGGCGTATATTTTACACTTGTTGATTTGATAAGCGCAATGTTTGCCGTCATTGGCGGATATGTTGCCACAGCCCAAGGATTTCCAATTTTAATTATTGCTGTTGTGGCCATATCATTATTGGGAGCTATGCTTCTTTTCCCCATTAGGCCTTACATTAAAATATCTTCTTGACAAATTAATGCGCTTATTATAATATTGGCATAAGCGTTTCAGTTCCTTAATCACCAGGAGGACGCAATGTCCAAACCGCAGCTTCCCCATCACGATGTTTTTGTGAGATTGGCTCCCTCCAAAATCCATGGAGTCGGAGTTTTCGCAATCTGACGCATAAAGAAAGGAACGTTGGTCTGCCAAGGAGACGAAGCGGATCTGGTATGGATACCAAAGAGTAAAATCCGCCGCTTGCCCGGAGAACTCAGAAAGCTTTTTGAAGACTTCTGTGTTTTCAGGGGCAATTTAGTAGGATGCCCCCGGAGCTTCAATGTGCTGACAGTCGCCTGGTACTTCAACGATTCCAAAAACCCGAATGTCGGCTGCAATCCAAATTACGATTTCTTCGCCTTGCGGGATATAAAAAAGGGCGAGGAACTCACAGCCGACTACGGCACATACAGCGACGAGTAACTCGGGCAGGTCTTTTCGGACCGTTTCAAGTTGAAACGGTCCTCTTTTTTTGCAAAAAAATTTGTATTTTATTTTTTTAGTGATATAATAAAAAAATAATTTAAAAAAAATTAAAAAAATGACGAACGGACAAAATGGAAAAAATTTTATTGCCGAAGAGCCTGCTGAAATAGATACTTTGCTAGAAACTGAAACCCCTATTGAGGAGGATGTTTTAGAAATTTCAAAACCAAAAGGATTAATTGAACCAAAAAAATTTTTCTTTATCAGTTGGGAAAGCTTAGGCGGAGATCTGGCATGGAAATTAAAAAGAGAAGGACATGAAGTAAAATTTTGGCATAAAGACCGCGAAGATATTGAAATATATGACGGTTTGATAGACAAAGTTGAACGATGGGAGGATTTCAAAAACTGGGCTGACGTAATTATTTTTGATGATTCTGGATTCGGAAAAATTGCTGACTCGCTGCGCAGGGAAGGCAAATTAGTAATAGGGCCCACAGAATACAGCGACAAACTTGAAGAGGATAGAGAATTCGGCCAGCAGGAAATGAACAGAGTAAAAATGAATACTCTTCCCCACTGGAATTTTTTTGACTACGAACAGGCCATTATTTTTTTGAAAGAAAATCCTGGACGATATGTTTTTAAGCCTTCTGGCAGCGTGCTTGCAGAACAAAAAGGAATTCTTTTTGTGGGCAATGATGATTCGGGTTCCGACTTAATAGAAGTGCTCACAAAAAATAAAGCCACCTGGTCAAAAAAATATAAAAATTTCCAGCTGCAAAAATTTGTGCAAGGAGTTGAGGTTGCTGTAGGAGCTTTTTTCAATGGAAAGGACTTTATTTATCCGATAAACATAAACTTTGAACATAAAAATTTATTCCCGGGCGACATTGGCCCCTACACTTCGGAAATGGGAACATTAATGTTTTGGTGCGGGCCTAACCCAATTTTTAGGGCAACTCTTGAAAAAATAAAAGAGCCGTTGGCCCAGAGCGGATATGTCGGGTATATAGATGTTAATTGCATAGCCAATAATTACGCAATATATCCCTTGGAATTTACAGCGCGATTTGGATATCCCACCACTTCAATACAATTAGATGGAATTTTATCGCCTACGGGCGAGTGGTTGTTGAAGCTTGCAAAAGGGGAAAATTTTGAACTGCGCACTAAAAGAGGATTTCAAATTGGAGTGGTTGTTGCGGTTCCGCCATTTCCGTATAACGATAAAAAAACAGCCGATATTTACCGCGACTTATCTATTATTTTTAAAAAACCGAATTTAGAGGGCGTCCATTTGGGCGATGTAAAACTTATTAACGGTGATTGGCATCTTGCGGGAGACTCGGGTTACGCATTAATAATTACGGGATCGGGAACAACGGTTGCTGAAGCAAGGAAAATGGCTTACAACCGCGTAGAAAACATAATTCTTCAAAATAAATTTTACAGAACCGACATTGGCCTTCGCTGGAATAGCGACAGCGACAGATTGCAGTCTTGGGGGTATTTAGCATAATTAAAAATTTATGAAATATGATTTTGTAGTTTTAGGGGCAGACGGAATGCAGGGGCTTATAGTTACAAAAGATTTATTACAAAAAGGATATTCCGTGCTTGCTGCAGATTTGTACAAAACAAAAATAAGCAAATTATTAAAACTGTTTGGAAATAACAAATCTGTTTTCAAATACATCGATTTGCGAAATATTGAAAAAACAACAAAACTTCTTAAAGATTCCCGGTCTGATATTGTTATAAACTGCGCTGATATGTATTGGAATTTAAATGTTTATAAATCTTGTATTGAGGCCAAAATGCACTGCGTTGATTTGGGTTCATGGATTGAATTAACGCGCCAGCAATTGAAAATGGACAAAGATTTCAAGGGAATCAGCAAGACGGCAATTACCGGCTGCGGTTCGGTGCCTGGAATTGGAAATGTAATGTTAAAATATGCTTCAGAAAAATTTGACAAACTAAATAGTGTTGAAGTTGGATTCTCGTGGGATTCTAATATAAAAAAATTTGTCGTTCCGTTTTCAATGAAAAGCATTTTAGAAGAACTTACATACGACCCGCGCATTGTAGAAAATGGAAAATGGGTAAAGCGAAAACCGCTTGAAATAATTCGGGAAAGAAATTACAGAAGCATTGGAAAGCAAAAATGTTTTTTGGTGCAACATCCCGAACTTTTTACTTTTTTCCATTACTTCAAAAACAAGGGGTTGAAAAACGTAAAATTTTTTGCAGGGTTCCCAAAGCATTCTCTGCCAAAAATACGCGCCTTAATAGATATGGGTTTTCACAGCGACAAACCATTAAAAATTGAAGGGGTAAAAATAGCTCCGTTTGATCTTTTGGCCCCCGTATTAAAAAGATTAAATTCCCCCGAAGGATATGAAGAACAAGAAAATTTATGGGTGGAGATTTCCGGCATCAAAAATGGAAAACAAAAAAACATTTTGATGGAATGCATAGTGCCGCCGGTAAAAGGCTGGGAAGATTCTGGGTGTAATATTGATACCGGATTTCCAGCGGTAATTATGGCGGAAATGATAAAAAGCGGACGCATAAACAGTCCCGGCAGCTTTGCGCCAGAAGCAATTGTTCCGCCGCAAGAATTTTTTAATGAAATTGGGAAAAGAAATTTTGTGGTTTATGAAAACGGTAAGGCAATAAAATCTAATGAATATGCTGTTAGTTAAAACAAAAATTGGCCCAAGCAAAATTAATGGAATAGGACTTTTTGCAGATGAATTTATAAAAAAAGGCTCACCCGTATGGCGTTTTACGCCGGGTTTGGATTTAAAACTGACCGAAAAAGAATTGGTAAAATATCCGCAATTGGCGCAAGACTGCATTTTACATTATTGTTACCACAGCACAGTAGATAATACCTATGTGCTTACTTTTGACGACGCCAGATTTTTTAATCATTCCAAAAATCCAAATACCACATCAATAGACATTCCCGAAGATAGAGAAGGGCTTAAAATAGCATCTCGCGACATCCAGCCTGGCGAAAAACTTCTATGCGACTGCAGGGAATTTGATATTGATTGCCGAGATGGAAAAGAAAATTATGCGAAAGATTAAGTGTGGTTTTATTTTATAACAGCGCTGTCACCAATTTTCAAATCTATCTCTTTTGCCGTGCCGGCATTTATTTCTAAAACATATTTTGCATTTTGATTTGGATTTATTGAGGGGCAGTTAATTTCTTTGCAAGGCAGGTTATTTTTGCTTATAAAAATAATTTTACTATCTGAATTTATCCATATTATATCTAAAGGAATTAAAGTATTTTTCATCCAAAAAGGATAATTTCCCTCTTTTTCAAAAATAAACAGCATTCCCATGTTTTGATCCAAATTTTTTCTAAACATCATACCTCTTGCCAATTCTATCGGGCTTTTTGCAATTTCAACTTGAAAGCAATAATTATTTAAGCAAATACTTCCCTTTCCTGGCTTTGTATAAAAAAACAATCCGGCAATGCCGGTTAAAATAATCGCTGAAATTATTATTAAAAAAAACTTTTTATTCAATTTTATTTTTTACGTTTATATTCCAGCCATATAATAAATACAATAAAAACATCAAAGAGCATTAAAAATAAAAGCTCAAAAGAATATGTATGGAAATATCTGTAAACCTGATAAATTACAAAAAAACTGAAAAGCGCCATTGCCCAAGGATACGCCCAAATTTTGTTTTTAAGCAAAGATATAGCTAAAAATATGTTTACCACTCCATGAAAAATTAAATAAACAACCGCAAAAACCTGGGTTCCATTGGCAAGATTATTTGCCGATTTTATTAAAAAATTGGCTATAAGGTCGTTAGGGTCTTGCGCAATTTCCTGCTGGGCTATTGAGATTATAAAATTATTCATGATAAAACGGTCAGAAACAGCAAAAAGAATTCCTCCAAGTATTTCAAAAAAACCAAAAAACGCTTTCAGCAAAACGCTGATTTCAAATGTCCTGTCAATTGCTTTCCTTATTTTCGCAATTTTAAAAATATTCATTTTCACCCGCTGGTTATTGCCAGACTGTTTTTACTTCTGCCTCTTCTGATGATTTTATAATCCAATCTGAACCGCTTTTAACTAAGGTGATTTTTTCTGCTGTCCATATTGAGCCTTTTTTTAAATCTCCCATTAAAACAATCCGCTCTCCGGCTATATTTGATTTGCAGCCATAAAACGCCGCTTGCCCCTGAAAAATCGGCCGCGCTCCGGTATATGGAGAACAATAAGTCCCATCTCTTAATTCAACAAACCATGCCCAATTTTCCGATATATTTTGCGGCATAATGGGCAAAGGCAAAGGCTTGGTAAGGTTTATTAAAAAATCGCTTCCTTCCTGCAAAGGATTCATTTTACAATATGCAATATCGCTTAATGCAATAGAAAAACAGGGGTCATAAACAACTTTGGCCGCAGTACATTTGAAGGCGTCTTGCCTATAGGGCTGGGCAAGAGAATTTATTTGGCAATCCCCTTCTTTAATTTCGGATGGTAAAATTGCCGGCGGAACAAATTTTATAACTTCCGTGAAAAATGATTTAACTTCTGGAGCCGGTTCCGGCGGCGTTAAATTATTTTGCGCCGGTATGACTTTTGGAATATTCAAAAAAACATTGTCGTTTGGGTACGGCCTAACTGTGAGATAATAATAAAAAAATGCCAGCGCGATAATAACAATTATTGCAAAAATAGTTATAATAATTGTTGAGATTGAAGCGCTTCCCTTTTTTTCTTTTGGCATAATATTATTATAGCACAATTATTACTCTACAATACAGCGGGCTTCGTTGTTTTCTTTTACTTCCAAAAACCCAGATTTTATTGGAAAAAAGTGTTCCTTATTTTGGCTATCAACAATTTTTATTGTTCCAGCCGACAAAACCGTAATCAATGTTTCATGATTATCCAAAACAGTAATTTCTCCGGTAACTGTTTTACAGTTCAAAAGCCGGGCATTACCCTGAAACAATATTTTTTTAAGGCTATATACAGATAATTTCATATTATTTTACTTCGTCGATTCCTCCTTTCAAATAAAAATTTTCTTCGGGAATTTCGTCGCGCTTGCCTTGTAAAATTTCTTCAAAACCGCGAATTGTGTCTTCAAGCTTCACAAATTTTCCTGGCCTGCCGGTAAAGTTTTCTGCCACAAAAAATGGCTGGCTCAAAAATCTTTGTATTTTTCTTGCCCGGCTTACAACCTTTTTATCGTCTTCCGATAATTCTTCAATTCCCAAAATTGCAATAATATCTTGCAAATCTTTATATTTTTGCAAACACAACTGCGCATTGCGGGCAACTTTGTAATGTTTTTCTCCAACAATTTTTGGGTCAAGCGCGGTTGAGGTTGATGCCAGCGGATCAACTGCCGGATAAATTCCAACTTCTGTTAAAGCGCGCGACAAAACAATTGTAGAATCTAAGTGTGAAAATGTTGTGGCTGGAGCCGGATCTGTAATATCGTCAGCTGGCACATAAATTGCCTGTACAGAAGTAATTGACCCGTTTTTTGTTGAGGTAATTCTTTCTTGCAATTCTGCCATTTCTTGAGCCAGTGTTGGCTGGTAGCCAACGGCAGAAGGCATTCTTCCAAGCAAAGTTGAAACTTCAGACCCTGCCTGAGAAAATCTGAAAATATTATCTATAAATAACAAAACGTTTTTCTTTTCTTCGTCGCGAAAATATTCTGCCATTGTTAAGGCGCTCAAAGCAACTCTGGCGCGGGCTCCCGGAACTTCATTCATTTGCCCAAAAACCAAAGCTGTTTTATTTATGACTCCAGATTCATTCATATCTCTGTACAAATCATTTCCTTCTCTGGTTCTTTCTCCAACTCCGGCAAACACCGAAACTCCGCCACTTTCTTCTGCTGTGTTTCTTATTAATTCCTGCAAAAAAACTGTTTTCCCAACTCCCGCTCCCCCAAAAAGCCCAATTTTTCCTCCTTTAATAAACGGAGCAATCAAGTCAACAACTTTGATTCCTGTTTCAAAAACTTCTGTTTTAGTTGCCTGTTCTGTAAAAGCCGGCGAAGACCTGTGGATTGGCCATCTCTTCTTGAATTTCGAATTTCGAATTTCGAATTTCGAATTTTCGTTTAGAGGCTGGCCAAGCACATTAAATAAATTTCCCAAAACTTCAGGCCCTACTGGCACAGAAATTTGCTCACCCGTATCTTCAACATCCAGGCCTCTTTTCAAGCCGTCTGTTGAAGCCAAAGAAATTGCTTTAACTTTTGTTAAGTCTAAGTGTTTTACAACCTCCAAAATAACTTCCCCATTCGGGCCCGCAACTTTCAGCGCATTAAAAAGCGCTGGAAGTCTTTCTCCTTCTTCAAATTCAACATCAACCACCGGACCAATTATCTGCAAAATTTTACCGGTTTTCATGTTTTTAAAAATTATTAAATAAATTTATTTTCACTTGTCATTCCCGCGAAAGCGGGAATCCAGAGTGTTTTACGATGCTTCTGGATTCCCAGTCAAGCTGGGAATGACGCTAAACTACGATTGGGCTTCGGCGCCGGCAGAAATTTCTGCAATTTCTGTTGTTATTTTAGACTGACGGGATTTATTATACTGCAGGTTTAATGCTTCAGACAGGTCTGAAGCATTGTCTGATGCTGTTTTCATTGCCATTCTGCGGGCGCTGTGCTCTGAAGCATTTGCCTCCAAAATTAAGTGGTAAATCTGCATAAAAAATAAATGCTCTGCCAAATTTTCTAAAACTTTTTCTGCTTTTGGTTCAATTGTATACTCTTTCAGTTTTGCTTTGTTTGGAACAAAATTTATATGATGCTCTTTTATTAAATCGGCAAACTTTCCGCGCTCTGGAATAATTTCTTTTATTGTGTCTGCAATATGGTCAAAATCAATTGGCAAAATTCTTCTTACATGCGGTTCTTGCTTTAAAGCAGACCTAAAATGCGTTGAAATAACAATTACTCTGTCCCATTTTTTTTCCAAATATCCCTGAATTATAAAATCTGTAATTGGTTTTACTTGTTCTGGGGTTGTAAAATCTCCTGCTTGCGTAAATTTTGGCAGTACCACTGATTGGTCCGTAGTACTAAATTTTTTTGATAAATAACTATACGCTTTTTCGCCGATCGGCAAAAAAAGGTGTTTTTCTTTTTTCCATTGTGCTTTTTCAATTTTCAAATGCTGTTCAAACTTTTTAAAAACAGAACTGTTAAATGCGCCCGCCAAACCTTTGTCTGAAGCCACCACCACAAACAAAACTTTTTTAATTTGTTTTCGTACCTCAAACAGCGGAATATTCCATTTTTTCAAATCTTCCAAAACTGAAACATTTGCCAGCAATTCCAAAGTCGCAAAAGCGTATGGCCTTGAGTCCAAAGCAATCTGCTGACTTTTTCTCATCTTTGTAGCCGAAACCAGCTCCATTGCTTTGGTTATTTGATTGATATTATTAACGGATTTTAACCGTTTTTTGATATTCTGCGGTGATTCCATATTTTTTATCTGCCTCTTGACAACAGCTCCTGATTTGCTATACATAAGATGTTTATCAGACAAAGTCACATTCTATGAGTGAGACCAGAAACACATCTTCAGAAATGGAGGTGCTGTTTTTTTTGTTTTTAAAATTCATGTTATAATTTAATCGCACCAGAGAATCTGTCATTTACTGATGGATTTTTTGTTACATTAAAATCCTTGATACTACAAATGCTACATTTGTTGAATTTGTAGTATTGCTACATTTTCTGGCTTTCTATAAATGAACTGATAATTTTTTTTATTTCTGCTTCTGTTTCGTCTGAAATTGCTTTTTCGGTTTTTATTTTTTCTAATAAATCTGCGTGAAGATTTTGGACATATTCTAAATATTTTTTTTCAATTTCTTGCATTTGCGATGGCTCAAATTTTGAAAAATAATCATTCAGCGCGGCGTACAAAACCAAAACCTGTTTTTCAAAAGAAATTGGAGCCAAGTCTGATTGTTTTAAAATTTCTGTAATAATTCTGCCTTTGTTAATTCTTTGTTTTGTGGTTTCATCAACATCACTGGCAAATTGCACGAATGTCTGTAATTCACGAAACTGCGCCAATTCTAATCTTAATTTTCCGGCAACTTTTTTCATGGCTTTTGTTTGCGCGCTACTTCCAACCCTAGAAACCGACAACCCAACATTCACAGCAGGCCTTATTCCCTGATAAAACAAATCGCTTTCCAAATAAATTTGTCCGTCTGTAATTGAAATTACGTTTGTTGGAATGTAGGCAGTAACGTCGCCCAACTGGGTTTCAATAATTGGCAAAGCAGTCAAACTGCCTCCGCCTTTTTCTTTACTCAATTTTGCAGCTCTTTCAAGTAATCTTGAATGTAAATAAAACACATCGCCTGGATATGCTTCTCTTCCTGGCGGTCTGCGCAACAGCAAAGAAATTTGCCTGTAAGACCACGCGTGTTTAGATAAATCATCATAAATTACAACCGCATCTTTTCCTTTATCGCGAAAATATTCTCCAATTGCGCAGCCGGCAAAAGGAGCCAAATACCAAAATGCTGCCGGGCTTGAAGCAGAAGCCGAAACAACAATTGAATAATCCATTGCTCCCACGTTTTTTAAAGTTTCAACAATTTTTGCAACCTTGCTTTCTTTTTGCCCAATTGCAACATAAATGCAAACCGGAATTTCGTTCGACTTCCGATGTCGATCGGAATCTTGAAGCTGGTTTATAATTATATCTAAAACAACTGCTGTTTTTCCAGTTTGCCTGTCGCCAATAATCAGCTCTCTCTGTCCTCTGCCAATTGGAATCATAGAATCAATTGCTTTAATGCCTGTGTGCAAAGGAGAATTTACAGATTCTCTGCCAATAACATTTGGCGCATCGTTTTCTAAAAAATTAAATTGCGGTTTTTCAGCTTCAGAAAAAATTGGGCCTTTGCCGTCTATTGGATTTCCCAATGGGTCCACAACTCTGCCCAGCAACTGCTCGCCAACTGCAATTGAAAGCAGTTGTTTTGTTCTTTTTACAGTATCTCCCGATTTTATAGAATTTGCATCGCCCAAAACCAAAGCTCCCACAGAGTCTTCTTCAAGGTTCAAGGCCACAGCTCTAACTTTTTCTTTTCCAGATTCAACAACCAAAACCTCCTGCGATTGCGCGTTGCGAATCCCTGATATTTTTAATATGCCGTCTCCAACTTCAATTACTTTGCCAATTTCTTCCCACTCGGGTTTTTCTTTATAACCCTCTATGGCCTGTTTTATTTTGTCTAAAATTTCGTATGACATTTTGTTTTAATTAAAAATGTTTTCTAATTTTTTTTGCATTGAGGCGTCAAATTGCTTTTCGCCATTTATTATTATTTTTATTCCGGCCAACAAATCTTTATTTATTTTCTCTTCCATAATATCTCCTTTCTGCAAAATAGAATCAACTAATTCTTTTTGTTTTACTTTTATTTTTCTGGCAGATTCTATGGTCAATTGCCTTCTTCCGGTTTTTTTAATAAACAATTTTTTAGCTAAAAAAATAATATGAGATGCCTTGCCCATATCTCCATTTTTTTCTAAAAGCTTTAAAAAATTACTTTGCCACGCCGAAGCCTCTTGGGCGGAGGCGGGTTTCATTGCAATTTCTGCTAGAGCTTCTGCGTATAATTTTGCTTTATATTTCATTAGTTTGCTTCTTTAACTTGAGAAATTGCTTTTTTTATTAACGCTTCGTCTATTTGATCAGGATTTAATTCTACTGTTTTAACAATGGTCTTTCTAACCAATTCTGCGGCTTCTTTTAACACGGCTGTTTTTACTTCTTCCTGTTGTTTTTTATGGCTTGCCGCAATCTGAGCCATTAAATCTTTTTGGTAGTCTTCGGCTTTTTTTTGCAAATTGCCAGACAAAACTTTGGCTTTTGCTTCTGTATTTTTAATAATGTCAATTGATTCCTGCTCGGCTTCTTTTATTTTTTCTTTGGCAATATTATCAACTTCTTTTAACCTTATATCGGCCTCTTCGGTTTTTTCTAAGCCTTCTTTTATTTTTTTATTCCGTTTTTCTATAACCGAAATCAAGGGCTTATAAACAAAAGCTCTTAATACAATTAAAAGTATAAAAAAATTAACTGCCTGGCTTAAAAAAAGCTTCCAGTTTAACCCTAATTGCCCTATTATTCCTGCTTCTTCCATTTTTTATGCAACGAATTTTACAACCAACGAAACGACTAAAGCATAAATAGCAATAGCTTCAGCAAATGCAATTGCCAAAATTGCCATTGTCTGCACTTTTGATGCGGCTTCCGGGTTTCTGCCTATTGCTTTTAAGGCGGTTGACCCTATCCAGCCAATTGAAATGGCGGGAAATATTGTTCCCAAAGCAATGGCTCCCACTACGGCTAACGTGCGAATTGATTCTGCATCCATGTTTTTTTATAAATTAATAATATTTTTTGACCTTTAATTAGTGTTCATGCTCTGCTGTGTGAAGCGAAATTGAAACCAATGTTATCATTGCAAATATAAATGCCTGTATCATGCCGACAAAAATTTCCAAAAACATAAATGGCAAAGGTATAAAATAAGGGGCCAAAAAGAAAATAATTGTCAAAAGCACCTCTCCTGCAAACACGTTTCCAAATAACCGGAAAGTCAAAGAAATAATTTTTGCAATTTCAGAAATTAATTCTAAAATTCCTATAAAAAAGTTTATGGGGTTTGAAAAATTGAAAAATTTTCCAAGATGTTTGAAAACTCCAACAGCCGCCATGCCAATAATATTTGTCATTAGAACAGAAATAACTGCAAAAGCTAAAGTAAAATTTAAATCGGCTGCCGGAGAACGAAAAAGCGGCACTTCTTTGCCGCCGTTTTCTATCCACAATGATCCTACTCCCGGAAAAATTCCCAAAAGGTTTGAAAATAATATAAAAATAAAAATTGTGGCAACCAATGGAAAATATTTTTTGGCTTTTTGCGCGCTGCCCAAAGTTGATTCCATTAAATTTAACAGGCTTTCTACCCCCATTTCAACCGTGCCCTGAAGTTTTCCGGGAATTATTTTTATTTTGCTTTTGAGAACAAGAGAAAAAGTTATTAAAATTAATGACACAACCAAAGTTAAAAGCAGGCCGTTGGTAACGCTGTAGCTTCCCAATGAAAATAATTGCTGCGCTTTTAGCGAAATTTCTTCCATAATATAAAAATGGGTTAAATCAAGTTTTTATTTTACACCAACTTTTTAATAATTGCAATAGACTTGAAAATATTTTAAAAATAACTTATTATAAAAACAATCATTCCGATGTAGCTCAACGGTAGAGCAACTCCCTGTGAGAGTTCTTAAAAATGTCATATAATAAAATATATGGCAGAAAAAAGAAAATATGCCGATAGGCGAGAAGAACTGATCAAAGCCGTCGCAAAACGAAGGCGAAAAATTAAACTTCTGTCTATCCAATATAAAGGAGGCAAGTGCCAAATTTGCGGATACAATAAATATCCCGGCGCGTTAGACCTCCATCATGTTTATGGCCAAAAATCTTTTGGTATTGGCGACAAAGGATACACAAGATCTTGGGAAATAACGAAAAAAGAATTGGACAAATGTATTCTTGTTTGCGCCAATTGCCACAGAGAAGTTGAGGCTGGCATTACGCAGCTCCCAAAGGAAACTTTGGGATGAAATCTCGGGATAACGGTGAAGCCCTGAAATGGGTAATACCGTGGGAACCTCGCTAACTGCGAGGGCGCCGTAGAGACTAGATACCGAGATGCCTAAGTTCGCTATGCGAATATGGCAAAGATATAGTCCACCCCTAAAAGTAATTTTAGGACAATGTGTAAGGAGTGGGTTCCTGGTTCGAATCCAGGCATCGGAGCTTAGCAATAAATTCGGGCGAAACGGACGAGAAATCGTCCGTTTTGTTCGTAAAATCTTCCATTTTCGCCGGTTCGAAAGTGAAATTTAGCTTAGGCGCCCAATTTGCGATAAAATCGAATCCTTTTGTGTAATTTGTTCCTATTTTACCCTCATTTAGCCCTAAGTTCGAAAATATCATGCTCAACAGCAATCTTCGGTCTTCTGTAGTTGCTTTTTCGCTTTCATATATCTCCTGAGCATGCATCGCAAGCTCATGGATTGCATAGCCGGCTTGAAAATACCTTACTCTCGATTTTCCCAATTTTACCAATGACTCCAATGCGTCTTTTTTTTCTTTATCAGAATCTGCTATAATTTTTTCGCATAAGGTAACGGGCATTTTATCATCTAATTTATCCCTGTATGATTTTTCCATTCTTTCATCTGCCAACTTTATTATTCTATTTAGTTCCTCTCTCTTCTGAACATTGTAATCAATTTCATTAGCATGGTTTTCTTTTAATGCGCCCGCAAGCCATTTTAAAACTTTTGTATTCTTCGGAGCCACTTTATCAAAATAAGGAAATAATTGTTTTTCAACTTCTTCTTGTCGTATACAACCCCTTCTGCGGATAGAGCATTCTTTATAAGTATTATGAGAGCCATACCAATGGCCTTTTTTGTTATACCATGTAATTACACTGCCGCACTCCTCGCACCTAATTTTTGCTTTGAATACCGGCAAGTGTTTTTTATATTGCGGCGCTTCGCCTTTTCTCCTAAGCTTTGATTGCGCAGACATGAATAAACCTTTTGAAATTAATGGTTTTTGTTTGCCGTCATATATCTGATCGTTCCATCTGCTTTTGCCAATCTTCTCGCCATTTTCATTTCTCAATCCTTCGCCATACATTACCTCTGCCAATTTTTTTATGGAATAATTGCCCGTATCAAATAATTCAAACATCTTTTTAGCTAACAGGGCTTTCTCCTCGTCAATAATATGAATTTTATGTCCCTTGTCTCCAACCATAGAAATAAGTCAAGCCCTAGCCCGATATGTAATTTTTTAATAAATCGTGATAGCATAAAATTAACAACTAAATATTGAGCCTAAACTCATAAATTTTCTATGGGCATGGCATAAAATTCCGAACAAACATACTAAACCCGTCGTTTAGGCAACTGTTTGTTCAGTCGTGTTCCGAAAGGGATATGGGGACGTAAGTCTCGGCCTAATGGCGGGTTTTGTGTTGTCCGCCAAAATAATTATTAATATGAAAATAAATTCATACAAAGGAATCGCCTATAAAATATTACAGGAATCCAAGAAACCTCTTCATTGCAAAGAGATTGCTAAAATTGCTTTGAAAAAGAAACTACTTTCTACAATCGGCACAACGCCAGAACAAACAATGTGTGCCATTCTTTACGTTGATGGCAATTCGCAGGATAAGAAATCAAGATTGTTTGATAAAATAGGTCCGGCAACATTTCGCATAAATCCTTTGCTTAAGAAAATTCCTCCCGAATTGATTAAAGATAAAGTTTTCAAAATATCTAAATGTTCACCAAAACAAAAAGGCGACATTGCTGAAGCAAGAATTGCAGAGCTTATCACTCTTTATGGCAACAAAAAACTCGCATGCTACAAACCGCTTTCTGACGATGAAGGCATAGATATTATCGTTAAGCAAAAAAATAGTCCCAAAACATTATTCATTCAGGTTAAAAGCCGTTTTGGTGATAACCCCAGAAAGGGCGTGTTTGTGTCCACAGTTAAAACTTCCTCGGTCCAGAAAGATAATTTTGCGATTATCTTTTGTTTTTTTGATACAAAAAAAGGCGACGTCTGGGATTATTTGTGGATAGTTCCGGGTAAAGAATTCTCAAAGCATGCTCGCAGTTTGAAAAAAAGCGAAAGATTGCTTTTTGTGTCTGGAACTGATCCTAAAAAAATATCAAATAAGTGGAGTAAATATTTAATAGATAAAAGGGATTTGGCTAATACTATAATCTCTCAAATGCACTAAAACGACTTTACTTCTTTTTTGTATTAAGCTACATAAGGACAACAAAGGAGCATTAACCTAAAAACCTATGAAAATAAAATTATTATCCAATCCAAAAATAGTTTATGTTTAAAGATATCAAGAAATTAAGAAAACTGTTAAAGCTTCAAGAAAGCGGAGAAACACAGATGCGTTTTGATGGATATACACCAGAGGGTCTGAAAAATGCTATTAAGCACCAACGAGATAAATTAGCGCGTGAAATTAATTACTGGGGTTGGTTTATCGTTTTTTTAATTTTTGTCCCAATCGCGCTGATAAAATTGTTTAGATTTTCTTTTGCATCAGCTTCTATTATAAGCCTATTTAGTGCCGCGATAATTTTTATTTTTATATTGCCCAAAATAACTGGCCGTAGTTATTAAAAATTTATGAATACCTTTTTAAAAGACAACTGGTTTAAGATGGCATTATTATTTATAATTTTGCTGATTTTTGTTTATGTAGTCTTGTTTATTCGCCAATATCCGTTTGATAGATATTATTTCATTAAAGCTGATGACGATAGTATGATAAGATGCGATAGGAAATTGGGTGATTGTTATTATGAGGAGGTAAAATTTCCTCGTACACTTGATTTTGATTTTTAATATTTCAAAAATAGAATTTATGCATAAAGATAATTCAAAAAATAAAAGCTGGGATGATCTAATTGAAGAATGGATTCTGGCCTACAGAAAGTGGTTTACGAAAGAAGCGAAAGAAAAAGTGTTTAGAAATTTATATCTTTATTTGAGAGGAAAATATTTGGGTAACAAATCCGTAGAAGAGCAGTATAATAGAATTATGCAAAAGGTAATGGATAAAAATATGATGAACAATCAAAACAAGCCATCCAAACTCGTAGATTATCCAAAAAAGGAGAGGGAAGAAAACCTCCGCAAGATGAACGAATACTCGAGAAAGCACCCCGAGAAGTTCCTGAAATATCTGAAGGAGACAGGACAATTAAAGAGAAAATCTCCAGACAAATTGAGCGCTATCGAGAACGACGAGGATCATTTGGATGTTCTGGACAAGGTGTTGGAGAAACACGTGAGGGAGCAAGAGCAGAAATAAAAGTCAATTTATCTATCATTTCGTAATATGACATGCCATTTTTATTATCATTGCGACAAGTGCGACCACGAAGAACCTGACGAGGGAAATGAGGATATGAAAAACTATGTCTGTCCTAAATGCGGGAGTCATGTAATCTGCACAAGAAAGAACCAGGTTATTTACTGCGACTTCAAACACTCAGAAGAATCCAAACGTATTTTTCGCCATTTTATTCCATAGACTCCCAACCCCAATTTTATTTAATGGAAATGCAAAAAATTAAACATATAAATTCCTTTGAAGAAAACAATAGCAAGCTCATTGATTTAATTATTGGCCAATTTAAGTTAGATATAGATTCTGTCCATGGTATAAGCCATTGGCGAAGGGTGCGGGAGATTGGCGATTATTTAGCCAAACAAACAAAAGCAGACATTGATGTTATAACCCTTTTTGCTTATCTGCACGATTCAAAAAGGGAAAGCGAAAACGATGAACCATATCATGGGTTAAGAGCAACGGTATTTATGGACGACTTGTATAAAAAAGGGCTTCTGGGCAACCTATCTACCGGGCAATGGATGCACTTAATGACTGCTTGCACGTTCCATTGTTTACCAAACGAAAAAAGTGATGACATTACAGTTCAAACCTGCTGGGATGCCGATAGATTAGATTTGTGGCGAGTTGGCATTGAGCCCCATGCCATTTATGAATATCATTATTTATACCGCCGCAGAATTCAAAAACCTGTTGGGCCTCCGTGTGCGTCTTGAAATCAGTGCAATTATAAGTGTTTGAAGAGCAAATTATAGAGCTTGTATCAACGGCGCCTTGATCTTCTATGTTCGGAGGTTGCATTTGACTTTCTTCTGAACAAGCATCATCATCCCACAATCCTCTTTTTGCTAATCTTGCTTCTGTTTCTGCTTGCTTAAATTCGGCTTGATATTTATAGGGTGTATCATATGTATATTCATATGCGTAGCCATCACTTATCATTTTTTTATTAAAAAATGTTCCATCTTCCATCCACACATAACGTAAAAGTCTTTGATATTTATCTCGTTCGCCTTCGGTTGGATCGCTTTCTAAAATAACCTTTTTGCCGGTTAGTAATTCTTTCGCCTTATTGGATGCTTCTATTCCAAAGCACTCCACCGGCTTTCGTGGATCTACTGTTTCCGGCGTATTTATTCCTATAAGCCGTATTGTTTCTGTAATTCCATTTATATTTACACTAATGGTATCTCCATCAACAACCTTAACCACCGAATAAATTTTTTCTTCTGTTTTTCCCCCTTCTTTCGGGGTCAGCAATTGTTCCGGCGTTGTATTCGTTTCTTGAGCACCCACAACTTCTTCTATTTCCGGTTGTAGCACTTGTGAATAGTTTGTATCCTGATTTTTAGTGGGGGCAGAGTTTCCGATTGTTAAAATAAAAAACACAAAGACAATTATTCCCCAAAACCACCACTTCTTTAAGATGTTTTTTCCTGCCTGATTACCATTAATCATATTGAATAATTTAATCACAAATTTTACCTTTTGGCAAGTTTTTATGAATAAAAAAATCACTCAAAACAATAGTGAGTCGCGGGGTGGGGTGAATTGTGATATAATCTAATTGGAGTAGTGAGAGTTGGTGTTTTTCAGTCTTTGACTGGAAACAGTGTTGTGCAATAAGTCTCGCCTTGTGCGGTTAAAAGCAACATTGGTTTACGGACACACCAAGAGTTCAGCCGAGCACGACTGGAGTAAATATGAGGGCTGAAAAGCGAACAAAGGGTGAAACAAACGACGAAATTTTGTTTTTCTTTAAGTAGCTTGCTACTCTCGCAAAGAATTCCCATAACGGGAATTTTTTGTTTCATAAAAATCGTAGTATTAAGATTAAGATGGGGTAAGAGGCGACACACAATTGAAATTTGATTTAATTTGTGGTAGCAATAATTCACATACCCTTGACTACATTTTGTGATATAATAAGTTATAAGAAAAAATAATAGCTGTTATGAAAATATCATCTCTAAAATTAAAAGCTATTATACTATATTTTTGTGCCAATACTAACCCTATTTTTTTAGGGAAAGTAAAATTAATGAAATTATTTTATTTCCTTGATTTTATGCACGTTAAAAATTATGGAACTCCTGTGACCTATGATTACTATGTTAATTTAGAACACGGACCGATTCCATCCTCGGTAAAAAATTTAGTCGATAGCGTTGAAGATGATGTAGATAACTCAATCTTGGCAGATACTATTGCAATCAAGGGGTCAGATAATCTAAAAATACACAGAGTCTCTGCGCTAAGAGAATTTACTGAATCTGATAAAAAATACCTTTCAGAAAATGAATTAGATATATTAAAGAAAGTATGTTTGAGGTTTCAGAATAGTAATACCAAAGAAATAGAAGAAGCTTCCCATAAAGAATCTCCATGGAAAGAAACTAGAATGTTTGATCCAATTCCATACACATTGGCCGCAAAAGATAAAGATTGCTTAGTAGATGAGGAAACAATAAGATTATTAACGAGTGTAGCTCTTTAAACAAATGAGATTTGGAGATGTTATAAATTATAATGGTGGAGAATTTGTTTTTCTTGTTGCGACTGAAAAAATAATTTATTTGGCTAAAATAGCCAATAAAGAATTATCTAAAAATTTAATCGATCAACGTAATAAAGTTTTTACCCGTGGTTGTAAAGATATGGTTTATAGGCAAGCGAGCACTGCTTGGTGTTTTGTAACGCTTTGCACAGAAGAATTTAAGGAAAGAATAGCACACTATGGAACTCCCGAAAATGAATGCTCTTTCGATGATATATCAAATATCATCGGCAACTTAAATTTTGAGGATCAAAATAATATAAAAAAAGAGATTGCAGGAGATAGTGGCGTTTCAACTATTTTAAGAGAACTTATCAAGGATATAGCAATACAAGAATCTTAACTTTTTACAACTAAATTAAGGACAATAATTGCTTGACTTGGCTTATGGTGGCCTCGGGACTTGGGAATGCTTTTTCCCAGTCATAGGTTCAAAAGGCGTCCTGCCAAGCGAGCCAAATAAAAACCGCCCCAAGAGGGCGGTTTTGAGTTATGCTAATTCAGCATCCAGAGCGAGTAGTTTAAAAAACCGGCGAAGGTAACCCACAAGAGGTTTTGATTTTAAGGGCTTGGCAACAAAGTTTTTTGACCAGACAAGGTATAAAGAAATTCCCATCAGTAAAAACAAAATTGTCCAAACTGGCCCAAAAATCCAATTTGGCGGGTTTATAACGGGCTTGTTTAAAAACGCATACCACCCTTTTATTGCCGGCATTGTAAAAACGAACCAATAATTGCCGCCCCTTCGCAAATAGCTATGCTAACCAAAAATTTTATTATATTTATTTTTTTCATAAAAAATATTTTTTATTAATAATTTTTATTAATTATCTCATTGTTTTGCAAGTCTTGCATTATTCTGTAATAATGCTAATATGAAAATGTAAGTTTAGGGGTTAGTACCCCCAGAGTTTCTTTCTTGGTTTTTACTAATAGTAAGCCGTAGAAGAACTAGGTCGGCTTACATGTTATTAATCAAGAAAAATTATATGGCAAAAAAATTATACGTTGGAGGATTATCCTACAACACCACAGATGCTACTTTGAAAGATACATTTGCAGCAGCCGGAACAGTTGAGTCAGCTACAATCATCATAGACAAGATGACTAACCGCTCAAAAGGTTTTGGATTTGTTGAAATGTCAACAGACGAAGAAGCTCAAAAAGCTATTGAAATGTTCAATGGCAAAGATTTAGATGGCAGAAATGTCACAGTTAATGAAGCCAGGCCAATGGAGCCAAGAGCCCCAAGAACAGGCGGAGGCGGATTTAACAGAGACAGAGGATTCGGCGGAGGCAACAAATGGTAATTTTAATTTAATTATCAAAAACAAAAAATCGCCTTTTGGGCGATTTTTTGTTGTGTAAAAGTCTGACCTTGTGACTACGATCGTATCCACAGAGTCAGACTTTTTTATTGCTACTTTGTTGTGCATGTTTTTGTCTCCATGTTGTTTGACAAAAAAATTTAACTGATATAGATTATAATTAAGCTTAGTTTATCGCTTTGATAAACTAGCACCCGCTCTTTTCATGGAGGTTTTGTCATGTTGACGGCCGAAAAAAAGCATTTCGAGCTGCGAGAAACTGGAGATATCACGGTTGTGACGCTTACAGACGAAAAAATCTTTAATTATCAACAAATCCAAGACTTGGGGAAGCAACTTCTGCGGCTGGTTGATGAGGAAAATCGCACAAAAATCCTTATCGATTTCAGCAGAGTGCAGTTTATGTCTTCCCCCATGTTTTCGAAGCTCATCACTCTTCGCGTGAAGATCAATGGCCGTCACGGCTGCCTCGTACTTTGCGGGCTTATCCCGGGAATATACGAGGTTTTTGGCATCACGGGGCTGAACAGACACTTTGATATTTGCGAAACCGAAACCGACAGTCTCCGGCTTTTCAAGGATTAGCCTTTTTGGCGCCTCTGCTCAGCCTCCTATCTTTTGGGGAGCTCGGGCTTTTTTTATCCTTTACATTAGACAAAATTTGGTGTATAATTAGTTTTTACTGGATTCCCGCTTTCGCGGCAATGACAATATTCGGGAATGACAATATTATGGAAAATATTAGAAACATTGCTATTATTGCCCATGTTGACCATGGAAAAACCACGCTGGTGGACGCTCTTTTGCGTCAGTCAAAAACCCAGATGAATAAAAACGATATTGGACAAGAATGCATAATGGACAGCAACGAACTTGAAAGAGAAAGAGGAATTACCATTTTTTCAAAAAATGCTTCGGTAGAATATAAGGGCGTAAAAATAAATATTATTGACACTCCCGGCCACGCAGATTTTGGCGGAGAAGTTGAAAAAGTTTTAAATATGGCAGACGGATGCCTGCTTTTAATTGACGCAAAAGAAGGGCCAATGCCCCAAACCAGATTTGTTTTAAAAAAAGCTTTAGAAATGGGCCACAAAATTATTGTGGTTATAAATAAAATAGACAAACAAGGGGCCGACCCAAAACGCGCGCTTGAATCAACTTTTGAATTATTTTTGGAACTTGGAGGCGGAGACCACAGCTTAAATTTTCCGGTAATATATGCTTCTGGCCGCGCAGGAAAAGCCGGGCTTGAACCCGACCTGTCTAAAATGAAAGATATAAATCCTATATTTGATGCAATTTTGCAGCATATCCCCTCGCCCATTGCCAGCCAAGATAAACCCTTGCAAATGCTGGTAACTTCAATTGCTCCGGATGATTTTAAGGGAAAAATTGCAATTGGCAGAATTTATAACGGTTCAATAAAATCCGGTCAGGAAATAATGCATATAAACAGAACCGGCGAACAAAAAAAATATAAAATAACTTCTTTAATGACTTTTATAGGACTGGCCCGTGTTGAGGCAGAAAAAATGAATGCCGGCGACATTGTTGCAATTGCCGGAATTCCGGAAATAACAATTGGAGAAACAATTGCAGACTCAGAAAACCCCGAAGCCTTGCCGTTAATAAACATTGACGAGCCAACTGTTAAAATGACTTTTATGGCAAACAATTCCCCTTTTGCGGGCAGAGAAGGAGAATTTTCTACAACAAGGCAAATTCGCGACAGACTATTTAAAGAATTAGAAACAGATGTTTCTTTAAGAGTTGAGGAAAACGATAAAAATCAATGGATAGTTTCGGGCCGAGGCGAATTGCATTTGGCAATTTTAATTGAAAGACTTCGCCGTGAAGGTTTTGAGTTTCAAGTTTCCAGGCCCCAAGTTATCACCCGCGAAATAAATGGAAAAACGGTTACTCCGTATGAAAAAGTTTTTATTGAAGTGCCCGAGCAATATCAAGGCGTTATAATGCAAAAAATGGGCGAAAGAAAAGGGGAACTAAAAGAAATGGGGGCCAACGGAAATATAGCCTCCGGCGGTATAGTTTTGTTAGAATTTATAATTCCGACGCGCGGATTATTCGGATATAAAAATGAATTTTTAACTGACACAAAAGGGCTTGGAATAATGAACACAATTTTTTTCCAGTATTTACCGGACCCCGGAAACTGGCGAGATCGAGATCATGGTTCGCTAATTTCCACCGACACCGGACCAACTAATATTTACGGCCTTACAAATGTTCAAGACAGAGGAATTTTATTTTTTGGCGCTGCCGTAGAAATTTATGAAGGCCAGGTTGTGGGGCAAAACGCAAGATCAAATGACATTAGAGTAAATGTCTGCAAAGAAAAAGCATTATCTAATATGAGATCTAAAGGAGACGGCGGAATAGAATATTTTAAAACTCCAAAAACAATGGGGCTTGAAGATGCTTTAGAATATATTGGAGACGACGAATTAGTTGAAGTTACTCCAAAAAATATCCGAATAAGAAAAATACATTTGAAAGAAGTTGATGCCAAAAGAGCTGAAAGAGAGGCCTTGGGCGTTAAATTTGACTATTAGAAAAAAATATGCTAGCATAACTTATGGCAGTAATTTTAATAAGCAAAAAACAATTTTTACAAGAACATAACAAACTATCCCCTTCTCATTTACAAGCCACTTTTGCGTTACTGACAAAATTTCAGGAAGAAAAAAAACCTCTTTTAAAAGATAACGGCTGGTCTGTAGACAAACTAAGAATACCTTTTATGTCGTGGCTTCTTTCTTTGCCAGTAAAAGAAAAAAGAGAAAAAAAAGGAAAAAAACAAAAACAAATTTATAAAAATTATCCCGAAACCCACTAAACACGGCTACATGACGCTTCAAGAAAAACTTGATCTAATCAAAAATAATGAGTCGGTGGCAATGTTAGCTCCCACTTTTGTAATTGATTTTAAATATCCAAATATTATAGGCATGCTTAGGCATTTGGGATTTAAAGAAGTTACAGAATTAACATTTGGAGCCAGAATGGTAAACTGGGCTTATGCAAATTATATAAAAGAGCATCCAAACCAGGAATTATTTATTTCCACCCCCTGCCCCACAGTAGTAGAAATGATCAGGGCGCAATATCCTGAATTAGTAAAATTTATGATCCCAATTGTTTCTCCAATGGCCGCCATGGCAAAAGTCCACAAAAAATTCAGCCCTGATTGCAGGGTTGTTTTTATTTCTCCTTGCCTTGCAAAAGAAAATATTGAAGCTCCAAAATTTAAAGAAATAGACGCAGTAATAACCTTTAAAGATTTAAAACAAATTTTTGAGCAGGAAAAAATCAAAGAAGAAGATTTTACAAAAAATTATTATTTTAATTCTTTTATAAGAGAATACACAAAAATTTATCCGGTGTCCGGCGGGCTGACCTCAACTTCGCACATTCAAAAATTATTTAAAAAAGGAGAAATTTTAATTACCGACGGCGTTGAAAATATAAAAAAAGTATTTGAAGAAATAAAAACTGGCGCAAAGCCCTATAAATTTTTAGATTTATTAAATTGCGACGGCGGATGCATTGGGGGCCCTGCAATAAACAACCAATACTTTCCCATAGAAAAAAGGAAAGAAATAATTTTTGAATACACTCACCGCTCTTCTGAAGCCACTATGGGCAAACATGAAGGAAAAGTTAAAGACGCAAAAGATATTGACTTAAACGCAAATTTTTTATCTTAAACTGTAAAGCGCTTTTGCTATTATATAAAGAAGCGCTCCCACAAACGATCCTGGTTCTAAAAAAGATACGGGCGGAGGAGGCGGAGGCGGAGGATTATCGCTTGGAGCTGGTTGTTGTTGCTGCTGCGGTTGTTGTTCTGCGGGTTGCACTAAGGGAACAAAATCTCCTGGCGCTATATTCTCGCCGGCTCCCTGCTCAATTGATGGCGGAGGCGGCTGCTGTTGGCAATTTTCACCTTCGCATTGTTGCATTTGATTGGGTCCTTGTTGACCTTGTTGATTATTTTGCCCGGCCGGACCAAAATTTTTGCACTCTTCCGGATTATTTTCGCAATATTTTTGGCATTCTTCTGGCCCCTTGCATCCTCCGGGGCCTGCTTGCTGAGGCATTATCTGTCCGCCCGGATTTTCTGCTCCGGGACCCGGCTGAAAATTCTGATTTTCTTGTCCGGACGGATGACCCATTTTTTGAAAACATCCTTGCATTTTATCACCGGATTCTCTTGGGGGCATAAAACCATTTTTCATTTTCTCCACCATGTCTGCGCCGAATTCTATTGTAAGACAATTTAACACTTCTGAAGGCGCCTGGCCTAGCGACTCTTTCATTTTTTGCTTTCCCTCTTCCATTTGTTTTAAATCTTCTTCCGGTATCATTCCGTTGTCTTTTGCAAAATTAAAACAGGTTTCCTGGCTATCCGGATTATTACAAAAATTTTCGCACTCATCTTTTCCTTTGCAGCCGCCTGGACCTTTACCTCCAGTTTTACGCGCCATTTTTGCATCTTCTTCACTCATCATGCCTGCTGCAATACTAAAATTTATGCACTCTTCCATGTGGCCTTCAGAAGTACAATAAGCATCGCACTCATTTTTTCCTTTGCATGGCGGAGGCTTGACTCCTCTTTTAATTGCCTGCAACATTTTTTGAGAATCTGCTTTTTCCTGCTCTGACATAAAACCGGCTTCCATGGCAAAATTCATACACACTTCCATATTGTCCGGGCTTGAACAGTATTCGTCGCATGCTTCTTTTCCTTTGCATGGCGGGGGCTTGACCCCTCTTTTTATTGCTTGCAACATTTTCTGGACATCCTCTAATTCTTTACCTTGTATAAAGCCTGCCTCTATGCCAAATGTTATGCATTCTTCCATGTGATTTGAATCTTCACAATAAACATCGCAAGCTTTTTTGTTCCCGCAGGAAGGCACTTTCACACCCCTCGCAATCGCCGACTGCACTTTTTTTGCTTCTTCTAACTCTGCTGGAGGCATCAAATTATTCTTTTCAGCAAAAGAAATGCACGCGTCTATGTGGCTCATATCATTGCAATATTCTTCGCAGGAATCTTTGTCTTTGCATCCGCCCGGGCCGTCGGCCTGCATTTTTAAAAATTGTTTAGCAATTTTAACCTCTTGCTTGGACATAATATTATTTTCCTGCGCAAAATTTAAACACGCATCTCCGTTTTCCGGCTTGTCGCAATATATTTTGCAATCAGACTCGCTTTTGCATCCGCCCAGCTCTCCAACCGGATAACTTACATTTTCTAAAGCCGCAATAGCTGAACTGAACATTAAAATTCCTATAATTCCTATAATAATTAAAAATTTTGTTTTCATGTTATTCAAAAGGATTTACTTTAATATTTTTTATAGGATTAGCTTTGTCGGCCGGATTAATATCTGGCTTATTTTCAAGAGGATTCGTCTCTAATGATGGCAAAACTCCCCTTGTGGCGCCTTCGGTTATTTTTTCAGCTTCTTCCGCGCTTTCCGGCGCGCTTACAAATTTATTTTTAAAATAAAAATAACCCCAAACACTTAAACCGATAACTGCAGCTAATAAAACAGCAATGGCTATTATAATAATTATTTTTTTATCCATAATAAAAATTTTAATTTTATAGATTATATCATTATACAAGATAACGCCCGCATAAAAAACTATGCCCTGTGCATAACTTTTTGTGGTATAATAAACTTGTCGAACAATTAATATTAAAAATTTAAAATAAAATGGCGTTATCAAATTTTTTAGCGGAACTTTGGGGCATTTCGCTCGTGTTATTATCTTTGTCCCTGCTTATAAAAGAAAAATATGTAAAAAAATTAATTGCGGCGGCTGAAGAAGAAGCGACAGCATTTTGCTGGGGCATGACTGCTTTGATAATTGGCGTTGCCATGGTTTTATCTCACAATGTCTGGGTTCAAAATTGGCAAGTTGTTATCACAATTTTTGGATGGCTTTCTCTGGCAAAAGGATTGTCGTTTTTATTTTTTCCAGAGCTTGCAAAAAAGTGGGCAGGCAAAATAAAAGACAAACAGTGGCTTCCAATCGCGCTTGTTGTGGCATTATTTATTGGCTTAGCGCTCACCTACCTCGGTTTCACCGCCTAATTTTTTATAATAAAAAAGATAGGGCTCTGAGCCCTATCTTTTTTACTTGCTGTTTAAGTCTAATAAAATATCTGAAAATTTTGCGATTTTGGTTTTGTGATAAATCCAATCATTTACGGCAGTTTTGC
>Ga0210057_1001732_pt1 | contig 32492 bp, 44 predicted proteins | sample CryGeyCG2114_010_2_FD_183968 | JGI IMG/M metagenome (GOLD analysis project Ga0210057, IMG submission 183968) | Groundwater microbial communities from aquifer - Crystal Geyser CG10_big_fil_rev_8/21/14_0.10 (SPAdes) (version 2) | ecosystem: Environmental > Aquatic > Deep subsurface > Groundwater ... | reverse complement strand
GGGGTATTCCGACTTTCCTGTGGGTAGTTCCCCTCCCCCTAGCCAGGGGGAGGTTGGGAGGGGGTGGGTTGGTGGTGCTATGTGGCTTAAATATAACCCCACCCCATCCCTCCCCTAAATTAGGGGAGGGTGTCTTTTCCACCCCGACTCTCCCCTAGCCAGGCTATAGCCCGAGGCTTGCCCTATAGGGGGAGGGGGTAACCATACTTAATCCCACACGAAACCCAGAAGAGCCATTATGAGATTAGCTCACTTTATAATTGCAGTTGTAATTTTAATACTCGCACCTTCAAGAGAAAGGACTTTATAGATAATCGATCCGCCAATAACAAAGGCTGTTTTCTCTTTGGAAAACAGCCGTCAGTAGTGCGTGGCGCCGAATGTGAGCTTGCGTTGTCTCCAGAGTTCTATGAGAATAAATGGCGACGTCATCATAAGCACAACCACCATGATTGTGGTGGTCATAACGAGCGCGGTTGCGGGGAGTAGTATCTCCCAAAGCAACCAGTCCAAAAATCCGTCCAAAAACTCCATCACAAACTCCGCGAAGTCATGAAACTCTTCTTCCATGCATATCACCTCCTTTCTTATCCACGGATATTATACACAAAATTAGCCTAAAAACAAACGAGATCATTGATTCTCCGCCCCTATAATCCGTGGGGCGTAAGATATGGAAGCAGGGTTCGTCTGGTCGTGTGTAGGGTAGGCGAGCCCTTCTTTATTCGCGGAGGAATTTAATTGCAAAACAACAATATGTACAACATAAACAACAAAACAGGTAAAGTAGTTATCTTGACGGCACTGGCTATCGGTCTTTTGGTTCCGTTCGGTGCTTACGCGCAAAATGGAAATGGAAACAATGGTAACAATGGCAGAGATAGGGAGGAAAAAGAGGGCAAAAGGACATCTCCGGGCTGGTATGTAGCACCCGGGCTTAGAGCGAGGCTTGGCGCGGATGCTCCCGAAGCTTCAGCCGAAGTGAAAGCCTCACTTCCACTTGGCATTCAGCGGCTGATTGATCGTCTGATCGGTCGGGATCGCGACAGGGATGATAATAGGGATAAAAATGGGCGCGATCGCGACCGTGATAAGGGAAGAGACGAGAAAGACAAAGACGAGGATAAGGACGAAGTAGATACAACCGCGCCTACAATAAGCAGGCTTAGGATTAGAGCGGAAGGAACCTCTAGTATAAGAGTCGCGTGGATGACAGATGAACCTGCTACTAGCAAAGCGATGTGGTCTACGCAGAACCCGCTTCCAACAAATGCGAGCTCTAGTGCAACTGCCGACCTCAAGACCGAGCATCAGATACTGATAAACGGTTTGGAGGCGGACACGGTGTACTTTGTGGCAGTATCTTCCGCGGACGCGTCGGGAAATACATCCACATCTACTCCACTTTATGCAAAAACGCGAGCAGAGATTGCTGGAGACACAAGAGCACCGGGAATCTTTGGTCTGACGGCGTGGGCGATAGGTGATACCGATGCGCGCGTAACATGGTTTACAAACGAACGCGCTAGCGCAAATTTATATCTCTCCACCACCAGTCCCGTTGCCTTGACTGCGGAAAACGAAGTAGCATCCGACGCAAACTCGACCTTCTTCCACAGCTTCTCCGTGGGCGAGCTTGCGTCTAGTACCACTTATTATTACGTCGCGGGATCCGCGGACGCATCTGGAAACGTGGGCGTATCTGCCGAGGGCAACTTCACCACGAAGGCAGAGTAGGGCAAAACCTACAGAAATGGACGCAGTAGACTAAAGGGACTAAAGCCCAAAACCCCTTCGCAAGACGGGGGTTTGGTGTTGTTTGTGGTAAACTGTTCGTATGACAACATGGTTTACAGGCAAAGGGGATGATGGGAATTCTACGGACTTTGCGTCTCCAGAAAGAGAGAGCAAGGCCTCGCTTTTGTTTGAGGCGTTGGGTGATTTGGATGAGACAGTTTCGCTGATCGGGGTGTGCAGGTCCAAGGTAGTGGATGACGTGGGTAAGGTGCTTTTTGCGGTGCAAGAAAATCTCTTCACCGTGCAGGCGGAGCTGGCTGGGAGTGATATGAGATTGTCGGAGGCGGAGGTGAGAGAGGTTGAAGTCTTGATCCAAGAGATGGGAGCGACAATTCCCAATATCACAACATTCCTCATCCCCGGCGATAGTGAGACGGAGGCACACCTAGACCACGCTCGCACGGTGGTGAGGAGAGCGGAGAGGAGTCTAGTGCGCCTCAAAGAAAGCGGGAGCGATAGAGTATCGTCCGCATCGCTCGCCTATCTAAACCGCCTCTCATCCCTCCTCTACCTCCTCGCTAGACTGGAAGCCCACAAATGTGGTATAAATGAAAAGGCACCGAGTTATACAAAATGAAAAAGAATAAAATACAGTTTAAATACGACAAAGAGAGTGAAGTACTTTCCGTACGATTGGGCATCAAAAAGAGTGTCGATTCAGATATGCAAGACAATATGGTTGTTGACTATGATGTAGATGTAAATGGAAACATTGTTCAGATAGATTTTCATGACTTTAGTTTCAGCGACTTCAAAGAAAATAAGAGACCTCTACAATCGCCACATTTCTCTAGCCTGTCTCTCGCCTAAAAACTCGCTTATCTAAATCGCCTCTCGTCCACCCTCTACCTCCTCGCTAGACTGGATGCCCACAAATGTGGTATTGAAGAAAAGGCACCGACTTACCAACAGGGTGGCAAAGGATATACTACATTGTGCAGAATACCGCTTGCTTCCCTTGTACGTGTTTATTGCTATACTATAGGCATGGTTATCACCACGTGTAAGAAATGCAGAAAAAAGTTTTCTACAAAAGCTTCACAGCTCAAATATAGGAATGCACGGTTTTGTTCCCGTCTGTGCCAGTATGCTGCGCGTCGGGTCGGACACATGGTTAAGTGTGATATGTGCGGAAAGGAGTCATACAAACAACTTGCAAGAATAAAGAAAAGTAAAAGTAAAAAGCTCTTTTGTGGTAAATCGTGTCAAACCAAATGGAGAAACACTCAATTTGTTGGGTCGAGGCACGCTAATTGGGTTGATGGCAAGTCTACCTATCGTGATGTTTTATTGCGCAGTAAAGTTGTTGAACAGTGTAGATTGTGTAAGACCGATGACAAACGATTGTTGGCTGGCCATCATATAGACAAAGACCGAACAAACAATACACTCCGGAACCTCGACTGGCTTTGCCATAATTGTCATTTCTTGATACATCACTACAAAAATGAACGAATGAGGTTCGTGGACGAAAGGAGAAAAATATGTTAAAAATACAGGCATGGTGCCTATAGTGTAAGGGTTCGCACGACTCCCTGTGGAGGAGTAAGACTGAGTTCGACTCTCAGTAGGCACCCAAGATGAATGAAAAAATACCGGATTGTTTTTATCGGATAAGCGTAAAGGCGCTTATCCTAGACAGTGGGCGGACAAAATTTCTGCTCGTAAAGGAGGATAATGGTTATTGGGCATTGCCCGGAGGGGGATTGGACTGGGGTGAAAATCAAGAGGAATGCATTGCAAGAGAGATCAAAGAAGAAATGGGATTGGATGTCTTGCGCGTAGCCAAGATGCCGACCTACTTTATAACCTTTCAATCTGATCTGTCTCGGCATCAGGAGCTTAACAGAGGAGACGCATGGAGAGCCAATGTTATATACGATACAGAAGTTTCCAGTTTGGACTTCGTACCTTCGGAGGAATGCGTGGCTGTACAATTCTTTGAACCGGAGGAGGTGAAGAAACTACAAGCCTTTCATGGTGTCAAAATTTTTGCGAGTCAGTTTGATCCGAGCAAACACAAATCTTTAGAGTAGTGTTATGAAAAAAGAAGGAGGAATAGTCCTATCAGTAAACACTTTTGTCCTAAGAGAAGGTAAGGTTTTGCTCGGCAAACGAAAAGGGAAAGTGGGCGAAGGCAAGTGGGCGCTTCCGGGCGGGAAGCTTGGCTTTTGGGAGAAGATGTCGGATTGCGCCAGGCGTGAACTCGTAGAGGAAACAGGGCTTGTTGCTAGAAGCATAAAATTCTTGCAATTTATAAATGATATAAGAGATGAGGATGGAACACACTGTATTCACATACAATTTTTAGCAGAAGGTGTAGAGGGTGAACCAAAGCTAATGGAGCCGGAGAAGTGCTACGAGTGGGGATGGTTTCCGCTCAACAATCTGCCGGAGAATCTTTTTCTCGGACATCAGAAGTTTTTCCCCACCCTCAAGGATAAAGTGGCGATTGTGGATGTTGACAAGGTGCTACTTAAACACGAAGGGCAAGAGTGGTAAAAAGACAGTCTGGCTCGGGTTGAGTGTGCCTAAATGGCACATTGACAGTTTTATACTATGGTATATACTGGAGTATATGATTACGACACTTTTAGTAAAGCTGGATAAGGATCTAAAAATGAAAGCGCAGGACACCGCAAGTGAGATGGGGGTGCCATTGTCCGCAGTGGTAAATGAACAACTCCGTCAGTTTGTGGTAGATCGCTCTCTTACGTTTCGGGCGCCGTTGGTACCAAACGGGAAGACCGCGCGAATATTGCGTAAGCGTTTACTAGATATAGATAAAGGAAAGAATATCGTTGGACCATTTCGTACCGCGAAAGAGGCGGATGAATGGTTGGACGGCTAATCTGTCACCGTGATGCATATCCTCTACCACAAGGATTTCAAGAAGGACTACAAGAAAGCTCCCAAAAAAGTGCGCGAGCAGTTCAAGGAACGCAGAACATTGTTTGAACAAGACAGAGCACACCCTCTTTTGGAAGATCACCCACTTAAACAGAATTGGCAAGGAACGCGAAGCTTCAACATAAACTGTGATTGGCGAGTCGTGTATAGACTACTTGCAGAGGGCGTGGTAGAAATTGTTGCCATGGGTACACACCATCAACTGTATGGGAAGTAACAAGATAAACATTTCACAGAACCTCGCTTTTCTCTTTTCGGTTAATGCGCAGTCTTTTATGTGGTGCAAAAGTGTAGTAGACTGGAGTGATTAAAAGTTAATTTAGTTTTATGAAAAATTTTTTGAAGTTGTTGGGGGCGGTGGTGGTGCTTATCGTGGCGTTGCTTGCGATACTTTATATATTGGATGTGGTGGCGCTCGCGGAGATACAAGAGGCGGGGTATAAAGTGCTTGGAGTTTTGATTATACTCGGAGTTTCTTCAGGCGTAGTAAGTTACATTGCCAAGCAATAAAATGGCGAGTACGACTATCGCGCTTTTGGTGGTTCTCGGAACACAGGTGCTTTTTACAGCAAGCGATCTCCTCGCGCGGTATTACATGGGACTCAACGGCTTCCATTTGGCAACGTTTTTGAGCGCGTGGTTTGTGGTTTACTTTGTCATCAGGATAGTCGCTATGTTTGGACAGCTATACGTTTTCTCGCATCTGGAACTCGGGCGCACAATGGCGCTTTTTGGGGCCACCTCTATCATTCTTGCAAACGGACTCGGGTATCTACTATTGGGGGAGCTTTTGTCCGCGGGAGCATATCTGGGCGTAGTACTGACGGTAATAGCGTTTTTGGCCCTCGCCTTCAGCATCTAGATCGGGACTTATCCACAGTTTAGACAATTTAGACATGACGTGTCTGTTATCCACAGGTAAATGAAAACAAGTAATAAGAGAAATTTGGGGGCGTTGAAGACAGACCCGTCCGGACTGAGTTTGGGCGAAACTTTTAAGGGGATATGGTTTTTCTTGGCGGAGGATAGGGGTCGTTTTGTGCGCGGATGGTTCATTCTTGTGGTGATGTATCTATACGACCTCGTGCCCGCGTTTGTACTCGGACTTTCAATAGATTTCTTTACGGAATGGAACAAGGGGGAGAGTTTGGCTCCCTTCTACTATTACGCCATATTCTTGGGGCTTTCGTGGTCTCTGGTGTCTGTCGTCCGCCTGCATTACAAGAACAAGCTCGCGAAGATTGCGATCAGGGCAAAGTCTAGGTCGCGGGTTCTTTGCTTTGATAGATTGCTAAACTTTTCTCTCGCATGGCACGCCAATGAAAACACCGGCAACAAAGTACAACGCATAGTATCCGGTGGGGAATCTGTAAGAGAGCTTGTGCGAACTATCTACAACGAAGGGTTGCGAGTATTTACGAGGATAGGGAGCGTGGTCATCATAATTTCATTTCTTGACCTCACCCTCGCACTTGTGCTCGCTATTTTTAGCGCCATATTTTTGTCACTGGAGCTTTATTTCAACAGGCAGATAATTGCACTAAATGATAGCTACAATCTCGCGAATGAAGGTTCCGCCGGTATGCTAAACGAAGGCACTGGAAATATGCTTTCCATAAAGGCGCTTGGAGCGGAAACAAATATCCAAAAGAGAGTTGTTGTAGGTGAAGAAGTCGCGAGAGATGTCCAGCTCAAAAGAGCCGATATCAAAGCTAGAAAGTGGATGTCATTTCAGATACTAACGGGGCTCTTTATGGGTGGCTATCTTCTTCTCTTGGGGCGAGGGTTTGTGCTGGATATCTTCACCATCGGTTCCATCGCCATATTCTTTACATACTTTGAAGAAGTGAGAGGGGCTTGCATCATGATGACCGATATCACATCCGAAGTGGTGGAGTCGCGTTCCGCGTTTTCTCGGATGATGACGCTTTTCAAAGATGTGCCCAAGGTGCGCTCGGGTACCAAAACCTTCCCGAAGCGATCTGATATAAAGCTCACCAATGCTCACTTCAGTTATGCTTCCGGACAAAATGGTATTCGGGAGATAAATCTGAAAGTAGGACATCAAGAGATATTGGGAATTGCCGGACTTTCCGGAAGTGGTAAATCCACTCTTACTAAGGTTCTGATGGGGCTGTATGAAATTTCGGAAGGAAAATTTGAGATAGGGGGTGAGGACTACTATGATATAAAAAGAGAAAATGTGAGCGCAAACATGAGTGTTGTGCTTCAAGAGACAGAGCTCTTTAACTTTTCCTTGCGAGATAACATTACACTGATGCGTGATGTATCTAGTAAAGTACTGGAAAGAGCGATTCAAATATCACAGCTAGAATCAGTCGTGGAGAGACTGCCGGAAGGCTTGGATGCCCAGATTGGTGAACGCGGGTATATGCTCTCTGGAGGCGAACGCCAGCGTCTCGGTATCGCAAGAGCTATCTGCAAAGACCCAAAGATAATAGTACTGGACGAGGCGACATCTTCGCTGGATAGCAAGACTGAGAAGAAAATTACAGATGGACTTCTAAACGAGTTCGGTGGCAAGAAAACCTTTATCGTCATCGCTCACAGACTCTCTACTCTCAAAAACGCAGATCGCGTGGTCGTATTTCACGGCGGTACGATAGTAGAAGAAGGAACGTTCGCGGAGCTGTCACGAAAGGAGGGTTCGCACTTCGCCGAAATGTACAAAATCCAGACAGAGAAGAAAAAACATGTCGTGTCGTGACGGATAGGAGTTGAACTCCTATCCAAAAAAAAGTAGCCCAGCTCTCCGAAGAGAAGCTGGGCTGTGGGGGGAGGCTCATGATTGTTAGTCATGAGCCTCCCTGGTGGAGGTCTCGTCCTTTTTGGGGGGCGAGACCTCCTGCGCGGTCTGCTTTTCAAGGCAGGCCGCACACGTGGCTGGACGGATCATCGTCAGATTTCCGTCCATCCACGTCGCGCGCGCGGGGGGGCATTCACATTTCATTTTTTCACCTCCTTTCGGTGAAAAAAAGTGCCGCTTCGGAAAGAGCGACACTAAAGCGATATTGTATGCTACTTTGCGCCGTTTGGCAATTTTTCGTAAGCGCGGTATAGTATATAGCGATTATGTTGGAAATAACACCAGAGACGGGGAGCGAGGAGTTTGCGTTTTCGTTACCTATATATAGAGCGGAGAAGCTTGCAAGGGCGAAGGCTTCTGATGGTGCAACATTTTCCATATACGCTGGTTTGCATCGCAATTTTGTGGAGCAACTGCGCGCCTATTCTCTAGAGGATAGCGATACAGAGCTCGCTGTTTCTACTCGCGACCGCACTCGTTTCGGGCTGGGGAGCTACGAATCTTGGTATGGAAAGGGACGCACACCTTTTGCGCTTGTGGCGGATGAGGGCGATGTCCTTGCCGCTATCGCATGGTTTGGTCCCAAGTCCTACCCACTCCGACACGATGGTCATGTGGAAGGCAAAGAGTACACGGCATCTTTTCGCGCTTACAAACCCTATCGCGGAATGCATCTTATGGAAGACTTCTCCAAATACGCGCTTTCACATTTTGACAGATGTTTCCCAGAAGTATTTCTTTGGCTGGAGACAAATTCTGGCAAGGGTACGCGGCTTTTCCAAAAGCTAGGGTTTGAGGAAGTGGGAGAGCTTTCCCCGCTTGGCAAGACTGTAATGATACGAGCCTATTGTTCAGAATTATGAATTAGGAATTATGAGTTAAGGAAAATAAAGAGAATTTTCAATTTTCAATTTTCAATTTTGCAATCAATTTACAATGCTTCAATTTGCAAACCCTGCTAAAAAATGTTATCTAGAGAAGATAGAGGTCGTTTATAATAAGGGTAAGGGGAGTTTAGTTTCATAATAACATGCAATGTTCTCTAGCTTACAAGGGTACAAGTGTGATGTTTGAAAATTGCAAAATTGAAAATTCATTGTAAATTGAAAATTGCAAAATTGAAAATTAACTCGGACTTCTTAATTCTTAATTCCTACTTCTTAATTCTTAAATCTGCATCCAGTTTTGAAGGAAGTCTGTCTTCTTCCAAAACTCACACTCTCCCATGTATAAACAATCCTTACGCCCGCTTATAATACTAGACTTTGACGGCACGCTTTTGTTTATAGAGCGCCTGCTTGAAGATATGGCGCGCATAGCCAAGACTAGCTGGGACATACAGCCGGATAGATTCCATGAGACTTATGAGCCTGCAAAGACAGAGGTAGGAAGTTATAGTATCTTTGACCACCTGCGACTGCTTGGCATAAAAGACGAAGACGAGGCGGAACGAGTTTTGAAGGAGGATCTCATCGGAGAGGATTATGGTTATACTGATGTCCCTTCTGCCATAGAGCGATTTTTGGAGATGGGGGATGTGATCGTCTGGACACTAGGCAGTCCTCGCTTCCAAAACCTAAAGCGAGAGCTTTGTCCTTCCATAAAAACAATTCCATTTATCATAACAGAGGAGCAAAAGAGAGGGTTACCAAAGGAGGTGGAAAGATTGGATGAAGGAGGGGTGTACGAGGGATCACTATATCGACAAGTAATCTCGGTAGACAACAATCCCCGCAATTTCATGGAAGGCGCGCCCACGTGGCTCCGACAGATACGCATTTTGCGCCCCGAAGCTCATCATAGCGATATCCCCACACCGAGCGGGGTGGAGGAGGTGGCATCGCTTGCCAAAATTGTGATTTAGATATGGCGAGAATTCCCATATACGAATACAAAGCAAAGAAACTCCTTGATCCGGAGTATCTTGGCTGTGAGGTCATATCCGGAGATGAATTGCCAGAAGTTGAGGATGGGCTTTATGCTGTGAAGGTGGATCAGGGTGTGAAGCAAAGGGGGGTGCGTGGACTCTTGCGTCTCGGTGTATCTAAGGACGCGATCGCAGGTAGCATAGAAGAGTTGCAAAGCAGTGGCTACTCGCATTTTTTGGTAGAAAAAATGACGGAGCACGCGCCCGACGAAGAGAGATACCTTTCGCTTGCGAGAGAGCGCGTCGGATTTTCTCTAATCTACTGCGCCAAAGGAGGAGTAAATATTGAGGAGAGCAAAGACGCGGTGGAAAAAGTCTTGTGGGAGTACGGTGCGCCAGCTCCTTCTGTGGGAGATATACCGACCGCATATGTGGAACATTTGCGGGAGATAATGAACAGTCTTCACGTGTCGTTTTTGGAAATAAACCCTTTGATTATAAAAGACGGTCGTCCTCTCGCGCTTGACTGCGCCATTAAGGTAGATAGCGCCGGCTCGTACGCGGTGCGTTCACAGTGGTCGTTTGACGATGTGCCCGCCCGCGTGAAAGTGTCCGAAGCGGAAGAGAGGGTGCGCGAACTGGATCAAAATACACCCGCATCGCTCAAGCTAAACGTCCTGAACGAAAATGGCTCGTTATTTTTCCTCTTCTCCTCCGGCGGGGCAAGTATCGTGCTTGCCGACGACGCTTATGTGAGAGGACTGGGGGAGGAGATAGGAAACTATGGCGAGTACAGTGGCGCGCCTACACGCACCGAAACTTATCTATACGCGCGTGAAATCATAGGGCTCATGCAAAAATCAGGTGCAAAGAAAAAGGCGCTTGTAATCGCGGGTGGAGTTGCGAATTTCACTGATGTAAAGGAAACATTTAGTGGCATAATAGATGCGCTGGAAGAAGTAAAAGATGAACTCAAAAATGACAATGTGAAAGTATTCGTGCGCAGGGGCGGTCCTAGAGAAGATGAAGGTCTCGCCCTTATGAGAAAATTTTTGGAGGACAACCAAATTTTCGGGTCCGTACACGGATCGGACACTTTGCTAACAGAACCAATAAAACTCGCCTCGGAATATTTGAAAGCATAAATATGAATATTTCTTCGTACAACAAAGAAAAGTGGCAAAAGTTTCGCGAGGCGGATATCGCGATTGTGTTTTTGGGAAGTCATGCTGGCATTATACAATCCATATTGGATTTTGATTATTTGTGTGGCAAAAGTGCCCCCAGCGTGCTTGGTATAGTGTCTGTGGGTCGTCGTCATGAGAAATACTTTTTTGGTGGAAGTGAGGTGCTTATACCGTGCCAGAAAAGCATCGGAGAATTGCCGGATGATTTGAAAGAGAAAACATTGTTTGCCCTAAATGTGCAGTCTGGTCGCAAAGCTACAGTTTCTACGAGAGAATTTCTGGAGCGTTTTCCAAACGCGCTTGGGGCGCATATCTTCGCCGAAGGTGTGCCCGAACAAGAGGCAATCGCTCTTTGGCGAGATTTTGGTCGGGACAAAATACTTGTCGGACCATCTGGCGTGGGACTTCTTTATGCAGGTAAATTGAAGCTCGGAGCCATAGGTGGCACCGACCCAAAACAACTTTTGCGAAGTGGCGTATTTGCGAGTGGTAATACTGCCGTCATCTCCGCTTCCGGCGGGATGACAAATGAGATTATAACGATGCTTGGGAAGTGTGGGCGTCGCGCGGGACTTGCTTTTGCGTTGGGAGGGGATCTCTACCCTTTGACCCCACCCGCGGATGCATTTTTGGCGGCTGAGGATGATCCATCTATTTCTCACATTGTTTATTTCGGAGAGCTTGGTGGACTTGACGAGTACGAAATAGCGACTCTTATGAAAGAAGGGAGGATAAAAAAGCCGGTTTTGGCTTATATTGCGGGAGTGGTAGATGATGCTTTTGGGGGACATGCTCAGTTTGGACATGCCAAAGCGCTCGCGGAGACGGCGGATGAGAGCGCAAAAGCAAAGCAAGATGTGTTGCGTGAGGGAGGAGCGATAGTTTCCAGAACCTTCAATGAGTTTGTATCTTCTTTTGATGTGATACCAAAGGGAGAGGAAGCGGTGCCCAAAGGTGATCCGGCGAGATTGTCCGGTCGTTCGCGCACACTCTTTACCGCCCGCGAAATACTGGACCCGTTTGATAGTAGCGATCAGGCATCCACGGACGATAGTCTTGTTCTCCTCATCCTCTCCGCCCTTTTGGGACGACAGGTACGCTCTAGCATTTTGCCGAGATTTACGCGCACTGTCTTTGAGCTTCTCTTGGATCACGGTCCGCAAGTTTCCGGCGCTGTAAACACCATGATCACGGCACGCGCTGGCAAAGATCTGGTGGACTCGCTTTGCGCGGGACTACTCACCATAGGACCGCGATTCGGCGGGGCAATGAACACATCCGCCAAGACTTGGTGGGATGGCATGCGATCCGGCAAAAGCGCGAGAGATATTGTAGATGATTACAACAAAGCTGGTGTGCTCATACCCGGAATAGGACACAAGAAATATCGTCTTGGATATCCTGATCCACGGATTGCTCTTCTTGAAGTTTTTGTTTTAGAGCTCTCCGTCCACCCAATGTGGGATTTGGCGCAAGAAATCGCGAAGGTAACTACAGAGAAGCGGGGGAATCTAATTCTGAATATTGACGGAGCGGTAGCGGCACTCCTGCTTGATATTTTGCGAGAGGAAGAGGGTTATACGGACGCGGACATAGAAGAGCTTCTCGCGATGGAGTTTTTCAACACATTCTTTATTATCCCGCGCTCTATCGGATTTTTGGCGCACGCTCTGGAACAAAAACGTCGCGACGAGGGACTTTTCCGATTGCCGGACAACATGGTGCACATAGATAGAACATGATGGAAATATTGCGAGCACAACCTATAATACTTGCGGGAGGCAAAGGCACGCGGATGAAAAGCGAGCTTCCCAAGGTAATGCACTCGGTAAACGGCGAGCCGATGATAGGGCATGTTGTCCGCGCTGTTTCGGAAGCGGGTTTTACGAAAAGTCCGGTTGTTGTGGTCTGTCACGGGGAGCAATTGGTGCGTGATTATTTGGGTGATGGGGTAAGGTATGTGAGACAAAGTGAGCCTCTCGGCACAGGGCACGCGGTTTTGGCGACTCGCGAACTTGTGAAAAATCAGGGCGAGCCGTTGGTTGTGTTGTGTGGCGATATGCCACTTGTAAGAGAAGCCACCTTACGTGCCATAGTCTCCGCGCGAGAAGCTCATGATTCCGCCATATCTATGGGTGTGATAAAAGTACCAGACTTTGAAGATTGGAGAAAATCTTTCTACTCCTTTGGTCGCGTGATGTATGACAAAGATGGAAATGTGCAAAAAATTACGGAATTAAAAGATGCGAGTGATGAAGAACGTAAAATGACAAATTTAAATCCATCATTCTACTGTTTCAAGCCTGCGTTTCTCTGGGAACATATTGCAAAGATTGAGGCGAACAACGCCCAAGGCGAGATATTGCTCACTGACATAATAAAAATCGCAAGAGACAATGGAGAAAAAATAGTGAGCGTGCCCGTCCCTCCCGAAGAGGCGCTCGGGGTGAATACGAAGGAGGATATCTTGATAGTTGAGAAATTTTTACTCGCGCAACCGAGATTAGGGAAAATGTGAAAGGGGGTGAGGGTCTGCCCTCCGTAGCCTTGGCGAAGGAGGGAAAATATTGAACGATTGTTTACTTCCTTATACTATCATATTATATAATATGATAGTATAAGGAAGTTCAAAATGATTTACGAAAATGAATACGGATACGCAGATGGATACACATATTGAGATAACACTTGTGAGACATGGTGAGGCGGAACACAATAAAATCGGCATCAATCCATTGCCTATGGATTACGCTCTTACGGAAACAGGCAAGTGGGAGGCACAGAGAGTGGCGGAAAGTTTGAGTGAGCGTGAGTATGACATTGTGTTTGTGAGCAGACTTTCCAGAACAAAAGCTACACTGGCACCATATCTTGCCGTGCACCCTGAGTTAAAAGTGTTTGAAGATGAGCTCTTATCCGAACGCAATATGGGAGAGCTCGTAGGTACACCACGCGAGATGATTGTGTACAAAACAGAGGCAGACATGGAAGAGGCAGTGCGCTGGAAGCCGAAATCGGGAGAGTCTATCATGGATGTTTTCAAAAGAGCAGAAAAATTTATGAAAAAATTAAGATGTGAATATACAGGAAAACACGTCCTCGTCTGCGGACACCAAAGTTTCTTGCGAGCACTTGAAATCTTGATAACAGGTCGCCCACTGCATAACTATTACAGCGACAAACTAGCTCGTCTCAAAAACGCTGAAATCCGCCACTTCACACTAAATTAGGGAAAAGGTGACGGTGAGCTTGTAGCTTGTAGGAGTTAGCTTGTAGCTTCTGACGAGTGGTGTGGTTTGGAAACATCGTTGTGTAAACCCACCAGCCACCAGCTACAAGCGCACCCAATCTACCTGCCCGATTCCATGCATATTTGTAGGTGCCCTATAAGAGGGAGCTCCAGCGGGTGGATATGTCGGGGCGGAGGCGGAGGATTTCGGCGGTCATGCCGATGGTTTCGCCGGAGAAGGTCTTGTTTGTAGCGAAGCGTTCAAAGTCTTCTTTGCTGTGCGCGTCTGCACCACCAGTGGCGAGCGCGCCGGTTTCATGCACTATCTCCTTTATGCGATTTCTGTCGTTTTCAAAGCGAGTATTGTCGTAGCCTTTCGGTTTCCCGTAGCGTATCTCCATTCCGTCTAGGCGTTTTTCGCGAAGGAGCGTTTCTAGATGTGGAAAGGTGAGCATATCTTTGGCAAGATAGAAGTAGTGGGCGAGAATCCCGATTCCTCCCGCGTTTCTTATAAGGCGTACGGACTCATCCAAATCCACCTTATAATTTAATTTCGCGTGCACATCCTCAATATACTTTGCGTTGTTGAAGAAAAGAGAATATGGATGCTGTTCCTCGTCTCTTTGCATCGCGCGATAATAGAGGCGCGCCAGTTTGGGTTCACTTTGGGCATCCACGCGCCAGTTTTCCATTAGTTCTCGGGTGCGATCACGGTTCTTGGGGTCTAAGTTCAGTTCCGCCACAAGATGGGGGAGTCCTACCGAGAGCCCTGTCGCTCTCGCCAGCACCTTGTCTTTGTCAATCTTATATCCGATTTCGTTTAGTTTGGCGCACATCTCTTCTATGCGGACAACGCGGGCGAGCTGTGTTTTTCGGCAATGTTCACGCAACTCCTCGTTTGTGGGGTCTGTGAAGAGACCGACAATATGTACCGAGCCATCGCCTGCACCGTCTAAATCCGACGGAGCGCCTGAGGTAAACTCTATACCCATAATCCATTTTGTATTCTTTCCGCGCAAAGTTTCCAGATATTGAAGTACGTCATCTCCTGGCAGGGAGTCATGATCTGTAAAAGCGAGGACTCCATAACCTAGATTCTCACAATGTTCAAACGCCTCTTTGTGCGAGAGATCACCATCAGAAAGACTCGTATGAGAATGCAAGGATTCCACAGGATGTGTCATGCCTCCCATCATACCACATTTTCCTAGCATCTGCCCACTATCGCCCCTCACTCTACACAAGACTCCCTTGTGCACAAGGGAGTCTTGTGTAGGAAACGGTGGATAACTTTGTTTACAAATAAACGGATGTTCACTATACTTGATGGAAAAGGTGAAAGTTTGACGAGCTTGTAGGATCTAACTTGTAGCTTCTAGCTTCACGAGATGATGTCGCATCCACGCCACCTTCCGAGAACCTACCGCGCTACTGCGCTAACCTCCTACTGCGCTAGATGAGGTGAAAGGTGAATTTGTAACTAATGAGAAATAATTATGAGAACAGCAAATGATAAGTCTAGGATGGCGTTGATACGGAAGTTTTATAGGGACAAGAAGCGTATGCCATCTTTTTCTGAGATGGGAGAGTTGGTGGGGTTCAATTCAAAGAATGCCGTTTTTCGGATGGTTGATCGTCTTGTGAAAGAGGGGTTTTTGGAGAAAGATAAGCAAGGCAAGGTCTTGCCGAAGCAACTTTTCGGTTCCGTGCGGATGCTTGGTGTCGTGGAGGCGGGATTTCCAAGTCCGGCAGAGGAAGAGCTTATGGACACCATGACGTTTGATGAATATCTGGTGCGCAAACCGGAATCTACTTTTGTACTGAAAACAAAGGGGGATTCCATGAAAGATGCTGGTATCGTAGATGGCGATATGGTTGTGGTGGAGCGCACGGCGAAGCACAAAGCGGGAGATATTGTCATAGCTGAAGTGGACGGTGATTGGACAATGAAATATCTTCGCGGAAAGCCAGGCAACTGGTGGCTCGCCCCCGCCAACAAAAAATACAAAAACATCAGACCAAAAGGGGAAATGAAAGTGGAAGCCGTCGTGAGGGCTATCGTTCGGAAATATAGATAGTGTAGTGAGCTTGAAGCTTGTAGGAGTTAGCTTGTAGCTTCACGAGACGATACGGTTATGAGTTAAGAAATAGGAAGATTGTTATTAAACATATGTAGTTTGGATATGGAAACCAATATCTTAAAAGCAATAAGCAATCTGTCAAAGCTCAAGAGCTTCAAGCTCACGGATCTTTATTCCGGTCAAAACCGAATGAATAATGTTGGTACGGCGTTAGAGTATTTCGTCAGAGATATTTTTTGTTCCAGTATCGATGTTGTAGGTCTAGAGAACAAAGACAGAAAACATTCTGAGTATCTCTCATATTTAGGAAATCAAAATAATCCACCAGATTTTATTGTTAAAAATGGTGATGTCGTAGAAGTTAAAAAGATTGGTGGGTCAGTTGGTAGTATCGCATTGAATAGTTCTTATCCAAAATCCAAACTACATAGTGATGATGTCCGAATTCTTCAGTCTTGTAGAGAGTGTGATGGCGGAAATTGGTCTAGAAAAGATATCATTATTAGTAATCTTATAACTGTATGATTGATACAAGAAATCAAAATTATTCTGAAACACTTTTGCAAATAGCGAAATTACAAGATTTGGTGGATATGCTTGAGAAAAATATTTTTTCGCAGCTACCACAAGGCGTGGCTAATAAGTTTATTTCTACTAAAGATAAATTTATTAACTGGGTTGAGGAAGCCGAGTTTATTTTGCAGGATTATAAAATATGAAAAAAGAATTAAGATTTCAATTTTTCCCAAGATCGGTCGGAATAAATGACAATGTTCAAAAAATAATAGATTGTTTTTTGGCTGCACATAAAGATATTTGTTCGCCTGAACATACACTTTCAAGTAATGAAGTCCTGTCTATTTTGAGAGAGAAATTGATTGAGATACCAATGCATGTTGAAACAGGTAAATCAAAAGGGTCAAAAATACCTGTTCCTGTTTTGTTTGGACTTAATAATAAAATTGACCAACACTTTGATGCAGACGCTTTAAGTTTAGACGGAACAATTGTATTAGAGGTAGAGGCGGGTAGAGCTGTTGATAATTATCAATTTCTCAAAGATATATTTCAGGCATCAATGATGTACAGTGTTGAATATTTGGTTTTAGCGGTTAGAAACGACTACAGGGCTCATGATGATTTTAAGAAAATATACACTTTTCTTGAGACTTTATACATAAGCAATAGGTTACACTTGCCATTGAAAGGAATCCTTTTGGTAGGTTATTGATGTTAAAGTTGGAGTGAAGCTGGTGCTAGGCGCGGTATAAATGATAAATGAGGGCAGTTATTTTTTTGGGCTCTTCCGACATTCGTGTACACTGTGAATTAGAAGGCTCTCCCTCACCCTAGCTAGGGGGCTAGGAGGGGGTAGGCTTGTGTCATGTGGCTGGAACCCCACCCTAGCCCTCCCCTAAGATAGGGAGAGGGGAAAAGTGCAAGTTTCGTAATTCAAGGTAATAGAGTATAGGTATTTGAGGGGCTCCTTATTAACTCGAAATAGTGAAACTTGTTTAGAATACAAGCAAATTTTCAAAAGGAAGATTTTACATTATGATGGAGTATATACTGCACATAGATGGGGATGCGTTTTTTGTGGGGTGCGAGCTTACGCGTCGGCCAGATCTTCGTGGGCGACCTGTGGTAACGGGTGCCGAGCGTGGTATTGCTTCCGCCGTATCATACGAAGCCAAAGCGCTTGGCGTGGTGCGTACCATGCCGATATTTGAGATACGCAAGATTTGTCCGGAAGTGGTGGTGCTTTCTTCTGACTATGAGCTCTACTCCCTTATGTCAAAGCGGATGTACGAGATTGTGCGCCGTTTTGCTTGCAAAGTGGAGGAATACTCAATAGACGAGTGTTTCGCTTCCATAAGCTTTGAGGATGATGCGCGAGCGGAAGATTTGCTGGCGCTGGCGCGAAAAATACGAGACACTTTGAGCGAAGAATTAGGGATGACATTTTCTGTAGGGATGGCGAGCACCAAGACGCTTGCGAAGGTTGCATCCAAAGCAGAAAAGCCAAACGGTGCCGTTCTCATAAACAAGAAAAATATTAAAGAACATCTGCGAGGATTGGCGGTGGAGAAAGTGTGGGGAATAGGGGAAGCAAACAGAGCCAAACTGGAGAGGCTTGGTATAAATACGGCTTTGGAGTTTCAGAACAAGGAGAGAGCTTGGGTAGAAAATAACTTTTACAAACCACAACAAGAGACTTGGCATGAATTAAATGGCGTGTATGTGCTTCCTGTGCAGACAGTAGTTGATGTACCAAAGTCTATACAAAAAACAAAGACTTTTACACCGTCATCTATGGAGCGTTCTTTTCTATGGAGCGAGCTTTCCAAAAATGTGGAGAACGCTTGCATAAAAGCCAGAAGGCATGGCATGGAAGCGGGCAGGATTTTATTTTTCCTGAAAACTCAAGATTTCAGATACAGCTCTTTTGAAATGAGACTCCAATCAAAGAGCGCGAGAGCACAAGAGATACTTTCCGCAATATCGCCACTTTTCGCGCAAGTATATAGACAAAACGTTTTGTATAGAGCCACAGGTATAACCATGTCTGACCTCGCCCCCGTAGAAGCGGGTCAGGTCGGGCTTTTTGATGAAGCGCAAAAGTCGCGCAATAATAGACTCACAAAAGCAGTGGATGCCATAGATAGAAAATATGGAAAGCACTCCGTCTTTTTGGCATCTTCCATGCAGAAAGAGAACACATCCAAAAGTGCGCGCAAAAAAGAAGACGGCATCCCCTCGGAGTACCTTTTCTTCGGCGAAACCGCCCGTCGTCATCTTCGCCTCCCACACCTCGGCATTGTTTCCTGATAGCTCTAATTTGGGCGTACAAAATTTAGCCTTTTTGTGTTATTATGTGAGCAAATGATGGAGAATGAGATTCACAAAAAAGTAGAGGAACTGCGAGAGTATTTTAGTTCACGCGACGAGGTGTTGCTAGCCTACCTTTTCGGCTCCAGGGCGCGTCTCGCGAGCGCAAGAGAAGATGGTAATGAAAGTGACCCGATACACGCGCACTCTGATTGGGATATTGCAGTCTATTTCAAGCCGAGAAATGGCGAGCTAGAGTACCAGAGTGCAGAGTACTATGATGAGGAAACGGAGATACAAATTGATCTGGCACGAATATTGAAAAAAGATGTTGATCTGGTTGTCATAAATCGTGCTCCGGCGACGATCGTCTTTTCATCTTTGCGTGGCATCTCGCTTCTTCAAAAGGACTATTTTTCTTACAGCACTCTTTTGATGAAAAGCATGTTTGACGCCATAGATTATCGTGATGTTGTCTATGATTATTTCAAAATTGCCATGCGTTCACAGTCGCTAAATCCGATAGACAAAGACCGACTTGCAAAAATTGCGACTTTCTTGATTGTGGAGTTGCGTGATTTGGAAAAGCTCTCAAAAATGGGACAGCTTACATACCAACAAGACAGAGATAAGCAAAGAAGCCTTGACCGTTGTACAGAAAATGCCGCCAATGCCGCCATAGACAGCGCCAAGATACTTCTCGCATCGAATCACATCTCGTTACCCGAAACATACGAGGAGATGCTACTTGGACTACGCGCTCTACCCGATTTCGATACCACCCATGCCACAACGCTTTCCAGATGTGCGGGAATGCGTAATATTCTAGCGCATCATTATCTAGATTTGAGATTTCGTGGCATCATATCTTTTGTCAACAAGTCTCTGCCGTCTTTGTTGTATTTATGTTCATTTATAGAAAAGTCCATAGACGATAACACTTGAAAATGGATAATATCAATATAGAGTCTTCGTGGAAGGAGGTGCTGAAAGGGGAGTTCGGCAAGCCGTACTGGAAAGAACTCACATCTTTCGTGCGCGATGAGTACTTGAGCGCCACTGTCTATCCGCCACCTCGGTTTCTATTTCGCGCATTTGAACTCACGCCTTTTGATGCTGTGAAAGTGGTGATTTTGGGACAAGACCCATATCACGGCAAGGGGCAGGCGCATGGATTTTGCTTTTCTGTTCCGGAGGGCGTGCCTTGCCCGCCTTCTTTGCGAAACATCTACAAGGAGATAGAAGCTGATCTCGGTGTTTCAGTAAAGAGCACACAAAGCGGGAATGTGGAGCATTGGGCAAGACAAGGAGTGCTTCTTCTAAACGCCACCCTTACGGTGCGGGCGGGGGTTGCCGGCTCGCACCAGAACAAAGGTTGGGAAGACTTTACCGATGCCACAGTCCGCGCGCTATCAGAGAGGAAGGAAGGTCTGATCTTTCTATTGTGGGGAAACTATGCGAAGAAAAAGGGCGCGCACATAGACAAGGAAAAGCATCTCGTCTTGGAAGCATCACACCCATCCCCTCTTGGTGCCCACAAAGGATTCTTTGGGTGTAAGCACTTCAGCAAAACCAATGAGTATTTGGAAGCGCACGGAAAAAAGTCCATAGGTTGGATTTTGTGATAAGATTAAATACGATTATGAAGGAAGTTGAAACAAAAGTTTTGGATATAGATGAGGGGGTGGTACGGTCTAGATTAAAGGAGCTCGGGGCAGAGCTTGTTGCTGACGGGAGGCTCAAGGTATGGTGGTATGGGGTTCCGGGGTTTGGTCCGGAAGACCAACCGTGGCGGTTACGCGTCCGCACGGGGCACGGCAAAAATGAAGTAACGTGGAAAGGCAAGGCTGTGACTATTCCGGGTGCTCTCACAAGATCGGTCGAGGAGATTGAGCTTTCGGTCGACGACCCAGAGGTCATGGGCAATGTCTTTATTAAGATAGGTCTGTTTCTGGGTGCGTATCAGGAGAAAGACAGAACATCATGGAAGTATAAGGACTGGCATTTTGATCTTGATAAGTACCCAGGTGTCCCCCCGTTTCTGGAAATAGAAGGGCAAAGCGAGGAGCATATCAAAGAAGGAATGGATCTCTTGGGGATTTCAGGAAATCGCACATGGACTACCGGTGAAAGAAGATTGGTAGAGCAGGTCTATGACCTTGATTGGCACCAAATGCGCTTTCAATAGTATCTACACACAATTTTTTTCTAAAAAACATTATACCACACATTTCTGAAATAAACGGGGTCAGACCCCGTTTATTTCAGAAATGTGTGGTATAATATGAGAGTGGTTAGGGTGCATATGGTAGACTTTTTGAACTGTGATATTGACTGATATGAACTGCGTATATTGTGGAAATCTGGAGATAAAGGAGAGGGCAATTATGAAGAACGATCTGGCGTTTGCCTTTTTGACTAATATCCCGATTACTCCAGGACATACGCTCATATCACCTCTAAGATGTATCAAAACGATGGAGGAACTATCAAAAAGAGAGCTTGAAGACATAATGAATATGCGGACGATATTGTGCGCTGGTCTTAAAAAGCTCTACGGCGAGGAGGGATTCAACTTCGCTTGGAACGAAGGTGAAATGGCGGGGCAATCCGTACCGCACTTCCATCTGCATATCGTGCCGAGGAAAGAAGGCGACTCAGGGATCAGAGAATATGAGCCTAGAAAATTCCTCTATCGCCCCGGCTCACGCGAAAAAACACCGGAATCGGAGCTTGCCAAGATGGCTGAAGAGATTAAAATAGCTTTAGATGAAAACTATGGATGAGAAAATATTGGAGCTTCTAAATAGAGAAATGAAAGAAGATTTACCGAATGTGGAGATAAGGAGATCCGGTATCGGGCAATTTAATGACGGTCTGGATGTTTTTACACTCAAGAAGTTCAAAAAAGGTGAGGTGGTCATAAAGTATAAACTAACAACTTTGTCCAAAGATCAGTTGGCTGGTTTGCCGAAAAATGAGAAACAATTTACTCATAAAAGGAATGGCGTTATTTACTATTATCCAGATCCTGAACGTCACGTAAATCGGTCCGTAAGCCCAAATGTCTATCCCGACTTTAAGCAGGGGGCTGATATCGCCTTAAGAGATATTGAAAAAGGCGAGGAGTTGTCAATTCAGGCAGATATAAAGGAAGATTTTTTATGAAAGAAGGAATAAATGAAAATATCCCGGGACCTAGAGATAGACACATTGAGGATTTTCTTGCATATACCCCGCCTTTGTTTGCCAGAGATAAGGTGGGGGTGCTCGGTACCATGGAAACGCTCCTTATGGAAGAGCCGTACTTGTCTTTCTATGTTTCCGAAAGCGGAGACCCTCAAATTGAAGAGATGAAGCTTCGCTGGAGAAGACATGATGCAAGCAATACCGACATACTGGAGCTCGCCGAAGCTTTCGCTGATTGGCAGATGATACATAAAGGAAAAATCGTAGAGGGAAGATTTGAGAATTTCCGTGATGCGGAAAAAGCAGAAACAGAAGAGCGCCAAAAGGCGGCATAGTTGCTAATACAAAGTACAAAAGCCACCGTCTGCACTTGTGCATTGGGTGGCTATATTCCCATAAAATGTTTCTTTATCCGATCGGGGGCAGTCGACCAGCGAGGCAGAGGGACGATGTTCCGATGTTTGAGGGCTTTGCGCATATCCGCCTTGCTCTGGGGGCCAAAGAGGAAAAGGGTGCCATGATATCTACTACCCAAAGCAGAGATCATTCCCGGGGAGTCGTCAATAATCCCCAGCACTCTTTTTTTCTCTGCGAGGATGCCCGCCTTCCATCCCGCCGTCCCTTCTAGAAGGGGGACGTTCGTCGGACGAAGGATGATGGGAGCCTTGGGGAAGTCGTGCTCTTCTAGCGATTGTTCCGTCGCCCTCAGTAGCGATTGAGGGCGCGCGGATAGATATCCTGCGATCTCAATGATTTGTGATATCTCACGAATTGCTTCCAGTGCCCCATCTATAGGTGGGATACAGAGATTTGCTTCCTCTCCCAGATGAAGCTCTTGAATATGTGCCTGGATTTCAGGTGTCTTCCAGAAAGGAACATTTTGCCCTGTCTCCCCAAATCTTTCCCGCAGACTTTTGGTCGTAAGTCGCACCTTCCTGCCGAAGTGAACCTCTATGGATCCGACAAAATAATTTGTGGTATCGAATAGCGTAGAGTCAAGGTCTAGATAGATACCACGCGGGCATGAACCATTTTTACCTTGTCTCATAACTCACCTCCTTTATACCGGGTTAACATTTCTGCTTGCTATATTAAAGCAAAAAAACGATAAGTCAAAAGAAGAAAGGGGTCAGACCCCTTTCTCTCAGTGCCACTTTCACAGGGCAAGCCCAGTTCATCTGAAAATTAACGGAATTAGGTGGGCGAGCTTGCATTTTGGTCTAATATCTTGTAATATATAGAACCTTAAGGCATGCCCGTGAGACCCTCTGTTGGAGGTGTTCAAACGATGGTAAGGCAAGCCAGTTTTGTAAAATGGCAAAAACATCAGTAATAGTAAGATCCACAAGAGTTCCAAAGTTCGCGAGCAGAGTCGTGCGACGCTGTTTCAGATGTGGTAGGAAACACGGCTACATGCGAGACTTTGATCTTTGTAGGATTTGCTTTAGAGAACTAGCAAACGAGGGCATGATCCCCGGTATAAGGAAATCATCATGGTAGGAGACCCCGTAGGAGATTTTTTGATAAGAATAAAAAACGCGAGCTGTATCGGCAAAGCGTCTACTTCCGTGCCTTACTCCAAACTAAAGGAGTCTATCGCCACCCTTCTGGTGCGCGAGGGTTATCTGGACTCGCTTGAAGTAAAAGGTAAACCAGCAGGGAAGCGCACGCTAGATGTGGTGCTTTTATATCCGAAGAAGAACGTTTCCAAAGTGCGAGACGTAAAACGCATCTCAAAGCCAGGGCGTAGAGTATATATTTCGGCGGCACTCCTGCGCGCGGCAGAAAGAGGTATGACAGCTATCTCCACGTCTAGAGGCTTGATGCCAGCCAGAGAAGCGAAGAAGCAGAAATTGGGGGGTGAACTTTTGTTTACAATTTGGTAAACGACGACTACTAATGATACCAAAATCCTAGATTAAAAAAATGTCACGAGTCGGAAAAAAAATAACAATCATGCCAAGTGGCGTTACCGCCTCTTTTGTTGATAACGTATTGTCAATAAAAGGTCCAAAAGGCGAGCTCACACGCTCTTTTCCAAAAGTAGTTTCGTTCGTTATAGAGGGCAACGAAATAAAGGCACTTGTGAAAGATGAAAATGATATATCCTTATTCGCGATATGGGGAACGGTAGCATCACACGCATCCAACATGGTGGAGGGAGTGTCCAAGGGTTTTGTAAAGAAACTAGAAGTACAAGGAGTGGGTTTCCGGGCGGAAATGGCTGGAAAGGATCTAAAGCTTGCGCTTGGTTTTTCTCATCCAGTAGTCGTGTCTATACCTGCAAATCTGAAAGTGTCGGTGGAAAAAAATATGATTACGATAGAGGGATATGACAAAGAGCTCGTGGGGCAGTTTGCCGCCAAGATTGCGGCACTCAAGAAACCCGAACCATACAAAGGGAAAGGCATTCGCTACGAGGGACAGGTTGTACCACTTAAGCAGGGTAAAAAGGCAGTAACATAATTTGGAATAAGAGAAATTCAGAAACGAAAATAAAAAAGTCATGATTAGCAAAACGAAACAAAAAAATATAAAACGTGAGAGGAGACATAGGCGCATCCGAGCCAAGGTAAAAGGCACGAGTGAGAGGCCACGGCTTACTGTCTATAGATCAAACAAGTTTATATACGCGCAAATCATAGATGACGAGAGCGGAAAAACATTATTGTCCAGCAGTGATTTTGCCATGAGGACTCCGGGTACTAAAGCCGTAAAGGCTGAGGCGGTGGGCATGGCTATTGCAAAGGGAGCGAAGGAAAAAGGCATTTCAAAGATCGTATTTGATAGAAGTGGCTTTATCTACACAGGTAGAGTAAGCAGACTTGCGGAAGCGGCAAGGAAAGGAGGACTGGAATTTTAGGTAGACAGGTTCTTAAATTTATAGATGCTATATCAGTCATAAATTCTCTAATCGTCATAATTATTTACAAATCTGACAATGGAAAACGACAAACAGCAAAATAATACACCGTCTGGAAATGTTGCCTCTACGCCTGTTAGACGTAGAAACACAGGAGGCGACAACAAAAGAGGACCTTCCACAGGTGGTGGGCGAGGTGGAGAGAGAGGACGTGGAGGGAAGCAAGGTGGGCGAGGTGGAGAAAGGAGGGATCGCCCAAAGCCTGAGTTTGATTCCAAAATCATCTCTATACGTCGAGTGGCACGAGTCGTAGCGGGAGGGCGAAGGTTCTCTTTCTCGGTGGTTATGGTTATGGGGGACAAAAAGGGGCGCGTGGGAGTGGGTGTCGGAAAGGCGACAGACACTGCATTGGCAATTGATAAGGCGACGAGAAATGGCAAGAAAAATATGATTAACCTGCCATCTGAAATGGGATCTTCAATACCGGAGCCGGTAGAGATGAAATACTCTTCCGCGCGGATAATGATGAGACCTGCATTGGGACGAGGGCTTATTGCTGGCTCGGCTGTGCGTACCGTCCTTTCTTTGGCAGGAAGAACAGATATAAATGCCAAGATAATTTCTCCCTCAAAGAACAAACTAAACATAGCACGAGCCACAGTGAAGGCGCTCCAAACATTCATCTAATATCGTTTTGTACTAACAACACCCTGCGTAAAATCATGCAACGGCACACACTAAAACAAAATAATAGCAAGGTCGCAAAGAAGCGCGTTGGTCGTGGAGGTAAGCGAGGCAAGACTTCAGGTCGTGGCACCAAAGGTCAAAAAGCGCGCGCAGGTAGAAAGATACGACCCGCATGGCGAGACATAATAAAGAAGCTCCCCAAACAGCGAGGCTATCGGTTTAGTTCTATTCAGACGAGGGCCCTCCCCATCAACCTATCTCTGCTGGAGAAGCACTTTGTGACGGGGGATGTGGTAAATGTCGCGTCTCTTGTAGAAAAAGATATCGCCAAAAAAAGAGGCGGAAAGATGCCAAAGGTGAAGATACTAGGTTTTGGAAAACTGACGAAGAAGCTCTCAGTTTCCGGTATTCCACTATCGGAAAGTGCTAAACAAGCTATAATGGAAGTCGGTGGGACAATCGCATAGATCTGGCTTCGTCGTTCTCCAAGTTCATTGCTATAGCTGAATTATGATTTTTTTCAAAAAACTACAAACACTGTTTACGGATCCCGGACTTCGCAAGAGCCTCCTTTTCACAGCTCTTATATTGGCGTTATTTAGACTTGGCGCAAACATTCCTATTCCGGGCATAGACATGGTTGCTCTCAATCAGTATCTTTCCGACAACAGCTTTCTCGGACTTCTAAACCTATTCTCTGGGGGAGGACTATCCAATCTCTCAATATTCATGCTCGGCGTAGGTCCTTACATCACATCTACCATTATTCTCCAGCTTCTTACGATGGTATTTCCGAAACTAAAAGAGATGTATCACGAGGAAGGAGAGATAGGAAGAAAGAAGTTCTCTCAATATGGGCGACTATTCACTATACCACTCGCGCTTGTGCAAGGGTTTGGGCTACTTGTACTACTTCGTAATCAAGGTGTCCTTTTGGATGCAGACGCATTTGCGATGGCGATAAACGTGATAGTAGTCATGGGAGGCTCTGTACTTCTTATGTGGATGGGTGAGCTTATATCAGAATTTGGTGTGGGGAATGGCGTTTCGCTTCTCATCTTTGCCGGTATTGTGGCTGGATTTCCGACCGCGCTCTCGCAGATATTTATTCTCTTTGATGCTACGCAGATACCGATATATATTGCTTTTGCCGTACTCGCAGTCGTCGTCACCGCCGCAGTCGTCTTTATAACAGAAGCGGAACGACCTATACCGGTAACCTATGCAAAACGAGTGCGTGGCATGAAGATGTTTGGGGGAGTGTCTACGTATCTCCCACTTCGTCTCAATCAGTCTGGGGTGATGCCAATAATTTTCGCCCTCGCCATATTACTTTTTCCGCAAATGATCGGGACTTTCCTTATAGGCATAAACAACTCTGTTGCTCAAGTTGTAGGAGGGTTTCTCTCTGGCTTGGTGAGTAATCTTTGGCTTTATGGTGTACTCTATTTTATCTTAGTGTTTCTCTTTACGTATTTCTACACGGCAGTAACGTTTGACCCAGAAAAGATATCCGAGAATCTGCAAAAAAGCGGAGCGTTCATCCCAGGCGTGCGTCCCGGGGAAAAGACATCAGGCTACATCGCCTCGGTACTCACGAGACTCACGCTCGTAGGCGCGCTATTTCTTGGTTTCGTGGCAGTGCTACCACTTATCTTGCAGGGGGTTACAGGTATACAGGCACTAACGATAGGTGGCACCGGACTTTTGATTGTCGTATCAGTGGTTTTGGACGTGATGAAGAAAGTGGATGCGCAGCTTAGTATGCGCGAATATTAGACTTCTTTCAAAAGTGGCGCATTTGCACTGGTTTCGTAATTTTGTCTCCCGCGACGTAGGTCTGTCTACGTCTTGGTCGCCAAAATTCCTCCAACCAGCACAACTGCATCCACTTTTGAAAGAAGTCTGATAACCAAAAGTGGCGCATTTGCACTGGCTGGAGAGCTTGTAGGAGGTAGCTTGTAGCTTCTAGCTTTAAACAAAAACGTTGTGGTCAACGTCTTTCGTCGCAAGAAGCTACAAGCTACCAGCTAGTTCCTAAAAGCTCATCTCCAACTGCATCTAGTTTTGAGATATTTAAATTAAAATGATTTTAACAACAGCTATATTTATAGGGAGATCTGGGTGTGGAAAGGGGACACAGGCACAGCTTCTCACGGAGCTTTTGACAAATAGGGGTGTGAGAGCAGAAGATGTAATGAATGTGTCGTCGGGTGATTTGTTCAGACAATTCGCAGGTGAAGGTGGACACACGCAAGACAGGGTTCGCGATATAATGAACTCCGGCAAACGACTGCCTGACTTTTTGGCGGTTAGACTTTGGGCAAATCTTTTTGTGGCAAAATACAAACCGACACAGCATTTGGTAATAGATGGGATGCCACGATCACACGCACAAGCTAGGATGATAGAAAGCGCGCTTCAGTTTTATGAGAGAGATCCGGTAGATATCGTGCACCTTAAAGTCACAAACGAGTGGTCCATAGAGAGGTTGGCGGGACGCAAACGTGTTGATGATCTAGGTATGGACAAAATAAAGCAACGATTGGCATTTTTTGAAGATGACGTGTTGGAGGCGATAGATTATTTCCGCGGTTCACCACATGTCCGCTTTCATGAAGTAAATGGTGAGCAATCAATAGATGCGGTACACAAGGATGTCGCCCAGTCAATGCGTCTACTAGCGCAGTAGATTGTGTTAAGCTTCTATTGAGCTTATAGCTTTTAGGAATTAGCTTGTAGCTTCTGACGAGTGGTGTGGTTTGCAGACATCGTCTCGTGAAGCTATAAGCTACAAGCTAGCTCCTAGTTCCTCAACTACTACCAGCTAATTCCTACAAGCTCGCAAACTACTGCGCTAAAAAAATGATACGATTAAAGACAAAGGAGGAGATAGAAGTATTGAGAGAGGGCGGGCGTAGGCTCGCTCGTGTTTTAGAGGAACTTCGCGAGGCGGTACGTCCTGGGGTGAGCACCGGAGACTTGGATCGTCTTGCGGACAGACTTATACAAGAGGGAGGTGATAGTGCATCGTTTAAAGGCTACAAGCCAAGAGGTGCAAGCAGACCTTTTCCTTACGCGCTTTGTGCGTCTGTCAACGAAGAAGTCGTGCATGGTATCCCCAGCGAAACAAAGATATTGCGCGAGGGTGATATCATCGGACTTGATCTAGGCGTAACGCACGAAGGCTTGATAACGGATGCTGCTATAACGGTAATTGTTGGACATACTGACGCGAAGACCACCAAGCTTGTGAGAAGAACAGAGGAAGCATTGCAGGCTGGCATAGAAAGTGCGCGTGCCGGTAATCATATTGGAGACATTGGGGCGTCTATTGAAGAGTTTGCGCGCCCACTTGGCTATGGCGTAGTTCGGGAGCTAGCCGGACATGGTGTAGGTTATTCAGTGCACGAAGAACCGTTCGTCCCAAATTATGGACATCGCGGGAAAGGGGAGGAGCTCATGGTTGGCATGGTTTTGGCACTTGAGCCCATGTTTACTTTGGGCAAACATCAAGTAAACGCACTTGCCGATGGCTACACCATTGTTACCAAGGATGGATCAAGAAGCGCGCACTTTGAACACACCATCGCCATCACAGAGGACGGTCCTCGTGTCCTTACCGCGCTGGATTAGGGCTCTAAAATCTGTTATAATGCTACAAAAGGGGTCTGACCCCTTAAATCTAGGGGGTCTGACCCCTTTTGTTGCATTATAAAACAGTCATTATAATAACGAATTCAATATATGAGTGATTTCATAAAGAGGCTGAAGGAGGAAAAGACGTTCGTGATGATTAAGCCAGACGGGGTGCGCAAGGGTCTTATTGGAGAAGTCATAAATCGTTTTGAGCGTCGCGATCTGAAGATCGTGGCGATACAGATGATACAGCCCACGCCGAAACTGATTGATGGACACTATCCAAAGGACAAGGCATGGATACATCGCCTCGGTGAAAAAAGTCTTTCCACCTACGCTCAGTACAAGATAGATCCAAAGAAGGAATTGGGCACCGATGACGCGGACAAGATAGGAGCTATGGTACGCAGTTGGCTCATGGATTATATGACATCCGCACCACTGCTTCTCATGGTTGTACAAGGACTTCACGCAATTGACGTAGTGAGAAAAATAGCAGGCAATACCCTGCCATTCAAGGCAGATATGGGTACAATAAGAGGGGACTTCTCAATAGATTCACCCGCACTTGCAAACACAGAGAGGCGTGCGGTGATGAATATTCTGCATGCGTCAGAAACCGTAGAGGAAGCAAAGCACGAAATAAAATATTGGATGGGCAAGAATGCAAAGACATTCTCGTATGGACGTTTCGGTGTTGACGAAAAGTAGAAATCGTTTGTTAATTTGACGGATGAAGTACAAAAAGCCCCTATAAATAGGGGCTTTTTGTACTGTGCATAACACTGTGGAGAAATAGAGGATATGTTGGCTTGAATATGGCTAATTTTCGTTTCGTGCTATCTTGACCCCTCTTTACATATAGGATGGTAGGTCTACAATGAGTATTGAGGTACAGTTCTGTTAAATGCCACTTAGCATATCTTTTGCCAGGGAGTCCGGAGTAACCTGTTCCTGTGGGAATAGGTTCAGGACACCCACCTAGCATAACACCTAGGCTGGCATTTGATGGACTTTACCTCTGCCTAAAAGAATGCCCCGCTTCGCGCGGGGTTTTCTTTTTATGTAACTTACGAAAATGGCGCATCTGTACTGGTTTCAGAATTTTGTCTCCCGCGCGGTAGGTCTGTCTACCGCTTGGTCGCCAAAATTCTTCCAACCAGCACACCTGCATCCATTTTCGTAAGTTCCATTTTGGCTTCTATTTTGGGCGCATTTCTTTGCGGTGCCCCTCCGTAGCTCCGCAGAGCGTAGGGGGGTTGCTTCGGTCGCAAGCTCCCGCGCTGTACATTCGGGTACAGCTTGGTCGCTTGCTCCCTCGCGCTTCGTATTGCATCCCAAAATAGAAGCCAAATTTTGCTTATTACGAAAATGGCGCATTTCTTTGCCGCAACGCTTGTCAGAAAATTATAGGAGTTGAACTCCTATAATTAATGAAAATTACAAGGCTCGGCCGTACCAAGGCTTTAAATCAAGAAGAAAATTGTCTAATGGATTTGAAATTATAAAAGTCTTGATTGAATTGGTGACAACACATTTCTGTATTTCCCAGTGTTATCGTTGTCATTTTTACGCTCCTTAAATGTTTTCTCTACAATATGTTTAGATACTTCCTCATCTATCATTGTTTGGTAGCTCAAATGATTTTTCAATCTATTTTCCGCATCCTTGATATATTCTTCAGAAATCTCTATGCCGATGTAGTCGGAGCCTAAAAGTTTTGCTGCCAAACAGGTTGTCCCACTGCCGGCATATGGATCTAACACCACCCCCTTTCTTTCGTCTAGGAGAGAATAAATAATCCTAGTGGGTAGAACTAACGGAAAAGGAGCAGGATGCCCATTTTTTCTTTCTGGCGGAAATCTCCAAATTGAAGTTAGCAATGCGTGCTTAGATTTTAATTCTGTACCGATTTTATTGTCAATAATCGGTTTGTATAACCAATATATCCTCTCATCAATTTGCCAAAACCGCCAACCTCTAATGTTTGCGGCGATCATTCTATCCCAAATGATCTCCTGCCTTATAGCCCATTTTGTTCTTTTTAGCCATTCAATCGGATGAAACATTTCTCCTCTTACCCATCTTGTTTTATGGTTATAGAAAAATGAACCTCCGGGTTTTGTTATTCTGAATATTTCATCTAACATTTTAATTTGTTCCTCCTGGTATACTTCCTCGGGCACATTGTCATTGGCGACATTATACTTAACATCTCTTACTAACCAACCCTTACTTTTTTCTCCCTTATTGTATGGTGGAGATGTGATTCCTAGATCTACAAAATTATCATCGATTTTTTTCAAAATCTTAAGTGCATCACCTTGTATTATTTTGTTTACATAAGCTTCCATTACTTTTACTTTATCAAAAAAAGTTTCAAATTCTTGTTGAAATATTTTTCATTTCTTAAAATAGCCTGTCTATTCAAATAGACAATCTTTATCTTTGAAGAACTTCCATAATGACTAAAATTAAAAGATGCCATTCTTGTATAAGAACCGACGACTCTTTTTGTAGGAAGCTGTTTCTTTAATCGTTGAGACACGATACTAAATGGAAATTCCAGGATATATTGTAGTTCACCATCAATGAATCCGCTAGAAAGAATATTGAGATTTTCTTTCGTGTCTTTTTTGAATCGTTCAATAGTGTAATCATTAAAACCACCTTCGCCGTTTAGTTTTGGCTTAGTTTTCCGCTGATCGTAACCGTCTGACTGAATATTTTTCGGTTTCGCTTCGCAGGCAATCGGATTTCCGCCGATAGCAGAATTTTGTTTGAAGCCGTTGTAGCCCAGTTTCGTAGCCCAGTTTCTTTGGGTTGTGTTCATAACCGGAGGTAACAACTGTTATAAATTCTCTTAAAGTAGAAGAATTTTTATCGTTGATATAAGCTGTTAGTAGATCCGTTAGAGATGAAATCAAATTGTCTTTTGATTTACTTAGTAACAGTTCGCTCAATTCCTTATGTGGTCTTGTCGCATAATGTATAATAATTTGTACCAAATCTTCGTTCATAATACCTCTGCGAGTGTTAACTCTGGAAATTATACTCTAAACAATAGCACATTTCCGCGTTCGTGAACAGTTCAGGACACTAAGCAAGTCCTCGCATTTTCTCCCTTCGGAGAGATCGTCCGCAGGGGAACTTTGTCGTGCTCCTCCGTAGCTCCAGAGAGCGTAGGGGGGGTCGCAACGCCCGAAGACTCTCTCACCGTATGTCTACCATACAATCTCCATACAATGCGTCATACATTCCTTATTTTATCATACTTGGTTTCTAACATCTATTGCAACAAATCAGAGTATACTTCGTTAGGGGTACAGTAGCCAAGCGACTTTCTTGGTCTGTTGTTTAATAAATCCTCAACTCGTTTGATTGCCT
>Ga0210057_1001731_pt1 | contig 32505 bp, 30 predicted proteins | sample CryGeyCG2114_010_2_FD_183968 | JGI IMG/M metagenome (GOLD analysis project Ga0210057, IMG submission 183968) | Groundwater microbial communities from aquifer - Crystal Geyser CG10_big_fil_rev_8/21/14_0.10 (SPAdes) (version 2) | ecosystem: Environmental > Aquatic > Deep subsurface > Groundwater ... | reverse complement strand
TCCCGCCACAGGCGGATAAACTCCGGCCCGTGTGGCACCTGCCCGCCTATGCTTTCTACGTTGTGCTCCCACGAGGAGTCGAACCTCGATCTTAGACTCCGGAGGTCTACGCTCTATCCGTTGAGCTATAAGAGCATGGCGGGTCCGTTAAACTACGGGGACTTAGGTATTTTTACTTACTAACGTGTGCGCCGGGCAGGATTCGAACCTGCGTAGCCCAAAGGGCGACAGATTTACAGTCTGTTGCGATTGACCACTCCGCCACCGACGCATAGGTGCATTCGCGAGGCAGTATAGCACAGCTCTGGGGGTGGTGGAACAGGAGATGATTGCGTTTCGGATGGGAATAGGGTATAGTTTCCCCCGTATGTCACAAGATAATCTCATTAAGCTCGCCTGCGGCAAATGTAAGCGCATTAACTACTGGAGCCGTAAAAACCGTAAAAAGGTTGAGCGTAAAATTGAACTCAAAAAGTACTGTAAATGGTGCAAAATTAATACTGCACACAAGGAGGTCAAGAAATAGTAATTGGGCCTACCCCCACACTTACCATGGCATCACTCGCTTCGGTATATCTCCATAAGCTTTACTCTATAACATTTTATAAGTATTGTTATTAATACTCCAACACTATGGTGGCTCATAATATGCTATGCCATGGTAAGTGTGGGGGCCTATAGTTTCAATGGTAGAACGTCGGTCTCCAAAACCGATAGTCGAGGTTCGAATCCTCGTGGGCCCGCCTTCGCTACATTTTAGTTTACCGCGATGGACAGTGGTGAGCTCCACTCTTAGTTTCGGCGAGACAAGCCCGCAACTTTACAGGCTGTGGTTTTTTTGTTATAAAATTAAATAGAAAAGGAGGTTCATTGTGAGAGAAGATCCTGACTCATTACGTTTTAGTCATGCTGCCCTTATATTTATTGCGGCGGCACTCTTGATAGGTTTTGCTTTTCGTGTAGGTGCGTACTGGATGTATACACCAAGCACTCTGAGTAGTAGGTATGAGGTCACCGACATAAGACCGACACCTGTTCCTGCGCAGACACCCTAGTGTCAACCCCCGTCTATTTAGACGGGGGTGTTTTATTTTTTCCACACAATATCTTTATTCCGTTTAAACCACGTCCGTTGGCGTTTAGCGTAGTGCCAGATATCCAGTTCTAATTTTTCCAACATTTCTTCTTTTTTCACCTTGCCCTGCAGGTAGAGGGCGAGCCACTTGTACTCAAGCCCAAAACTTTCCAGTCGTTTCCATGAGAGGCCTTGGACTTTTAACTTTTTTACCTCTGCCACCATACCTTTCCTCATACGTTCCATAAGACGAATGTGGATTCTTTTCTTCAGTTTTTCGTCGGGGAGATCTACGCCTATCCACTCAAAATGAATAGTGGTGAGCGGGGTATTTTTTTGCTTAGGTACAGAGCCAAGTGCTTCCACAATCTCCAGTGCACGGATGAGGCGTCGAGGATTTTTTGCGTCAATAGTTTTTGCGCGCGTAGGATCCTTTTTCTGTAAGAGCGCAAAAAGTTTATTTATACTCAATTTCTCCAACTTTTTTCGCAGCGCTCTGTTTGGCGGAACTGATGGCAGAGTCGTACCATGCACGAGCGCATCTATGTAAAAGCCCGTACCGCCACAGATAATGGGGGTTTTGCCGCGCGCAAGAATATCTTGCAGTGCTCGTGTGACTTCTTTTTTATATTGCTCTACCGAGTACTGCTTCCGTGGGTCGACAACAGAGAGGAGGTGGTGGGGGATACTCTGCATTTCCCTTTTTGTTACCTTACCAGTGCCAATATCCATACCTTTATACACCTGACGAGAGTCGGCCGAGATAACCTCACCTCTGTATTTTTTGGCAAGCGTTACCGCCAGCGCACTCTTGCCGCTTGCGGTGGGTCCAACAATTACGTAGGCTTTTTGCATACCTGCACTCTAGCAGAGGAGGGGAATTTATGGTACTTTTTGCGAGATGCCGCGGTGGCGGAATGGTAGACGCGATAGACTCAAAATCTATTGATCGCAAGGTCGTGAGAGTTCAAGTCTCTCCCGCGGCACATGGTATACTTTTAGTATGACGAATATTTATAATAATTCTGTTTTTTGGATTGAAACAGGAAAGATTTTACCCAACCCCTATCAACCTCGCCGTGAGTTCGATGAGCATAAACTCTCTGATCTTGCCGACTCAATTCGCCAATATGGCGTCCTCCAACCCCTCGTAGTGACTCGGCGTGAGGAGGTGCGTGAGGACGGTGGCATCTCGGTTATCTATGAGCTCATCTCGGGCGAGCGCCGACTTCGCGCCTCAAAGCTCGCCGGTGTCTCGCAGGTCCCCGCTATTATCCGTATTGGTGCAGATACTGAGAAGGAGAAGTTAGAGCTCGCTATCATTGAGAACCTTCAACGTGAGGACTTAAGTTCTGTCGAGCGTGCGGTCGCATTTCACCGTCTTGCTACCGAGTTTGGCTTTAAACATACCGAGATTGCTAAGAAGGTTGGTAAGAGTCGTGAGTACGTTTCAAACACTATCCGTATTCTCTCACTCCCGCAAGACATCATAGACGCACTTCGTGATGGCAAAATCACTGAGGGACATACACGTCCTATTCTCATGCTTGCTGAAAAACCAGAGGAACAACTCACTCTCTTTAAAGAGATTATGTATAAGCAGCTTACGGTACGCGAGGCTGAGGCGCTCTCTCGTCGTATGGCACAGGAGCGTGTACGTAATCGAGAATATTTAGTGGATCCGCGTATCTTAAATTTAGAGACGCAACTTGCAGAGAAGCTTGGTACACGCGTACACATTGAGAAGCGCGGTGAGAAGGGGGGTAAAATAACCATCGACTTTTTCTCAGACGAAGATTTGGCTGGACTCCTCTCGTCTATTACAAACGAGGCGCGCGCGGAGGAGATGAGTGCACTCGCTAGCGATCCTTTTATGGTTGAAGATAACTCTGATGCGCAAAATATTGATGACGATGGAGACGATGAGCTCTACTCAGTAAGTAATTTCTCTCTCTAATTTTCCTGTTTGTTTTTTTGTTTTCCTACACTGCCTTGTACTGCAAAACGGATGTGTTTACGCGCCATAGATGTTTTAACATACTCTAACCATTTGTGTGATGGGTGACTGGATTTTTTTGTCTCGATGTACACAATATCGCCACTTTTTAATTTATGATCCAACGCTGTGTATTTGCCCGACACTGTTGCGCCCGCGGCGTGACTACCAATATCTGAGTGTATAGCATAGGCAAAATCTAATACGGACGCACCGTCTGGGAGCTCTACAACATCACCCTTTGGTGTAAATACGAAGATACGATCACTAAAAAAATCCATCCTCAAATTCTCAAGAAATTCATCGTTTTCCTCGTACTCTTGTTGGAGTTTAAGCAACTCAGTAATCCACGCTAATTTATGGGAGAGTGTCCATGACTGCTTCGTTTTCCCTGTTTCCTCATAGCCTAGGTGTGAGGCAACGCCATACTCTGCCTCATGGTGCATTGCGTAGGTGCGCACTTGTATCTCAGCTACGGCTCCATCACCAGTGAAGACACTGGTGTGGATGCTTTGGTATCCATTTGGTTTTGGTGTGGCGATATAATCTTTTACGCGCTCTGGGGCGGGCTTCCATAATGCGTGGATAATACCAAGCGTACGGTAGCAGTCGGGGATAGTGGGTACAAGAACGCGAAGCGCGATGATATCATAGATTTTTTCAATATCCATGTTGTATCGAGAGAGTTTTTTATACAGGCTATAGAGACCCTTTACACGAGAATCAATTTTAAAGTTAGGGACCTCACACTCTGTGAGCTCTTGGCTTAGTGTGCAGTACATTTTTTCCAAACGGAGTTCAGTCTCATGTTTTTTGAGTTTGAGTAAATCTTTAGTTATCGCATACTCTTCGGGATACGCGTAAGGGAATGAGCCGTCCTCTAAGGCCTCCTTGAGCTCACCCATCCCGAGGCGGTTAGCGAGGGGTGCGTAAATATCAATAGTCTCAATAGCGATACGTTGTTTTTTTTCCTCGGGGACATGCTTAAGTGTGCGGATATTATGGAGCCTGTCAGCAAGACGGATAAGGATAACGCGAATATCCTTTGCCATCGCGATAAACAATTTACGCAGACTCTCAGCGTGTCGCTCAGCTCCTTGATATTTAAGTTCTCCAAGTTTTGTTACTCCGTCAACGAGGAAAAATACTTCAGATCCAAACTCTTGCTTGAGTCGTTCGCTTGTATCGTCTACATCTTCAAGTACATCATGTAAGAGTCCTGCCACAATGGTTTTTGTTTCAGCGCGTTGGCTCGCAAGTATGTGGGCTACTGCAAGCGGATGAGTAATGTACTCTTCACCTGAGTAGCGTAGCTGTCCTTTATGCGCTTCTTTTGCAAATTCAAATGCTCGCACAATGAGCGCATGCTCCTCCTCGCTTACATTTGAGAGAGTCTGTACTAATTCGTTAATATCCATATGACTTACTATTTTTGTTTCTCGAGCTGCAATTTATGTGGATTATGGTTGGGACACACCTTACTAGAGCATCGCTCGGGAATTGTTTTAGTTCCTTCCATCATAAGTGATCCACAGAATGAACACACGTCCCCTGTTGGTTTTGCTTTGGTGATATTTTTACATGCAGGGTAGTTAGAGCATCCGTAGAATACACCGTAGCGACCTCGTTTCTCCACCATCGTCCCTTTTTTACATAGCGGACATTCTACTCCAGTACTATTTTCATTCTGTTCGGTCCCATCACGTTTAATGTATTTACACTTTGGATAATTTGAACATGAGATAAAACGTCCAAAACGTCCATCTCGCTCTACTAGTTCTCCGTCGGTACAGTCGGGACATTTCTCCCCAGTCTTTTTAGGTCCCTCAATTTCTTTCCCCTCAAGCGTGAGTGCTCCCGTGCAGTCGGGGAAGCGTGCACAACTATAAAACTTGCCACTTTTTCCTAATTTAATTTTCATTGCGCTGTCACATAGTGGACAGTGGTACTCAGCGGGCGCATCACCAAGGTCATTGATTTTTGCAATATCTTTTTTAGAAGCAACGTCCTTAGAGAAGGGGCCGTAAAAATCTTTTAGTGTTTTTTCATAACTGCGTGTGCCTACCGCAATATCGTCTAACTTATTTTCCATCTCGGCAGTAAAGGTGTCACTAATGTATGAACCAAAATGTTCTTCAAGGAAGGAGCTCACCAGCTCGCCGAGCTCAGTTGGTTTAAGAGAGCGGCTCTCCTTGGTCACGTACTCGCGGTCGAGGAGAGTCTTGATGATACTTGCGTAGGTTGAAGGGCGACCAATATCTCGTTTCTCCAACTCTTTAATAAGCCCAGCCTCTGAGTAGCGATTGGGGGGTTGGGTCTCCTTTCCTTCCTTAAGTATGTCGGCAAGAGTAAGCGCGTCACCTTCAGCAAGAGGAGGGAGCTCATTTTCCTCACCGCGTGCTCGCGGGTCCACCAAGAGCCACCCGGGGGAAATAACCACGTTCCCATTAAGTGCAAAGTTGGGAACAGGGGCGTCTGGTTTGGCACTAATTTTTGTACGGAGAAGAGAGGCATCCTTCATTTGGCTTGCGATGGTGCGTCGCCAAATAAGTTCATATAATTTATTTTCTTCTGGTGTGTTGCCTGCGTGTTGCGCGGTAACATGTGAGGGACGTACTGCCTCATGCGCCTCTTGGGCGTTTTTACTCTTGGTTTTGTATTGACGGATTTCCACCAATTCTTTTCCAAAATCTTTTTCAATCATGGTAGCAATCTGGGGGAGCACCTGTGCTGAGAGTGTGGTGCTGTCGGTACGCATGTAGGTAATATGTCCTGCCTCATACAGCTTTTGCGCGATGCGCATTGTGTTAGAGGGAGAGAAGCCAAGTCGCGACGATGCTGATTGTTGTAACGTGGAAGTGGTGAAAGGGGCTTTGGGTGAGCGGCTCACTTTAGTTTGAGTAACGTTAGTGACCTTCCATGGATGCTCACGGCCAGCACTTACTATGCGGTCAACCTCTTTTTCATCACGTGGCTCTTCCTCACAAACAAATGAGAGTGTAGCTCCTTTTTGTGGAGTAAGTTCTGCGGTAATAGTCCAATATACTTCGGGGATAAAAGCGCGAATTTCACGTTCGCGCTCCGATAAGATACGTAGTGCCGGTGATTGTACTCGTCCTGCGGAGAGTCCGTAGCGCAACTTCTTCCAAATTAATCCCGACAAATCATAGCCAACTAAGCGATCAAGCACGCGACGTGCTTCCTGCGCCTCCTTTAAATTTTCATCTATAGCGCGTGGGTGTTCAAGTGCTTCGGTAACAGCCTCTTTGGTAATCTCATGAAAGACAACACGCTCCATTTTTGTTTTAGCAATGTGGGACGCTTCAGCAACGTGCCACGCAATGGCCTCACCCTCTCGGTCGGGGTCAGTTGCTAGGTACACCTTGCTTGCTTTTTTTGCGCGTCGTTCAATCTCAGCAACAACACGCTCCTTACCTTTGACCACTTCATAATGGGGAGCAAAGCCGTTTTTTATATCAACAGCTTTCTTATTACTTTTAGGGAGATCACGCACATGACCTACGCTTGCCACTACCTCATATCCTTTACCAAGATACTTTGAAATAGTCTTAGCTTTAGCGGGCGATTCAACAATGAGAAGATTCATTACGCTCCAGTAGTACCATTCTTCACACAAATGCGCAAATGGATACTATTACGAAAGGTGCAATTCTCCACCGCGTTCAACAATAATTCCTTGTATCTCAAGCGTTGCAATAAGTGTGTTTACTTCACTTACAGGAAGTGCAAGTTCATGGATAATTTCATCACGTGAGAGTGGATTTAGCGCAATACATTCCACCAGTGCGCGCTCTCGCGGAGAGAGCGTTGTAAGTGGGAGTGGGCGAGTTTCTTGCTCGCTGCTCAAGCCAAGCACAGAGAGTATATCTGCACTCTCTGCTGCGAGTGCAGCCCCATTCCGTATTAGTGAGTGAGTGCCGGTGGTGTTGGTAGAGAAGATGGAACCGGGTACAGCAAGTACGTCGCGATTATAGTCGAGTGCAAGGCGTGCGGTAATGAGTGTGCCTGACTGTGCGCCCGCCTCCACAATGAGGATGGCGTGCGCGAGCCCTGCCATGATGCGGTTCCTCCGTGGGAATGTGTGGAGTCCTGCTGGTGCTGTGGGAGCTTGTTCGGAAATGAGTGCACCGCCACTCTCCACAATTTCATCAGCGAGACGCACATTAGAACGAGGGTGTAAGACGGAGCGATCAAGTCCGGAGCCTGGGACAGCAATGGTAGTGAGTCGTGCGGCGAGCGCTGTTTTGTGTGCAATGGTATCAATGCCAATAGCCAGACCAGAGACAATAATGACGGGGTAGCCAGCAAGTCCGCTAATTAACTTTTCGCACACGTCTTTACCGTACTGTGAGTACTTGCGCGAGCCAACTACAGCAAGCACCTTTACCTCTCCCCAGTTAGGGAGCGTTCCTTCCACCCATAACTCTTTTGGTGTATCAGGCAATTCCGTAAGTAGTGGAGGAAACTCCTCTGGCCCTAATCTCTGCCACTCCTTCTTCATCCTCCTATTGTAGCAAGAGCTGGGCTTTTTGTTTTTTACAGAGCAGGCTAGTATGATGGGGTAATGTTGGATATTAAGTTTATTCGAGATAATACAGAGCTTGTTGCTGCTGGCGCTAAGAAGAAGCACATCACCTTTGATGTGGCGGCACTTATTGCCATAGACGATAAGCGTCTCGCTACCCTTGCTGAGGTAGAGGCGCTTCGCGCCAAACAAAATGCCGCTAACGATGGAATTGCCAAAGCTTCTGCTGATGAGCGCGAGCCACTCCTCTTGGATATGCGAGCTGTTAAACAAGAGCTAGACACTAAAGAGGAGGAGCTCAAGAGCGTTATGGAGGAGTGGCGAGCGCTCATGCTCCAAGTACCAAATGTTCCCGACATGTCAGTCCCAGAGGGTGCAAGCGATGCTGACAATCAGGAGTTTACTACCTGGGGTGAGAAGCCGCACTTCTCCTTTACTCCCAAGAGTCATAGCGAACTAATGGAGCCGCTGGGCTTAGTTGATTTTGAACGCGGGTCAAAAGTCTCGGGTTTCCGTGGTTACTTTTTACGCAACGAGGCGGTTACACTATCGTTTGCTTTGTGGCGCTTTGCGTTGGACTATGCAATTAAGCAAGGGTTTACTCCCATGCTCACTCCTACCATTGTTCGTAAGGAATCTTTTTTTGGTACGGGGTATCTCCCACAAGGAGAGGAGGATTTATATAAAACACAAGATGGTGAGTACTTAGCCGGTACGGCTGAGGTCCCCACGATGGGTTTTCATTTTGATGAGACCTTTGATGCTGGCGAGCTCCCTAAAAAATTTGTTTCCTTCTCCCCATGCTATCGACGTGAGGCAGGGAGTCACGGTAAAGATACGCATGGACTTATGCGTCTGCACGAGTTTTATAAAGTTGAAGCAGTTATTTTATGTGAGGGGACTCACGAGGAGAGCGTTCGTTTCCACGAGCTTCTTCGGGAGAACGCAGAGGAGCTACTGCAAGCATTAGAGATTCCTTATCGTGTTGTGGTGAATTGTGGTGGAGACCTTGGTCTCGGTCAGGTAAAAAAGTATGACATCGAGGCTTGGGTTCCTTCTGAGAACATGTACCGCGAGACACACTCCATTTCATACTTCCACGATTTCCAAACACGTCGCTTTAACATTAAGTATAAAGATAGTGAGGGGAAGCGTCGCTTCGCTCACTCACTCAACGGAACCGTTTTTGCTACACCGCGCCTCCTCATCCCACTTATTGAGAACTTCCAACAAGCAGATGGTAGCATTGCTATACCAACAGCACTTCAACCATATTGTGGATTTGAGAAAATAGTTCCCCGCATCTAGGTTCTATGGCTATTCGCAGGAGAGAGGATATCCTCAAGCGTTCGCGAGAGATGAAGCGCAAGCGCCGCTCGTTACGACGTATTGTTTTTGTTGTGATCGTTGTGGTGCTTATTGCCGCGTCATTTTTTATTCTTAGTCTTGATACGTTTACTATTAAGTCTGTGCTCGTACGAGGGAGTACAAGTGTTCCCTCTGGCGATATTGAACTTCTTGCACATAAAACAATTGCTGGATCGTATGCATATACAATTCCGCGCTCAAGTATTTTTGTATATCCGCGCACTACGTTAATTACACACATTAGTGCACTTTCCCCGCGTATTGTCTCAGTGCAAGTTCACATTAGTGCCACGCGTATTTTAGTCATTGATATTAGTGAGCGTACTCCACGGTACCTCTGGTGTGGTGATAGTCCCGACTGTGTGTATCTCGACGAAGGTGGTTTTGCGTTTGCGCGCGCCTTTACTGATCTTGCTCTGCCATATCCTATCTTTACTATGGCAACAAGTACGCCAGCGCTTAACCAAACGATACTTGATCAGCATAGATTTATTCCTCTTGCTCGGTTTATTGATACCCTCCCATTAAAAGTTCAGCGCGTGCATATAGAGGGGGACCGAAGTGATATCACGGTTGCTTCTGGGTATCGTATTATTGTTGATGCTTACACTGACTTTGCTGCCGCACGGAGGAACTTACTTGTTGCACTTTCCCGTCCAGAGTTTACTATCCCGTTTTCTCGTGGGGAGGTACTTCAGTACATAGACCTCCGTATTCCCCAAAAAGTTTTCTACAAATTTTAAGGTCAGGGTATACTAAAGAAATATGAAGGGTTTCCAACACCGGAGTACTGTACTCTGGTCGCTCATTGCCTGCGTACTAGGACTATCTAGTGCGTTTGTTTTGACGAATGGGTTCCCCTCCCTTTCTTACGAAACAGCTACGCAACCAGAATCTCCTTTTCAACGGGTTGCGCTTGGTGCTGTTGCGCTCTCCAACTCAACTATTCCTAACAAGGGGAAGGCAGTTACTGTTGATTTAACAGGGATGACAGTAACATTATATGAGGATGGTCTTGAGGTAGCCTCTTTGCCTGTACTTTCTAAAGGTAAACCAGGGACACCATGGGAGACACCGGCGGGGAGCTATCAAGTGGAAACAAAGGAGGATAATCATTTTTCATCTATTGGTCATGTGTGGATGCCCTACTCAATGCAATTTTTTGGGAACTTTTTTATACATGGGTGGCCCTCATACACCAATGGTTCACCTGTCCCTAAGGGGTATTCGGGTGGTTGTGTACGTCTTTCTACCGCAGACGCTCAAAAGGTCTTTTCCTTTGTCTCAGTGGGGACACCTATTATTGTGACTGATGTAAAGACAAAAGCGACAGCAGACACCCAAAATCAAAATTTTTATTTTGTTACCAGCGCAGCAAAGCCCCCACACTTAAGTGCTCAGTCATATTTCGTTGCAGATCTGGATACCGGAGATATTCTTCTCCAGCATAATGCTGATCGAGTGCATCCCATTGCGTCCATTTCCAAACTAGTCACTGCACTCACCGAGCTTGAGGTGCTTAATCAATATCAACCTATACGGATGAGTGCCCGCGCGGTGGCTACCTACGGCGACTTTGGGTCTTTGCATACAGGAGAGGTTATAACAGCGGAGACGCTTATTTACCCGCTCCTCTTAGAGTCATCAAATGATGCGGCAGAGATGTTTGCTGAGATGGGTGGTGGGCAACGCTTTATTGACGCGATGAATGCTAAGTCACGTTCTATTGGTTTGACTCACACACATTTTGCTGACGCAAGTGGTCTCTCTGAGGGGAATGTTTCAAACGCACAAGACCTCTTCGTTCTTTTGCAGTACCTCTTTCATCATAAACCTTTTGTTCTTGATACTACTCGTATTGCGCTTAAGCGCATAGAGCCAGAGATACCCGGTTCTCAAAGTCACACGTGGTATAACAACAATTATTTTGTCCGTGAGGGTAATCCTCGATACCTCGGAGGCAAAAATGGATATACCGATGAGGCTAATCGTACACTCGTTTCTCTCTTTTCGCTCCCGCTCTCGGAGTTTAAGAAGCGCAATATTGCAGTGATTGTGTTAGGGAGTGACAATCGCGAGAAGGATGCTGAAGCGGCGCTTGCCTACGTAACAAAAAATATTTATTACGGCGCTGGTACCGATGCTGAACGTCTCGCAAGTCTCCGCGCAAACGGCGAAGAGCCTGCAGTGAAAACAAGCGCGGAAACGGCAGTGGTCAACACCTTACTCGCATCACTCGGTTCACTTACTGAGCAGAAAAAAACGGGGAGGGGAGATGTCTCGCTACTCTTTGCTGGCGATATCCAGATGGACAGAGGGGTACGCTCTCAAGTAGATAAAAATTTTGGAGGAAACTATCGCTCGTTTTTAAACGCTATCCCTCTTGTAAAACAAACAGATATTAGCTTCGCTAATCTAGAGGGCCCTATTTCAGGCCAAGGAACAAATCATGGCTCGGCATACTCATTCCGTATGGACCCCGCTGTTGCTCCTGCGCTTGCTGAAGCAGGTTTCGATGTCCTTAATGTTGCTAATAATCACGCGGGTGATTGGGGGAGAGAAGCATTTATTGATACACTCCAACGTTTGAAGAGTGCTCATATTGCGTACACTGGTGGGGGTATAAATCGAAGCGAGGCAGAGCAGCCGGTCGTTATAACTCGTAGTGGAACACGTGTTGGCTTCCTCGGATTCTCAGATGTTGGGCCGTCGTGGCTTGCTGTGGGCAGTAGTACCCCGGGGATATTGTTAGCCTCTGATCCGAAGCGGAGCGCTATTATCAGTGAAGCAAAAAAACAGGTAGATGTACTTGTTGTTTCATTCCATTTTGGTGATGAGTACGAAACAAGTCCTAATAATCGACAACGTACACTTGCGCGGTCTGCAGTGGAAGCGGGCGCTGACATGGTTATTGGACATCATCCTCATGTGGTAGAAAATACGGAACTCTATAATGGTGGATTGATTGCTTATAGCTTGGGTAACTTTATATTTGATCAACCATTTTCTACCAGCACTATGGAAGGACTTGCACTTTCGGTTGGCTTACACAATGGTGCTATCACAACTATACAGAAGCATCAAGTAACTCTTAATGGGCACTTCCAACCACAACTGGCGCGCTAAAGGGGCGGCGTCGCTCATAGCACTCCTTGGTACCTTGTTGCCGTTTGCTATGTTTGGGCAACTGGCTTCAGTTGTTTCTACCTCATTACAGAATAATGATGTTGTGTATCCTGAGACGATACGCCCTGATGATTTACATGACTCATATCAGGCGAGTCGTCTCCGCCTCCTCTTGGTGCCAGGACACGACGAGGAGAGCCCTGGTGCCGCATTTGGATCTGTGCGCGAGGTAGATATTAATTTACTTATGGCGCGCTTTTTGTTTGAACGATTTTCAGCAGATGAATATTTTATCGCAACAACAACAAAAGACTTAACAACGGGTGCCTACCAACCTGCATTTACTTTTACCCCTGTAGATGTTGCACGCATCACCTCATGGCGTGACACATTACACTCGCTCTTCTTACTGCATAAACAAAATGGTCTCTTTACACATGAGAACTTAGTGCAACACAACAACGCGGGTGCTCGAGTGTCTACACTACTCTACGGTATTAATGAGTGGGCAAATAATAACAACATTGATGTAGTTCTCCATATCCACTTTAACGACTATGCGTCGCGTAAAATAACGCGAGTAGGGAAGTACTCTGGTTTTGCTGTGTATGTGCCAGACACAATGCTCCCTAACGCACGTGCGAGTCGTGCGTTAGCTGATAGTGTGTATGCACGCCTTTCCTCGCGCTTTCCCTCAAGTGACTTACCTAAAGAAGACATCGGAATTATCCCTGATCATGAGTTAATTGCTGTGGGGGCAAATGCATCACGCCGTAAGGTCTCACTCCTTGTTGAGTATGGATATATTTATGAAAAACAATTTAAAACTGAGGCGGTTCGTGATGCTGTGTTGCGCGAATTGGCGTATCAAACGTACTTGGGTGTGAAAGATTTTTTTGAAGTCAGCACCATTCCTCGAGACGACGCAACAACCTTCCTCCCTCATCATTTTGAAACAGAGTTGAAGCGGGGTATAGAGGGGAGTTTAGATGTGCTCTCTTTACAGTCGGCGCTCTTGCGTGACGGGTTGTATCCGCCAAAAGGAAAAACTCTCTCAGACTGTCCATTAAACGGTATCTTTGGTGCCTGTGTGGAGAGTGCGGTACGTTCTTATCAAAAGAAAGAGGGACTCTCTGTGGTTGGAAGGGTTGGTCCACAAACTCTTGAGAAGTTGAATCAAGAGTTTGACGGATAAAAAAACCCGCACATTGCATGCGGGAGAGGTTTGAGGGGGGGGGCAGCTTTGGGTGGTGGCTGCGTGCTCGTATATGGGTATGAACAAGACACGCGAGGAAACTTCTAAAAGAGAATATACTAGATAGAGATTTTTTTGTCAAGTTCTTACCTCTATCATATAAATGAGCCCCCGAGTATGTGCTCGGGGGCTCTAGACGTTGGGGGTGTTAGCTTACCGATACCCATAATCGGTGCCATACACCATGTCTTGTGTACTTGCGAACCTGCTGCAGTCAGGTCGGGCAGAGAAGTGGGGGGCCTCAATTTCTTCTGGGGTGCCGAGGATGAATGCGTGCTCAATCGTTGCTTCAAACGGTAGGGGGTCGGGGTCCACATTTCCCTCGATAAAGGGCATGTACTCATCGCCCGAATCATTGGGGGTGATGATATTTTGCACGGTTACCTGCGATGTGGATAGGTTGCAGATGGAGAAAGTAATCGCTGTAATAAAGAGTAAGGCACCAAGGGGACTCATGTCTGTAATACCTCCAATGTAAGGATCAATGCTACTAGTCGGAGAATAGCACGTTGGTATAGATTTGTCACTAGAGGGTAAATAATAAAACCCCCGACTCATTGCTGAGTCGGGGGCGGTGTGGATCCCGGTCGTCGGAGAGGGATCAGGCTCGGAGGCAGAGCGGTGCTCGTTCGGTAGCTTCATGGTAGCCGGTAGTGGTCTTCGCATAATGTGATTGGGCCAGGATCGCGTGAGTGGAGTGGTCTGTCGGTGCGTTTCGGTTTTTCATATTGGCCGAAGCGTGTCCGTTGCAAATCGCGGTCGGAATCGTCGTCGTCAAGGGGACGGCGATGTCCGTGGCGTGTCGGGTGGTCGTCAAGAAATCAATCGTACTGGTCTGCACGGTGGTACCCGGGGGGCCAGTGAATCCGCAGATTACCGCGATAAGCGTGATTGCCAAGCCGAGAAACAGGGTTCCTCTTTTCATTGGTGCTTTCCTCCATATGCCAAGGATCTGTAGGGCGGATTCGCCCTTTACTACCTTTTTAAAAGGTTACCTAATAGCAGTCTAGCATATACTCAAAATTTGTCAAATACCCCTCCCTCCGGTAGGCTAAAGCTGTGGATAGCATTTGGCAGGCACTCCCGAGGCCATTTTTTGCTCTTGCGCCGATGGCAAACATCACCGACGCTGCTTTTCGGCGTGTTGTTACGCGCGTTGGTAAAGCCGATATCTTGTGGACGGAGTTTGTGTCTGCCGACGGTCTCCAGTCACGAGGGAAAGAAAAGTTACTCATTGATTTTTTATACAGTGAGGAGGAGCGACCAATTATTGCGCAACTCTTTAGTGGCAAGCCAGAGAATATAGAGAGGAGTGCTGTACTCTGCGCTGAACTCGGTTTTGACGGCGTAGATATTAATATGGGCTGCCCAGATAAAACGGTAGAGAAGCAGAGCGCGGGTGCCGCACTTATTAAAAATCCTTCGCTCGCTTTAGAACTCATTGCTGCGGCAAAACAGGGTGCCACCTCCGCCAGCCGGCGGATACCGGTGTCGGTTAAAACTCGTACAGGCTACAACACACATATAACCGAGGAGTGGATACAACTCCTCTTGAGTGCACATCCTGTGGCCATCACTATTCATGCGCGCACGCGCAAGGAGATGTCTAAGGTCCCTGCACGTTGGGAGGAGATAGCAAAGGCGGTACAACTCGCAAAAAATTCTGGTGTATTAATTATCGGGAATGGTGATGTAAAAACTGTTGCTGAGGGACGTGCTCGTGCGCAAGAGACAGGGTGTGATGGCATTATGATTGGTCGTGGAGCAATAGGGAACCCGTGGGTGTTTGCAGAGCGCACGCCCGACGTGCGCGAGCGCTTTACTGTGATGCGGCAGCATGTGAGCGCCTTCCGGCAGCTCCTTAGTGCACACAAAAATTTTACCGAGATGCGAAAGCACTTGGCCGCCTATGTAAAAGGTCTCCCCGGTGCCGCAGAGCTCCGTGTGGAGCTACTGAATGCCGAGACTCTAGATGGTATTGATACGATACTCACCCGAGAAATTGACAAAAATTCTTATTAAGAGTATAGTATTTTTAGATGCAATAGGTACTTTATTAAAGAAAGGAGTCTCTTATGAAGCGATTTTTGGAATTACTCGCGGTACTTTATGCCTGCTCTTGTGGGCATGTCGAGTCTCGCCCAACGCGGCAGGCTTGGATCCGTTGTTCCAAGTGTGGACGGCAGGTGTCTCCTTCCTAGTCCTTGGGCAAAAAAGCCCCTCATCTTGGTGAGGGGCTTTTTCTTAACATGCTATAATCGCCTCTATGAGCGAACGCGTACTCTATCGTAAATATCGGCCAGAAAAATGGTCTGAGGTGGTGGGCCAAGACCCTATTGTAGAGGTGCTTAAGGGGGCCGTCGCAAATAAAACAATCGCGCACGCTTATCTCTTTTCCGGCTCGCGTGGCACGGGCAAAACATCGGTGGCGCGTATTTTTGCAAACGTGTTGGGGTGCACATCTACCGATCTCTACGAGATGGATGCCGCATCTAATCGTGGTATCGACGATGTGCGTGAGCTCCGTGAGGCAGTCACCACACTCCCGTTTGAGAGTCCGTATAAGGTCTACATTATTGATGAGGTACACATGCTCACCAAGGAGGCCTTTAATGCGCTCCTCAAAACTTTAGAAGAGCCACCAAGTCATGCCATCTTTATACTCGCGACGACCGAGCTTAATCGTGTGCCCGAGACCATTATCTCGCGGTGCCAAACTTTTGTTTTTAAAAAACCTGCGCGCGAAGAGTTGATGAAGCATCTCACGAGCGTGGCAAAAAAGGAGGAGTACGTATTGGAGAAGGGTGCCGCAGATCTTATCACCACACTCGGCGACGGCTCCTTCCGCGATGCTCTCGGAGTATTACAAAAGGTGATGACGGTCACGAAGGATAAAACGCTCACGCGCGATGAGGTGGCGCGAGTAACTGGTGCTCCCAAGACGGAATTGGTTCACACCATTGTGCGCGCAATGGCAGATGGAGAGACAAATAGAGCACTCACCGCGGTTGTTACGGCGCTTGAGGAGAATATAGATATGAAGGTGCTCGCACGTTTGGTAATGCATACCTTGCGACAGGCAATGCTCATCATCTTTGCTCCCGACATCCGCACGGAATTAAAAAAAGAACTCTCGGCAGAGGAGTACGAATTTGCAGAAGGGTTGGGGAAGGGAGAGGGAGCGAAGCGCTTGCCCACGCTCCTTAAAGAACTCCTTGCCGCATATACACTTATTGAGAATTCACCAGAGCCCGCGCTCCCCTTGGAACTTGCGATTATTAACGCGAGAAGGCAAGATAAGTAGGATCTATTGCTGGATCGTCTAATGGTAGGACATCGCCCTTTGGAGGCGAGTATCTTGGTTCGAATCCAAGTCCAGCAGCAATCCTTTGGCTAGTAGTAAAAAACTCCCCACTTGCCTCTAAACGTATAAGAGGGCACTATAAGAGTATATGTTTGCCCTACTTAAACCATTATTTAGAAACGTGAGCGATGCAGAGAAGCACGAGGCCATTGAGGGTATCATCCAACATGCCTCTCCACGGCAAGACTTTTTCCTCATGCTCATCCTCTCCATCTCCATGGCCTCCTTTGGAGTTATTTTAAACAACACAGTTATTGTTATTGGAAGCATGCTCATTGCGCCACTCCTCTATCCGCTCCTTTCCCTCTCACTTGGTATTATTACTACCGACGAGCAATTGATTGAGCGCTCACTCTACACACTCTTTAAATCTGTAGTACTTGGTTTGTGCTCCGCACTCATTATTGGCCTACTCTTTTTCCCACGAGGAGATGACCTCGCGCAGATTCTCCTTATTACTTCCTCCTCCTCATCGTCACTTGCGTATGCGCTTGTTGCTACCATCGCGGGATTTGCCGCGGCCTTTGCCACCACCAAACCCTACCTCAATAGCACGCTCCCTGGTGTTGCTATCTCTGTTGCCCTAGTGCCACCACTTGCTGTTGCAGGTGTTGGGCTCTCCCTTTTTAATCTTACTGTGTTTACCAATGCGCTCCTTCTCTTTTTAGTAAATGTCATCGGCATTATTTTTTCTGCGATGATTGTGTTTGCACTCTTTAATTTTGGTGTGAAGCAGCAAGTAACTAAAAAAATAGTAAAGGAGGAGCAAAAGGTGATTGACGACGAAAAAAAGGAAATTAAGTAAACTCCTTGCGTTCGCGTATGCCACACCGTAGTAAACATCATCGCAAAACAGGTGTTATACTAGATGTATGAAAAAACTTCTCATTGTTTCGGCGGTATTAGCTATAATTGCGGGACTCATATTAGTCGCAGGTGGTGTGTGGGGACTGAGCTTTACCTACACTAATATTGCACGCGAGAACATTACAACTCCAGATGATGCCACGCTTCCTGGAGTGCCGGTACGTGGCCCGCTCACACTTAAGACACAGGCCGACATTATCCGTTTCCACACTTTACGTACAACGGGCGGCAAGACGTATGCGCAGATGCCACGACAAGTGCCACAGCTCGATGTGGGTGGCATTCCTATGGTGGACGCGAGTGGCACACCAATACTAAAGGCAAATACTGCGCGTGATATGTGGATTACTGCAACCACACTTACCACTGCACTCAACCTTGGCATCATTAGCTACGCATTCTCCGCTTTTACCATACTCTTTGGACTTATCTCTCTGTGGACGGGTGTCACCTTCTACGCATTGAGTAAAAAATACTAAGTTAATTCCTTAACAAACTAGTTTTTGCTAGAGTGTAGAACATATGAATAAAACATTTGTTTCCCTCGTGGTGGTGGTCTTGCTCATTGTTGCGGGGATGAGTCTCTATATCCTCCGTGCACAAGAGGGACCAATGCCCATCGCCTGTACTGCCGAGGCAAAGCTCTGCCCCGATGGGAGCGCTGTTGGCCGCACTGGCCCTGCGTGTGAGTTTGCTCCCTGCCCGTCCGAAGCAGTCTCTGGCGATACCGCAACAAGCACAAGTAGCACTACACCCGAGCTGGGGACCGGCATATTAAACGCAACCATGACTATTGGCCCAGTGTGCCCCGTGGAGCGAGAGGGGATGCCCTGTGACCCCACACCAGAGATGTTTGCCGCGCGTAAAGTCTCTGTGTATCGCAGTAACCACACCACACTGGTAACTACACTCACACCCAATGCCTCTGGCACCATGAGCGCCGCACTCCCTGTGGGTGACTACTGGGTAGATATGCCACACCCAGGTATAGGCGGTGTTGCCGGACTCCCTGTTACCATCCACATAGCTGCCGGTAGCTCCACTACCCTCACTATTGACGTTGATACCGGTATTCGGTAGAGTTCTTGCTGGTCAGGTCTTTACATAAGACAAAAAAATAAAAAGGAAAAGGAGTACCAGTGTGAGCAAGTTTTTGCAGTATCTTGAGTCCCCGGTAATTTCTATAGAAGCTCGTCTGCAGGACGCCTTTGATGGATTGCAAATAGGATCCTCGTTCCGTGGACACATATGCGGATTCCTCAACCCTCTCGCGATCAAAGATCGCGCTACCTACGAGCACTGCATCCGCGTGGGCTTGCTTGCACGGAGTATTGGCGATTTCATCCACATGGATGAGAAGGCGCTCTTCTACGCCGGCGTGCTCCACGACGTGGGTAAGGCGCAAACAGATCTGCGGACCTTGCAAAAAACGGAGGGGTGGACAGATGCCGACGCCAAGGAGATCAAGCGGCACGTGATGGATGGCTACCGTCTCATCCGCCAAGTCTTCGACTTTAGTGCCGAGATCATCCTCTGGCACCATCGCTTCCAGTGGGCGGGGTATCCAAAAAAATTACCCCACCCTCTCCACAAGTACAGTCTGGGGACCAAGGCGATGATCGCTCTCTATGGCCGCATCTTAGCCATTGCCGACTGCTACGATGCCCTGCATCGGGTCAACGACAAGTTTGGCACCGTGCAGGCGCTTACGGGGGAGGATATTAAGGAGAAGATGTTCCAATTCAATCCCGACCAGCGCGTGCTCTTAAACGAGCTCTACGAGGCAAACATCCTCACTACGGCTATTGTGTGTGAGGTTGAACTCAAGCCAGAGCGCGAACTCGCCCCCGCATGACCCGACCCCTCATTTTGTTGATGTACCCTTAGGCACTCGTGGAGAGCGAGTGCCTTTTTTATTTAAATTACAATCTTTCAGCAGGTCTTCTTAAATACACTCAAATATGGTATAGTTTCGCCATATTTTTATATATCATGGCATCTGGTAAAAAACTTATGGGAGATATGGGTATGGACAGGGTGCATATCAGCAATATTGAAAATGGTCGTATGAACCCTACTCTTTCGATTTTGGAAAAAAACTCTAATGCGTTGGGAATTTCCAGTAGCGAACTTTTGAAATAAATATATGGTTATGGATAAAGAGTTATCAAATTACATTAAATATTGTCTCGGCTATGTAAGAATTACTCGCGAGAAAACTGCTGTTGCTCAACAAAAATATTCAGTAAATCTTCCAAAGGAATATTTTGAGCTTGTCGGTTTATTGAATGGCGACACAGACGGAAATCTTGGCGAGTTGATAAATCTTGAAACATTTTATAAATACGACCCGAAAAAAGTTCCAAAAGAAGAGAAGGAAGATTACGAAAAAGAAAAAGCTTTTGCTAATAAAATTGAGGATATTTATAACAAATATCAAAATGATCAATTTACAAAACAAATAGTATTAAACTTCGGCTATTTTGAGGTTGAATTGCCGATTGAAGAAGATGGTATATTGGACTCGGAAGAAGATGAGGAAGAAATTAAAGAAATTAAAACAAAAACTGACCACTATCCTCTTTTCTCTCTGCCTATAAAGATTGAAAAAGAGATTACTAAAACTGGTGTCGGAAAATATTATGTCTACGGAGTTGATCCAGAGATTCAAGTTAATATCGGCGTATTAGAATCAATACTCGGCGATGATTTATATTTTCAGCTTTTGGATGAAATGGGTAAATATGAAATTGACGGCAAATTTATCCTGCCTATTACCGATTTAGATATTTTTAAAGAAATCTGGCATAAAATAAAAGCTCAACTCAAATATACAGAAGCAAATTTTGACGAAGACTCATTTTCACTTACTGAAATAAGAATTGCTTTGAGTCCAAAAGCGAATTATTTCCTCGCCGAAGACTTAGCGAAACTTTCTAAATTAACAGAAGAAGAACTTAGTAAAACTGCACTCACAAGTTGGATTAAGGATGACGAACTTAATATTGAAACAGAAACTCCGCACGAAAAAGATTTATATTTCCCATTTCTTTACGATCAATCACAACTAGCTACACTTTCAATAATAGCTAACAAGTCGGCTATTATTCAAGGACCGCCCGGAACTGGTAAATCTGAAACAATTTCAAATATTCTCTGTCATCTCGCCGCAACTGGTAATCGTGTTCTTTTTGTAAGCCAAAAAGCTCAAGCTCTTAAAGTCGTTAAAGATAAACTTAAAAAATTAAATATTAAATATTTGTTTGGGTATCTTCCGAATCCAAACTCTGCTCAAATTGGAGAGGATGATGAAGCTGACGGAATAGCATCCCAACTTGCTTCCATAGATATATATATTCAGGATTTGAAAAGCTGGAAACCCAAAAATCCAGTCGTGGATCAAGTTATTGAGAAAAGAGACGAATTTCGTCAGAGTTTGAACGAAGCCGTTGAGACTCAAAGAAAATATTACGTGCTTCATCAAGAATTACTTAGTTTGAAAGAATATGATGTAGAAATTTCTGATTTTGGCTGCTTTGCAAAAAGTTTTTCTTCTGTTGAATGGGAAGAAATTAAAACTACGAAATTTGAGATAGAAAGACTTATAAAAACTATCAAGAAATATGAGCGAAGCGAAGAAAGAAAATATTTTGAAAAACTTTTCTCTAGCTTAGATTTTAACAATACACATTACACCGAAGAAATTGAGAAAATAAAAAACGATATTCAAAAAACAGGATTTGATGGTCATTCTAATATTTTTAGAAAGGTAAACAATATTTCTCGTGCTTTAAGACTTAATAATGTTTTAAGTAAAATTCCTCGTGAAATTAGAGATGAAATTTCAAAGATTCAAGAAAATGACAATACAAGAAATGAACAAATTAAACACTTAAATGCTTTACATAATCATTGTTTCTACTATGAAAATATTAATCACTTAGAGAATAACGAGGAGAAGTTAAGGCAAAAGCTTTCAGTTTGCGGAGTATCAGATGAAGAATTTAATTTACTCGATAAAAAAATTGATAATTCAACAGCAAATAACCTAGATAGTATAAAAGCTAGTATTCTTCGTGTCCAAGAAATTAAAGCGGAACTCGTTGAGCTTCCTAAAACAGAAAGTGCTAATCGTATTAACTCTGCATTACATACTGCTGAAAGAGGGAGGGCTCAAAGAGTAGCGGTTTATATTCAAAACATTATAAACAGAAGCCTTCTTGATAAATACGAAAAGAACAGAACAGTCAAAAAAATTATAGGGCGAATACAAAGAGCTTTTGGCAAATCACGAAAAGCATTTAAGACTTTTGACAAGTTGCGCAACGATCCCGATCACTTTAACGCGGCGCTCGATATTATACCGATATGGATTATGGAACTCGATGATGCAAGTAGATTATTGCCACTTCAAGCAAGCATGTTTGATTATGTGATTCTTGATGAAGCCTCACAATGTAATATCGCTTATACTTTGCCGACAATGTTTCGAGCAGATCGAGCTTTGTTTGTGGGAGATAAAGAACAGATGCGTGATCCTACTATTAACTTTAAATCAAACCGTATATTTGATGAATTATCGCATCGCTATCAAATTCCAGAAGAACGACAAATTAAAGCAACTGGTACATCTGTACAATCATTACTTCATATTGCGGACAACTTAAAATTTAAATCAAGAACATTAAAATATCATTATCGTTCTCCAGTAGAACTTATAGGTTTTAGTAATGAAAATTTTTATAACAAGCATTTAGTCGCCCTTAACAGTAATTACTTAACTTATAAAGATACAAACAGGATTATAGTTGTACATGAAGTCAAATCTGAATGGAAAGAAGAAATTTCCGATAATGTGAATATTGCGGAGGCGAAAGCCATTCTTGAGTTTTTTAAAGAACTGCGCGCAGATGAAAAGTATAAAGACAAATCTATCGGAATTCTATCTTTCTTTAATGCCCAAGCGACTGAAATAAGAAAAGTTTTTGCGGAAGCAGGTTTTAAAGAGGAAAATGATAACTATAAAATAAGTATTGTTGAGGGAATACAGGGCGATGAAAAGGATATAATTATTTATTCTTTTGTTATTAGAAATGTAGATCAAAAGAAAAGATACACCCCTCTAACTGGTGAGGGCGGCGATATTAAAGCCGACATAAATAAGGGTAGAGTAAATGTGGCTTTCTCGCGTGCAAGAATGCAAGTTCATTGTTTTGTAAGTATGCCGTTGTTTGATGTACCTGAAAGAATTTGGATTAAAAAATATCTTGAGTATGCACAAGAAAATGGTGAAGTTGCTTTTGATTCTCTGGATTTGAAACCTTTTGATTCTTACTTTGAAGAAGATTTTTACCGTACGGTAAAAACTGGGCTTGGAAAAGGTTATAAAATTCAAAATCAAATTGAGAGTTGTGGATTTAAAATTGACTTCGTAATCAGTAATACAAACACAGGAAAGCGAATTGCTATTGAGTGCGATGGACCTTGTCATTTTAAAGATGAAGTGGATGAGGCTTATGGTATTCACATAGAAAGCGATGAACAGCGTCAGCGTGTTTTGGAATCTGCAGGTTGGAGATTTTGCCGAATAAAATATGCAGATTGGATTGACGATAAGTTTGATAGAAATACTGTCACTGAAACTATTAAGGATTTATTACAATGAAGTTATCTAAAACTAATTTTTTAATATGTCTTGATTGTGCAAAAAACGCATGGCTCAAGATTCATAAATCAGAGATATATAAGAAAAAATCTCTTTCTTCTTTTGAGTTAAATATCATTGATACTGGTAATCAAGTTGACGAGCTTGCTCGTGAACTTTTTCCAAATGGAATACTTGTTGAATCTCGCGAGGATATGGAACTCACGAAAAAACTTATGGCTGAAAAAACGCCCGTAATTTATCAGCCTGTATTTGCTACTGAAAAATTTGTTACCGTCTCTGATGTTTTTGTTTGGAATTCAGATACAAATGTCTATGACCTATACGAAGTAAAATCATCGACGGTCTCTGAAGAAGATGGTGGAAGAAAAACTGAGGATTATTTAATAGACATGGCTTTTCAGAAAAATATTCTAAATGATTTGGGTGTTCAGATCGGCACCCTTAATTTAATTCGGCTCAATAAGAAGTACGTTCGAATGGGAGATATTGATCTAAAGCAACTATTTTTTATTGAAAATTTTACTGATCAAGTAAATGAAAAACTTGAGGAAATAAAACAAAAAATGGACGGTGCTTATGAGCTATTGTCTAATGGAAAAGAGCCTCTAGGGCATTGTGATTGTATTTTAAAAGGTAAGAATTCACACTGTACAACCTCATGGTATTCAAACTCTGATCTTCCAGATTATCCTGTTCACGCAATCGCTCGAATTCACCAGAAAAAACTAACGGAGTTAGTTGATAGTAATATTTTTAGTATTCACGATATTCCTGAAGATTTTGAACTATCAGATAACCAGAGAAGACAAGTAAATACTGCACAATCTGATAAGGAATATATTGATAAGAATGGAATCTTAGAGTTTTTGGAAACCATGAAATATCCTCTTGCTTTTCTTGATTACGAAACATATCCTTCTGCAATTCCAAAATATAACGGATACAGACCATATCAACAAATTCCATTTCAGTTCTCACTTCATGTGATTGAGTCACCTGATGGGGAATCAATCCATAACGATTTTATTTATACAGACCAAGGTCGTCCAGATGAGCATTTTTCTGAAGCATTAAAAAAACATTTACCGCAAACAGGAAGTGTTATTGTATGGAATCAGAAATTTGAAAAAGGAATTAATAAACAAATTAGCGAGCATTTGCTTGAACAAAAAGATTTTATGCAGGAGGTGAATGAACGCATAGTTGATTTAATGATCCCTTTCTTTGGTAAGACAACAATGTATGACCACCCAAAGTTCAAGGGCAGTGCTTCAATAAAATATGTTCTTCCAGCTCTTGTTCCTACTCTGTCTTATAAAGATATGCATATTCAAGAGGGTGGTGCCGCAGCAGACACATGGAATCGTATTGTATCTGGAGGGTATTCTGAAAAAGATAAAAATATGAAAATTCAAGCACTTAAAGATTACTGCCACCTTGATACTTTGGCGATGGTTGAAATTTGGAGAGTTTTAAAATCGGTTTAATAAATGAACCTTCTTCACACTGGAAAAGTGAAAGGGGATGGACTAGGCTGAGGGCATATTATGGATCTAGACACATTAGTACAAAAAATTGTTGCTTTCCGCGATGAGCGAGACTGGAGGCAGTTCCACAATCCTAAAGATATGGCTCTTTCCTTAATGCTTGAGGCATCTGAGGTCGCGGAGCACTTTCAATGGAAGGGTAAGGAGGAAATGGATTCCTACGTGCAGAATCACAAAGAAGAAGTGGGTGAGGAGCTTGCCGATGTACTCTATTGGGTGCTCCTGATGAGCCACGACTGTGGAATTGATATCCTTGCTGTTTCAGAAAAAAAGCTAGCCCAAAACGCCGCCAAGTACCCGATCGAAAAAGCCAAAGGTAAGCATACGAAGTATACGGAGTTATAAAAATTTTTTCTCACCCTCGCTTTCCGAGGGTTTTTTTGATATCATGGCCCCTTGTCATGAAGCGCTCAAAAAATAAGAACCTAGGAACACCCAAGGAGATAAAACAGAAAATCATTAAGCTTTTTAACGAAAGGGTAAAAGGCAGGGTTCCTGATACTTCTTTCTCAAATGTGCGACACGATGGTAAGGGTGGCCATTGGCTAGAGACTCAAATGGGGATAGCTCATAATGCAAGTAACTCACCTGATTTATATGGTTTTGAAATGAAGAATGATACTACGAGTAAGACAACATTTGGAGATTGGTCTGCTGATAGTTACATCTTTAGAGAGGCTAAATATGGAATTGATCGTGATCAGTTCATAAAAATTTTTGGTGCCCCCAACCCTAATAAAAATAATAGATACTCTTGGTCAGGTAAGCCAATCCCTAAAATAGGTTCTTACAACTCTTTTGGTCAAATACTTAGGATAGATAAGGACAAAAATATTTCCGCAGTCTATTCTTTTACAAAAGATGAAAGGCCCCATAAAAGAAATATTATTCCAAAGAGTATGCAGAGAGAGAACCTAGTTATTGCTCAGTGGAGTGCTGGGATGATGAAAAAACGAGTTGAAGAAAAATTTAACAAACTCGGATGGTTTAAATGTCTCAAAAATAGAAACGGTATTTACTCAGAGATAGTCTTTGGTTCGCGCATGACTTTTGACTTTTGGATTGATGAAGTAAGGAGAGGAAAGATTTTTTTTGATAGCGGGATGTATCAAGGTAACAAGCGACCATACTCGCAATGGAGGGCAGACAATAAGTATTGGGATTCCTTGATTACCGACCGTTATTAATTTTGTGCCAACACTTTTTCTGCTCTCGCAACACTGTCCCTTTTTATTTGCTCAAGGTTTATAGACTTTGAGTTTTGGTTAGTGTTTTTCTCTAAGTTTTTAAGTGCTTTGTCTATTTCTTTTGCGATGGACTTAATTACAGGTACCGCGACACTATTACCAAATTGTTTATAAGCTTGGCTATCGCTCTGAGACACAATGTAATGATCTGGGAATCCCTGTAACCTAGCTGCTTCCCTAGGAGTTAATTTTCTTGGGTTCTTACCTTTTTGTTCAATAAGTATTTCGGAACCATCTTTATAATAACGAGCGGAAATCGTACTTGTATATTCAGAGTCTTCGTTAAACAAAGAATACCCAAAACCATTTCCTTTTTCTTGATGTTCCTTCTTTCTTCTTTGGTGACCAGCCCATAATTTATCCGAGATTGTGTATTTAGGATGAACCTCTTTCTCTAAAATATCTCCTAGTCGAGTTTTTATTCCTGATGGCTTTGGAAATGTGAAATTTGTTTTGCCAAGAAAGCCAACGATGTAAATTCTTTCTCTATTTTGCGGCACTCCAAAGTCCTTCGCATTAAGGACTTGCGCATATATCTCATACCCCAATCCCTCAAGGATTGTCTTTATTGTCTCAAATGTTCTACCCCCGTCATGACTTTTAAATCGCTTCACATTCTCAAGAAAAACTACTGTTGGACGATGGTGATCTACGATTTTTGCGATATCAAAAAACAAAGTACCTCTTGTGTCTGCGAGCCCTAACTTTTTTCCTGCTTGGGAGAATGGTTGGCAGGGGAAACCAGCGAGGAGAATATCAAATGGAGGGATTTCTTCTGGTTTAATTTTCGTTATATCCCCAAAAGGAAGTTCACTAAAATTTGCGCGATAAGTTTTTTGCGCTTGCTCATCCCATTCTGAACTAAAAACGGATTTTGATCCAATTTCCTCGAACCCCATTCTGATGCCCCCAATTCCCGCAAAAAGATCAATTACTTTGTAGGTATTTTTAGATAGTTTATGCAACTCTCTTTTTTCATTGGCTACGATGTTTCTGATTATTTGCACAACTACACCTCGAACCTCTACCTCATTCCTATAAAAAGGAAGCATGCTTTGATTCCTCGGTTCAAGTCGGAATCGTTTTTTTTCACGGAAGAGTTTTTTTAAAGTGGCCTCGTTATCATCAATGATCGCCACGACAGTTTGCCCGTCCTCTGCCGTTGGTTGTTTTCTTATCACAACAATGTCACCATCATAAATGCCATCTTCCATCATGCTGTCGCCTGCGACACGGAGAGCATAGTAGTTTTGCTTATCCTTAATATTAGGATTAACTATTGATATCAAATCCTGAGCCTCTTCCACTGCCTCGATTGGTTCGCCTGCGGCGATTGTCCCCAAAAGGGGAATTTTTATGATGGTCTCTTGCTCAAAGACTTGGATTGATCGTGGTCTGTTTTCTTCCTTTGATAAATGGCCTAAATCTTGTAGTTTAGAGATATGAAAATGGGCTGTAGAAACAGAAGCAAGTTTAAATTTCTTCCGTATCTCATCTAGAGAAGGGGAGTAACCCTTTTGCCCTCGGTAGCTCGTTATGAAGTTTAAAACCTCCGCTTGCCTTTTGGTCATGGTCCTTATATTATAGAAAGTAAATAGAAAGTATGAAAGCAAGTTATCCACAGTGCTAACTAACATCTAATCGATCAATAAAAAGTCCATGTTTATTTTTTTAGATAAAAAACGAGACAAGTTTAGTCAATGGTTAAAAAGAAAAACAACAATGGATTTTTCGGATTGGAGTGTTTTTGTTCTATTTATTTTGGGGTTCTTTACAGTTTATTATTTAGGTAAAGACGGTAATTTAGTAAATCAAACCTCCAATATTGTTTTGTGGCTTACTGCAATCGCAATCCTACAATATACAAAAGAAACTTATTGGTTAAAAGAAATAAGCCGAAAACAATTAGGGCATCAACGGGAAAGCAATCTACGTCCTATTATTCTACGAAGTGGGTATATATCAAAATGGGAGAACGTAAGGTCGAGTCTTAAAAATGGACAGTCAGAAGGCGAGCGGCTGCAATTTGCCATCTTGAAAAATATTGCAAAAGACATTAACGGTTATATCGTATTAGACGGTAAGAAGTATCAACTTTATTTTGCAAATGAAATCACCCGAACGAACAAAGATAATATAGAGGAATTTCACTTTCTGTCAGAATGGGGATGGATGAGGGCAGACACAATAATTTATGCTACTTACTTTGATTCAAAGTTTGAAAACGTCAAAGAAGAAAATAGCATTTCTTTATTTTATAAAGATATAGAAAATCATAAATATTATACAAGAGAAAATCAGTTATTTTCACAAAGTTCAGGAAAATTATAATATAAACGCATGAAAAGCTTTTTAAATTTTATCCAGGAGTAGGGCGCGCGGTAGAAGTATCTGTGGCTAAAGGATGAGGGTAAAGGTGCTAAAATAGGTGTATGGATACTCTCGTCTGGTACTCACAATTAATCAAGCCCACATGGGCGCCGCCGAGCTGGATTTTTGGGCCAGTGTGGACGGTTTTGTATGCAATTATTGCTGTCTCATTTGGGGCAGTGTTTTACAAAGCACTCACCAAGCAGGTCCGTTGGACTGTGGCGCTACCCTTTGCGCTCAATCTCCTTTTTAACTTCGCATTCACCCCCATCCAATTTGGTCTCAAAAACAATCTCCTCGCCGCGCTCGACATTGTGCTTGTGCTCGGCACACTCATCTGGGCGCTTTCTGCGCTGTGGTACGCAGCACCCAAGCTCCGCTGGGTTGTGTACGCCAACATCCCGTACCTTGTGTGGGTTACCTTCGCCACCTATTTGCAATTAACAATAACGTATTTAAATAGGTGATGATTGATCTAGATTTTATTGGACTCTTTATACTGCTCGCAGGATGTATTGTTGGTCTTGGAGCGGTAACTGTGATTGATATCCATGGATTTTTAGGTAGGAAGTCGTCGTATTGGACGGAAGCTACCGTACGGACTCACAAGGTCACCAAGCCATTGATTTGGCTTGGGATACTGCTCGCAATAATTGGCGGTACGATATTTTATCGTAATGAGTCATTCTCTGGTGTCCCTTTGTACCATGCGTTGATTGCTTGTGTACTGATAGTAAATGGTCTTTTCCTCTCATTTTATGTGAGCCCTTTCTTATTAAAACGAGAGCGCGAAGGGAGACAGTCAGAACTTTTACCCACTCCACTTCAAAATAAAATTATTGTTAGTTTAATAATCTCTGATATTGGTTGGTGGGGAGGATTGTTTCTTTTGGTTTTTTACCTCACGTTCCTCTAGCATCTCTCGTATGGATGCAAAAAGTAAAAAAGCTTTTGACCCACGCTTTAAACCGGATCTTACCCCAAAAGAGATGCTCAAACTCGGTGTCTTTGGTGGATTATATTTTTCTGATAAGCCAAAAGAATTTCCAAGGACGTGGTTTGAGGGTGCAAAATTATCACCCGATGGAAAGAGACATAAGGAACTAAATTATTTTGGCGTTAACGCCAGTCAGTCACTTGCTGTATGGCAGGCTAAGGGTTGGATACATCCACAAGATCCACGAGGATGGTTCCAGTGGTATTGCAGGTACTTTTTAGGACGGAGAACCGATGACGATGAGCGACAAATTAAAAGATGGCTGGCTATGCGTAGACACATAACCCAAATTAAAAATAATTGCCGAGCTGGCGATATCTCTTGTCGGCCGATACAGAGGCAGGCGATTCTTCACTGGGCTTATGATTCAAGGAAGATGTGATCGGCGAGGCCTGGTGAGCATTGTTGCTCTTACGTGTATACTCATACTATATGGATACTAAGGTTGTAATTGCTATCACGGGTATCCGATGACCCAAGCCACTGCGTTAGCTATCCTCAAAACGGGTGTAAACGTCTTCCTCACGGGGGAGCCGGGGAGTGGTAAAACGCATCTCATCAACCGCTACGTTGCCTATCTCAAAACGCAGGGTATCACTCCCTCAGTTACCGCATCAACCGGCATTGCTGCTACACACATAGGAGGCATGACCATCCACTCGTGGAGTGGTATTGGTATTAAACGCTCACTCTCGGAGTTTGACCTCGACGCGCTCTCAAGTAAGGAGTACCTCGTTAAGCGACTCACGCACGCCAAGGTACTCATTATTGACGAGATCTCTATGCTCGACGCAGAGACCTTTGCCACGGTTGACCGCGTGTGCCGTAGTATCCGCCGCAAACCCGACACCTCCTTTGGTGGCTTGCAACTTATTGTGGTGGGAGACTTTTTCCAGCTCCCGCCTATCTCCTCGCGGGGAGAGGCGCCGGCGCGCTTTGTATTTGAGTCGGCCTCATGGCGGGGGGCAGAATTTTTTGTGTGTTATCTCTCTGAGCAACATCGTCACACCGACCCTGCGCATAGTGCACTGCTTGCGCGCATCCGCCGTGGTGAGGGTGATGAGGAGATGTTAGAGCGTCTCTCGGCACTCTGCGAGGAGGGCGAGGTGATTGATGTGGATGGTGCAGACGTGCTCACGCAACTCTATACTCACAACGAGGATGTGGACCGCATCAACACCGAGCGCTTACACAAGCTCCCGGGCACGACGGTGAGCTACCCCATGAGCTCACAAGGTAAACCGGCGGTGGTAGATCAAATTAAGCGTGGTTGTCTCTCGCCTGAGACCTTGGAACTTAAGGAGGGTGCGGCCGTGATGTTTACCAAAAACGATTTTGAGTCGGGATTTGTAAACGGCACACTGGGCACGGTAGAGCGCTTTGAGGAGGGGCAACCGGTGGTGCTCCTGCGCTCGGGTAAACGCATTACTGTAGCACCTATGGAGTGGAGTATTGAGGAGAACGGTAAACTATTGGGGCGCATCAACCAACTCCCCCTACGTTTGGCATGGGCGATTACCGTGCATAAGAGTCAGGGAATGAGTTTGGATGCGGCGGCAATGGATCTCTCAAAAACATTTGAATACGGGCAGGGCTATGTGGCGCTCTCTCGTGTGCGTACACTTAGTGGGGTGATGTTAAAGGGTATCAACGGCTACGCACTGCGCGTGCATCCGCAGATTGTGGAGCGCGATGAGCACTTTAGAGAGCGCTCCGAGGATGCGGCGGGAGCCTTTGAGAGTCTCTCGTCGCTCGAGCTCTCACAGATGCATCGCAATTTTATAAAGTTAGTTGGTGGTAAAGCGGGGGCAACGCGTGAGGGCGCAAACACACGCGCCTACAAGCCGTGGACAAAAGAGGAGGAGAAAAAGTTGACGCAGCTCTTTAAAAAAGGGGAGAGTGTTACATCAATTGCCACGGCCCTCGGTCGCAAACCCGGCGGCATCTACTCCCGCTTAGCTAAGCTCGGGTTGGGGGAGGAAAATTAGAGGTGCTATACTTAGATTATGAATACTAAGGTTGTAATTGCGGTGGGGGTTGGGGTGGTTTTGATTGTTTTAGGGGTGCTGTTTTTTAAGGTCAAAGAGCCGGCAGTTGTCGCTCCGGTTGTTGAGACCCCAAGCGCACAAGTGAGTGAGGTGCCCAGTGCGCCTGTGTGGCTCACCAGTGTAGATGAGCATACTGGTGTGAGTCTCAAGTATCCTAAGGAGCTCAACACCACCTACCTCCATGTGCAAGACTGGCCGCCGCAAGTGCGCGTGTTGCCATGGGCATTTAGTTGTAACGACGCAGAGCTTCGTGTGGTGAATGGGCGCTCCTACTGTGTGAGCACCGCAGGCGAGGGTGCGGCGGGGAGCACCTACACCAGCTATACCTACGCCTTTGCCCATGGGCAGAGTACGCGTATTATGACCTTTAGTTTGCGTGCGGTGCAGTGCGCCAACTACGATGAGCCCAAGCGCAGTGAGTGCGAGGAGGAGCGCACGGTGTTTAATCTCGACGCGGTGGTAGACAGCATTGCCCAGAGTATTGTGGTAAAACAATAATGATCACGTTTATAAAAAAATATATCGCATACCTCAACGATAACCCACAGAGGTATTGGTTTAAGCGCAAGCTCTATGGTTGGGGATGGGCTCCTGCTCGGTGGGAGGGGTGGGCAGTTACTGCTCTCTATGTAGCACTCCTTGTACTCTTTGCACTCTCTATAGACGACAGCTCACCTCCAAATGAGGTGTTTGCCACCTTTGTACTCCCAGCATTTTTCCTCACGGGGCTCTTCATCCGTGTGGCATACAAAACAGGCGAGTCCCCCCGCTGGCAGTGGGGCCTCCCCAAGGAGGACGACGAGAAGAAGAAATGAAAATACTATTGATAATACTCGGGGTAGTGGTGTTGCTCGGGGGAGGGGTCTTGATGTGGAGAGGAGTAGGGGAGCCAGCTCCGAGTGTAGAACCCAGTGTGGAAACAGATCTCGGGAGCGTCCAGCTCTTTTACTATAGTGCAGAGCGTGATAGCGACGCCACAGGCAATGTGATGTGTAGCAAGCAGGGGCTGGTGGCAGTTATGCGTAGTGTCC
>Ga0210057_1001730_pt1 | contig 32512 bp, 27 predicted proteins | sample CryGeyCG2114_010_2_FD_183968 | JGI IMG/M metagenome (GOLD analysis project Ga0210057, IMG submission 183968) | Groundwater microbial communities from aquifer - Crystal Geyser CG10_big_fil_rev_8/21/14_0.10 (SPAdes) (version 2) | ecosystem: Environmental > Aquatic > Deep subsurface > Groundwater ... | reverse complement strand
CTTGCGGCAAACCTAACATGGTTCCCAACTTTCTAACCTCGTCTTTATAAAACTGTCTAAGCGGCTCGACTAATTTTAGCCTCATTCCTTTTGGTAAACCCCCCACATTGTGATGGCTTTTTATATTTGCAGAATGCCTGCTGCCGCGGCTTTCAATTACGTCTGAATAAATCGTTCCCTGCATTAAAAACTTTATATTTTTCCCCTCTTTCTCTAACTTCTTTACTTCTTTTTCAAAGACCTCGATGTAAAATTTTCCAATTGTTTTTCTTTTATCCTCTGGGTCAGTAAGTCCTTTAAGCCTTTTAAGCATTTCTGTTTTTGCCTTGACGATAACCGGCCTTGCATTGAGGTGAGAAAATATTTTTTTAATATGCTCTTCAGAATCAAAACGCATAAGGCCTGTATCTACGTAAACCGGAATGAATTTATCTCCTATCGCCTGAGTCATAAGAACTGACGCGACAGTCGAGTCGACCCCTCCCGAAAGTGCTCCTATAACATAGCTTTCTTTCACCTTTTTTTTAATATCGTGAATTAAACTATCAATAGATAAGGGGACGTGAGAAACAAACTCTCCGCAGATGGATAAAAAGTTTTTAAGAATTATCTCTCCATTTTCTGTGTGCTCTACTTCAGGGTGAAACTGCACCCCATACATTTTACTTTTTATATTTCCTACAAATGCGTAAGGAACGTCTGCCGTCGAACCTAAAACTTTTGCGCCTTTAAAGGGCTTTTTTACTTCATCGCCATGGCTCATCCAGACTGTGAAATTTTGAGGCAGTGCCTTTGCGGCTAGAGTTTCCTTTGCCCTTGCGCTCAATTTCAAACTCGCGGGTCCGTATTCTTTACTTCCCGCAACCACACGCCCGCCCAGGTTTTTACTCATAAACTGCATTCCATAGCATATTCCTAGAACCGGTATGCCAAGGCTGAATAACTGACTTTCAATTTTAGGGGCATTATTTTCATAAACTGATGCCGGACCTCCGGAAAGAATAATTCCGCTCGGCTCTTTTAGCATAACCGCCTTAAGAGCTTTTTGGGGAATAACTATTTCTGATGAGGCGCCGTATTCTTTAATACGGCGGCCGATAAGATGCGCGGTCTGCCCTCCGAAATCAATAACTATAATCATAGATATAATAGCTTGTCGTTTTTCGCAGTTCGCAGTTCGTGTTTTGCGACTAGCGACATTCGAAATGCGAAAAGCTAAGTATAACTCTTACCTCCATTACTAACAATTATCCCATGAGGATGGCTTTCAGTTAAAGACGCCTGAGTTACTTGTATAAATTGCGCTTTTTTCGAAAGTTCGGAAATATTTTTTGCACCGATATAAAACATGCCCGATTTTATCCCCCCGACTGCCTGCTCCAGCAAATTTTCAACCGTTCCTTTAACCGGAACCAGCCCTTCAACTCCCTCCGCAACAAGAACTCTTTCCTTGTAATAATTTTTTCCGTGAAACTCATCCTCTGATTTTATCTTCGCGCCCTCTTTCATCGCCCCTTCCGACCCCATACCGCGGTATACTTTAAATTTAAAAGTTTTATTGCTACTGCTGTCAAATATGCTCTGGAAACGATGGGGGACCTCATTACGCTTCAAACTCAAAACCTTTCCCGGAGACTCTGTGGTCTGCGCAAAAAAGCTTCCCATCATGACAGTTGACGCGCCAAGAGCAAGAGCCTTTACCATATCGCCCGAATATTTTATTCCTCCGTCAGCAATAACCGGCACTTTATTTTTAAAAGCTATCGGACAAACATTTTTTAGGGCGGTAACTTGAGGAACCCCCATTCCTGACACGACGCGGGTTGTGCAAATCGCGCCAGGACCCATACCCACTCTTAGACTATCGGCGCCAGCTTTTATTAAAGCGGCTGCCGCTTCTTTTGTTGCAATATTTCCTGCTATTACATCAATTTTGGGAAATTCTTTTTTAATAAATTTAACGGTTGAAATAATGTCTTTTGTATAGCCGTGCGCGGAATCGACTACCATTACGTCTGCTCCTGCCAAAACCAAAGCCTTAATCCTTTCTTCAACTCCTTTACTGCTTCCGACCGCCGCGCCTGCCAAAAGCTCTTGTCTTGAAACTGCCGAACGGAAAGCTTTTACTTTTCTTACTTCATTCGCCTGATTTTCTATCGACAAATTTCTGTGAATTATTCCGATTCCTCCTAATTTACCTAAAGCAATTGCAAGACGCGACTCAGTAACCGTATCCATAGGAGAGGAAACAAAAGGAATTTTTAAGTTAATTCTTCTGGTAAGCTTTGTATTTAATGAGATTTCTGCGCGTGTAAAGTCTGTGTATCCGGGAAGAAGAAGAATATCGTCGTAAGTTAGGGCTCTTAAAAAAGGAACTACGGTTTCCATAACATACTATACGAAAGATTATTTTTCCTGTCAATAAGATATAATACCAGTCATGACTAACGAACGTGTTGAAAATATTCAATCTGAACTTGAAAAAAATAAAATTAATGCTCTCTTTGTTTCTTCTCCCGTGAATATTCAATATCTGACAGGATATTCAAATTTTTCAAGGGATGAGCGCGAGGCGTATTTATTTGTTACAAAAAGAAGTGCCGCTCTTTTTACAGATTCTCGTTATATAGAAGCTGTGAATAAAATTATTCCAAAAAATATAAAAGCAACGATAGAAAAACCTGTAAGCAAGGAAATTAATCGAATTATAAAAAGGCAAAAAATAAAAAATGTAGGTTTTGAGAGTGATTTAACTTATCTAGAGTACAAAAAATTTAGGTCAGAAATCATTGCAAAATTTAGCTTAAAAGAAAATTTTATTGAAAATTTAAGACAAATTAAAGACGAGACGGAGATTAAAAAAATTAAAAAAGCCTGTAAATTAACAGACGATGCTTATTCTTATGTTCTCAAGAACATTAGAATGAATATGACTGAAAAAGAACTCGCATGGAGAATTGAAAGTTATATCAAAAATAGAGGGAGTAGTGTTTCTTTTCCTACAATTATTGCTTTCGGCCCGAATGCTTCAATTCCACACCATATTACTTCAAACAAAAAATTAGCGAAGGGTGATGAATTTATAAAGATAGATTTTGGAGCAATCGTTGGTGGGTATTGCTCTGACATGACGCGGACATTACTCACAAAAAAATCTACAAGTCGTGCAAAAAAAGTTTATGAAACAGTATTGACAGCGCAAAAGAAGGCCCTAGAATATTTAAAACAAAAAAATCCTAACGGGAAGAAGGCTTATGATATTGCAAGTAAATATATTGTGTCTCAAGGATTTAACTCTATTCCACATTCTTTAGGCCACGGTATAGGTATTCAGGTTCATGAATTGCCCCATCTTGCAAAAGGAGTTAATGAACCGCTTTCGGATGGAATGGTATTTTCTGTAGAACCCGGAATTTATATCCCAAATTTCGGAGGAGTAAGGATTGAGGATGACGTATTATTAACTGATGATGGATTTGAGATACTTACTAAATCCCCGAAGGAATTGACCGTCATAAAATAACTATTTATAATAACCCAATGAATTCTAAAGCATTTGTCGTACTGGGAGTTTTATTTGTAGCTGCTGTTTTTGCATTAATGACAAATAAAAATGAAAGCCCCGACTTTGAATTTTTACAGACCCCGACACCAACCGGCATGCCGATAAATATTCAGACAAATAATATATTAGGAGAAGATTCGCAAATTCAGAGCCAAGAAAAAATTCAAGCATCAAAAGCGACACTAGTAACTTCAAAAGGTGAAATTGAAATTGTATTTTTCGGAGATGCAGCGCCTAATACTGTTAGGAATTTTTCTGAAAAGGCCGAGAGTGGATATTACAACAATCTAACTTTCCATCGAGTTGAGGACTGGGTAGTCCAAGGCGGTGATCCTCTCGGAAACGGCACCGGGGGAGGTCAAATGCCGACCGAATTAAATAACAATCCCTTCATTAGGGGTTCTGTAGGGGTTGCCCGCAGGGAAAATATAGAAATTTCAAATGCTTCTCAATTTTTTATAACAAAAACTGACGCGCCTCATCTGGATAGTCAATATACAAATTTCGGCCAGGTAACTTCCGGCATGGAAGTTGTCGATGATCTAGAAATAGGAGATGCGATAATCTCAATAAATGTTCAGTGATTTTTTTTATATCCTTTCTTTAAATAAATTGTCCCATAACCAACTTGTATATTTTCATAATTATTATTAAGGTACTCACGCATTGACTCTATATCCGGCGGGCTAACAACTACATCTGGCTTTAACTGCTTTATAGCGTAATTATTATCCCACTTCGTATGTCCCGGAAAGAAGCGGATAACCTCAGGCATGTCTTTCTTGCTTCCATATGGTTCCTTGCTTTCTTCACGTGCAATATGCTTATCGCTTTTTCCCAGTAAGTCTATATATTTCCTTTCTGTAAAATAGGGAATGGTTCCGGCAAACGTTACGGCGACAACAGCATCCCTGCCTGTCAATTTACTAATCTCATACGCCATCTCTACATTAAGTTTTGCGCTGCCGACATACGAAGGTTTTTTTATTAAGGTAGATTCTAAAAATGTATCATAAGTTGTAGAATTAAACATTACTACGCAAGTTAAAAGATAAATTGCGGCAATAATTTTAAATTTAGAGTTTTGTGGAAATATCGCGTATAATATCTTTTTGCTCCCTAAAGAAAATAGAATAAAAAAGATTGGCATACCAACTGTTATATAGCGTCCGGGATCCTCAAAAGCGTCTCCCCCTACGTATATGCTGTATAGAACTAAAGAAAAAAAGACAAAAAATAATAGGGCTATTTCCCTTGAGGATTTTTTAAGCAATATTAACGGTAATACAAATAGGATAATTCCTGTTTGCCACATATATTCTAAAAGCTCATATACTCCTCGGGTAATTCTAAAAACAACCGGATACCCAGTCATTTTTAAATAGTAGGTATTGGGTAAAATTTCACCGTAGTAATATAAGCGCAGTCCTGTTTGAACTAATAGGGCGGTCAATAATACTCCAAAGCCCCATTTCAAATGAAGTATTCTTTTTTTCTTCTCGTATATTAGAAAAAAAAGCAGTATTGCCAGGTAGGGAACTGCCGCATCCATCCTAACAAAAGTTCCTAAAGCTAAAATTAAATAAATTAATGGATTTACAGTCTTTTTCTTTAATGAAAACAGACTCAACATTATAGAAGTAAAAAGTATTAAAGAGAGCGCTGCTACTTCAGTTCCTAAAAGGGCAAAATTATTAATCTGAAAGAAAGATGCGGTAAGAATAACGCTAAAAATAATTACAAGCAAAGATTTTTTGGAAACTACTTCCGCTATTTTTTTTACAACAAACAAACTTAGAACTAAAAGAAACACATTTGTAAGCTGAATAGCTATGCTTATTTTTGAAGCTGAAATGTTAAAGAGATGCCAAAAGCTCATATATGAAGTCCATAGGGGATTGGTTATTCCCTCCACTCTTTCACCTATATTCCAAACAAGTCCATTGCCTAAAGCTAAATTTTTCGCATATTTCATAGATATCATCATGTCATCAACTAGGACAAAATGCCTTTCTCCCGAAATTAAAAATGAAGATCTATAAATAAGAAGAACCAAATAAAGTACGTAACCAAGGATAAGTAGTATGAAGGGAAAGTTTGCAGATAACTTTTTAAGCATACGATAACTTCAATAACAGTCAGGCTATTCTTCTTCTCCGCTTTCAAGAGACAAAAGTTTTATATCAGGCAGACTTTTTCCCATAATTCCCTGCAATTCTCCATACATATTTGAAATATTATCAATTGACCTTTGAATTTGCACCTCACGCTTCTTCCAAATCCTTTGCATAGAGCGTTTTTCTGTCTCTAAATCTTCTTGATTACCTACAATTCCCTCTACAAATGCCTCGACATGATGACGAAACATATCGCTCTGAAGATATAAATATAACTGTTCGAGTTTTTCGTCTTTGTGCTCGGCAGTTAGCTTTGCGTGACTTATAGCTATCAACTGGCGCCTTAGGATCGCGGCAAGCGGCAGAACATATGGATAGAGAGCGACCAAAACGCCTTCTATTGGCCCGAATGTTTTAACCTCTTTTGGAAGATCTTCGCTTACTAAAACAGAGATGCTCGCGCCTTCTTTTCTTGAATCATCCCTAAGCTTTGTAAGCCAGCTAGGTGTCCATTTAGCGCGTTTTGTCTCCCATAAAATCTTCCCAGCCTCGCGTCCATTACTTTTTACAATCTGCAGTATGTCAGCGCCGCGGGCTCCCTTAGCTACACCCTCAATACTGTCAGTTGGAAACATTTTAGACAATTGTTCTTCAATATCCAGCTCCAAAACTTCTCCCTGTACCTGCTGGCTGACTCCTGAGGCCTTTCTATTAGCCTCCTCCAGCATTCTCTTCAGATTCTCAATCTGCATTTCCTTTTCTTTATCCTTAAAGCGATATTCCTCCTCTTTTTCTTTAGCAACTTTTTCCTCCCACTTTTTCCTCTCTTCTTCGGTTTTTCTGGCAATAGTTAAATCTAAATTTCTTTTTTCTCCCTCAAGCTTTCTTTTCTCCTCAATTGCCTCAAGTTCTCGCTTTTTTAAAACTTCACTTGCCTGCTCATTTTGTTTTTTTAGTTTTTCAATTTCCTCGAAATTTTTCTTTTCAAACTCAATTTTTGCTTTTTCTTCAGCAAGCCGTACGGCCTCTTTCATGTCTTTTTTGTGCTTTAGCTCGAACTCTTCGCTAAATTCATGAAGGAGCGCCTCAGTTAATTCGATGGTTTTTTTACAATTGGGACAAACTAAAGTATTTCGTGCCATAATATGATACCCATTGTACCGTTTGAAACCGATGAAATCAATAAACTGGAGTAGAAAATACAATTATTTTTCCCTGCTACTGTGCTACGTAGCAACGAAGAAATGGCGCTCTAAGAGTGTTTATCTATTTCCTTGCTTATTATTTTCTTCCTAGCAAGGGATTCCCTTAGATTCTTTATCGCTTCTGAAGTCTTAGCCGATTTTTTCCTTGATCTATTTTTAATTATTTCTTCCAGAATAATTTCAGGCAGGAAGTAGCTTGGGTATTTCTTCTTAAAATCTGACCAGACATCATACTGCAGAGGATCAATATATTTCTCTCTTTGCTTTGGAAGCTCCTTTACTATCCTACGAAACCCCTCACCTCTTTCAAAAAGCCATTGTGAGATTTTAGCTATCGTTGAATGGCTTACATGCACAATGTTCTGGATCTCACGATATCCATACCCCTCCATAAGAAGCTTAGCAATTCTAAGCCTTCTGGATAAAATTTCTAATTCCTTCTTGGTTATAAGATCCTCAACAAACACTACAGCCTCTTCTATATTCCTACAAGCAACAAAGCCTTGAATAAGATCAAGAATCAGTTCCTCCTTTTCTCTCTTAGACACTTTATCCATAGTAACGCTACCTTGCTACTGTGCTACGTAGCAACGAAGCGATATCATAATAATAATTTAATTAGAACAATTTTGTCAATTATTTTTGCGGAGGTAGTAAATTATCTATAATGTAAAAAGTTGGGTAGGAGGATGATTATACGCATCTTTCTATTCGCCTTCAAGTATTATTTCCTCCAGAGGCGGGCAGACACAACACGGCTCATAGAACGATGCTGAAGGACTTATTTCACTATTTAGAAACGGAAATGTGAAAACGCTTTGTTAGCGTCAGCCATTTTGTGCATCAGGTCGCGCTTTTTGATAGCTTCGCCCTCGTTGGCTGATGCGGATAAAAATTCTGCCGCGAGTTTTTCAGAAAAGGTCTTAGATTCAGTGTTTGGGCGCTTCTTTGCTGCCTCTAAAATCCATCTTATAGCAAGTGAGATACGCCTAGGACCGCGAACCTCCATAGGGACTTGGTAAGCTGCTCCTCCGACCCTTTTTGCGCGAACTTCCTGCTTTGGAGCAACAGTATCAATCGCCTTTTCAAATACTTCAACGGGGTCTTTACCCTGCTCTTTTATAATTTCAAAAGCGCCGTAAATCATGCGCTGAGCTGTAGTTTTTTTACCGTCGTACATACTCCTATTTATAAAACGCGCGACCAGAACGTTCCCGTAGATTGGATCGGGGCTTATTTCTCTTTTTTTTATAATTTTTTGTCCTCGTGACATAGTTTAGTTAATTATCAATTTTCCTCGGCCTCGACAAGCGAAGCGGGGCGGGCAAATTCCAATTTTCAAATTTGTTTGATAAATTGGTAATTTGGTTATTGATTATTACGCTACGCCGTAGCGTTTCCTCCTCTCTTTGCTCCATACTTGCTCCTTGAAGTTTTTCTATTTTCAACCCCACTTAAATCAAATTTTCCTCTTACTAAATGGTATTTTACTCCCGGTAAGTCTTTTACTCTTCCTCCGCGAACCAAAACGATTCCGTGCTCGGCAAGATTGTGTCCGATTCCCTGAATATATCCGGTTATTTCTTCGCGGTTAGACAGTTTTATACGGGCAACTTTTCTCAAAGCAGAATTTGGCTTTTTAGGAGTCATCGTTTTAACCAGCGTTACAACACCGCGTTTTTGGGGAGAGGGGTTCTCTTTATATTCACGGTTTTTTGAATTAAAGGTCGTTCTCAAAGCGGCCGCTTTAATCTTTTTGACCTTTTTGCTTCTTCCTTTTTTTACTAATTGATTAAGTGTCGGCATACAAATTAATTTTAAATTTAAAATTTCAAATTTTTAATTAAACGCATTATATAAAAGTTTTTGCTTCCAGTCCAGCTTCATCTGTCTTTTCTTCTTTACTCTCCTCCACTTTTTGCTCTAAGTCTTTTGCTATCCTTATTGCTTCTTCTGCTGCCGCCTCTGCTTCTAAAACTTCATCATCCATAAAACTCTCTCTGACAGGAATAAGTCTTCCTACTATAACATTCTCTTTAAGTCCTATTAGATGGTCTACTTTACCCTGAAGCGCTGCATCAGTTAGAACCTGCGTAGTCTCCTGGAAGGAAGCGGCCGATAGCCAGGAGTCGGTAACAAGAGCTGCTTTAGTAACACCTAGAAGAGTTTCCCTTGCTGTCGCAGGCTCTCCTCCCTTAGACATAACTTCTGCATTCTCTTCTTCAAATCTGATTGTACTTACTAAATCTCCAGGAAGAAGAGGAGTATTACCGGCGGTTTCAATTAATACCTTATCGGACATCTTTCTAACAATAGTCTCAAAATGTTTATAATGAATAGCTATTCCTTGTGATTCATAAACATGCTGAATCTGATTTATCAGATATTGCTGTGAAGGTTCAAGACCGCTTACCTTAAGAATTTCTTTAGGATCCAGATGACCTTCACAAAGTTGAGTTCCTGCAAAAACAGTCTGGCCGTCTTCAACTAAAAGAGTTGACGCAAGGGGCACAAAGTATTCTCTTTCTTCAATCGGCTTCACCTTGGAATTCTTAACTTTTACGATATAGCCGTCCTCAACTTTTTCTATTTCAACTTTACCGCTGATTTCAGCAATAGGAGCCATATTTTTTGGCTTTCTAACTTCAAAAAGTTCTTCTACGCGCGGCAATCCCTGCGTCACGTCAGACATAACAACTCCTCCAAAATGCTTTACTCTCATAGTAAGCTGAGTTCCGGGTTCTCCAATGGATTGGGCACCAATAACACCAACAGGCGTTCCCATGTCTGCTCTTCTGTAGGTCGACAAGTCCCAGCCGTAACAAGCAGTACAAACTCCGTATTTAAGACTGCACAAAAGCGGTGTTCTTATCTGAACAGAGTTAACATTTTCATCATTTAGTATCGCTTGAAGTTTATCGTGATCTATATCCTCACCCTTTTTAACATAAACCTTTTTAGTCTTTTTAGAAACAATGTCCTTAAGAGCAACTCTTCCCAAAAGCATATTGGTTAAATAATTAATATTTTCTCTGTTTTCAAGGCTTATATCATAGCCCTTATCAGTTCCGCAGTCTTCTTCACGGATAATTACGTCGTGTGCTACATCAACCAATCTTCTAGTCAAATATCCTGCGTCAGCAGTTTTTAGAGCCGAATCTGTAAGTCCTTTTCTTGAACCACGGGCAGAGTTAACGTATTCAAAAATTGACAGCCCTTCTCTAAAGTTTGACTTAATTGGAAGCTCAACTATTCTTCCCAGAGGATCATAAATAAGACCTCTCATCGCAGCCATTTGCTTAATCTGATCTTTCCCGGCACGGGCTCCGCCCGACTCAGCAATAACTTTTACCATGTCGTTATCACCAAACAAATCCCACGTCAAATCAGCCATCCTATCAGTCAGCTCGAGCCAAACATTATTCATAAGTCTTTTTTGTTCGGCGTTAGTTATAAGTCCCTGCTGGTACTCTAAATCAATTTCTTTTATTTTCTTCTCGGCTTCATCAGTAAGCTTCCTTTTTTCTGGAAGCATCTTAAGGTCAAAAGTTGAAACCGAAATACCCGAAATAGTTGCGGCAATAAATCCTATTTCCTTTATTTTGTCAATTAATGCAGATATCTCTTCTTTCGTATGCTCTGTCATAGCCTTAGTTATTATTTCGCGGATTGTAGCAGCTTTTACAGGTTGGTTTAGAAACGGCATGGAAATAGCTGAAAGGCTTTCGTTGAAAAGAATTCTTCCTACACTTGTCTCTAAGATCTTATTTTCAATCTTTACTCTGACAGGCTCTCTAAGGTCAATTTTTCTTAAGCTGTATGCAAGCTGAGCCTCATTTTCCGAACTAAATGCCGGAAGAACTTTTCGCCTGCGTGATTCGTCAATACTCGTAAGATAAAACGCGCCGAGTGCCATTTCTTTATTTGGAAGAGTTATAGGATTACCGTCAGCAGGTTTTAGGAGGTTTGCTTCAGGCATCATAAGCTCTGCCGCTTCTTTTTGAGCACGGGACGAAAGCGGTACATGGATGGCCATCTGGTCACCGTCAAAATCCGCATTATATCCCGCACAGACGCAGGGATGTATCTTAATAGCAGAACCCTCTACGAGTACCGGATAGAACGCCTGGAAGCCCAATTTATGGAGCGTAGGCGCACGATTTAGAAGAACAGGATGATTCTTAGTTATCTCTTCGAGTATGTCAAAAACCTCAGGCGGCCTTTTTTCTATAAATCTTTTCGCCGCTTTTGCATTTGGAGTCGTCAGTCCGCGCGCGATAACTTCCCTAATTACAAAAGGCTTAAAAAGTTCAAGCGCCATTTCCTTAGGAAGTCCGCACTGATTAAGTTTTAACTCGGGACCGACGATGATAACAGAACGTCCGGAATAATCGACCCTCTTTCCAAGAAGATTCTTTCTAAACCTTCCCTGTTTTCCGCGGAGAATATCCGAAAGAGATTTAAACTGTCTCTGAGTTTGGCTTGCTCTAATTGACGTATCAATAAGATAGTCTACAGACTCCTGAAGCATTCTCTTCTCATTTCTTAGTATGATTTCAGGGGCACCGAGAGAAATAAGGTGGTTAAGCCTGTTATTCCTATTAATAACCCTTCTGTATAAATCATTCAAATCGGATGTAGCAAAACGTCCGCCGTTAAGCTGTACCATAGGACGAAGATCTGGGGGAAGAACTGGAATTACGCGCAATATCATCGCGGTGACATCAAATCCTGCTTCGACAATCGATTCAATAAGATGTAGTCTTTTAAGAAGCTTCAGTTGTTTTTGGCCTGATGAGCTGTGTACTTCCTCGCGCAACTCACCGATTATTTTAGGAAGATCCATCGATTCAATTGCACTTAAAATTGCGTTTGCGCCTGTTTCAACTTCAAAAAACAAAAGTACATTATATTCAAGAAGGCGTACATATTCCTCTTCGGACAGAACATCCCATTGTTTTAGTCCTTTAACGATGTCGGATATTCTTTTGAATATTTCCTCTATTCGGAGGCTGTCTCTTTGGTATCTTTTCTCGAGCGCGACATTTTTCTGGCGGTACATCACCTTTGTCTCTTCAAAAGCAAGCTCGCGTCTTTCTTTTTTGAGAGTTTTATCTATCTCCTCAAGTTTTTCCTTCTCTTCACTTTCAAGTTCTTTTTGTTCTTCTTCTACTTGTCTCTTTAATTCATCAATTCTCTGATTTTTAACTTCGTTGAGCCTCTTCTGTGCTTCCTTTCTCTTCTCTTCATCAATTGTCATTACAAGATAGCTTGCGTAATAAACAATCGACTCAAGTTCTTTTTGAGACTTACCTAAAAATATTGAAAGCTTTGAAGGAGACCCCTTAGAGAACCAAACATGAATAACAGGCGCGGCCAGGTTGATGTGTCCCATTCGCTCACGCCTTACTCTAGAATAAGTAACCTCAACTCCGCATCTGTCGCAGATTATTCCCTTATACCTTATTCTTTTATACTTTCCGCAGTAACATTCAAAATCTTTGGTCGGACCAAAAATTCTCTCATCAAATAATCCGTCTTTTTCAGCTTTAAAAGTACGGTAGTTAATGGTTTCAGGTTTTATAACTTCGCCGTATGACCAGTTCTTAATGTCCTCCGCTGAAGCGACGGTTATCTTAAGGCTGTCAAAATCGGTTATATTTATAATGTCCGACTTGCGGCTATATCTTTTACCAAACACTTTGTTTTTATTTAAATTATCTTCCATAAGTTATTCTTTCTCTTCGTTTTCGATGTTTTAAGCTGCTTTTACTTCTTCGCCTTCTGAATTTGCAATTTCATCTTTTTCATCAGAATCATTGTTTTCTATCCCAACTGTTTCACTGGAAACGTTCTCATTCCTGCTCACTTCCTCAGGCGAAATGTGCGCTTCTTCTTCAGATACTACTTTTTGAAGCTCGCTGGCCTCAACTACTATCTCTTCATCGATTTCTTCTCCTGTTTCATCAGCTACGGTTGCGTGGATCGGCTGGATGTTCATGCCTAAGCTCTGAAGCTCACGGATAAGAACCTTAAATGATTCCGGAACCTTAGGCGTAGGGATATCGGTTCCTTTAATGATTGCTTCAAAAGCTTTAGCGCGGCCTGCAACGTCATCCGATTTTATCGTTAACATCTCCTGCAGAGTGTAGGCTGCTCTATGCGATTCTAAAGCCCAGACTTCCATTTCTCCCAAACGCTGTCCTCCCATTTGAGCTTTTCCTCCGAGAGGCTGCTGCGTAACTAAAGAATACGGGCCGGTGGATCGCGCGTGAGTTTTGTCTTCAACCATGTGGATCAGTTTCATAATATAAGCAATTCCTACAACAACGTCGTTTTCATAAGCTTCGCCCGTTCTTGCGTCAAATAATTTTACCTTGCCGTTTACGGGAAGTCCGACTTCCTCAAATAGTTTGAGCAACCTTCCCTCTTCCATTTTTTCGAAAACGGGGAGGGCAAGCTTTGTACCCTTCTTATCCGCTGCCCACCCGGCGTGTGCCTCTAACAATTGTCCGAGATTCATTCTGGATAGAACTGAAATCGGCGAAATAACAACATCAACCGGTGTTCCGTCTTCCAAATGAGGCATATCTGATGCTGGAACTATCTTTGAAATAACTCCCTTATTGCCGTGACGTCCTGCCAATTTATCTCCAACAACAACGTGCCTTAGCTGTGCCACCTCAACCATAATACGCTTTAATGCGCCCGGCTCTAATTCGTCACCTTTCTCGCGGTCAAGAACTTGTATGCTTATTACAATTCCGTGCTCTCCGTGGGGCATCCTAAGCGAAGTATCGCGAACCTCTCTTGCTTTTTCTCCAAAAATGGCTCTTAAAAGTCTCTCTTCAGCCGTCAGTTCCGTTTCCCCTTTAGGCGCAATTTTTCCAACTAAAATATCTCCCGGATTAACTTCTGATCCGATTACTACAATTCCGTCTTCATCAAGGTTTGAAAGATCCTCTTCGGCAACATTTGGAATATCGCGGGTCGTTTCCTCAGCTCCCAATTTAGTATCAACAACTGTCGCTTCATATTTTTCTATATGAACAGAAGTCAGCTCGTCCTCTTTAATAAGCCTATCTGAAATTACAATTGCGTCCTCGTATCCAAGACCGTCAAAGCTCGCGTATGCGATAAGCAGATTTTTACCAAGGGCAATCTCCCCGTTGTCGGTTGCGGGACCGTCTATTAGAACGTCTCCTGCTTTAATCTTGTCATTTGTTTTTACAACCGGATTTTGAGAGAAGAATGTGTTCTGGGCAGTTCTTTTAAACTTCTCTATAGGATATTCAGCCGTTCCTTTCCTCCCTTTAAGAACGACCTTTGACGCATCCGCAAATGTAATAGTTCCGTCAAAAGGAGCCTTTATAACTCTTCCCATCGCCTCGGCAACGGATGACTCCATTCCCGTTCCCACTACAGGACTTTCTGATTTTACAAGAGGAACTGCTTGACACTGCATGTGAGTTCCCATAAGAGCTCTATTTGCTTCATCGTGATCTATGAAAGGGATAAGTGACGCTGAAGTTCCAACCACCTGTCTTGGAATAACGTCGATATATTCTATTTTCCCGGGTTCAACCTCAAGATAATCACCATTATATCTTGCAGGAACTATATCGTCGGTTATAAAACCTTTATCGTCTATATTTATATCTGCGTGCGTAATATAATAATCGCTTTCCACATCAGCATCAAAATAAGCAATCTCGTTTGTTATTTGAGGGATAGTCTTTCTGCCTACCTTTTTTTGAACTACTTTTTTATAAGGAGCCTCCAAAAATCCGTAATCATTAACTTTTGCGTACAAAGCAAGATAAGTAACAAGTCCTATGTTAGGTCCCTCAGGACTTCTTACGGGACAGATTTTACTATACTGTGAGCTATTTATATCACGGATGGAAAATGACGCCCTCTCTCTTGAAATTCCGCCTGTTCCCATAACAGTGAGCCTGCGTAAATTATCGATTTCAGCTAGAGGATTTGTTTGGTCTAAAATTGCTGAAAGCTGAGAAGTTCTAAAAAATTCATTAATCGCGGCGATTATAGGATGAGCATTAATAAAATGTGACGGAGAATAGTTTTCGTCTGTTGAGGTAAGGCTCATTTTCTCTTTAACTATGCGCTCAAGCCTAAGAGCTCCTACCCGAAAAGCTGTTGACTGAACCAATTCGCCTATACTTCTTATACGCCTGTTTGAAAGATGATCTATGTCATCAACTCTACCCTTTCCCTGGGTAAGTCCAACTAGATAAGTAATTATTCCCACCACGTCATCAATAGTAAGAGTTGTTGTTTCTGGAAATTTAATGTTCGTGAGGCGTCTTAATTTCTTATTAATCTTATATCTTCCTACGCGGTTCAGATCGTAGCGCCTTTTATCAAAAAATGTATCATGGAAATTCTGTTTTATAGTGTCAATTACTATTGGCTCCCCTGGATTCAGCTTCTTAAATATTTCAATTAAGGCATCGTTGCTTCCTTTAGTATCGTCTTTTGCAAGCGTATTTTTAATATATATTTCTGCACCTTCGACGCCTTTAAATTTTTCGTATATTTCCTCATTCGATTCTATCCCTAAGGCTTTTAGAAAAACTGACGCCATAAATTTTTTCTTTCTATCAATTCGCACTACAATCATATCTGTACGGGTCGTTGAGATTTCAAGCCACGAACCATGAACAGGACGGAGTTCTGCGGTATAAAGGGTTTTTCCCGTAATAGGATCTTCCGCTCCTGTAAAGAAAACGCCCGGACTTCTTACTATTTGGCTAACAATTACACGTTCAATTCCGTTAATAATAAAGGTTCCCCTAGCAGTCATTTTAGGTATTTCACCTAAAAATACCTCCTGCTTTACCATTTTATTTGTTCTTTTGTTTAGAAGCGTTGCTTCAACTGTAAGAGGGGAAAAGTGAGTAAGATTTTTTTGTATAGCAATTTCTTCAGTGATTTTAGGTTCCCCTAATTTGAATTTTCCTAAAGAAAGTTCCCAGTTCTTACCGGTAAAATCATTAATCGGAGAAATTTCATCTACTATTTCCTGCACTCCTTCTTCAATGAGCCAATCATATGATCTCTTTTGAATACCCAAAAGATCTAGTTCAGGAAGATCTTCAGCTTGTTTTCCCCAATATTGTCTTATATTTTTTTTATCTGCCATTAGGAAATAAATTCTCTTAGCCTCATTCAACAAAAAAAGCGACAGGGTACCCAAACCCCCGTCTCAGGTTTTGTCATGTGAAGATAATCTATACAGGAAAATTAATCGTATGTCAATAGCTTATAGTTTTTTACCTCAGGTATTTATTAACTTTCCCGTTATGCTCTTCTAAAGTTTCAGAAAAGTGGATATTGCCGTTTGTGTCATGCAGGTAAAAATAGTAACTGCTTTCCGAAGGATTTAGAGCCGCCTGAATGGCTGCTATCCCCGGATTTGCAATTGGCGCTGGCGGGAGCCCGGGATTTCTGTAGGTATTATACGGAGAATTTATCTGCCTATCACTTGCTGTTGGAACGCTCCACCAGCTTCCGTCAGCATTCTTACCCTTTATGTATTGAAGGGTTGCATCAATGTCTAAGGCCATACCGCTATTGAGCCTGTTCTGTATGACCGATGCTATAAGAGACTTTTCTTCATCGGTCAATGCTTCGCGCTCAATTAATGACGCGATTGTTACGAGCCTGTCTAAATTAGGTGAATTTGTACTCAAACCGATAGATTCAATTTTTGCGTTAAAATTATTTCGCATAATGCTTACCACCTGCTCAACTTCTGCTTCATGAGGAATTAGATACGTATCAGGAAACAAATATCCTTCATTTTCCTTTAAAATTGCTATCCATAAATCATTGTATGATGATATAGAGTCTTTCAAAACATCTGCAATCTCCTCAGCCCTAAATCCTTCAGGAATCGTAATCCAAACGTCAATTGTTCCGTGCTGTAATGTCTCTATGACTTGAGGCAGGGTCATTGAGGGAGAAAGCCTGTAGGATCCTGCCTGAATCTCCGTATCAATTCCCTCTTTTTTTACGTAAAGAAAGAAAACTACGGGGTCTTTAATAAATCCCGCCTCCTTCAAATCGTTTCCAATTTCTCTGACATTCTCCCCTTTATTAATTACGAAAATACTTTCTTGCTGATTCGCAGGGCTTGGCGCCTTTATTCCGTTCTGCCACCAGATAAAGAGCCCAAATGCGGCGATAGCTAATAAAATGATTACTACTGAAATCTTTCGCATTATTTAGAAACATTGTACCACACTGAGCACTAAACTATTCTTGTCTAACTACATAAAGTAGGGTAAAGTCAAATTTTAGCCACTAAATTTAATCCGCCTTCGCGGAATTCCCCGGGTGTAAGTCCGAGGGATGCAGAGCGATTTTCCGCTTCGGCGGATTTCAGCTCAGCCGAAGTGAATTGATTGATTCCCCGACCGTAAGGTCGTGGGAGCTTCAATAATCTTTCGATTTGTTTTTCAACGGTTAATTTCCGGTTATTGTATTGCCAAACATACTCGGCTAGATAAAACGGTAATCTCTCTCTTCTAATACCACCTTTCAATTTCAATCAATAGAGTAAACTACAAATTTATCTATATTCTTTCTACTTAGTACCAACTCAATTAGACTGTTTTTACACTATACCAACAGTCTAATCCCGTTGTCCAGTAAACGGGACTAAAATATATATTATCTCCCAACATCTTTTCTTTTAAAGCCTGTATATTCTCTTCTCTTGAATATTTTCAATGAACTTCCGGCAAGACGGTGGCTTTTCTTTTGATAGGTCTTTTCAACTTTTTTATTACGATTACCTTCGACCTACCTTCAACCTGCGAGGTTATACAGCATTTTGCTTCCCCATTTTTCTCCATTCTCATCAGTATAAATTCCTGTTTCTGGGTCGACTACCCTTTGTTTTTCAGAAAGTAAATTATTTTCTGCATGAGCTACTTTACCTAAATCTGTATCGCCTTCTCCACCTTTATGAATCTGCTCGGGATCATTTGGTCTTTCTCCAAATTCGGCACTTTGCTGCATAAAGTCATTTTGTAAATTCTGTTCTACTGCATTTTCTCCCACAAGCTCCTGTTCGCTCATAGAATTATTATATATATTATTTGGCTCTCTTTCTTTCATATTTGCATAAAAAAAACCTCTCCGAAAGGAGAGGTCCTCAAATTTTCCTTATGAATAAGGCTAATCCTCCCCCTTCGGGGCTGGGTGTAGCACCGTATCTGTCATCTTTAGGATCGGTTGCTGGATGGATCACTGAGCCAGTACTCTAACCATCGCTCTTAATTAGTAGATATTTTACAATTTCTTAGCACTATAAGTCAAATTTATCTTTGTACAGTTGGATTTAAAGCAAAGTCACTCCTTAAAATTATAAATAGGGAAGAGCTTCATTGACTCCGCGGCTTCCTCAAGAAGCCTCTCGCTTTGGCTGTAAAGCTCCATAATCTCCTCGCCCTTGTCAATCTTATCTTCCCTGCGTTTTAAAAGATATATTCCGGCACCCCGGTCAAAAGGCGCTCCTAAAATCTTTGCGATTGAGGATATATTTTTATTATTTATGCTTTTTATTTCTGAATTAAATCCTGCTTTTAAACAAATTTTATGCTTGCCCATCTTCAAATCCACGGACGAGATACTTGGGTTTCCTTTTTGGGCTTCTATAATCTCGAGCATTTTTTTATGCGCCCTTTTTGATACTAAAATATCCTTTGCCCACGCCTTTCCGTCTTTAAACTTTTTAAATTCGTCTTTTTTTGCCTTATCCGCGTCTTCAGCGCAAAGCTCTAGAAGCCTTCCGGAAAGCTCAATTGACCTTTCTTCGAGCTCTAAAGGCCTGTTGTCTGTCTGCTCCAAAACTCTCAAAGCGTCTCTAGTTTCAAGGACAGGCCCGACACCGTTTCCCGCCGGCTGATAAGATTTGCCTATGTAAGCTTTAAGCTTTATATCAAACCTTTTTGCCAAATATTCAAACTTTTTAGCGACGAATTCAGCGTCCTCTCGCCTGTGTACCTTCATTGTCTTGCCATATGGGATATCTATAACTACATGATTTGATCCGAATGCTATTTTTTTTGCCATAACGGAAACTAAGATTTTGTCATAGCTTTCAAAAAGAAGCGGTTTTTCTATCTGGATTATCTCGTCGTCCGCCGGCGCTATCTTAAAACTCCCTCCCCAGACTATACACCCGCCGACTTTGTCAACTATTTCATATATTTCTTTTTTATCGAATGTAACGCTAGCAATAACTTCCATACAGTCGGCAGTCCCCGCCGGAGTCGTTATGGCGCGCGAGGAGCTTTTCGGTATCAAAAATCCCGCCGCGGCAACAATAGGCACGACCACCATAGTAGTCCTCGTACCAGGCAATCCTCCTATTGAGTGTTTATCAGCGACAATTCCTTTAAATTCGAGTCTGTCTCCTGTCTCTACCATAGCTTTTGTCAGATAATAAAGCTCGTCTTGACTAAAACCTTTTGAGTAACCTGACGCGACAAAATAAGTGGTTAATACATCACCGAGTTTATCCTTTGCTATCTGATCCATTATTGAATAGATTTCTTTATAAGTTAGCTTTTTACCGACTAATTTTTTCTGAATCGCTTTAAGCGCGTTATTGTGTTCTTCCATTTTTTTAAAAACGAAGTTGTTCGGCAGCAATTTTTATCGCCCCTTGAATTATCTTTTTTGCATAGAAAAAAATAAATGCTAATAAACGCTCGGTAGCAGGAAGAATCCTTACGGCATAATAATTTATTTTTTCCCTTATCATATTTAATCTATCCTTGAAATAAATTCCCTTACTGTCGGTTTTTCCCATAAAGGAATTTGTCGCGTACGGGTCGTATTCGCTATTTGAAGAATCCATATCTAGATAATACAAGAAATTACACTAATTTTATCAGCTGACAAGACTTGCTCTTATGATTAAGCGCTTCCAGACTGTTCCGGGAGGAGTACACGTTACTAAAGTTATATAGCTGTTATCAAATGCCTGCGAAAAAATGTTTGGGTCAGAAGGATCCACGATTTTAATTGAAAATATTTTATATTTATATTCCTTATTATCAACTTTTATATAAAATTCGTCATCCGTTTTTAGCGTGTGTAGAGTCGCAAATATTGTTTTGTAATTTTTAGGATTAAATAATTGAGGAAGGGTAGAGTGGCCAAAAATAACCGACGTCCCCTTCTTTGCAGGATCATTTGAGGTTGTAAAGTACTGTACTAAATGCTCTGAAAGATTCGTGTCCTCGGAAGAAACATTAGCATTCTCAATTCCAAGTTTTGGAATAGACAAAGTATAAGACTTAACTTTTTCTCCATCGGGTCGAACATCTGAGTTGTTAGATAAATCAGGAAACCAATTTCTCGCGTCTGTATAATCATAGGCAATAGAAGATACTCCTTGGGCAATCAGGTCTGAAATGTTTACTTGATTTTTTATAACAAACCTGTCGGGAACCGGCGATTCGTAGTTGCCTGCGGCAAACGCGGAAGAAAGGTATACGTAGAACGAAATTACAGGGAAAAAAACATAAATAATAACAGCTATTCCTAAAGAAATAAATAAAAATCCAAAAATTTTACTTATTTTCTTCAATCCACTACCTGAATGATAGGTATATTTCTTCATGATATTCTTAATTATGATTCTTCCGTCCTAAATACAATCTCTATCTGGCTACTCCTCATAGGCAATACTGACGGGAGCAGAGGGAGCTTATTCTTAAATATGATACTTACCCCGGAAACGCCCTTATTTTCTTTTATTGTTTTTTCCGCGGCCGCACTGCTTTTACCTTTAATTTCTTCAATGAGATTATTAAACTTAACATCAGGCTTGTAGAGAACTTCATAGCTTAGTTTTCCTGTAATTTTATTCTTTCCTTTTTCTATGTCGGTTAACTCTATTTTTGAATCCTCCTCAGATATTACAAAACCTTCGGGAATAGAATTCCCCCCAGCATCATTAATGAATTTTTCCGCTTCCTTTTTCTTGTAAATTCCAAGTGTATAAACTACGCTTCCCGACAGCTCGAACTTGGATGCCTCATCACCCGCTTTAGCACTATAATCAGCATTATTAATCTTTGCGTCTAATAAAACTGAGATTATTTCCTCGTCTTCTTCCACATTCTCCCGTGCTTTATTTACGGCTTCTTCAAAAAGTTCGTCGGTTAGTTTTTCTCCAATATTATCTATATCCTCACTTGACACTATTTGCTTTTCTTCTTTGGTTCCTCCGGAAAAAGCTACCTCATTTTTTGCAAAAGCCTCTGACGCATTATAGTCTTCTATGGTAAAGTTTGTTCCGGAAGGCAAATTATATTCTTTTCCAAATTTTTCAGCCGTTACTTTTACCTTACTGCTAGAAATATCTGTCGAGAACGAGCTCGTTGACGCAATCTTTACTTCAGAATCAAAAATATAGTCCAATTTATTTGAAGAGGTTATTACTATACCTTTCGGTAATACTATTTCTTTATCTGTCTTATTAAATACAGTTACCTCACCTTTCGCGTTCTCCCCAACCTCCTCAACTCCGGTAGTTTCCTGAGAGATTTTCCCTTTAACTTCCTGCTCTATTGTGGCAATATGAAGAATCTCACTATCAAAGGAAGTCTCTTCTTCTTCCGATAAATCGACTAAGACTTCGTCTTGAATTTTATTTCCCTCTATAAAGATTACTACTTCCGCTTTTAAGAAAAGCAGATAATAAATAGCCATAAGGACTACAAAAAAGACTACTGCAAAAATGGGCACCAAAAACATTTTTATTCTTGACTGGATTCCAATAAGAGCGCCTGTAAATCCGAAAACTTTTTGAGGAAAAGAAAGTAAAGCACCAAAAAGGCTTATATTTTTAATTCTAAAATTATTTTCGGTTTCTTCGAATTTTTCTTTTTCTCCCCCGTCAATTTGCCCATGAACTTTTACAACCGGCTCCTCTACTTTTTCTTCCATTACTTCTTCTTTCTCGTCTGTCTCAACCATATCCGCTACATCTTTGTTCTTTACAAAACCGAAGTTTTCATCTTCATTTGCGACTGCCGAGGAGTCGCCTTCAATGAGTTCTGCTCCTGATATTTCAGTCTCGTTTGACACCTTAGAGTTAATTTGAGAAGCAATCGCATCAACCACCGCTTCGTTTTCAAACCCTTTTTCAAGAAGTGAAATCTGGGGAAGATGAAGAAAAGGAAGATCTTTTGTCCAAGGATAACTTAAAAATTTCTGCTGCCTGGAATCTGTATCCTCGTGATATAAAAGCACCATTTTAGAGGGCAAAGTTTCAAATTTCTCCACTTTTTTTAGAGTATGTTCTACAACCTTCTCTATATCACCCGTTAATTCCCCCTCCTGTACTTCTAAAATGTTTCCTCCTCGAACAAGATAGAGATAAACCCTGTCTTTAGTCTCTTCGACAAATATCGCACTTGTCAAAACCCCTTCCTTTTGATGTATATATTTGATAAGCGCCTCAATGCTAACAATAAAACCCATCGGCTTTATGGCCAGTTCGACGCTAAGCTTTTTAAGCTGAAGCAGTTTTTCCTTCCTAATATTTCCTTCCGAATCCACCCACGAGTAGGGTACTGAAAAAATTGCTTTTTCTAGCTTGTAGCCTTCATCAACGCTTAATTCAATAGAGCTTATCGCTTCATCTGTCGCGTTTATCATCTCCTCCGTTGACGCAGTTTCTAAATTTAAAGGAACGCTTTTTGTGGCACTTATATTAAGGCTTGAATTTCTGTTATTTAAAAGAATTGCAATAATATTTTTCGGCTTAAATAAAAGCGCGATAAAATATTCTTCTTGAGGTTCTTTTTTTAAAAATGGCAAGGCAGGAAATTTCATAAATTTAGAAAATAGATATTAGGGACTAGGTAATAGTAAATTATTTTAGTCAAAAATTATATAAACTCCGCCTAATCACTAATCACTATTATGTCACTTTTACATAAATCCTTCTTATACCACGAGATACTCCTTCTTCCTTGATTATATCAAAGCTTTCTATCTGAGACGTATTTTCAACATGGGGCCCTCCGCAAAACTCTTTTGAATAAGCTGCTTTCAAATCATTTTCGTTTCCGCCAATAGTGTAAATCTTAACTCTATCTGAATATTTTTCATCAAAAAGTCCTATCGCGCCTAACTTTTTTGCCTCATCAAGTGACATTATTGTATTAAAAACGGGTAGGGCGGCGTCAATTTTTTCGCGAACTTTCTCCTCTACTTTTCTTATCTCCTCGTTAGTCAATTTTCTGTCAAAATTAAAATCAAATCTGACTCGCTCGGGAGTAATATTGCTTCCCGTCTGATGAACCGAATTTCCTAAAACATCTCTTAAAGCCTGGTGCATAAGATGCGTTGCCGTATGTCCCTTTACTGTAAAATCGGAATGATCCGAAAGTCCTCCGGCAAATTTTTTCTCTGCGCCTTTTCTTGAAATTTGCTGATGTTCTTTTATTTTTTCGGCAAGCGCTTGTTTGTCAAATGAATATCCTAAGCCTTCAAGCTGAGTAGGACCTAATCCGTATGAAGTAATTGCCTTAAAAGCAGTGTCTGCGGAAATCTCAACCGAACCCATTAGCTCATCGCCAATCCTTTTTCCTTCCTTAATAAGTGCTTTTTCAATTAACTTTTTTCCGCCGGAGAGTGCTTTTTGATAAGCTTGCTCCTCTTCAAGGATTGAATTTTTTATTTCCTCAAACTTTCCAATCAGGTATTTATCCGTTTCTTTGTACTGCTCAACAATTTTTTCCAAAACGGGGATTATTGTATCTCCGTTTAAAATATAAAAATTGTCCAGTCCCCGTCTTATTAGTCTTCTCAATATATATCCCTGCTCTTTATTTGAGGGGTAAATATTGTTTGCGATTATAAAAACAGAGGCGGTAAAATGATCTGCGATAATTCTCATTTCGTGTCTATTCAAACCGTAACCTTTAGCTGTTACATTCTCTAAGGTCTCAATAATAGGTTTAAAAAGAGAAGTTTCAAATATATCCTGTTTGTCCTCGACCGCCGCCAAAAGCCTCTCAAGCCCTCCTCCGAAATCAACATTTTTTTGCGGAAGCTCTTTGAATCCGTCTTCAGTTCTCATATATTGCATAAAAACAGAATTTCCAATCTCAAGATATTTTCCGCAGTCGCAGTTTACGTGGCACTTGTCTCCAAACTTTTTGTCGTGAGAAACGTCAAACTCATAAAATACTTCTGTATCAGGACCTCCCGGTTCTCCATTTGGCATTTTGTCAGGGGTACCGCTTCTAGACCACCAGTTTTTTTCAACGCCGTATTCAGATATTCGCTCATCAGGATTTAAACCCGAGTCAATTAAGAGTTTCGTCCAAACTTCCCTTGATTCCATGTCCTTCGGAATATCATCATTGCCTTGGAAAATGGTTACATACAATTTATTTTTATCCAAACCCAAACCCTCAGTTTTATCTGTCAAAAATTCCCAGAACCACGGAATTTGCTCTTTTTTAAAATAGTCGCCTAAACTCCAATTCCCGAGCATTCTGAAAAATGTCGTATGGCGGTTATCTCCTATTTCATCAACATCCTGCGCCCGAAAACAATTCTGGACATTTACTAAACGCTTTCCTTGCGGATGGTTCTCACCCAGAAGATAGGAAACCAAAGGCTGCATTCCGGATGATGTGAATAGGGTAGTGGGATCATTTAATGGAACCAGTGATGAATTTTCAATCCGAATATGCCCTCTTTTTTCGAAAAACGAAATGTATTTGTTTAGTATATCTACGGCTTTCATTGTAAATTGAAAATTGTGATTTGTAAATTAATTTATATAAAGCTTATTATAGCAGGATTTATGAGGCTGGACAAAATGAATAAAAACTATCTTCTTTTTTCTCTGTGATTTAATTTTATCTGGCTATTTAATTTTTCAACCGCCTCCCGTATAGTCATCATCAAATTTCTTCCGACTACTTTTGTATCAGCAATTTTTCCAGATTTGAAATTTATATGCAGATGAACTTCGTACTGCATAACCATGCCTTTAGGATTCTTTGCCGCGTCAAGAGTTACTTTTATTTCTCTGATTGGACTTATTTTATTTACTTTCTTCTCAAGTTTTTGGAGAAGACTGATAATACCTTCATGGATTTTGGAATCGACTATTTTATGCTTATCTGAAAAAATTACGCTTAACTTTTCCTCAGGTTCTAATTTAGAAAGCGCATCTATAAATGATCTAATCGATACTATTCCCTTAGGCTTGTTATTCCTATCGGAAAGAATAATGCTATTTATATTTTTCGTATTTATTTCCTCCAAAATTGCCTTTGTTTTGGAAATAAATGGGAGAGTCACTGCTTTTACTTTTACGTATTCTGCTATCGGAAAATCAAATTTTTTTAAATCCCTGTCATCTATCATAAATGCCCTGTTATTCTTAGTTCTGCTGGAACGTCCTTTAGAAGGAGGTGCGGTGAAGGCTTGCTGGATATCGCGTCTTGTGATAATTCCTCCGATTTGTCCTTTTTCGTTTGTGACCACCACTCGCGAAGTTTTTTCCCTTCTTAAAGTCGAATATATGTCCCTAACTTTTGCATGGATTGTCGAAGTTACGGGCTTGTCGATATTTATTTGATTTTGTAATGCTTTCATTAATTTACCGGACGACAGAATGCTTGAGAGAAGAGAACGGGCTGAAATTACTCCTATAATTTTTCCATTGCTGTCAAAAACTGGGAGAGTATAAATTTTAGTTGATATCATTTGTCTTGCCGCGTAAAAAATACTTGATTCGGGTGTTAGTCTGGGCGGATTGATTACTGCTGTTTCTGCTTTAGCGTCTTTGGGGTATCTTTTCTTAAATAGAGACTGTGAACCGGATACAATGCCTAAAAAAATTTCTCCATCAAAAACAAATACGGGGTCGTGACTGCTTCTTACATTTTCAAGAACCGATCCTACGGTATCAGTAGGCTTTGCAGCAGGAATTTTTTTTGCGGAAGTTATGAGGCTTTTTATATTATCCATAACGTATATGAATTATACAGAAATGCACTCCATTTTCAACGTCAATATCAGTTTGTATAATTATTCTTTATTTTGTCTTTAATTCGACATCTCCTTTTTTATAGTCAAATTTTACCTTGAACTTATCAAAAAATCCTTGCTGACCAACTATTCCATAACCCGAATCTGAAATTGAATCGGAAAACAAAACTGGAGCATTGAAGAAGTAGCCATTAACACCTATTTCAATGGCGGTATATTTAGCGGTCGCACTAGCGTCTTTTTTAATACCGCTAAATTCTGTTTCAGGAAGATTCTTCAGGTTAACACCTAACAGATCTGCAATTTCTTTATGAAAAACATTAAAATCAGCGCCAGAATCAACAAGTGCTAAATAATTTATTATTTTCTTACCGTTTTTAAGCGTAATAGGAATTATGGGTCGCTTAAATTTTCCAGCTTTAACATAGTTAAATTTGACCCTCATGAGGATTATCCAACGTAGGCAATATTTTTATCTGGAACTTTAAATAAAGTAGGATTGACTTCTCCTTTTTTTACAGCTTCTTTATATGCATCTTTTGCTGTTTTTCCCTTCCCTAAAACTTTATCTAAAGTAGAATTTAAAGCAATCCACATTCCTTTGTATTTTTTGTAGTATTTAGTAAAGTCAACCATAATAAATATTATCTCATACCTAGTCAATAAATCCTTTCAGTGGGCAATCAGAGTGCGGACATCTGGCGGGGCAATATTTCCTTCCATAATCAATCATTCTAAGGCTAAATTCTTTCCACTCTGGGTGTGGAATTATTTCCATCAAATCGCGTTCAATTTTATCAGGATTGTTATTTTCCGTAAGACCAAACAAATTAGACAATCTTTTTACGTGAGTATCAACAGCAATTCCTGTTATCAAACCATAAACAAGTCCGAGCACTATATTTGCAGTCTTTCTTCCGACTCCCGGAAGACTTACCATCTCGTCCATTGTTTTAGGCAATTTGTCTTCATAGTTTTCATGGATAATTTTTGCTGTTTTTAAGATATTTCTCGCTTTGCCTCGATACAAACCGATTTGATTAATATATTTTTCCAATTCTTCCTGAGAAAGTTTAGCATAATCCCCTGCTGTCCTATAGTCTTTAAACAGGGAAGGGGAGAGCTGATTTACTTTCTTGTCAGTCGTTTGGGCTGATAAAATTACTGCGACTAAAAGATTAAAGTCTGAATTATAATTTAGGGCAGTTTTTGTTTTGGGAAAAAGCTTTTTTAACTCCCCCACTATTCTTTTGGCCTTTTCCTTTTTAGTCATTTAGCCTATTCTATTATTTTCTGAAGCTCTTCTCCCAGTTTTTTTTGGCTGTGGCGGATCATGCTGCGTTTTAATACGTCACCTTTTTGTGCCCTGTATTCTTTTTTCAATACTAATGAAGCTCTCACGATAGATGTTTTTCTATTTACTTTTAAACTGTCTAAATCATCTTTTACGGGTACTGAGTGCTCTTTTTTATATTTCTTAAGAGCGTTTTCTGGATAGACAGCATCGTTATTAATGAGAATTGCGTTAAGCCTTTCAATGGGGATATATTTTCCTAAATCTCTTATATAATCACTAACTTTATAATTATATGCTTCTCCGTACTTAGTCATTAAATTAGTTACAAAAATAAGTTTTGCTTTCGATTTAACTATAGCGGGAACTACATCTTCTATTATTAGGTTTGCAATTGTATTTGTATAGAAGTCTCCCGGACCTAAAATAATTACATCAGCACTAAGAATTGCTTCTTTAGCGTGCGGATTTATATGCGCAATAGGGCGGGTTGAAAGTTTTTTAATTCTTAATTTTCCGTCATGCTTAGGCTCATCAATTTCATGCTCACCTATCACTTCTAGTCCATTTTCGTATTCGGCAACCAATTTTACATCTCCGTAAGAAATCGGAATGATCTTTCCCTTAACTGAAAGGAGATGATTTGTCGCTTCAATAGCTTTCTCCTGAGAACCTACGATATCTGCGACCGCTGCTAAAAAAAGGTTTCCAAAAGTCATTCCGCTTATTCCTTGACCCTTACTAAATCTATAAGTAAAAAGTTCACGGAGAAGCGAAGGCTCTGAGGATAAAGCGACCATAGCAAGCCTGATGCCGGATGTAGGAAGTAAGCCAAATTCGTCTCTTAAAATTCTATTAGACCCCCCGTCGTCGACCATTGTTAACAATGCTGATAAATCGTAGCCCTTATTTGCGAGCGATGAAAGGACTGTAAATGTTCCAGTTCCCCCGCCGATAACAACAACTTTTTTCGCCATATTAAAACGAATTGTATACTTCTTTTAACAAACAATCAAACCGTTGTATGTATCATATATGCATATATGATACACAGTTGAACTTTTACTTCTTTGTGGTATATTATTCGAAATGGCAGAAAGAGTAATCCCCGCAGAAGCTGCCCTATTGGGAGATGTGGGAGTAACAGCGATTCGGCTTTTATCATTAGGTGCAATATCTGTAGAAACCGAAAGAACTTACACTTGGAGCAGTGGAATTGAGGCTCCTATTTATTCCGATATGAGACTAATAATTTCTGATGTTGAGAGTCGCAGACGCATTGCTGACTTGCTTACGTATAAAGTAGTGGCTCTTGGAGAAATTGACGGTATTGCAGGGACAGCAACTTCTGGGATTCCGCATGCAGCATTAGTTGCTGATAGGTTAAGACTTCCGATGGTTTATGTTAGAAATCAGGTAAAAGACCATGGCAAGAAAAATCAAATAGAAGGAAGGGTTAATGAAGGTCAAAGGTTTGTCATTATTGAAGATCTGATAAGCACGGGCGGAAGCAGTATCGGGTCTGCTGAAGCGCTCAGGGATGCGGGAGCTATATGTGAAGATGTTGTTGCCATATTTGACTACAAGTTCCCCATCTCTCAAGAAAATGCTAGAAAAGCAGGGTTATCATTCAATTCTCTTACTAACTTTCCTGTTGTTATGGATGTTGCCAAGAGAAATGGTCAATGGAATAATAAACAAATTGAGATAGTAACAGCCTGGTATCAAGATCCAATGAACTGGAGAAAATAATAATTAATAATCTATAACTTATCTGCTACTTTCCCACTTGTATTCAAGCTTTACCAAACACCTATTTGTAATATAATACACTTATGGAAAGAAGTGAAGCGCAAGATTATATCAATGACGCCAGACAGGACAGGAAAGACATAGCAGAACCGCTCCATGATCCTGCTATTTTGCCTGAGGAAAAACAAAAAGTACTTGGAAACATACGGGCATGGAACGAATTACTTCATGAAAGTCCTGATTATCGCCAGGCGATGCGTGTCGTCTCAGAAATAAGAGCTGAAAGAGAAATAAAACAACCAGAAAATCAAACAAAAAGAATAGAATATGAATTTCCTACAGACCCTGAAAAGCGTTACGCGGCAATTCTCTCAGCTCTTGCAAACAATGCAGGAAAGCAAATAACTTTTTTGTCGATCCCCTCAATCTCAGGTGTTGTTATTACACCAAGTGAGCTTCGTAATGCATTTCTCGAAAACTCTGGAAAGATATGGAAAACATCTGATACTTTGCAAAAGGCCCATGTATCCAAGTCGCTTATCCCAATAGGTATGGTAGCTGAAGAAGTAGTATTCAGAAGCGGAGTGAGTGAGGAAGTTATAGGATTTACCCAAACTGAAGCAGGAAGAATGTATGGAGATCCAGTTTCTAAATTTCTTCTCAGATACGCTTCCGAGCACGATGTATCACTTGAAAGAATTTTGGGAACGGCCAGCTCTAGAACGGACTCCCGCGCTCCATATAACAGAGCACAAATCTTGGAGTATTTGTTGGGAAGAAAAGATGGCTCTGGTATTAGGATTGTAGACATTCAAAAGGATACGCAATTAAATGTTACAGTAATAGCCCACACCTTACGTTACTTACAAGAAGAAAGTCTTATTACATTTGACTCGGTAAATCTTGAAAAGACAGAGGGGAAATTTACTTATACCCCAACTTCCGAATTTAGAGTTAAAAACAAAATACATTTAAAGACTAGGCGTGACCCGTCCAGCGTATTAAAAGCAATTGAGGAGCTTCAGGAACAAGGCATTACTAAATTTGAGATAGATAGTATTCTTTCTCAAATTCAAAAAAATAATCCCGCCTATAAAAGAAAATATGCAAGAGATATTCTTAGTGAACTTACAAGAAAAGGCTATCTTGAACACGGAGAATTTAAGGGCAGTGAAAGAATGTCAACTGTTACTATCCTCCAGGAAGGAATTGACTTTATAAATGAGGCGCTTACTCCTCTCAGAACCGCGCTTGCCGATACTCCCGAAGGAGAAGCATTAAGGCGTGAGTGGAGAATGATACCATGGAGTGAATACGCTTCAAAAGCACTTGAAATACATAGAGAAAACTCAAGGAAAGCAAATAGGACTGACCCTGCAGTTGCTATGGGAAGGATAATGGAAGTTATTGCTGAAAACCCGGGTATAAGAACAACAGAAATAAAAAATAAACTCAAAGAATTTGGATTGCCTTATAAAAATCCTAGGATTTTTATAAACTCACTCATAAAAGAAGGCAGGATAAGAAAAGAGGTGGAAGGTAGAGCTTCGCGGTGGTATCCGGTGGAAGAAAATATGGACACCAAATCTATTTCTGAGGATTAACATCCCAAAGTCTATTTCTTTATCCCCCTAAATAATTTCGGCTTTTTCTTTTCCTTTTTTTCCGGTTCTGCCGATTCAACCTTCATCTCCTGCTTAACTTTTTCCTCCATACCCTCGTTAGCCTCATTCACTTCGTCTTCAAACTCGGGAGTTTCCTCCATCGCGTTTTTTATATCTTCCAAATTCGTGATATTTTCCAAAGACTCGAGTCCGTGTTCTGAAATTTCTTTAATTATCCTTCTTCCCTTTTTTGTGGACACCAAAGAGCCAATAGCGGCGCCTATTAAAAGCCCCCAAAGAAAGCCTGATGACTTATGATGTTTCTCGTCAATCATTTTCTTAACATGCTAATTATTTTCGCAATTATTGAGAGTGCTTTTGTTCCGCCGATAAAACTCGAAATTGAAGAAACAGGCTCTGAAATGCTCTCTGTTATTACTTCTACATTGTCAAGAACCTTATTTGTTTTTTTTACAGTTTGCCTTAAATCTTTTAAAATAAAAAATACCTGAACTCCTAAAGTGATTAAAACAAGCGAGAGCAAAACTATAACTGAGAGTAATACTATCTGTATAACATCTACCATGGTAGAAAAAGCCTACCACGTGAAAATATTTAAATCAATACGTCTTAAGATATAAATCCCGCACCCACTGTCTCAGATTTGAGCTTTATGGAAGAGTCTTATAATTTACCCCGCACCCAATGCCCCGTTCGTCAGCCCGCCCCGCTTCGCGGAGCGAGGCCGGGGAACGTGAGTCAACTCCTTGCTCGCGAAGTGAAAAACCAGAATGCCCCGACCGTAAGGTCGTGGGTGCGGGGTTTACTTTTGAAAACTCCAAGACTTATAAATGGGTGCTGTGGGGCGGGATAAAAGGAGCTCAGAAGATTCTATGGAATTTCTACTGTAATAATTTTTTCTGATCTTTTGCCGTAGCGGTTTTCGGAAACTATTTTTATTTCTCTTTTTCCCGAAAATAGATAAAGGGTTTTTCTGAATGATCCGTCCAGATTGATATAAGCATCGTCATCATTTATCTTAACTGTCGCATAGGGGTCAGTTTTACCTTCAATCTCAACTACGTTACCGTCTATCCTTTGGTTCTCTGAAGGCTTTATAACGCTAAGCTTTGGAGGAAAAAAATAAGAGCTGTACTGAAACGCCAAATAACCTCCGATTAAAATTAATAGCAATGCTACCAATAAAAATTTTGGGGTTGAAAATATGCGCATAAAAGAGGGCATCTGGCTGCCGGTGAAGCTTGGCATTATTTTCTGCTGTTCGTATTCAAATTCGCGCCTGAACATCTTCCCTATTTTATAATCATCTAAATCCAGATATTTGGCATAATTTTTTACAAACCCCACTGCGTATGATTCGGATGGAAGAGATTTATAGTCTCCGTTTTCAATTGCTTCTAAAAATTTTCTCTTTATCTTGGTCTTTTTTTCAACTTGGGAAATTGAAAGACCCTGTCTAAGTCGTTCTTCACGAATAGTCGCGCTTACTGTTTTCATGGATTTTATTGTTCTTCAGTAGAATCGGTCTGTTGTTGCTTCGCGTAGTATTCTTCAATACTTCTTACCAACACGTCTCTTGATTTTGCTCCATCCGGCGGACCTACTATTCCTTCCTGCTCAAGTTGTTCTAAGAGGCGCGCCGCTCTGTTAAATCCTATATGGAATCGCCTTTGAAGTAATGACGCTGACGCTTTATCGTGCTGGCTAATAAGACGCACCGCCTCGTCAAATAATTCGTCCTTCATATCGAGCCTACCCTGAATCATAGAGACACTCCCGCCTCTACCCTTTATGTTAACGCTTTGCTCGACAACCTCAGTCGTGTACTGAACAGGTATTCCTTTTGACTTAATGTAGTTAACTAAGCGCTTCACGTCAGGGTCTGA
>Ga0210057_1001729_pt1 | contig 32531 bp, 39 predicted proteins | sample CryGeyCG2114_010_2_FD_183968 | JGI IMG/M metagenome (GOLD analysis project Ga0210057, IMG submission 183968) | Groundwater microbial communities from aquifer - Crystal Geyser CG10_big_fil_rev_8/21/14_0.10 (SPAdes) (version 2) | ecosystem: Environmental > Aquatic > Deep subsurface > Groundwater ... | reverse complement strand
CCGGTCAAATTTAAACCTAGGCGTGAATTTTGTTTTGGGCATGTTGATACTCCAACTAAATATTTTCTAATATTTTAGAGTACCAAATCTTCCTATGACTGTGGTTTAGTATATCCAGGACTGATCAAACCATTGCAATGTTCAATTAGTTGGAGTAGCAGATTGTGACCAAGAAGCAGTTGAAAAGATTGGCAAGGAGAACGACATTCCATATTTTTCAGACTATCTAGATTTACTGACACAATTACAACCAGACTTGGTCTCAGTTTGCGTGCCGACTTCTCTTCACTTTGATATTGCATCCAATTGCTTGAAAAAACAAGTTCATACACTGCTTGAAAAACCTATTGCCGACAGTGTTGTTCAGGCTCAACAGCTAGTATCTTTGTCGCAGATGCATAATTGTATATTAATGGTAGGTCACATTGAGAGATATAATCCAACTGTCACTATGGTTAAAAACTTACTAGCTCAAAACCAAATCGGGGATATTATCACATTGATTGTCAATCGCTGCAGCAGTCAACCAAAAAGAATTAGAGACGTAGATGTCTCACTCGATCTAGCCATTCACGATGTTGATCTGTCAAATTATTTGATTAAGGGGCTTCCTACTACCATTTCAACAGTCAAGCAAAGTGTTCAGTTAAAAGATCGATCGGATTCTGCCTCCTTTTTACTTGGCTACCCCAACTGTACTGCGTTTATCCATTCTGACTGGGTTTCTAGACATAAGGTTAGGACCCTAAGAGTTCTGGGAACCAAAGGCGAAATATTTGCTGATTTGGTCAACAGAAAGGTCCAAGTAGAAAACGGACAATCATCCACATATACTGCTCCTGACCATAACGCGTTAATATTAGAAATCACTGCCTTTGTTGATGCGATTTTATTGAACAAGAACCCCGATGCTACCCATGCTGTACAAGCGCTTGAAGTTGTTCTTAAGGAGACAAAATGAAAACAGTTCTTTTTGTCTATGACTTCCCCCATTTGAAAAGCCAGGAGTTTATATTTCGTATGATCTTGGAAAACAAGCCGATCGATTATGTGGTGGCTGCACCTCGGGTAAACTTGAATCTACCCAAGTCAAGTTTGCGCACGGGTTTACACTACAGCGGACTAAATCATCCTCGTAAGATCTGTAGACGTTTTGGTATTCCTTATCACGTTTTTCCCCATAATAGTCAGCAGTGTGAAAAATTCCTGCACAGACACCACGTCGATTTGGGCATTATAGCTGGTGCCAGGATCTTAAAGCAGAATATAATCGATTCTTTTGGCCTGGGTATTCTCAATCTACACCCAGGATATTTGCCTCACGTTCGAGGTTTGGACACCCTGCAATGGTCGATCTGCTTGGATCGGCCTATAGCCATTACCGCTCATTTGATCGACAAAAAAATAGACGCCGGTAAACTGTTATTCGTAAAGATGCTGGACTTATTACCTGACGATACCCTATTGGATATCAGCCACCGAATTCTGGAAGTTCAACCAGACATTCTTATAGAATCTCTACAGTTACTCGATGACACCGTTGTCAATGGATTGAGCGATCTGAGTTTAATCAAAACCGATTATAATAGCAGTATGCCACCCGATCTGGAACGCAGGGTTCCGGAATTATTTCCCGGGTGGTTAAAAAAATATGCTACCTAAAACTCTTAAAATACTGGCAATCGCACCACACACGGACGACTTGGAATTGGCTTGCGGTGGCTCCATATGCCGCTGGACAAATATGAATTGTAAAGTTCATTGTGTCGCGTTTTCCGATTGTCATGACACGCTTGCTGACACCCCATTTAAACCAGAGACTTTGGGCAAAGAAAGCATAAGCGCTTTACGCAACTTGGGTGTGACAAAAAGCCAAATAGTTATATTCAACCAAACAAATAAACACTTTTATCGTGAATCGAGGGATATTTTTGACAAGCTGGAAGAGTTAAAAAAACAACTTAACCCTGATCTGGTATTAATACCTTCTCTAAGAGATACACACCAGGATCACTTGATAGTGGCGCAACAAGCCTTACATGTTTTTAGAAGAGATACGTCAATCATGTCATATGAACAACCGTGGAACAACTTAACGTTTGCACCCAACTTCTTCATAACACTCAACGAATCTCAAATCCAGAAAAAGATACAATCCTTGACTCTCTTTAAAACCCAAGCCCACCTTAACCGAAGTTATTTTGACTCCGGTTTTATCCGGGGATTGGCTCGGGTCCGTGGAACACAAGCATTAACTCAATACGCTGAGGCTTTTGAAATTATTAAATTGATTGACAGATAAATTGTCACCTGAAACAACACGAGTCAAGCTTTTCGATATAAACGTTTGGGAAGGGGGGTTGCTGACCAGTCAACTTTTCGATTTTCTGGTGGCTGAAGATCCCGATGTGCTATGTTTACAAGAAGTTTTCGATGGCAAAGATGTAGATTTGCCGGCAAATTTTCGGTCTATCCAAGTGTTACAGCAACATTTTCCTCAACATGCTATCTATTTTTCACCCGAGATGCTTTGCATTACTAATGTTGGCAAGATTGAACTTGGAAATCTGATTATGTCCAGATTTCCCATTGTTCACAGTAGTACTCAGTTTTTTGACATTCCATACGGCGAGTATGAACAAAAACCAGCGTCTAACGATTGGTCGCAAGATCCATGTAACATTCAACATTGCCAACTAGCAGTTGGCAACAAAACTCTTAACGTCTTTAATCTGCATGGTATCTGGGGAATCGACGGAGGCGACACTCCACGACGTCTTCACATGAGCCGTGTAGTAGTCACAAACGTCCAAGACAAAACCACGACTGTGCTTACGGGCGACTTCAACGTCAAACCTGATACTGAAACTATCAGAAATATTGAGACCCAACTCGCTAACGTATTTGCCGGACAATTAGCCACGAGCTTCAATCTTCCTAGAAAAGATCTTTCCTCGAAACGTGGGTATGCAACCGCAGTAGTTGACATGATGTTTGTGAGCCAAGATCTTACTGTTACCGAACACTACTGCCCTCAAGTCGATGTTTCTGATCACCTACCTTTAATCTGTGTTATTGAGGTCTAAGAATAAAGACAAGTCTGTTCCTATTTATACATCAATGTTAATTCATATTCGATATGAATTGAATGTTCTTCAAACTAAGAATAAAATACCAATCTAGCAGTATAAATTTTGTTTCCCAGAAGGAGGCGACATGTCAGAGCTTATCAAGGCACATTTAAGGGAAATTTCTCACCCAGATCTACCTCACATCGAAGTTTACCCTGACGTAGACACTGTCGCCAAAGCTGCTGCTGGAATGATGGCAGACATCGTGAGAACTACCCCAACTGCTCGGATTACCTTCGCTACCGGCAACACCATGGTTCCGGTCTATGGGGAAACTGCTGCTCTTGCTGCATCTGGTGACGTTGACTTTAGTCAGGTGACCGCTTTTCACTTGGACGAGTACTTCCCCATGCCCGCGGATAGGCCGGAAAGCTTTGTCGGCTACATACAAGAAAGGGTGGTAGAACCGTTTGGTATCAGTCCTGACAAAGCTCTGTATCTTGATGGTACTACCAATGAACCACATGCCGAAGCGGCAAGATATGAAGCTTTGTTGGCGGGAGGGGTCGATGTAGCCATTATTGGTATTGGTCCTGGTTGCCACATAGCCTTTAACGAAAGCGGTAGTAGTTTCGATTCCCGAACCAGACTGGTTGACTTAGCTCAGGAAACCGTGACACGAAATCAAGGTCGAGGAGAAACTACTCCCGCATACGCTTTATCTCAAGGAATCGCCAACATACTGGAAGCACGGCGAATCATATTGGTTGCCCACGGTAGGGAAAAGGCAGAATACGTCAGAAAAGCTTTAATGGATCCGATTTCTCAAGAAGTACCAGCTTCTGCGCTCAGACTCATTGGTGAGCGAGTAACCATAGTATTAGATGAAGCTGCTGCCAGCTTACTAAAGTAGACTACATGAAATCAGGATTACTAACGAAGAATATTGCTCCGGCTGGTAATATAGTGGTAGTTCGCGCTTCCGGCAGCACAATATGGGATCAACAAGGAAAAGCATACCTAGACTTTGCTTCTCAAACCCTCAACCTTAATTGGGGCCATTCTCACCCTGAGATAGTTCGTGCTGCAAAAGACCAGCTGGACCAATTTTATTTTTTGTCTACTCGTTTTGTTAGCCCACCGTTAATGGATTTGGCGGAGAAAATTGTCAGAATTTCCCCAAATGACCTAAGTACAATCAACCTTAAGTTAACTAACGGCAGCGACGCTAACGAGAGTGCCATCAAAAGAGCCAGAAAGTTTACTGGTAAACATAAGATTGCTACTTTTTTCCATAGTCATCTGGGTGAAACAGCGGAGACTATTTGTGCCAGTGGCAAACACTTTGAAAACAGAAAATATATTGGCGGAAGCCAAGAATTTGTGTTTTTTAAGCCACCTCATCCTGACTTCTTTGGTGGCAATATTTCTTTTCCAGCAAGTGAATCCAGGTCGTTGGCAGAATTTGAAAAATTAGCACAAACTAACGAATTGGCGGGAGTCATAGTTGAACCTGTAATGGTCAACGCAGGAGCCTATGTGCTTTCTAAACACTATCTTCTTGAACTCCGAAGACTCTGCGATAACTACGGAATATCTCTTATCTTTGATGAAATCCAAACAGCCTTCGGCTGGCTCAACGATTTTTTTGCGGCTTCCATTAGGCAAGTCGTTCCCGACATGATAACTCTAGGTAAGGCTTTGTCCTCCGGCTTTCCTCTCGCTGGGATTTTGATGAAACCCAAGTATGACGTTCTTGACTATTGTGAAGATGAGTTTACGTACGGCGGCCACCCCGTTTCGTGTGCAGTAGCTCTAAAGAATATCCACTTGTTGGAGAACGCTTTCAACATGAATGCTTTTGATAAAACAATCGATATTCTAAACAACCACTTATCTGAACTTAAAAATCAATTTAGTCAGATTAAAGAAGTTAGAGGAGAAGGTTTTATAAGAGCTATCGCCTTCGATCCTAATCAGTGTCAAGCGAATAGAGTTTATGAAACTTGCCTATCCAAAGGACTCATTACCAGAAAAACCCAGGATGGTCATGGTAGCGCCATTGTAATAAAACCCCCATTAGTAGTTACTGAGCAAGAGATTGGGCGGGCGTTCGATATCTTAACAACTGTAATTAATTTTTGTGAATCATAGTCATGTCTGACTCTCATTTTTTATTTCGACAAGCAAAATATAGCATCCGGTAAACAACTTGAAGGTGCTAAATTGTGGGAAATCGACGATAAGGTTCAACAACTTGCCAGTTGTACCTAGCTGGTTCAAGTCAGAGACAGCTCCACAAAGAGTGGAAAACAAATTTCATGGTTTGGGTAATACCAGCTTCCTGAATGACTACAATATACGGTAATTCCTCTTTGGTTAATGAAATTAGTGCCAGCTTATCTTCATATATGATTATGTAACTGAGAAAATCACTTGTGGATGTTCCCTGAAGCCACTTTCTTTGCGATAGAGGAGCAGGATCACCACCTTTGCCTAGAGCAATCACTTTAACAGCAATTCCTCTTTTCACTCTTAGTTTAGTGAAATTCGGGTAATACAAATATATATATTTCCTCATCGGTTTGGCTGAAAAAACGAAATATTCTTTGGTGTTTGCCTTTTCCATGGTGGAAAGGACGTCTTTTAATACCCTTTCTACCCCAGTGGAATCCTCGTAATAACTAACAGTAGGTTTGGTTGACAAGACCTTCAGACTTTCAAGGTTTGGGATGACCTGAGAGGATAGCTGCTCTAATAAGTTAACAATAGATTCTTGTCTGGTTTTTGCAATCTCGAGAATTTTCTCAGGAGATTCGGCTTGATACCGAAAACCCTTGCCAACCGGATGATGACTAACTAAATTCCGCTTGATTAATTTATTAAGAATTTCATGAGTTGTACCACGGTTAATATTACTTTCAGCAGCAATATTGCGGACTGATGAAGGACCAAGCTTTAATAAAGTTTTATATACGGCAAAATCCCTCTGTCCAAGACCGAGATTTTGGAGTTGTTCTGTATCCATAGTAGGGATCTTATCATAGTTGTCAGAATCTTGTTGACAGTTTGTGTTGACGGTTATTAATGAATGTCATAGAGTAGATACTTGTTGTTTAAATTAGATCAAATGAGCACTGTGTGCTAAGGAAGGACAAATATGTGTGGCATATTCGGCTATGTAGGTTTTAAAAAAGAAGCTGCAAAATTAGTCTTTACTGGACTAAAAGATCTTGAGTATCGTGGTTACGACAGCTGGGGAGTAGCAGTTATACCAGAAAGTGATAGTTCCCAATTAGTAGTCAAGAAAAAAGCAGGTAAAATTGGTGATTCAAATGTGGATGATATGCCACAGGGAACGATTGCTTTTGGACATACTCGCTGGGCGACCCATGGGGATGCAACTGATATTAATGCCCACCCGCACGTTGATTGTACTAATACTATTGCCCTTGTCCATAATGGCATATTTGAAAACTATGAGGTTGTTAAGAACGAGTTGCTAAAAAAAGGGCATGTTTTTATGTCCCAAACAGACACCGAAGTAATTACCCATTTGGTTGAAGAATACTCAAAAATCATGGATTTTTCCGAGGCTGTCAGAGTGACTTTTAACAAAATGCAAGGACTTAATGCAATCATTGCACTTGCAAAGAATAGACGTGAGCTTGTAGTAGCCAAAAACGGTTCGCCACTGATCATTGGTTATGGTGAGAAACAGAATTTTGTATCGAGTGATGCTGCAGCCTTATTGCCTCACACAAGGACGGTTCATTTTCTTGAAGACGGACAGATGGCAATTATTCATAACGACAGAGTTTCATTAAGAGAAGTGATGAAAGAGGGCTCAATTAAGCCTAAAAAACGTAAACTTTCCTGGTCCATAAACCAAGCTCAAAAAGGAAACTATGAATATTTTATGTTAAAGGAAATTAACGAACAACCTGCAATGATAAGAAATATTGCAGAAAATTCGTCTCAGTCAGAGAAATTTGCGCGGATAATTAAGAAAGCACGTAAGGTATATATAGTGGGTTGCGGAAGTGCGTCTTACGTGGCAATGGCCGGTAGTTATCTATTTTCTCAGATCGCTCACTATCAGTTAGATTGGACAATTGGAAGTGAATTCTGGAGCCAGATCCAGTTTTTGAAGGATGATGATTTAATCATTGCTCTCTCACAATCTGGGGAGACCATGGACACGCTGGAGCCTATCAAAATGGCCAAGGCGAGGGGTACAAAAGTTTTAGCCATTGTCAATGCTCTAGGATCGACGTTGTACCGCGAAGCACAATATAAAATTCTTATCGGAGCAGGACCTGAAAAATCAGTAGCCTCAACTAAAGCGGTGATAGGCAAGCTGACCCACCTTATCTCGTTAAGCTACGCATTGGCTGGCAAATCTAAGGAGGGCTCAAGATTGTTAGTTGCGGCAGCAAAATCTTCAGAAATCGTTCTCGAAAAGAAAAATATTCAAAAAATAAAATCACTTGCATCTAAACTGAAGAGTGCCAAGAATATTTATGTGATCGGCCGAGGCTTATCATATCCTGTAGGCCTAGAGGCAGCAATGAAAATAAAGGAAATTTCGTATATTCATGCAGAAGGGATGGCGTCAGGTGAATTGAAACACGGCCCATTAGCTTTAATAGAAAAAGGTACTCCCTGTATTGTTTTCATGCCAAATGACGAGCTTTATAGCGCTAACTTTTCCAGTGCCATGGAAATGAAAGCCCGTGGCGGGTTAATTATTGGTATATCTTATAAACCCAATGATGTCTTCGATTATTATCTACCTGTAAGGGATGCCAAAGAAGCCACAATTATCCCAAATATAATTACCGCTCAGGTGTTGGCATATTATTTAGCAACATTACGCAATCTAGATCCAGATAAACCTCGGAATTTGGCAAAAAGCGTCACTGTGAAGTAATATATTTAATTAGTCTATTCTGTCTAAGCTATTTCATTTCTACATTAAGGTAATAATGAGGTTTTGCACCTCTGTGATACAATATCCTGATAGATGGGATCATTAATTGAATTATCAACAAACTTGAAACGCGCCTTATTTAATGAAGTAAGGATTGATTCTCCTTTGTTTTTGTCTGGCTTGAAATTTCCCTCAGGAAATCTGAATAAAAACACTCTTTTAGAAGATAGTAATGGTACTTTACTCATAATGCGTCAGGAAAATTGTGCCGGCAGGGAGACTGAGCTGGCCAATATATACGCGGAATACCAAGGCGTGGGTTTTCTAAATAATCCTTTGAACGGCTTTGAACTTCGAACCCCTGAAGAACAACATATTTTTTCGAGAAACCTAAGACATCTGGGGATAAAAGTTCCTCGCGTTTATGCTTCTGATTCTCATACGCAACTGATAGAATTTTTGCCGCAAGTAAAGGATCTTGCTACTGTTTGGTTGGACGCAGATACCGAAGCCCCAGAGAACACATTGCATGTTTTAAAAGCGATTAGCACTACTCATGAGCTAGGAGTCGTATTGGGAGATCGTTGGGGTCCAAATGAACTAATATGTGCTGACAGGTCGGTTGTGTTTGTTGATTTTGACATCAAAATATGGGGTCCAGATGCAAAAGAATTCGAGCTAGCTAGTCTTCTATACTTTACTTCGTATTTTGCTCAGAGAAGTAATAGCATGAGAACATATCAACTATTGGATACTTATAAAGAGTTTGTGAAAAATCTTAATCAAACCGACACCTATTCTTTGGCAACTTTACATAAATTTATTGGTAACTACTTTGAATATTTCTCTAGAGAAGGGTCCTATAGATGGGAGAATCCAGCATTATCAATCCAATTCTCATCAGAACTGCTCTCGCACGTCAGACAATAATCAGTCATGTTTTACTAACAATGTTTTGCATGTGGATAACAACTCGTTGGAGTCAAGGATATTGGATCAGTAACTGTGAAGGTTTTTGGTTTCTTAAATCTGAAAATTATCTCAATTTTGATAACATTCTATCGTACTCAAAAACAACTACAAAATATTATTGACAACTTAACAGATAACGACCTGACATGAAACCGTCACAAAGAAGCGTAGCATATAGCAAAAGAATAAAATCAGATCTATTTAAGTATTTTCAAAAACATCTCAGTCTATCTGATAATGATGTTTGTATAGCAATAACCGGTAGTTTTGCCAAAGATCAAGGTGCTCCAGATTCTGATGTTGATTTGATCGTAATTTTTGATGACAGGGTTGATTTTAAATGTATGAAGCACAAATTCATAAGAGAGATAAACACGCCATTTAGTCACCAGCTGGAGATTTATCCTGTATTGACCTCAAGTCAGTGGTTGAAAGTCGCAAAAAATTCGACTTTATATGCCTCGGATTTATTCTTCGCTCGGCCAATTTGGGGCAATTACTCTTTATTATTCGACTTAATGGATTTTTTTCATAACAACTTAGATCTCGAGAACCAGATAAGTTACTTTACTTACAACCTGCTATACAGAGATCTCCAATTCATACAATACCGTGACTCCAACGATATTAAGTACCAACCAGGTGGATTACGAGACATGCAGCTTATTAAATGGATATCTTATAGATTAACTAATTGTCCACATTGTGATCCTTCTACATTCTTATCCAGTTTGGTCCAAGCAAAACTTGTCACAACAAATCAATATGCTTTATTGTGTGATTATTTTGAATCAATAGCTGACCTTAAATGGCATATTTGCTCTAAAAATTACGATCATGAAGAATACGAGCAGTTACGAAAAAAGGTCATTCCAATTATGGAACAAATCAAGAGAGTCGTTTTGGATAACTTCGCTAAGAGAATGGGGTCAAGGTGGAAACGTGTAGTCAACTTATCAAGAACAAGATCTCTAGATGATGCCAAGACTATTTTAAACCAGGACAATCAATCGGAAAGCATGATTTTTTGCGCGACATGGTCAACTTCTAACCCTGAGTTATTATATAAAGTTTCAACTCAGTGGTACCGATACTGGACTGTCCGGATGGCTCTCGCCGTAAATCCTTGCACACCTGATATAGTTAAGCAACAGCTTCAAAATGACTCAAGCGAAGAGAATAGTGATATTAGAAAAATATTAAAAAGGAAAAACAATAATGACAAAAAAACTAATTGTTAGAGACCACAAAAATATTAAATTGAGATATCGTCTTGAAGATGGAGTAATAGGTTCGGACTACTATAAAGATCATTTGGTCAAACAGTTGCCTTCAATTGTTCCAGATTTATTTTCCTCCCAAAAAAGGCCATTGAAAATTCTAGACATAGCCACAGGACATGGTTACTCAGCAATCATCATGGCTAAATGTTATGGCAACATGATCGATAAGATTATCGCCTATGATATTAATCCAAAAGCAGTTACATTAGCAAAAAGAAATGCCAATCTGAACAAATGCGAAAAGAAAATTGACTTTAGGATAGGCACATTATACGAACCCCTCAAAAAGAACGAGTGCTTTGATCTAATAGTCTCTGCACTTCCGCCAATACCAATATCATCAGACGAGCTGAAAGTACTTCCTAGTAAGATACGTTCTCATCATTGGGTAAAAAGTACTGGAGGACCTACGGGAAGACATCTTATCGACGAAATGATCAAGGATGCAAAAAAATATTTGTTCTATCAAGGAGCCATAATAACTGTTCATGCAGATTTTCTAAATACAGAGACTACGCTAACAAAAATACAGGAAGCAGGCCTTAAAGGTAGCGTAGTAGGAAACTCAGAACCAAAGAAACTAAAAGACACTCAATTAACATATGTCAAGAAGAAGACAATTGAAAATTTGGGGTATACCTTTACCATGGATCGTGATGGTGATGAACAGTTTTTCATACAGGTTTTTTTTGGGCAAAATTTTTAATGAAATAGCGCGGCCCATCTCAACATTAATCACAAGTCTCACTATATACATTAAGGCAAACGTTTTCAGTAAGTTATGAATACAGAAATGAAGTGCCTGAAGTATAGGCCTCCAAAAACCCTATAAGGGTATCTCACTGCTTTTTTAGTGTGCCACACGGTCAAGGCATAACGCTTGCATCCTGTTTTTAAATTTCTCAGGACACAAGCGCCACACCTTGACTTCGTGTGTTTTGTGGAGAGTAAGCAGTGAGATTACTGCACTCACGCTTCAAGTATTTGTTTGCGGTAGTTGGAGGTGGAGATGAGTAAACTTTCTCCCAATGCACAAAGAAGTCTTGACCGAGTGGTTAAGAAATTTGAGAGTGGGGATTTATCCCCGATTAGTAAAGTAGCTAGGATCAGATTGGATACAAATGCCCCAGCCAATAAATGGAGTCTGTCTAATAGGGTCTTGGCGTTTGTTCAAGCCGAAGAGATGGATTGCCGAGGCTTTAGACAATGGCAACAGGTGGGGAGACAAGTAAAGAAAGGCAGTAAGGCGGTCTACATTATCCGGCCCCACACTATCAAAAAGTCGGAAGAAGATGACCAGAAAGATGAAGTGATTTGTGTGGGGTTTTCCCATATCCCGGTATTTGCTGCTTCATGCACTGAAGGTGAGAGCTCTTTACCGGGATATGTGCCTGTAGAGTTGCCACCGCTAGCAGAAGTGGCTAGCAAGTTTGGGATCCAGATTGAATACATCCCCATTGCCCCCGATCGATTGGGAGACTGCAACAAAGAAGGAAGCAGAATCAGACTGGGTACACACGAACCCAAGATTTTCTTTCATGAATTAACCCATGCTATTCACGCTCGCATTGACGGAGGCCTGAAAGGCGGTCAGCATACCGATCAAGAAACGATCGCTGAATTTACTACTGCAGTACTGATGGACTTCTATGGCCTAGGGGATCACAGTGGTAACGCCTGGAAGTACATCAGTCACTATGCTAAAGACCCGCTGATCGCTATTACTAAAGCTATGGGGACGGTGGAACAAGTGCTGGGAGTGTTGCTAGAAAAAGACAATTAATAACATAAAATACTACACTAGGAGGAACATGATTAATCCACTTCTTACAAATAAATATGAAGATGAAATATTAAAACTAATTGATGAGCGTGATAATTTTACCCGGAGTGATTTACAAGGCATGGTCACAGTTCTGGTTAATAAAATTATGAACGCAGGATATGACATCTTGAAAGATGATACAAGTGAAAAGGAATAATCTGGAAACAAGGGGAATCAATTTGCTTCTACGACCCTTTGCCATATATTTGTTTTCATCTTTGAAGCCTCAATTGAGTGATCAGTGGTAAGGTAAAAATCCACCTCAGCCATTTCTTGTTCTAAGACCTGCGAAATATGGTGATAGAGATAATGCTTGGTCGCTTCACTGGGGCAGGCAAGTAGTATTGTAGGGAATGGATGGTTGGTAGTTTCTTGCCACTTACCCCCATCGGCATACTCAAGCCACTGACCAATTTTTGCCCTCATAGCAAAGCGAGGTGTGTCAGGGGCAATAATCTCCATAAAGTACCGTTTAGTGTCATCTGTATTAGCTTTAAGAGCAATGTATGCATCGGGTCTTTGAAAAGGCAAATAGGTATGTTTGGTTAAGTCAGTTTTAGTAAAAAAGTGAAGTTGTTGATTGTTGTCTTTGGCTTGTGCTTGAAGGAAGAAGTGTATATCAGCTACTAGTAAATGATGATCAATTAATTTTCTAGATCGCAGTCGTTCCTGGTAAACACGTTTCAGGATTCGTTTATCGATATCATCTCGGTCTTTGAGTATTTGATGACTTTTTGACGAGAGGTAGTAAATAGCAGGCTGGATGTTTTCACCTAATTTTTTTGAATAGATTCGGCCAATAATCTGTTTACTGGTGAGGTCTTTTAACCATTCATTAATTCGTTTAGGATCTTTGTGATTTAGGAATGATTGGATGTGGTGACGATTGAGGAAACGGAAGCGATATAGGTGGAGAAGGATTTGGAGTTGTTTAGGAGTTATTTTGGGAGTTTCCATAGTGGTTAGCTATGAGCAGTTATTGTTGTGTTTTTTATTGTTAGTCGTGATTGTATCACCCACCCTCCTTATATATAAGGGTAAAGAAGAAAAGAAAATATACACACCCCATCTAGTAGAAGCACTAAATAATGTCCTAAAGGGCTAGGACAATAACCCATTAAAAGAGATATCTGGAACTGGAAGTTTATACGAATATTTTGTAGAATTTCACATATGAAATACTACCTATCATCTTTCAAAATAGGAAAAGATCAAAAACAATTACAAGATCTGTTTCCTAAAAATATCAAAACCGCCTACATCTCCAACGCCCTTGATTTTGCTGATGGTCAAGACTGGGTTAAGGATTTTACAGGAGGAGATATAAAGGAATTGAAACAAGTTGGTCTCAAACCCGAAAGATTCGACTTGAGAAAATACTTTAACAATCAAGATCAACTGGCAAAAGATCTAAGCGCCTATGGAGTCATCTGGGTCAGCGGCGGCAATGTATTTGTTTTAAGACAAGCTATGGAGTTAAGTGGATTCGACAAATGGTTAAAAAAGAACCGTAAACTGTCTGGTGTACTTTACGGAGGATATAGTGCTGGTACTTGCGTTCTCTGTCCTAGCTTACAAGGGTTGGAACTGGTAGATAGTACCACCCACAAGCCCTACGGTGATAAAGTGGAAGTGGTGTGGGATGGATTAGGAATTATCGATTATTTAATCGTTCCTCACTTCAACTCGGATCATCCAGAATCAAAATCAATCCGCAAAGTAGTTAAGTATTGTGATTCCAACGACATTACCTACAAAACTCTAAAAGACGGTGAAGCTATGGTAGTGTAGTTTGTATTTTTTCTCAGACTAGCGTGTGTGGTATTGAACGATCGCTTGTTATATTTCTTACGGTCGGGAATCTGACTCAAAAACCCACCATGTCGCGATATTTTTGTTGGGATACATAATTCTTTGTAACTGTATAATTGACACATGATTAATGTCGATCATGTCACATTTCGTAAACTAACCCTGGACGATTTAGAGCTTATTTATCGATGGCTTAATCAACCATATGTTCATGAGTGGTACGACAAAGACAAAGAAAACACCATTGAGGAAATTACAGAGAGGTATGGTCCCAAGATTAAAGGTGAAAAACCAACTGACTGTTATTTGTGTTTGTACGAAGATAAACCTGTTGGCTATTTGCAAACATACCGAGTTAATGATTGGCCAGAGTTTGGTGATTACCTAAACTATGATGATTCTGTTGCAAGTGTTGATTTGTTTATTGGTGATCAAGAATTCGTGGGCACAGGCTTTGGTAGCTTGATGCTCAAACTTTTTCTTCAAAAAGTTGTCTTTATTCAACCTAATATCTTTATGTGCATTATTGGTCCCGAACCAGGAAACAAACGTGCAATTTGTGCCTATGAAAAAGTAGGCTTCAAACATAACCAAACAGTTCGCATAGGAGATGAACCTGATCTGACTTATATTATGGAGTTAAAAAAGGAAGACTTGTGAAGATTCAAATCCTAGAAGGCGTTGAAGGTGCCAAACAAGCTACCGGCACAACAGTAGTCATTGATGTTCTTCGAGCGGCAACTGTCTCAGCTTATCTTCTCAATCAAGGAGTTGAGTCAATCTTGCCTGTAGCTACTGCGCAAGAAGCATTTACACATAAAGCTAATGACCCTGAAATACTCTTGGTCGGAGAAAATGAAGGCATCAAAATTGAAGGCTTTGATATTGGTAATTCACCATCGGAAATTAGATCACTATCTCACTTATCAGGAAAGCGAGTAGTTCATAGAAGTTCAACCGGAACTCAGGGGTTAGTAAACGCAACCAAGGCAACAGAGATTATTTTTGGTAGTTTTGTAACAACTTCAGCCATACTTAATCATATTCACTCAACCCAACCTGAAACCGTGACCTTTGTCCCCATGTATGCTCTTGAAGATCAACTGTTTGCAGAATACATGCAGGCAAAATTACTTAATCAAACAGCTGCCACCATCGACCAAATTACCAGCCAATTAGAAAAACACGAATGGTTGAAGCAAAGCTTTCTCAATCCTGATAACGATAATTTTCCAAAAGATGATTTCTATCTATCTCTGGAAATTGATGCATTTGATTTCTTCCCTTCATTAGTAAATGGAGAAATTGTTAAAACTAGCTAAGACATAATATAAACCATGCAAAAAGAATCAAATCTGCCACTGATGAGCAAAGCGACAAAGTATTTTTTCGTCATTGCCATCATTTTTTCTATATATCATCTTATTAGAGATTTACTACAAACCTATAACCAAGAAAACTGGGCAACGCAATTTCTCAAAATGAAAAGTAATTGGTGTGGCCCCTACTGCAATTACATCACCTTCCCTTTTGAGATATATATCTTTTTTAGCTCGATCATAATTCTAAGAAGAAAAAGATTTGGACTGCTCGGGTATTCAGTCATAGCAATCCTCTTCATTTGGTCAGCAATGTTTTTATATGACTTTCTGATATTTAATTAAAAACCAAAATTGAAATACCCGTATAATTCTAACTATGCCAGATTATTCAGCCATCGCAACCAAAGTTGTTAAAAAATACACACACCTCCCAAACTTAGCCGGAATCATTTGGATAGGTTCAGCCGTACACGGTATATGTGATCAACACACTGACATTGACATCCGACTGGTAGCTAAGGATCGAGACAAGCCACCAATGGATCAGTTTGAGGTAGACGGCGTAAAAATTGAGGTTGATGCTATAGATTCAGATTGGTTGTTAGAAAAATCTCAATCACCAGAGACAGAGCAGTTCTGGATTAGGGAAACGGCTAAAATTTTATTTGATCCAAATAACGATTTAGGTAAACAATTTTCTCAAGCTAATTCAATCCCTGACCAAACTTGGGACGATTTAGAATGGCAACTGTTTAAAGACTTGTTTAACTCATATGATTATCAGAAGTCTGCCCAAAGGGGAGAATTTATCACCTCTCAACTGTACGTAAATAAAACCATAGATGTATTGTCAAAATTTATATTTATCTATCATCATCGTGCAGTCCCCACTTTCAAATGGAGATGGCACTTTATTAACAAAGATAAACTATTTGATGTAACAAAAATCGACCAACTACTTCGTAGCCCAGATGAACAACATCAACAATTTAGGCTGCTTGAGGAAATTGAAAATACAGCTCGGGCAATGTTGAGAGAAAAAGGTGTAGCTGAGGAGAAAATTATGGAGCCTTGGAGGTTTTAGTAAAAAGGGTTTTGGTTTACATAGATACATATGAGTAACAACTGTTTAATTTGCGATCGGATCCACACAATCAAAAACGGCACAAACCCCTATTTTGTTAAAGAGCTAACCACTGGTTATGTGGTGCTGGGTGATCATCAGTTTTATCAAGGCTATACTTTGTTTTTGTGTAAAGAACATACTAGTGAATTGCACTTTTTGGAGAATGATTTTAAATCACAATTTTTACAGGAAATGTCATTGGTGGCAGAGGCGGTTTTTAATACATTTCAGCCAGACAAGTTGAACTACGAACTGCTAGGTAATACCGATGAACACCTGCACTGGCACATTTTCCCCAGGAGAAAATCAGACCCTCAACCAAAAAGAACCATTTGGACGATCGACAGAGAAATCCGTGAAAATCCAAAGTATCAACCAGACCCTGATCAGCTAGGAAAAATGAAATCCCTGCTCTTTCAACAAATAGCGTTGTTACATAAATGACATCACCACAGCTTTCAATAATTGCAGACATTAATGACACCACTTTTTATCCAGACAGATCTCTGGCCAAGGATCCCAATTCCTTCAAAGTTAGAGTTGCTTCCCGAGGCCTTCTCTTACACAAAAACACTGTTGCACTGCTCCATGTTGCAAAAAACAATTATCACAAACTCCCAGGAGGTGGAGTAGAAGCAGGTGAAACCAAACAACAAGCCTTCTTGCGAGAGATTTTAGAAGAAACCGGTTGTCACTCCCAGATCATCGACCATGGTGGAATCACTCTCGAACACCGATACCGATGGGATTTAATCCAAATGTCTTATATCTATTTGGCCGAAGTCGTTGGTGAACCCGGGACACCCAATTTCGATTCTTGGGAAATTGACGACGGTTTTTCTTTACGATGGATACCCATAACTAAACTCAAACAATCATTTAATGAAGACGATTTAACTGACTACGAAGTCAAATTTATTCATCAGCGGGACACTCAAATAATCCAGCACTATTATTCCCAACTCGATAAGCATTCATAATGTTTCACCAAAATACCATTCCAATGAAAGTCAAACTAACACGTATCGACATCTCCAAAAAACAAACTCTGAAACAAATGCTCAAGGCTTATCAAAAAGAATTACTGGGTCGGGAATCGGGAGAATACAAATATTTAAACTCTTATTGGCAGAACCCCAACTCTTACCCTTTCTTCATCGTTGTTAATGGAGAAATCATTGGGTTTGTGTTAATCAACAGCTATACAGTTTATTTAAACAAAGCTAAAAGTATTTCTGAGTTTTATATTAAACCGAAATTCAGAAAACAAGGCCTCGGTAAGCAAGCAGCCAAACTAGCTCTCAATAAATTTAAGGGTGAATGCGAAATCCGCGTCCTTAAAGATAACAATCTTGCCTTAGATTTTTGGAAAAAGATTGCAACCGAACTAGTAGGTGACAAACTTCAAGAAGTAACGATCAACAACAAACTCTGGTCGGGAAGAATTTTGGTGTTTGATAACTCTTAGCATATGACTTCGTTCGTGGAAAAAATAAGTTAAGTATCTCTTCTATTCAAGTGAAAAATTGCTTCTTTTCTGTCACTCAGCGTGAAACCAAGTTTTTCATGTAACCTGATTGATTTGGGATTATCTAGATTAATCATTGACCAAACTTTTTTGATTCCATTCCGCTTGGCTTTATCGATTACTGCATTAAATAGATGTACGCCTAGACTTCTTCCTTGAAATTCAGGTTTGATAGCGATGTGGCGAATGTATACCGTGTCTCTAAATGGCAAGTTTTCATAGGCCAGGATAAAACCAATAATTTCATTTCCAATGATCGTAACAAACCCATATCCCGTTTGAACATTGGAGTTAAATTCACTCCTTCTGGTAACTAAGTGTTCCTCTTTTTCTACTGATGAGAACTTTTCCCATTTTTCTTGCAAGTACTGATGCTGGGTCAGATCATCAACTTTTCTTACTCCCTCAAAATCGCTGAGCTGCAATGGTCGTACTGTTACATTCGCCATATTTTCCTCGCCATGATCACTTGATGTTCCTCTCCTCCAGAATCGTCAATCTCATCAACCAGCAGCTCAAAACCAGCTTCACGTACCATCTGGCTATTTTTGTCTTTGCCATAGTGACTCCAGTGCATTTGCACACCAAAAAACTCCTCGTTTCCTTCCCAGTCAGTTGCACCCATGGTAATCAGCAACACTCCATCATCATTAAGGAAAGTGTGTAGCTTTTTTAGTAAACCCAAATGTTGTTCCCTGGGAATATGAAATATCGTATAGAAAGAGACTATGGCATCGACCGCATACTCACCTGGCTTGAGCAAAGACATGTCACGAACTTCAAACAGGCCTTGGGGTACATTTTCTTTAGCCAACTTAATCTGCTCTTTGGAAATATCTATCCCAGTTACTTGGTGACCGTGATTAACAAAAAACTCTGTCACTGGCTTGCCAGACCCACAACCAACGTCCAGGATTACAGAATTTGGCTTCAGTAAACTATCTAGGCGATCCAGATATTTATCATTCTTAAACTGATCCCTGCCTTTGGAGTATGCCCGTGCAGCTTTGTTGTAACCAGCCTTTACTTTATCTTGCATAAGTTCATTATAACTGAGACAGATTGGAGCTTTTCAACCACTTAGCTAAGGCAATACACTTGAAGATTTTGTGAGCGACTGTGGCAACTTTGATTTTTGATTTGTCTTGGTTTCGGACTGAGTTTTAGCCACATATTGAATGGCAAAGTTTTTTCTAGACGATTCGATCACGGCCTTAACTTTTTGTTTATCCACAACTTCATCAATGGGTATAGTAGTACCAGAAAATGGCTCTTCGGGATTAACCGCAGCTAATCTCATATAAAAATTGTATCGGGGTAAGTTATTGATATCAGATTTATCAACATAAGGAGCAAACTGATCAGCCATCAGCTTGGCATCAATTGGACTAGCAGTGCGGAAACAAATAACTGTTCCAGTATTGGCTAAAATCACGTTTACTATATTCCGATCATCTTGCTGAGCTGTAGATTGTTCGGCAATAGTCATACGTAAACCAAACTTCCGGCCACCAGATAATAGTTTCGTGAATGAGGAAGTGGCAAAGTTTTGAAACTCATCCACAAAGACATAAAACGGCTTGCGTTTACCAGTCGATTTTCTTTCCCGGCGCATAGCTGCAAGCTGAATTTTGGTGATAATAGTGGTACCTAAAAGTTGTGAAGTGTCTTCCCCCAACTTACCTTCGGAGAGATTGCATATCAATATCTTGCCAGTCTCCAAAATTTCATCAAAACTGATGGAAGATTTTGGTTGTTCAAGGATGCGTTTAGCAGTAGGAGAAAAAAGAAAACGGCCAATCTTAGCGGTTACACCTGATACCATTTTGACAACTTGAAAATTACCAGCTTTCCCAAACTCGTTTTTCCAGAAATTCTTTAGATTTTCATCTGTTAACTCTCTGGTAATTTTCTTTTGGTACTTGGGATTAGTCAATAATTCGTAAACAGTAAAAATAGTGGCATTAGGTATGGTAAAAACAGTGTACATGGTGTTTCTCAGGATGTATTCGATCCTGTGAGCATTTGCCTTTTCATCATTGCTAAAGATTCTTCTAAAAATAGAGATGACACCTTCACAAACCATTTCTTTTTCTTGTTCTAATTCATCACCTTTTAGGCCTGATGATAACTCCAACAGATTAACGCCAACAGGATAAGCCAAATCAAATGGATTAAAAAAAATACAATCAGATATTCTGTTTTCGGGAATAGTAGCGAGCAAATCTTCAGCCAGATCACCATGGGGGTCAATCAGGGCTATACCACGACCTTTTTGGATATCATCTTTGGCCATGTGGTAGATAATGGTGGACTTACCGGAACCAGTTTGACCCAAGATATACACATGGCGAGATCGATCATCGTCGGTTAAGCCAAGCTTAGTGGTACTGCCACCGTAAGTGTTTTTGGCAAAGACAACATCCAGGTCAGTAGCTTTTTTCAGGGATACCGGTGCTGGCAACTCTTTACTGTGGATTTTTTGGATATCCTCGGTCCTGGTTGTGGCGGTAAAGGGAAAATGGTAAAGATCAGAGACTTCTGAAACTGAAAAGATGGATGACTGAATGGGGTTTAAAATTCGGCGTCTGAAAGTATGGAGTTTGATCTTTTCAATTAAATCTAATCGCAGTGTCCTCACTCTCCGGATGGATTGATACGATGAATTGCTAAAGGATGAAAGGGAGGAAATAAACCCTCTAATCCTTTTGGAGGCGTCCCGTTTGTTGTCAATTACCGATAATCTCATTGAGGTAGTAAATAGCGGTTGATCGAGCTTGTTCTTAACCATTTTTTCAAGTTCTTCCTGGTATGGGTTAGCCGTCTTATCCCTATCCCCGCTGAAAGGTAATCCTAAGAATGGTCCTTCCCTACCATCTGAAACTAGGAAGATAAAAAGACCTAAGGGCAAGGTAATGATGTAAAAAATGACTAGCAACAATAACTTGAATACTGAAAAAATCTGATTTATGGCATTTGAGCTTTTGAGACCAATAACCAAGTCTTTATTGGTGTAGATCAACCTGGAAATACGCTTAATGTCCCCTAAACTGCTTTTGTTTACCGGAGAACTGACTAACTGAAAAACCACCACTTCATCGGGCGATAGCTTAGTCATACTGCCGGTAATGTAGGCAATCGGATCGTGTTCTTTGAGGTCAACCTGCCCCCTTAATGGAAAAGCAAAATGCCTAGCAAGTTTAAATTCTGCAATCGTGGTGTTGCGGTTACTTAATGTGTCAATGAGGTAATCTTTGACCTGGGAAACACTAATTCCTGGAAGGTAGGAAATCAAGCTTTTCTTGATTAAATCTGCATCATCCCGATCAACCCGAAGCAGGTATCTGATTCCATCATTTTTTGTAGACACGATCTCGAAGGCATAACTTTTTTGATAACCAATTAGTCTTTCCCAAAATGACTTCTGGTTAGCAAGGCCATGAATAAGATTAAACAGTTGTTGGGTAGTGTATGAACTTTGGAGTGTTTCTTGGGGAGGCTTGATCTCAAGAATTGTGTACGCGTGTCTTAACTGAAGGGAGATCACTAATAGTCGGTGCAGTAGAGATACAACAAGAACGATAAAAAATAGGGCTATGGTTAAACCGATTATCAAATAGACTAAAGGAAAATATTGGGTAAAGAATTGGTTAACTTGATTATTGTTAGAACCTTTAATCAAACGGGGTAAAACCGAACTTAAAATGACGTTATTGGATAGAGTATCTGCAAATGCTTGAGCAATGGGTGCCATACCGCCCTTATGGGTTTAATACGGGCAGCCTGGTTGATAGTCTATATCAAAAGGGCTAATGTGTAAATGAAATCCAGTCTGGTAGTTAGGGCTTTTTCTCTTGACACTATCAATATATTTATATACACTATAAATATATTTATAGTTGATGACCATGGATATTGCTGAGTATGCACCTCAAGTTTCTGAGAATAAATTGTTACTCCCAATAACTGGTGTTTTGGAAAATGCCAGGCCATCCCCTAGTAGCAAGGAACCTCTTCAAACCCAAACACACAGCGTTTTTCAGACACTTGACCAGTTATTCCCAGAGCAAAAGCGATTCGATAAAGACATCAAGACTGCTAAGCAAATTTTGGGAATTGTAGCCTGGGAATTAAGCCCCGAACAACTAAAGGATGTGATCACTGAGACGATGTTTTTATGCGAAAGCTGGCTTGATGATTACGAAAGATCCATCTTCAAGGGAAAAACGTTAAAAGAATTACTACATGAGAAAGGAGCCTGATGAGTAAGCAAAATCTTATCTACGAGAATGGCAAAAGGGTGGTAATTTATCTGAGAGTTTCAACCGAGGAACAAGTGGAGAACTTTTCCCTACAGACTCAAGAAGATATTTGTCGGAAAGAAGCTACCAAGAAAGGTTATGAAGTCATTGAAGTGTTTCGGGAGGAAGGTAGATCAGCAAAAAATATTAAAGGCAGGCCGGTTTTAGTAAGTTTACTCGAGTATTGCAGAAAAAATAAAAATAAAGTGCAGGCAGTTTTTGTCTATCGCCTGGATCGAGTCTCCCGTCAAACTGCGGACTACTTAGCGATTCGCAAAAAACTACTGGAAAACGGAGTAAATATTTTTTCGGCCACGGAGCCAACAGGAGATTCACCGACAGAGAAATTAGTTGAGACAATTTTGGCTGGATTTGCCCAACTGGATAACGATATTAGGAGCGAGCGAGCCAAGAATGGCCTGAGGGCGAGGTTTTTATCCGGCAAGGTGGCTACCGGTTCCGTTCCGCTTGGATACCTAGTTAAGGCTGGTTACGCCGTTAAGGATCCGGACTCCTGGGATGGAATGAAGAAGGCCTGGGACTTAATGGCCACTGGTACTAAAAGTTTACGAGAAATGGCTGTAGTGATGAATAAGTGGGGTCTTAAGGCAAAGTACGGTAAAAGACAATTTGACTTGCGGGCTCAGAGGCTTAGCAAGCTATTTCGAAACAAGTTTTATACCGGCATACTCACTTCCAAGGTATACAAGGAGGAAGTCAAAGGCCAGCACGTACCCATGATTACCGAGGAGCAATTTTACAAAGTCCAGGCGATACTGGATGGTAGAAACTTAAATAAAGTGGCGCTGGCCAAAAGAAACCATGTGCGGGCTGATTTTCCATTGAGGAGGATTATCAGGTGTGTCAAGTGTGGTAAGGGATTAACGGGCGGGTGGAGCCAGGGCAGAAACGCTAAATACGCTTATTACCGGTGTGGTGGTTCCTGCAAAGGCAAGTCAATCAGAGTTGAGGTGTTGGAGGAAACTGTAATTGACCTTTTAAAGCAATACACTCCCAAAGAAGAGTCGCTGAATTTGTTTGTAACCTTTATTTACAAAATTTTTCACCAAAGACTATCTCGAATTAATAAAATCCGCAGTGAGGCCGATGGTGAGATTGAGCGACTCAAAGAACTACGTACATCCCTGGTGGAGAAAAACCTGTCCGGAGTTTACTCCGACGAAATCTTTAAGGAACAAAATTCAGTAATCGAAGATCAAATCCTCCAGGCCCAAATTAGCAAAGACGACTCGATTATCGATAACTACAACATCGAAGCGGTGACAGAGTTTATCAAAACCCTACTGGCAGATCTGGGAGAAACTTACAAGAGATCGACAATCAGCCAGAACAAAGTCCTCTTGGGTTCAATTTTTCCCTCTGGATTAGCCTGGAACGAAAATAGGGGCTTGAATCACAAAATTAGCCCCATTTATCAGTCCATTATTAACTTTTCAGAGACCGGTGTCTCCACTTGTGCCGAGGAGAGGACTTGAACCTCCATGGATTACTCCACACGCTCCTAAAACGTGCGCGTCTGCCAGTTTCGCCACCTCGGCTCATCAGAGCAGTATGTAGTATATCCTATACCCTACAGGTGAAAATAGCTGCTAGTGATGGAATTACCTTGCTGCTTTATACGAGAGCGGAACAAAAACAGACCTGGAGGCAAAAAAAATCCAAAAGTAACCCCGGTGAGGGAAACCTTTGGATCTGATGCGTATTATATATATCTTTATAATGATGTCAATAGCTATCAATATATATCAATACAGATCTTATGAGGTCTGGTTAAACTTACCCAGTGGAGTAGCTATAGTGCTGGATGGAAGATGGCTAAATCAGAATATAGTAAGTCTAAAGGGGTGAAAGACTGGTTAGAAGTCGGCGGTTTCGAGCGCATCCATGAAGTGGTTGACGGCAAATTCCCAGGAACCATTACTGCCAGGAGTGTATTTATCTTGAATTTCATCTGGGGTAATTAGGCCTTGATCGAGGTATTTTTCTCTGAGGATTTTGGCGGCAGCTTCAAAGTTTTCTTCGTAACTGTTAAAGCCCCAGGTGCCTTGGGAGTGGATGCCTAGGCCTAGGCAATTGAAGGTATCGTCGGGGATTTTTTTGCAGAGGTTACTTTCTTGCATCATGATGGCGGGAAGCAGCCGGAAGTCGAGTTGATATTTGTCAGCAAGATCGGCGAGAAATTGACCGTAGTACTCGTAGGGTTTAAGGGGAGAGTCATTTTTTTCGAGAAATTCGGCGATGATGATGGGTCGGGCGTCGCCAGTTTGGACGGAAGTTGATAGGCCCCGAACTGTGCCAGGGACTGAGTCAGTGGCATAGAAGGCACCGTCTGATGGGCTACTAGCTTGCACCTGGTCCAGGACAACTGGTGGGGTGTGGTAGATTTTGTAAGCAGAGTAGGCAGAAAGAGTTAAAGCAATGGGGCTTGCGAGGAACCAGAATAAAAGGATTAAGGGTTTTTTCATAGGAAACATATAACAACAATTACCGGGTTAGGCCGGCTTGTATGAGTTTAAGCTTGGCAGATTTGATAGAGATTGTCAAACAAGGGGATGATAAGATTTGGTCATGGAAGAGATAGAAATAAGAGAGTTACGAAGTGAGGATGAGGATGCGGTGAGAGGGGTGGATATAACTACTCAGAGACAATACTTGGGCAATAAGTGGGATGAGATGAACGAAGAAGAGCAGGAAGCACACTTAGTATTAAAACGGAGTGAATTTTTAGTAAACATTGGCACAGGTTTCGGGTTTGTGGCCGAGAGTGGTGGACGGATTGTGGGGTTTGTGCTGGCCCATGAGACGTTGCCCTTTAGGGGGTCGGTGTATATCCGGCATATTGCGATTGTTCCTGGGTTCCAGGGGCGAGAGATAGGGGGTAAGTTATTGGAAGCGGTGATCGAGAAAGCTAAAAGCATGGGGATGAAAAAGGTGTGGTCGATGATAAATACTGATAACCCGCGGTCAATGAAGATGCATGAGAAGGTGGGGTTTAAACTTAGGGATAGGAAAGAGGCAGTGTATGAAATTGGTTAGGAACAAGTTAATGAATGATCAAGTGAAGATACGTAGGGCGACTAAAGATGATTTGGATCTTTTGGTGGAGTTTGGAGAGGAATTGTATTTAGTGGAGCGGGAGTTTGAGCTAGAGATGGCTTACTCTAAAGAGGAATCGAAGGAGAGATATCGGCGGCAGCTTGTAAATCCGGAAGCGGTTTTTTTAGTAGCGGAGGTGGAAGGTAAGTTGGTGGGATATGTGTATGCCCACAATGAACGGGCAGAAGGGGTAAGAGGGGGGCGGGTGGTGTGTGAAATGGAGGTAGTGTATGTGGAGCCGAAATATCGGGGCCGCGGGGTAGCTGGTAGGCTTGTGGAAGAGTGTAAGAAGTGGGCTGGTAGTAAGGGGGTTTGGAGAATGGAGGCGGTAGTGTTTGAAGAAAATGAGGCGTCGAAAAGGGCTTTGGGCAAAATGGGATTTGAGGTAAATTCTTTAACTTACAAATTAGATCTGGATCAGTGATTTAGTTTAGGCGAGTCGATGGTTAGGTGGGCAAGTATGGGCTGGTGGTCGGAGCCTGTGTACGGGAGGCGGCAACAGTGGTGAACATTGAAGCCTTGAGTGTAGATGTGGTCGAGTTTTCTTCGAAGGTGGAGATGAGCATTGGTGATGAGGAAACGCATAAGTTTGGTGGCATGTTTGGTGTCGATGCGGTTGAGGTCGCCGGTCCAGTCGATATGCTGCGAGGCATTGGTAAAGTTGTTGCCAAGTGTGTGCTGGTGCATGGCCGCTTCCCTACCGGTTTTTAATAGGTCAAAACTATTAAAATCACCACAGATAATTTCCTGGTGAACTGGCGGTTGGTGGTTAAGAGTGTCTTTTAAATTTAGCAGCTGTTTTTGTCTGTGTTTTAGACCTCCGGTGGGATCGAGGTGGAGATTGGTGATTCTAATGGGAGTATGGTGAAATTTGAAGGTGGCGGTGATGGAGCGTCTGAGGATGGGGTTTTTAAGGCCTCCTGCAAGATAGGAAAAAGCTTTTTCGTGGAAGACAAGTTTGGGTGCTCGGGGAAGGAGAAGGTGTTGGTAATTAAGGAGGTTGAGAAAGTGTCGGTGAAATATGATGGCGTTGCCCATGTCTTGAATGTGAGGTTGAGGGCCGATGTGGTTGATGGCCTGCCAATCTGGCCCGAGGCGGTTGAGGATGTGGTTGATGATAAAGCGGCCGTCGTGGTAGTTGACGACTTCTTGGAGGCAGATGATGAGGGCTCCTTGTTTTGTCAGTTTAAGCAGGTTTTCGGAGATAATATCTGGATGTAAGGAGAGCTGGATGTTGTAGGTAGTAATCGATAGGGATGAAGAATCTGGAGGAGCGTTTGTTGACATAATGGGCAATTCTACAACGGATGGGGGTTGAGGTGTTGACTAGAGGTCAACGGTGATGAAGATGGGAAGATGGTCGGAGAAGGGGGTGGAGAGGATTTGGGATGAGATAACCTTGATGTCTTTGGTAGCGAAGATGTGGTCAAGGCGCCAATGCAAGTTTTCTTCGTGGAAGCCGTTATAGTCAAAGGGCTTAGTGGTCCAGGTTTTGTGGGAGTAATCCGGGCCGACGTTAGTGAAGTTTTTTTCGAGCTGGTGGATCAGCTGTGAGTGTTCGTCGACGTTGAAGTCGCCGGTAAGGATGAAATTATTGGGGTAGGGTTTGATGGAGGTGAGTAGGTGGTTTTCTTCAGTGAGCTTGGCTTTGGTTTCTTGAAAGCGGTGGGTGTAGGAAAGGTGAGTGGTGGCCACAGTCAGGTGCGACTCCCCCACTCTGATGTCAGTGATGACTGTGACCCGACCTTCTTTGGCGTAGTCGTTAGTTTGGGTGGATGGTCTTTGGACGAAGGTATGAGATTTGGTGATGATAGGAAATTTGGTGAAGATGCCGTTACCCTGGTGGGCTAGGCCCCGGTTTTTGGGTTTGGAGCTGGCGGAAACGAAGTGGTAGTTATAGCCAAGGCTGGTGGCTAGGTATTTGGGAACATCGATATAGTCGGTGCGGGGATAGTTTTGGGTGAGCTCCTGGAGGCAGGCGATATCGGGCTTAACTCCTTGGAGAAGTTTGAGAACGTTTGCCGGTTTTTCATGGCACCAGATGTTCCAGTGAAGGAGAGAAAGGGTCATAGATGTTTAAAAAAAGAGTGGTGGCTTAATTAAATCGCCATGGTTCTTTAATTTGGTCCTCGGGCCAGTGGTGGTGTTTCATGAGCTCCTGGGCGGTGGCCTCAATTTCTTCGAGGAGATGGAATTGTTGGTCGTTATTATTAACGGAGCGAACTAGTTGGTTGATGTGGTTGGTGTCTAGGAGTTGGTCTTTTTTGATAAAGTACCAGCGCCATTTGAAGGTGGGAACGGCCCGGTGGTGGTAGATGAAGATAAATTTAGAGAGGGTGTCTAGAACGCGACCAACGTACATTTGGGAGGTGATGAACTCGTTTCTTTTGGTTGATTTGTGAAAGTCATACGAGCTAAAGAGACTTTTGAAGAGTTGCCACTCTAGGTTTTTCCAGATTTGGTCAGGGAGGTGGTTGAGCTTTTTGAAGAGTTTTTCCAGATGGTGATCATGATCGAAAAGAATCTGGCTGGAGTCCCTGATCCAAAACTGCTCGGTGTCTGGAGATTTAGAAAGATCGGAAGTGAGCCAACTGGAGTCGATGGAGTCAACTTCAATCTTTACGCTATCTACTTTAAATTGATCCATTGGTTGTTTGTGGCTAGTTTGGGTTACCAGTCGGATATCGATGTCAACAAACTCGTCACTGATGCCATAGGCGGCTGAACCCACCCAGAGAATGCCTAGTACATTTATTTGGTGGGTATACTTCTGACAGACTTTGGTGGCGATGGTTGGGTAGTCGGGCATAATTAAATTTGTAGGCTCATTTCTAGATTGGTGGTGGTAAAGCCAAGAGAAGAGTAGATGTCTATGGCGGATTGGTTATCAGTGGCGACCTTGAGTTTAACAAGGTGACAACCTTGGTCTATAAAATGAGTTTTGAGAGCGGTAATTAAAGCCTTGCCGAGACCTTGTCCTCTGGATTCGGGCTTAATAAAGAGTAGTCCGATCCAACCCTCTTTGGTCTCCTTGTGGGTTAGCTGATGCATGGTTTCATCATGGTGATCAATAACTACTCCTTGAATAAAGCCAACTAGGTGGTTGGCGGTTTCTGCCACTAAAATGGTCCCGTGCAGGTTGTGGACGTCGGCTAGAGCTTGGCGAGTATAAGCCGCGGCTTTCTCTTTTGTGCTTGGGGCGCGGACTTGGCCGCTGGTATCAATACTTTTAAAGTATTGATGAAGGCAGGATACTAGGTTCGTAATGGTTTCAAAATCTGAGTCTTGGTAAGGGCGAATGAGGGGGTTCATAGTTTGATTTTAAACCTTGATCTCGGGGATGACTAATTTTAGCTGAGGTGGTGGAGTTGAGGCTGATAGTGGTTGATGATGGCGGTGTCGCGTCGGTTGATGAATTTGGCTTCGTAGTCGGTGAGGTTATCAGTAGACATGACTTGATTGATGTTGGAGATGGGAATCCAGATAAGGGAGAAACCATCGGCTTGTTCTCCCCTATCGAAGTGGGGTGTGTCTGGCTTACCTATAGCTTTGGCGAAGTAGATGTAGGAGATTTGGATGAGCTTAAATTGGTGGCGGTATTCAATGGTGATGCCGTCGAAGGAGATGATGTGGCAGCGGCAACCGGTTTCTTCGAGGATTTCCCGGTGGAAAGCTTCTTCTGGTGTTTCCCCTACTTCTAATCCACCACCTGGGAGTTTGTGGAAGTGATTTTTGGCAACAGATAAGATAGCGATGTTTGAGCCGTGAGTGAGAACGCCTCTGGCAGCAATTCTGACTTTATAATCATCATAATGGCTGGTGAGCACAGAATCTGGGTAAAAATCGGTGTCGTTTATGTCGGCAATGATAATGGGTGCTGTTGGTGTCATAAGTGTAGTTTATCAAGTTGGTAGTTAAGAGAGTGTTTTAAGATGGAGAGGTCTTGGGGGGAGGGTAAGTATTTGGAGTCTTGTCTAGTAGTTATGGGAATGGTCCAAATAGTTCTATGAGGTTCGGGGTCGGTATGGCGGCGAGGAAACAGGTGCCAGTGGAGGTGGGCATCGGTATTGCCCAGGAGCTCGTAGTTTAGCTTGTCAGGTTTAAAGGCTTTGTAGACAGCTTTGGCAACTTGAGACATATCCCAGAGAAATTTGCGGCGAAAAGTTGGGTTTAGTTGGTGAAGCTAGGTATGGTGGAGTTTGCAAAGAAACAGAGTGTAACCGTGGTAGAACTGGTGATCGCCAAGAACGATGTAGCCTGTTTCTAATTCGCGGACAAAGTAGGGGTTGGTGTTGGCTTTGATTTGGCTAATGCGATCGCAGATAAGACAATTAGTAGTCACTAGATAATTATATAGTAGTGGTAGCGGGGTAAGAATTGTTATTGGGGATACAGCGATGAAGTTGATGTGGAGGTATGATGAGCGAGTTAGCAGAGTAAATAGACGGGAGAAGTTATGCTTAACTTAAATTCAATCCTGATTGGGTCGGAGAAGCCAAAGGAGTTGGCGGAGTTTTATGGGAAGGTGTTGAAAGTGGGGCCGGATGGTGATGGAGATTGGTATGGGTTTGGGGGGGAACACTTACCTATCGATTGGAAATCATAGCAAAGTAAAGGGTCAGGCAAAGAATCCGGAACGAATAGTATTGAATTTTGAGACTACTGAGGTGGAGGAAGAGTTTGACCGGATTAAAAAGTTGGGGGCGGAAGTGGTGGCGGACCCATACCAAATGGAAGAGGGTGGAAGTATGTGGATAGCTACTCTTGCTGATCCAGACGGAAACTACTTCCAGCTGATGTCATCGTGGAGTGAAGATAAATAGAGAAGTGAGTTCATGTGGTTAGATTTTATTCGGGGACCACAGCAGGATAGGCCTTGCCGGATTCTTGGGTTTGATCTGAGTAGTTCGCGGTGAAAGTAAGTATAGTGCTATCATTGCAAAGCCGGACCTTCGATTGGTAATGAGATCCTTCACAAAGTTACAAACCATCGTTGACTCACAAAAATACCGGGATAAACCCGGTTTATTTTGTGAGCCCGTATGTCCCGCGGAGCGGGATCTACGTTTCACTTCGAGATTCTGAACAAAATTACAAACCATTGTTGACTCACATAAAAAAATCCCCTTGTTTGGGGATTTATTTATGTGAGTCTACTGTCCCAGATTTGGAACACCTTTTTGAGAGTTTGATCTCAGTATCGGAAAAACTTCAAGATTTAGGCCTTACCTATAAGTGGAAAGGTGGTATTTGTTGAGGAGAAAAGTTAGGTAATTTTATTTATAGATGTAGTAGCTTCCTTTGGTGTCACCTTTTTTAATAAGATATCCTTTTTCTACCAATTGAGAAAGAAGTTTATGTGCTTGTTGGCGAGATACCCCAAATTGTTTAACGATATCTAGGGAAGTGGCCTCTTTGTGGCGTTGGAGATGCTCAAGAACGTCTTGTTCTCTATTAGTTGGACGATCCTCAACGTTCACTCCTTGAAGTGCTGATGAAACTCTGCTTAGTGCGCTCTGGAGGGAGTATTTTACTCCATCAGAAAAATATTTTAACCAATTTGTTTTATCTCCAGTGTCAGCTGAATTTAATGAATCTGAATACATTAAACGATCGATATCGTAGTAATCGTCAAGGACAAAATATCTATTAATTTGATAATTATTTTGTAAAAATATTAGAGCAGTGAGTAGTCGACAAGTTCTGCCGTTTCCGTCTTCAAACGGATGTAGGTAGACGTACTGATGGTGAAAGATGCCCGCCTTGAGCACAGGAGAAGTTTGATTGTCCTGAGAGTACCAAGACAATAGCTGTTGTAAGGCTTCAACAATTGCTGCTTGATTATGGAAAGGTGGTTCATGCTTAACTTTTAACTCAGGTTCGCCATTTTCTGTAACATATCCCCCCACTACAACTTTTGAATTCCGAATTTTTCCGGCAATTTCATCATTAATATGAGTCATCAATTTTTTGTGGATTTCCTTGACTGTTTCGAGTAGTAAAGGTTTTTTTACATAGATATCAAGTTGTTTGAGGAGGTCAAAGTAGTTCTTTATTTCTTTTTCGTCTCTATTGGTAGGAACACGATCATTAAGAAGTAAATTTGTTACTTCTGGAAATGAAAGCGGGTTACCTTCTATGCTGTTGGAGACATATGAAGATTGAATTAAATTCTCTCTTTCTAGATTTAGCTCAAGCTTTTTGGGGATGCGGAGACCTTCTAGTTGTCCATAGAATCTTTCGATCTGAGTTAGATTAGTTAGAATTTCGGGAGTAAGAGTGTATTTGGGTTTAAGCATACATTTACTATATCGCCATTTAGGATAATTGTAAATAGTATTGTAAACCTTATTGTAAACCTTCTAGAATTAAGGCACATTAATCAATTAGCCATCTGGTTTTGGAACACTCTGTGATTTGGTGATTCGTGAAAACAAAAAAAATTCAAAGCATAGACCGAACGCTGTCTCTGGAGATTGACCTTGTGAGCCCGGAAGGATTTCCTCTTTCGTACCAGATGTTGCACTAACGGCTTATTTAGCCGTATTGCAATCTGGTTACTCCAGCGGACACAGCGAACCAAAGGTATCAAATCCAATACCAGTTTTGTAACAAAAACGATTATTACAGAAGAGCTTCTTTAATATTTTGATGAATTGTTGTGATGAGTATTCGTGAAAATTCTGGATGCCCTTCCCATGATAAAATTTGAGCTGGCTTAATAAGTTCATTTATTGTTTCTCCAGATATTCCAATAGCTACTTGATATCCAATAGCGATAGTATCTCCTGATAGATGACCTGGTTTGAAATAAGATAATGCAGGACATAAAACATATGATCTTCTTAAAAGATCAGAAACTTGTGTGAAGTAACATGGATTAATATCTTGACCTAAAAAGCTATCTTTCATTGGAGCTAAAGACGGCATTAGCTGTGGAGGAACAGGGTTAACTTTTAAACCAGCTGCTCTCATAGAATCTGCTAATGCATTTTTCCAATCTGCTTGATCAAATATTCCAGAATCAGGTGTTTCATAATGGCATAGGCAGTTGTCTAAAATAATGTCGTAGTAACTATGACTTTCATATCCACCAAGTTTCATTATTGCTCTTTATGATGGACCCCAGAAACTAGACCAGTGGTTTAGATACAATACAAAGGGGTCAATATGGGAAAACCAAAAAGAAAACATAGCAATAGTTTTAAAGCAGAAGTCGGCTTAGCAGCTTTAATGGAAGA
>Ga0210057_1001727_pt1 | contig 32539 bp, 30 predicted proteins | sample CryGeyCG2114_010_2_FD_183968 | JGI IMG/M metagenome (GOLD analysis project Ga0210057, IMG submission 183968) | Groundwater microbial communities from aquifer - Crystal Geyser CG10_big_fil_rev_8/21/14_0.10 (SPAdes) (version 2) | ecosystem: Environmental > Aquatic > Deep subsurface > Groundwater ... | reverse complement strand
AGTACTTAGAAGTATTAAGGTATACTTGGCATAGCCGAGCGCAAAAGATCCCTCTCTTCGCTCGGGATGACAAAGTAACAATGCTCTTGTCGATTTTTGCGGGGATTAGGGTAGCAAAAGAAAAGGTGTTTTTGTGGATAAAAAAACCGGCAAGCGCAATTGCGCGAGCCGGATAGGGAAAGGGGGTTGTGCTCTTCCGTTTCAGTCGGAGCGCGGGATTGTTGCGGAGAATACATTGCCGAATACGGCAATGACGACGACTACATTCCTGCACGAGTCAGGAAGCACGACATCTGGAACGTGGCCAACGACACCACCAGAGCCATAGGTGGCGTCAGTTGTTTCGATTGGGACCAAGCCGTAATCGGTACCAGGAACGTAGAGGAACTGCCCTCTATAAGCAAAGGCGTTAGACGCCGCATACGAGGGGCTCATGCCGACCGCGAAAGTGCCGATCAGATTTATCCCTCCACCTTCAAGCTCGGTAAGATTGAAGGCATTGAGGTAGCTTGGGTCGAAGGGGGCATCCGTTGGGCGGTTCACGTGAACAACGTGAGTTGATGATGCGAGTAACTCTCCAGCACATCCTGTACTCGGGTCTCTGGGAGAAAAGGGTCGCTTGCGGCAGATCTTCACTACGTAGTCCCAACGGGGACGTAGAGCCAGGCTGGCGCCAAACGTGAAATTCGTCACGTCGAAGCCTGTTAGCTTTACGATCTGCCCAGGTGCAAATGCGGGAGTGAGACCTGCTCTACGATAGACCAGTGCTGGTTTCTCCTGAGTGATATCAGGATTAAAGAGATAATGACTTTGCATCACCTCAATGATTTCGAGTGTCTCGGCCTTGCTTCCGAGAATTCGTCCGATGTTGCCAAAGGTCAGCAGCGTTGGCTGCAAAGAGTTGGCTGGACGTCCGTCTTCGGTCGTAAGCAGATTTGCCTCGCCCGGGAAGTAAACCGCCATTTTGATAGGCGGCTCGTCGTTGCTGGTCGCGGCTACAAGAAGCGGCGACATTGAGAGAAGTGTGCTCATCAGAGCAAACAAAAACATCCCTTGATTTTTCATGGCTGGTCCTCCTTTAAGAACTTCGCATTATACCTATATAGTAGAGGATTGTCAAGCATATAACAAAGTTTTTGTCAAGAGGTGATTTGCCTTTTTTGAGCTTTTATGAGATGATTTATTTGAATTCAGTGACACAGAGTTTTTCTAGATAAATCCTAAAAAATGTGTTTTAATAAAAATATATTAGGATTTAGTAAAACTTAGAAACAAAAAATGATCTCAAAAACAAATTTGATAGTGATCATTATCTCTTTTTTGATAATCGGGGCAAGCTTTTTCATGCTATTTGCCAGCAATAATCAAACCCAGCAGCCAGCAACCAATGAGCAGCCAGGAACTTCTACAATACTAGAGGGTATTCCGCAAAACGAGATTGAAAAACTAGAGGGTTCCAATATTCCAGATGCTTTTCTCTCAGCGGGGCAAAAAACCGGAGAAAGCACAGATTTCTATGATCCGAACAATCGAGTCACAGATTTTGCTCAATTACTCGTGAACTTATCAGTCGAAGCGACAATGGAGAAGTATTTAGATATTTTGGATTCTGAAAACTGGACAGTAATTCTAAACGACAAGATGCCAAACGGCACCCCGGTTATTACCGCAGAGCAGGGGGGATCTACAGTAGGACTGCAGTTTGAAGAGGTGAACAGTTCTGCAACCTACGTCAAAATTTTCTACAAACAAAACTAATGACTGCAAAGTTAAAACAGCACAAAAATTTCCTCCATCTATTTATCGCACTCATCACGGCAGGGGCTTTGGTCTATGTGGGATTTTTCTTAGCCTCGAATCGAGTACAGGCAGATCATAATGGTGATACTTACTATGATATATGTAATACATCGGGATATTATGATCCGCTAGACGGAATTTGTGACCCCCAGGGAGTGGGTACAAAACTAAACAATCAATATTGCGGGCAATTAACTTTTACCTGCAGTCAACTTTGTGGACAGTTCTATGGCGGAGGCGCTACTTGCTGCGCACCGGTTGCAGGTTGGGAAAATTTTTGGTTTGGCGGTACCTATGATTATTATCATGCATTTTATCAAGGCACTTGTGGGAGCGCGGCTCCGCCAGCTGTACAGGGTAATTTCTGCCAGTTTACGTCTTATGGATGTGACGTAAATGAACCTGTTACCTTGGTTAGCTGTGAATGTGTCAGCGGAGGCGGGGGTGGAAGCGGTCCATCAGTAAATCTGGTTGCTAATCCCACATCAGTGTCTTCGGGTGGATCATCCACATTGACTTGGACAGTGTCCGGGGGGACCCCTGACACTTGCACGGCTTCTGGTGGTTGGTCAGGATCGAAAAATATTAGTGGTGGTAGCGAAGTTGTAACTAATATTATTGCCAACACAACATTTACGATAACTTGTCTTAATACAGACGGCTCTAGTTCAGATTCAGCCACTGTTAACGTTACTAATAGTCCTCCAGTTGTAGATTTGACCGCAAGCCCAACTTCAGTTGCCTCAGGTGGATCATCAACTCTTACCTGGACGGTGGTTGGCGGGGCGAGTGGTTGCACTGCCGGTGGTGGCTGGTCAGGGGCAAAGAGTCCTAGCGGAGGCTCGCAAGTGATTTCCGGCATTACCGCAACTACCAACTATTGGGTTACCTGCAGTAATGCTTACGGCTCTGATACTGATAGCGCTTTGGTTACCGTAGTTGTACCGCAGTCAGATTTGATAATAAGCGATTTTCATTTGACCGATGCTGCGGGGACGACAAAGTCCAGCTTTGTTATAGGCGAGGCTATTTATCCTTCGGTGACCATCCGCAATACCGGCACCGGCCCTACTACCGTAGGTTCTTTCTACGTGAGCATTTATTCGAATGCTCCTTCTGCTGTAGCCGCCGGTACAGGTAGTGATGTTGGAATTTGGGTTACCGAAACAAGCCCGATTGCAGCCGGGGCTAGTAAGACATATTCCATTACTCAAAACGTTTCGCAATGGTCTGCGACCAATTGGAACAAAGGAGTAGCAAGCAGTTACACTGCGCGTGCCTACGTGGATTCATTTAATCAAGAATGGAATGAGAGTAATAACGGGAACAATCAAGCAACATCGGCTTATACTGTTACAACAGTTTCTGCTCCTACGGTCACACTGACCGCTTCACCCACCACAGTTAACTCTGGGCAAACTACAACTTTGACATGGAGTTCCACGAACGCAACCAGTTGTACAGCTGCGGCAAGCCCCTCTAACGCGGCTTGGTCTGGAGCTAAGGCAACAAGCGGCAGTCAAGCCAGTAGCGCTCTTACCGCCGATACGACTTTCTCTCTGACCTGTACTGGGCCTGGAGGCAGCGGGAGCGCGGCCGCTGTCGTTAATGTTAACACAGTTACTTATAGTTATACCTTTACTCCAAATACTTTGACTTTCTCTGTCGCACAAAATGCAGCTGCTCCTGCGTCACAGAACTATACCGTTACCAATACTGGAAATCAAAATTTGAATTTTACCGCTTGGGATAACGTGACTTGGGGAACTGTCAGTCCGAGTAGTTTTTCGTTGGCGCCAGGTGCTTCTCAGTTTTTGGCTTTTACCATTACTGATACCAGTCTTAGTCCGGGAACGTATTTTGCCAGCGTTGCAACAAATGATGCTAATGCTGGTTTGAAAATCAATGGAGTCTCATATACTGTAAATCCGCCACCAGCTGGGTACAACTACACTGTCAGTCCAGCCAGCTTGTCCTTTAGCGCTATTCAAGGCGCGCCACTGCCAGCATCTCAAGTTATTACCGTTACTAATACTGATAACCAGCCTTTGAACATCAACGTATCCGACAACGCGTCATGGATGGATGTGGCGCCAGCAAGTTTTGGTTTGGCGGTAGGAGCTTCACAGAATGTCACTGTTTCAATCAACACAACAGGCATGGCATTGGGTACTTATAACGGGACAGTTAGTTTCTCTGAAGCAAACGCAGGGAACAGGAGCGTGTCAGTTAGTTACGTCATTACCAGTACTTGCGTAGGTAACGGTTCCGGGACTGGTTTGCTCGGAGATTATTTCAACAGCAATAATTTAAACAATTATCTTTTCTCCCGTAGGGACCCTAACATTCAATTCAGCTGGGGCGCAGGTAATCCTGGTGGAGGTTTGGGAAATGACAACTACTCTGTCCGATGGAGAGGTAAGGTGGAAGCAAGATGCACAGAAACATATACTTTTTACACATATTCAGATGATGGTATGAGACTCTGGGTCAACGGAACCCAAGTAGTAAATGATTGGACCGATCATGCTCCAGTCGAGCGAGTTGGAAGTCCGACGTTATCTCTGGTCGCTGGGCAAAAATATGACATTGTTGCAGAGTATTATGAAAAAGGTGGCGGAGCAGTGGCAGAAGTTCGGTGGAGCAGTCCCTCGACACCAAAACAAGCAATTCCTGCTACGCAGTTATTCCCATTACCAAGCGCTGACCTGAAAATTGATGGCAGCGATGGTCCAGTAAGTAAAAATCTGAATCAAACCGCAAATATTACTTGGAGTAGCACAGACGCCACGTCCTGTACCGCGGCAAGCACAGCCGGAGATTTTACGGGTGCAAAAAGCACTTCCGGTAGCGCGGTAACCAGTGCTATCAATACTTCTCCTCGAACATACAGCCTAACCTGTACCGGCACAGGCGGAACAAGTGCAACAGATTCTGTTACCGTAAGTGTTCCGGCGCCAACCGTAAACTTCAGTGCGAACCCGACAACAGTCATATTCGGCGGAACCTCTGATATAACATGGAGCACCTCAAACGCCACAAACTGCAGTACCTCGGGTGGTACGGCCGGTTGGCCGTCAGCAAGCAAAGGGCTTTCAGGAACTGAGACGAGCGGCGGTATGACCGCAAATACGACGTTTAATATCTCTTGTTCGGGTCCCGGCGGTACTACCAATCGTTCTGTAACGGTAACTGTTTTAGCCAATCCTGATCCTGATGTGGATGTTGATATTACCGCGGTTAATGGCAGCGGAGTGTCATCGCTTGCTCGGATCAAAGACGGAGATCGCCTTGATTTCACGGTGACTTTCCGCAATAATCCCGGAGCAGGGCCTGCAACTGAAGTAATCGGCGATGTCACGTTATCAAACAACTTGACCAGTCCGTCTAACTTTACCTGCGTATCCTGCAATGGCGGAACTCTTAATGACAATACATTCTCTTCTTACCGCTGGAACGGAACTCTTGCTTCAGGAGTGGGGAGCGTCCAGCTGCGATTTAGCGCAAATGTGGACCTACAAACCAATCAGCTGTTTGAGCTAATGAATGTACGTTTGTCAGGGGTTTACGATCCGAACGACGTGCCTTACGATGTTAATTACAGCCTGATCGCATCACCTTTGACACCCAATGATCCGGGCTTTATCGAAGTAGCGCCATAAGGAAAAAGCTTGTTAGCTAGTAGCTTGTAGCTTCTTAAAAAACACAATATTCCCTGAGCAACGTCGAAGGGTAACAAATAGCCTCCAAGTTTTAGCTGGTAGTTTTATGGCTACCAGCTTTTTGTTGGTAGGTTGTAGGGAATAGTGCTTAGTCCCTAGCAGCGAAAAGGAATAGCGTCTCATCTTTTCCTCCCCCTTGAGGGGTGTCTGGGGAGCCGCAAGAAATTTCTGTAATTGTTCCCTCTCCGATATCGGAGAGGGAAGGGTGAGGTTGGGAATGGTGGTAGATGGGTGTCGTTCTAAAGCCCGAGTACTTAGAAGTATTAAGGTATACTTGGCATAGCCGAGCGCAAAAGATCCCTCTCTTCGCTCGGGATGACAAAGTAACAATGCTCTTGTCGATTTTTGCGGGGATTAGGGTAGCAAAAGAAAAGGTATTTTTGTGGATAAAAAAACGACCCGCTGAGCGGGACGGTTTTTTAGTAGAGAGACTATTTGTCTAACAATTCATCGATGTGGTCGCGGAAGTTTTGAATTGGCTGAGCCCCATATATTACTTCATAATTGTCTCCACTGACCAGAATGGTATGAGGGGTACCGCGCCCACCTGATTTCACCGCTTCTTCGATTTGCTTTGCGATCTCATCTTTGTATTTGCCGCTATCAAGGCACGATTGTAACTGCGTCTTGTTCAAGCCCTGATCAACTGCGATGCCTAGTGCGTATTCAACTCCTTGCTTTGCATCTTGCTTGGGGAAATAAGCGTCGGCAAATTTCCAGAAAGCTTCATCTCCCGCCTGCTCGCCGATACATTCGGATAGCTCGGCTTTAGCAGGAGCGAAAGGGTGAAGAGACTCGAGCGGGAATTGTCTATAAACCCATGCCAGATCATCCCCGTATTCTTGTAACAGCTGTTGCATAGTAGTATGCACGTTTTTACAGAATGGACAGTCAAAATCGGAGTATTCGACCATCAGCACTTTAGCTCCTCGGTTGCCACGGATCAAATCATCATCAGTAACGTCAGAGATAGCAGTCGGATCTCCGGTTTGTTGCTGTTGGCCCGCGACTTGTCCTTGCCCGACAACACCTCCGGCTTTAATCCGGTATACGCTGCTGAGGAAAATACCTGTACCCACCATCGCTCCTGCGAGAATGATAGACATCGCAATTAAGAGCGAGTTATAAGTGGCTTTTGCCTGGGCAGGGTTTTGATTGTTTTCAGCCTCGTGGGTTTCGTGAGTGTGGTTTCTGCGATTGTGAGTTGTCTCTTTTGATTCTTTATTTTCCATATTGATTTATTTGTTAAAGTTCTTTTTAATCATAGTTTTGACCGGAAGAAGTGTCAAATTTTTTCAAGTCTCAAATATCTCCATTTTCCGCTCAAGTCTTTGAAAAATTTGCATGATAGTCGAGATTTTTTTGCTAGACTGATAAGTCGGTTGTTTGTTTTCATTTTTGGATGGATTTCTAATAATGCAACTCCTTTTTCCCTCAAGTGCTCTGCTATGCCGGGAATAAGTTTATTAAAAAGCCTAAAATCATTGCTTTTGTCGGTTAGCGCTAACCTCGGCTCCTTTTTTAGCTGCATAAAGTTTTTTCGATATTCTGAGAAAGGCACGTAAGGCGGGTTGGATACTATCAAGTCAAACTTTGAAGATAGTTTGGAGAATAAATCGCTTTTAACGAACTTGATTTTTGTTTTGTATGTAAGTGAGTTTTTTCGGGCGACCGCCAGGGCTTTGATAGAAATGTCGGTAGCTGTTAGCATGGTTTTTTTCTCCCCAGCTAGTTTCAATGTTACCGCAATACATCCGCTGCCAGTACCCAAATCAAGAATCGTCAATACCCTTGGACAGGCATGAATTTCTTTCAAGGCCAATTCTACCAACCCCTCTGTTTCAGGTCTTGGTACCAAAACATCTTTGGTGACAGCAAAATCTCTACCAAAAAAATTTTTTTTGCCGGTTAAGTAGGCAACAGGAATACCCGATCGTCTTTGTTTTATTAGACGCAAGAAAATTCGCGCCTGATTGCCAGTCAGCCTAATTTCCGGGTGAGTCAAAATTTTTTCCCGGCTGACCTTGCAGGCAAAGGTCAATAAAACCTCTGAATCCAAAGCAGGGGAGTCAGAGGTTGATTTAAGTCTCGCTGCACCGGTTGTTATCGCTTGGTCGTAGGTCATTGTGATTTCGCCAGATTTTTTTCGACTTCTTTAAGTTTGTTGATGATAACTTCCAGTTTACCGTCGAGTATCACGCCTATTTGTTTGAAAGACTCGTTGATCCGGTGGTCAGTTATACGGTCTTGCGGGAAGTTGTAAGTGCGAATTTTTTCACTCCGGTCGCCCGAACCGATTTGGGAGCGTCTTTGATCCGTTAGCTCTTTTTTCCTTTTCTCTTCGTAATACGCAAAGACTCTGGCCAGGATGACCTTCATAGCTTTTTCCTTGTTCTGGACTTGAGAGCGTTCGTCCTGAGACTGAGCAGTGATACCAGTCGGGATGTGTGTAATTTTTATCGCCGAATATGTCGTATTCACAGATTGACCGCCGGCACCGCGTGAAGTACTTGTTTCTACTTTTAAATCTTTCGGGTCAATTTTGAAGTCATCATCACCAACTTGAGGCAGTACTGCTACCGTAACAGTGGAGGTGTGGACGCGGCCGGATTTTTCGGTCTCCGGAACTCGTTGGACCCGATGGACACCTGACTCGAATTTTAAGTCGGCATAGACCTTGTCACCGGAAATTTCGAAGATGACTTCTTTGAACCCCCCAACTTCGTTGCGAGACTCCGAGATGAGTCTAGTTTTCCAGCTCTTTCCTTCCGCATAACGGCCATACATTCGAAAGAGCTCTCCACAAAAAAGGGAAGATTCGTCACCACCGGCTGCCGCCCTGATTTCCATGATGACATTTTTGTCATCGAGAGGGTCTTTTGGCAGAAGGTCGTCTTCGATAGCGACAATCAAGTTTTCAGATTCGGTCTTGAGCTTTTTTATTTCTTCGTTTGCAAGTTCGGAAATGGATGAGTCGTCGCTTTTTACTAGTTCTTCGTTTTCCTTGATTTCTTGTTCGATCTTTTTCCAGGCGTTAATTTTTTCTACCACTGGTTGAAGCTCGGTCTGTTTTTTTCCCAGGGTTTTCAGATCATCAGGAGCAGTAGCTTTGCCGAGTTTCTCGGAAAGCTCTTGATATTGAGTTAGGATTTTTTCGTATCTTGGTTCCATATTTTTTTCAATAATATAAAACCATCAGCAAAGGCTGATGGTTTTATATTCCAGTGATATTAAGCTTTGGATTTTTTCTTGCGACTTTTCAAGCCGGCAGTTTTTTCCGCTCGCTTTTTGAATTTCTCTAAAACTCCGGAAGTATCAAGCAATTTTTGCTTACCGGTATAAAATGGATGACAAACAGAGCAAGTTTCTGTATGAATTTCTTGCTTAGTAGAGCTTGTGGTAAAAGTGTTTCCGCAAGCACATACAACTTTGGTATCAGTATAGAAAGTTGGGTGGATATCGGTTTTCATGGCTTATTGAATTATTTAGCGCAATAATCATAGCAGTAATATTAATATTTGGCAAGGGGAGGGTTTTATAGCACTTGCCAAGCGTCAATAGTCCTGTTATAATCGCAAAGTAATCAATTAAACACCCTTTCTAAATATTTATTTGGCCCTGCTGATTATGCTTGAACAGCCTCTAATCGGTCCTGAATAAATTCGACGAAAGGGGTAGAAATAAGGGAATGAAAGACAATATTACTAAATCGGGCGACGAGCCCAGCAGTGTTAAAACTGCCGGCCAGACTGCGGAAGACGCTGTCATGGCCAAAAATACAGCTGCCGATGAGGAGGTAGCTTTAAGTTTGGAAGGGTTACTCAAGGCAGGTGCGCATTTCGGGCACAAGTCCTCGAGGTGGAATCCAAAAATGGCTCCTTTCATCTTTACGGTAAGGAACCGTTTTCACATCATTGATCTGGAGAAGACGCTGCAAAAGATACGAGAAGCTCAAGCGTTTGTTCGAGAGGTTGTCAAATCCGGCGGCTCAGTTTTATTCGTTGGGACAAAGCGCCAAGCCAAGCACATCGTCAAACAAGCAGCCCTAGATGCCGGGATGCCTTATGTTGATGAGCGCTGGTTGGGTGGGACTCTGACGAACTTCAAAACGATCCAAAAATCGATTCGAAAAATGTCGGACCTGGAGAATATCCTTGGAGGACCGCGGGTCTCCAACTACACGAAGAAAGAGCGTTTGATGATGGAGCGTGAGTTACAAAAAAGTAGACTGTTGTTTGAAGGCATTCGAGAGATGAAGCGGCTCCCTGACGCGATTTTTGTCGTAGATACTATTGAAGAAAATATTGCGGTCAAAGAAGCGATTGTGTCACACGTCAAAGTCATCGGTATCACCGACTCAAATTCTGATCCGTCGCAGATCGATTATCCGATTCCGGCCAACGACGACGCGACAAAAACCATAAAATTAATTTGTAAGGCAATTTCCGAGGCTGTCGTAGAAGCAAAAAATGCGGTACCGAAAGAAGCCTCGGTTCCCAAAAAGTAATATCATGGCAAAAATTGATTTAACTATCTTAAAACAACTCAGAGAGGAGACCGGTGTAGGGATGCAGGATGCCCAGAGCGCTTTGGAAGAAACAGCAGGGGACATCGTCAAAGCAAAAGAAATTTTGAGGAAGAAAGGGGCGGCAAAAGCTGATAAGAAATCGACCCGTACCACCTCTCAAGGGCTTATTGAATCTTATCTGCATGCCGGAGGGAAAGTCGGTGTTCTCGTTGAAGTAAACTGCGAGACCGATTTTGTCGCAAAAACAGAAGACTTCAAAAATTTCGTTCATGATCTTTCGTTGCAGGTTGCAGCCGCGGCTCCCCAGTATGTCACCAGAGAAGATGTCCCAGCCGAAGTAATAGCCAAAGAAAAGGAGATTGCTATGGAGCAGCTCAAGACCCAAGGCAAGCCGGAAGCGATCGCTGAAAAAATAGTTACCGGAAAACTGGAAAAATTTTATGAGGATAATTGCCTCTTGGAGCAAGTCTCCATAAAAGATTCCAAGCTTAAAATAAACCAAATGTTAAATGATTTGGTTAACAAGCTTGGTGAAAATATCAAAATCAGACGGTTTGTTCGCTATCAGTTAGGCGAGTAAAATCGATAAATCACAAGTTTATGTTCAAGCTTCTGCCGCAATTGCTGGTCATACTAGCTATTGTGACGATCATCATCATTGTGCTCAGGAGGCTTCCCCAGGTAACAATTCGGGATGAGGATGATGGGGCCGGTTCAGAAGGAGGGGGCGGCTTTTTGAAACTCTCAAAAGCAGGCAGCAATGCGATTCAGAATTTGAAAAAAGGATTTTCCAGAATGACTGTAGCTGCATCAGGTTTGATTGAAGAGGTAAAAAGTCACAGAGCTAGAAAAGGTTATCTGAGCCAGTTTTATCGCGTAAAGAAAAAACAGGATCAAGAAATACCAGCCAGTACCGTAATTACAATCGGGAAGCCAAAAGTAGAACCAGTATTTGAATCACCAGCAGTGCCTACTGCTGAAGCATCTCAATCCGAAGAGCAAAGACTACTTGCGTTAGTAGAAGCCAACCCAAACTCAAAAGATGCGTACGAGAAATTGGGAAAATTCTATAACGAAAATAGGAAGTATGATGATGCAAAAGAGGTTTACGAGCATTTGACGAGAAATTATCCTGCCATAGACAGTTATTTCAGCAAGCTAGGATTTGCGTATTACAACCTGGAAGCGTTCGAGGAAGCGGCTCAGGCATACAAACAAGCTATTGAACTTAAACCTGACGGAGTATCTCGATACGTAAATTTGAGTCTATGCTATGCAGGAATGCAGGATTTGGAAAATGCGGTGAGCAGTTTGGAAAAAGCTCTTAGTCTCAATCCTGAAAATACACAGTATTTACTCTTACTTGGAGATTATTTGATGCAGCTGGGTAAAAACGAAACCGCGCAGGATATTTTGAGCAAGGTACTCGAGCTCGAGCCTACCAATAGTATTGCTAGGGACAAGTTGATGAAAATAAAATTTTAGGGTATTTTTATCCTTCTACCTTTGCCACCTTAGCTCAGTTGGTAGAGCAACTGTTTTGTAAACAGTAGGTCCCCGGTTCGAGCCCGGGAGGTGGCTGAGGCAGGAGGGTATAAGTTTGAAACAACCTTCAAATCAGTTATAGTAGACGAGCAAGTTTTTTTACATCTGGGCAGATGGCGGAGCGGTCAATCGCACCTGGCTGTAAACCAGGCGGCTTTATGCCTACGGGGGTTCGAATCCCTCTCTGCCCAGTTGTGATCAAAGTTGCTCTAAAAGAACAAAGTGGACTAACTTCTTCGGATTTTACCTTCAGTTCAGAAGCAAAATTTAGCCTTTTTTCAAAAATATTTAGCAGTTTTTGGAGAAATTAGTAGGGCAATAAAATTTGCAAAATAAATAGATTTTTGATATAATTTTCTTAAATATTATCATTTAGAAATAAAAACTCTACTCGAATTCGAGCTGAGTGAAAGGTACAATTATGGCTGATAAATCAAAAATTTTAGTTGTCGAAGACGAAGAAATCCTCTTGGCTGCACTGCAGGAAGAGCTGGCACAAGGCGGATACGATACTCAGGGAGCTTCCGATGGCGAGGATGGGCTCAAGAAAGTCAAAGAATACAACCCTGAACTCATATTATTAGATTTGGTTATGCCAAAGATGGACGGTATGAGTGTTCTAAAAAAGCTTAAAGAAGATAATGAGACGAAAAATATTCCAGTCGTCATTTTAACCAACCTTTCAGATTACGAACGAATCTCTGAAGCTCTGTCGCTTGGAGCGAAGGATTATTTGGTTAAAGCCAATTATTCGTTAAATGATCTTTTAGACAAAGTCAAAAGCGTTCTTTCCAGAAGCGGTGCATCATCAGAGCCGAGTCCGCAGCAGGAATAGTCTAGACTAGAAACTAAAACAAAAACATGCCAACAAAACAAGAATATCAGGAGTTAATCTCCGAAATCATAAAAAAACAAGTTTCTATTTTGGGACCTGATATCGCTATCCAGCGAGCGAGCCAAATAGACGGTTTAAAGGTGGATTCTTCGGGAAAAGTTGTCAGTTTGAAGGGGGATGAGCAAACAATTCTGCAACGCCTGATCGATCAGTACATTGAGCTATCAGGTCAAATCGTAAAAAATGTTCTAAGACCCGTATTCCAAAAATACCCGAGCATAGAAGTCGATATCAAATAATCCACTAAAATGAAAACAAACAAAAATTTATTTAATTCAATTTTAGTCTCAATTACATTACTACTCTTGCCCTTGGTGGCTGGCGCGCAAGATGACGGCTTTGCACAAGTCGGAGTCACTCAATTCTCGCTTAGCATGCTGTTAATCGCCGTGGTTATAGGAGTGGTATTTAATTTGTGGAAGATAACCCAGAGTTTCGGCGGTATCATCGGGAGCGGAATGAGGCGTGTTGGAGTTGGTATTATTTTTCTTTCAATAGAGGCCTTGGATCGTGCGGTACAAGCTTTTGGAGTTATTGGGGTCGTGAATAGCTGGGTTCCAACAATATTACAACCAGTTGCGCATGACCTGCTCATAGTTATGGCTTTATTTTTTGTAACCATCGGGTTTACTAAGTTTTATAGCGCGACTAAAGCATAAGTTCTCACTTTTTTATTATGAGTTTTACAGCAACGACATTTCTGTTGTTATTGGGTGTTTTTACTGCGGTCGTGGTGACTATTTTTTTGTTTGAATATCGTAATCTACGCGCAAATCTTTTGAAAAGAGAACGGGAGATGACCCGTCGAATGTATCAGCTCTCGATTTTGCGGGAATTAGGCGAAAGAATTGGTTATTCATTGAAAGTTGAGAAAATAGTCGAAATAATTTCAGGCTCCTTGAGAAGGTTGTTAAAATACTCGACGGTTGCCTATATGCTTATTGAAACTACAGCGGAGGGGAAGAAAAAGATTACTTTTAAAATAAATCTCGAACAGCCGGTGAATAAAGAGTTCATAGCCGATGTTCGAGGCAAGATGTTAGATTCACTAAATGCCCTTGTCGGTAAAGATTTCAAAAATTCCGATGTTGAAGAGACAATTTCCGGAACGATAACCGATCCCACTAGCACCGATACTGTAGGATCTTATTTTAACGTGCCGATTGTGATCTCTGGTGAGCCGGTAGGAGTACTGAATATCGCCTCGACCCGCAAGTCGCAATACAATCAAAGCGAGGTAGACATTCTTTACACCATCATGAGTCAAGCCTCGGATGCGGTCAGCAAGCTGCAAGCTGTCCTCAATGTTGAGAAAGGTAAGTTGAACTCTATGGTAACCAGCATGGCTGATGGCGTGGTTATGATCGACAATCAAAAACAGCTCTATGTTATCAATACAACTGCTAAAGAGATGCTAGGGATAGAGGCGGAAAAACCCTCTATCTTTGATGTGTTGGATTCTTTAGCAAATGTTTTTGACTTGCGAACCAAATTAGAAGAAAGTATCGATCATGACAAATTGGTAGTCGTCCCAGCAGTTACTCTCAAAAATCATTTTTTGCAGGTTTTGATTTCACCGGTCAAAGACAAAGAGAAGTCGTACCTCGGTGCTGTGGTTTTATTTCACGACATTACCAAAGAGAAAGAGCTGGAAAAAATGAGAGAGGATTTTACCAGTATGATGGTACACGAATTGCGTTCACCACTCACCGGCATCAAGGGCATAGCCGGACTTCTGAATACCGATCGAGTAAAAAGTGACCCAAAAAAATACGCGGAATTCGTCAGTCTTATCACAACCAATACAGAGGACATGTTGGGACTGGTGAATGATTTACTCGACGTTGCTAAATTGGAATCAGGAAAGTTTCAATTGATCAAAAAATCTACCGATCTTAAAAATTTGTTGGTGCAAAGAATGAATTCTTTCAAGGCCGTGGCCGACCAATCGAGTTTGAGCATGGAAGTGGCTTTCAAAGAGAGCACTCCGCAAATGGTGGAAATTGATGAGCATAAGATCATCCAGGTGATAAACAACTTTGTCTCTAACGCCATAAAATTTACAAGAACGGGGGGCAAGATTACGCTCTCGTCTTTCAAGTTGGACAAGGGTAAGGATCTGGCGCAGGTTGTTGTAGAAAATGGTTTGGTCTGGGCGGGGGTTAAAAAAGGAATTGTGTTTCCAGAAGATCGGATCATTGTTGGGGTCACAGATACGGGGGAAGGTATTACTCAGGAAGGTCTCTCAAAACTGTTCAATAAATTTGTTCAGCTGGAAAGTAGTGCAAGGTCGGAAAAGAAAGGCACCGGATTAGGACTAGTCGTCTCAAAAGGGATTGTAGAAGCTCACAAGGGTGCGATTGGGGTGTTTTCAGAACCAGGAGAAGGTTCAACTTTTTATTTCGCTTTACCCATTTAAGAAATCATTATGTCTAAAATTCTAGTTATCGAGGACGAGCCGGCAATTCAGAAAGCCATAGCAGAAGCGCTTCGTGGAGAAGGGTTTGAGATTGAGACGAGTTTTGACGCCGAAGAAGGCTTGAACATTACAAAAATGTTTCGGCCCGATTTGATTTTATTGGATTTACTCTTGCCGGGTAAAAACGGGTTTGAGTTTATGAATGATTTGAAAAAAGAGCCTGACATTGCCAACACTCCGATTGTCATACTATCCAATTTGGGTGATGAGGAAGAAATAAAACAGGGTATGAGTCTCGGCGCAAAGGATTATTTGATAAAGGCTGATTATGATTTGCAGGATGTTGTCAAAATAGTAAAAAAATATTTAGAGAATTAAATGGGGCTATTTTCAGATAATCCAAAACACGATCAGCGCAACGAAATGGAGGAGCGGCTAAAAACCGACTTCGTCACCCTCTCTTCACATCAGTTGCGCACTCCTCTGTCAGCGGTAAAATGGTTTACCGAGATTTTGTTGACTGAGCGTTTTGGAAAAATGAACAAAAAGCAATTAGACTATCTAAAAGAAATACATCGTAGCAACGAACGTGCTATCGCTCTGGTCAACGACTTGCTTCAGGTATCACGGGTGGAAGAAGGAAAGTTGCATATGGACTACACAAAGATTGACATGCCGAGATTGATTGAAGAAGTGATCGATGCTAATAAGTCTTCTCTACAATCAGATAATATTACTTACAATTTTGAAATTATCAACGGTCCTATCCCTCCGGTGACCGGAGACAAAATCAAAATACGCAGAGTTATACAAAATGTTTTTTCTAATGCTGTGAAATATACTCAGAAACACGGCAGGATTGATATGGCTTTAAAACGTCACGAAAAAAATGTGGTTTTTTCTGTAAAAGATTCTGGAGTGGGAATCCCAGCTGATCAGCAAGAGCATATTTTTGAAAAGTTTTTCCGAGGTAGCAACGCAGCTCGTATTCAAACCGACGGAACCGGTTTAGGGCTATACATTGCCAGGTCACTCATTGAAGCTCACGGGGGAAAAATTTGGTTTGAATCGCAAGAGGGTCAGGGTAGTACTTTCTATTTTTCGTTACCCATTGGTCGCAAAGGCCACTGATTTTACAATAAGCTAAAAGTTTGGTAGGATATCTCAAGCCAGAGGTAAACCTTTGTTTTTTAGTTAAATAACTTCTCTGGTCAAGTATCTGTGCCGTTGTAGCTCAGCTGGTAGAGCAACTCCATGGTAAGGAGTAGGTCGCCGGTTCAATTCCGGCCAACGGCTCCAGTTTTATATTCGTAATCGTATGGATAAAAAAGTTTTTCATTCTTGGCCATTTTGGTTGTCTGTTGGTTTCGGTGTTCCTTTGTTGTTAATAGCTATGAATGCGCTTGCAGGGTTAAATCAGGACAGCGGCTCGCCGGCCAATGAGTCTAGCGTAATTTCAGCCTCGGATTATCCACTTATCGCTGGAGATCTTGCGGGGCAGATTAACGACCTGTCTCCAACCCCTGCTTTCGATGAAGTGGGTTGGATCGCTAAGAAGATTTCATTCATACCAGGTAACAACATGGCCTATATCGAATACACAGATACCCATCTTGCCATGAGACTGCTTTTGGAGTATCATTACCGGGATAATCAAGTGTCAAAGGCCACAGTATTAGGCACTTTTTTGCCTACAGAACAAGGTCAGTGGTCGCTCGACCAGGGTTCTGACAAGGCTCAAGGTAGTGCAACGATCAATTATATTTATAAGGGCGATTCAAAACAATGGATCCCAGAGCAAGTAAGCAATTAAACTGCTAGTAGTTCAAAGCAATGTCACAGAAACACTTAGTAAAATTAGTATGCACCAACTGCGGTAGCGCGAATTATTACACCAAACGTAACGCCAAGTCCGTTACGGAGAAGTTGAGTTTGAAAAAATACTGCAAAAAGTGCAGGAAAAGACTGGATCACAAAGAGGGGAAGGTTAAATCCAGCTCTTAGCATAAATACACTAAAGAAAAAAGACATCCTGAGGATGTCTTTTTTGCTAAAATAAAGTATAATTGCTAATATGTTTGAGATTCTGGGGGTGTCGTATAGTGAACGTGCCGCGGTCTCCCCGCCTGCAAAAACCTTTTCTCGCAGGGTTTGTATAGAGTGACTTCGCATTTTGAAAACTATTTTGCACAATTTTTGCTGGGGGCGTCGTTCAGTGGCAGGACCTTGGTCTCCAAAACCAATGACGTGGGTTCGATTCCTACCGCCCCTGCCAAAAATTGTGCACTAGGCAACGGCGGGCAGGCAAAACCGTTAGTTTGGGTTCTTGAGCACTTTTTAGAATAAGAGCGAAATCCGCCTCTGGCGGAGATTCCTACCGCCCCTGCCATTCGGCTCGCTTCGCTCGCTCATGGCTTTGCCGGAGCGAAGAAGGGGGGCGGGTGCCCTGAGCAAAGCCCTTAAGGGCGAAGCTGAAGGGTGCGTACAATTTTCTTTGGACATCCGATTATGAATGCTTGGTATGTTTATATCGTCAGATGTAATGATTCTAGCCTATACGTAGGTATTACTAATGATCTGGAAAAAAGAATCTTCCGGCATAATAGTGGTGATGGCGCCAAGTATACTCGGTACAGAAGGCCAGTTACACTTGCGTGGAAACAAAAAGCTGTCTCGGAAGGTGAGGCCAGAAAGCGCGAGTCGCAGTTAAAAAGGTGGACAAGATTGAAGAAAGAAAATTTAATTAATTTTGGTCATCCAGCTGGGAAGCAAAAGGAATAAAATGATTTAGGGGAGATTTGTACCCCGGGTCCTACCACCCCTGCCAAGCTAAGCGTGCGATTAGGGCGCTTAGCGTCGTGTCAAAAATATGTGTGGTGGAATAGAAATCGCCTTTAGGGCGGTTTTTTGATAGAATTGAGGTGAGGATTAAACTAAAAAATATGCCGTTACGAAACAAAGTAGCTGTTGTCACCGGCGCGGGTCGGGGGATAGGACGAGGGATCGCTCACGCACTCGCTGGGGCCCAGTGTGATGTCGTGGTTTCAGACCTTAATGCGGATGACGCAAATAAGGTTGCTGAAGAGCTTGCTGAAAAAGGGATTAAATCTTTGGCGGTCAAGTGCGATGTCTCAAAGCGTAGTGAGGTCGCGAACCTTTTTGAAAAAACTAAAACGGAATTTGGCCGTCTGGATATTCTGGTTAACAATGCAGGTATTTTTCCCTTCGTTGCTTTTGATAAGATGACCGAAGAAGATTGGGACAAGGTTTTAAATGTAAATTTGAAAAGCATCTTTTTGTGCTCTCAAGAGGCGCTCAAGCTTTTGCCTGAGGGAGGGAGAATAGTAAATATCTCCTCTATAGCATCAAAAGTTGGTTTTGCGGGACTTGTTCATTATTGCGCCTCCAAGGGTGGTGTAAATGCTATGATCAGGGCATTGGCTCTTGAGGTGGCACCGAGGAAAATTACAGTCAATGCCGTAGCGCCAGGAGCTATCGAGACTCCTGGAGCAAGTACGGGGATGACTGAGGAATCCAAAAAACAAACCACCTCGATGATCCCAATGGCGCGATTTGGTCAGCCGGAGGATATTGCTAGCGCGGTTGTTTTTCTTGCTTCCGATGAATCTTCATACATTACCGGACAAACGATAGTTGTGGACGGCGGCTGGACTTTGCGATAAAAAAAAGGGCCGAAGGCCCAATAAGTTAAACAACCATGTTTCGTCTGTGCATGAAATCCAGGAATCGGTGGGCATAATCCGACTGATCTTGTTCAGACAAGTCGTTAATGAAAGTGAACCATCTTTGTATCTGGCTGATGATTTCTGGTATCTCTGCCTGTTCCTCCTCGTAAATTTCAGTTTCGCCAACCAGATTTGCATCTAATCGCCTACTCCTTTCTTCATCACGAGCAGCAATACCTTTATAATATTCGATACATAGCTCCCGCTCCCTTTCATTGAGCGATTGGAACAACTCCCCAATTCTCGCGATCTGCTTTTCTTGAATTTGGTAAGCCTCAGACTTTTCGAAAGCCTTGAGAGCTTCTTCCGTTGTGTACCAGCGTTCAAACATAATGCCTCCTTGATAAAGCACAAGCAATTATTCCATACAAAACCCATTAAGTCAAGATAAAAAAAGGGCCGAAGGCCCAAAGTTATTTTCCGTTACCGAAGTAGATGCGCAGGCCGGCGATCAGCTGGCCTGTGTTTTTGACCTGGTCAACCAACAGGTAATTCGTATCTTTTTCGGTCGCTCCGAGATTGAGGTTGCCCACGCCGCCCAGAACCACCAAGACCCGCTTGTCAGGGGTTGGAAACTCGAGTTCTAGCCGTAGCTGCAATCTTCCTTGGTCGAAGCCTTTTGTGGTATAGACGTCCGGTTCAACGAGTATCCGCGTCCTTTTGGTAAAGGAGTGAGCCACTTCGCTGTAGATATTGTGACTCGTGTAAGGTTGGGTGTAGCCGTCTGGCCAAAAAATCGGCAGGTTTCCGCGAACGGCTTTCAAGTAGCCGATTTTCAAGTCAGACTTTTCGAATTTGAAGGCTTTTCCTCCGCCAAAGGACATTTGATTGACTCCGCTTTCTCTGGTTCGAGAAGCCGGGTCGGGGATGATCGCCACTGACAGAGCATAGGCGTCGAAAAATTCGGCTCTGGCAAACCAGGTACCAAACTGGCATTGTCCGCCGAATTCGGTTTGAAGCTGGTCGACATTGTCGAAGTACGCGCCGCCATAGAGTCGACCTTCAACGAAGATGTGGCAATGTTTGCCGCTGACTTTGATATCGACTGCCGGCATCCAGTGCTGGGTGGCCGAGGCTCCGCGCGGGCGTAGAGAGATGGTGCTGACCGGCATTGTGAAAAAGTCCAGATGTCCGGAAACTTCTTCAGCTTTTGCGGCAGTGACGAGCAGGCAAGCGAAGATGAGAGTACTGATCGACAGTTTTTTCCGCATTTCTCCTCCTAAAAAAATAGCCCTTGGCTATTAGGATACTATGTCACGAAAACTGCTTTGTGTCAATGAGCTGCAGAACAAAAAAACACCCCAATGAGTTGGGGTGTTTTTTTATTGAAATTTATTGATACAGGTTTTTTATGCCGGCAATATCGCCGTCGTTCAAGGTCCTTTTTTTTATCTCTGCATCGCTTGCGTAGGCGTACATAGTTTCTTCTATGCAGGAATTTTCCGGATGACCCATGCCGGCTGCATGACCTACCTCATGTACCGCGATGTTAAGAAAATCCATTTTACCAGGGACACCATCGGTTTCTACCGACCAATCAAAATCGGATTGATCAAAGACCATATCCCATTCGGTTAAGTGGCGAGCAAAGGGCGGTCCGGAGAAAACACCCCATACAGTAGTTACCGCAATCGCCCCTGGGGAGGCAATTGACCCGAATAGAATTTCGTTTTTATCGTCAGGTGCTGAGGTGTCGGCTCCATCTCCGGTAAAATCAACTCTTGAGCCAAAAATAACACCGCCTACCTGATCATTCCAAGTATTGACTGCGGTGTCGAGTAGGGAAGTTACGACGTTTTCATCCAGACCTTGATTATTAATCGGGTTAATCATATAAGGTTCGGTTGAAGTCCAGGCTGCACCATTGGCTATATAGGAGTAGCAAGCGTTAGTAGTGCTGCCGGATCCGGGACCGCCCTTTTTACCACCCTTGGCATGTTCCGGCTTTGCGGAGTTATTGTTTTTATAGTGTACAAAAGCATACCCCTCGACCAATTCACCGCTTCCAGGGTCAATTGCTTGACCTAGAGAGATTACGTGGGAGTTTTCAGCACCTGGAGGGAGGATAAGTCCTAGTTCATTGCCTGAAGGGGTAGATAAGGTAACCTCTTGCAGGTTAGAGGGCACAGCTTGCACAGGGATAGCCGTGAAAAGCAGGGCAGCAAGGGAGAGTAATGTATATTTTTTCATTTCAAAATGTTTAATTCTTTCTTAATTATTTTTCCATATCACGCACATTTGGTCAAACTGTGGTAGAATATAAGAAAGGCATGAAAGTTATCGCCCAGAACAAGAGCCATATTTTGATCCGTTTTGATATTGGAGATGAAGTTATTTCACTGCTCCGCGAGTTTTGCGTTAAAGAGAATATCCGCAGTGGAGTTGTATCTGCCATCGGCGCTTGTAGAAAGGTAGAGTTAGGTTTTTATCATTTGTCGGAGAAAAAGTATTCGCGACAATTATTTGAAGGCGAGTTTGAGATATTGGGAGTTCAGGGTAACATTTCTTGGGCGGATAGCGATGTGGTTATTCACGCGCATGGTAGTTTTGGTAAAAAAGATTTCAGTGTGATAGGTGGACATATTTTCAACTTGGAAGCGTCACCGACTTGCGAACTTGCTTTGCAAATTTACCCGAATGATTTCAAGCGCGCTTATAATGACAAGGTAGGATTAAAGCTTTTGGACTAATGTCTGAGTTTTTGAAAAAATTTCGTTTTGAACTGACACTTGTCGCTGTAATAGTCGGACTAAGTTTGATTTTTGTTTTGGTAGGAGATAAGGTCGGCTTCTTCTCCGATCGCGAGGCTGTTTTGTCTGCCGTGGAAAATTTTGGTCCCTGGGGACCCCTGCTTATAATCTTGATTTCTTTCGTTGATGTTTTAATCGCACCCTTCCCCGGCGGAATATCTCCTTCCATCTCGGGCTTTGTGTTTGGTGAACTAACTGGCACTCTTTTGGTATTAATCGGCAACATACTCGGAGCGAATGCCGTCTTTTGGATAGCTAGGCTGTGGGGGAAAAGATTTTTTTTGTTATTTATAAAAGAGTCAAAAATTGATGAGTTTCGCCAAATGGTTGAAACTCATCAAAAATTATTTTGGACTGCATTTTTTATTCCAGTATTACCATATGACGTACTCAATATTGCAATCGGTCTTTCTGACATCCCTTGGAAGAGGTTTTTGCTTTTGAATACTCTGGGCATGACGGTTGGTATGTCTTTGCTGACTTTCTTTGGCAGTAGTTTTGCGGAACTGCTATTTCGCTAGTTTGCCTTTTTCCGTCGGCTTGTTATAATAAATTTAAGAAATTACCTCCAAGAAATCAAGATAAAAATGGGCGACATTCGCCGAAAAAATACCAAAAGACAAACATAGGTCTTTTGGTTTTGTTTTGTGGTAGTTTTTTAAAAAGCTTTCAGATATGGTGGTCGAGTAATTAATTTAGGGAAGGGGGTGAAAAATTGTGACAAACGAAAACGTAGGTGATGTTGTAACAACATCATTTTCAAGCCTGTATGATCAGGTGGTACATTTTTTTCCAATCTTGATTGTAGCGATTTTGGTTTTAGTGTTTGGTTGGGCCATCGCTATTTTATTAGGACGACTAGTCGGAAAAGCCTTGGCGATGATCAAGGTTGACGATCTGGCTGACAAACTCGGGCTTGGGCAATTGAGTGAACGAGTAGGAAGGAAGTTAAGCATTTCTGGTTTTGGTAATTGGCTGATCAAATGGTTCTTCATCGTAGCGGTCTTCATCGCGGCAACTGATATCCTCGGACTACATCAAGTAAGTGAGTTTTTGTTCCAGGACGTTGTTCCGTATTTTGCTAACGTGGTAGTTGCTGCCGCAGTACTGGTTATCGGCATTATTGCCGCAAACTTCATCTCAGGAGTGGTTAGTCATTCACTGAAAGCTAGTCACCTCGGGAATTTTGAAGCCGTCGCCTCACTAGTTCGCTGGGCGGTTTTAATTTTCGCTCTCCTTGCAGCACTCTCTCAATTAAGAGTTGCAACATCCTTTATCAACGATCTCTTCAGGGCAATCGTAGCCATGCTAGCAATAGCTGGGGGTATTGCTTTTGGTCTCGGGGGTAAAGATCACGCAAGACAAGCCTTGGATCATATCACCAAAAAGCTTGGACAGTAAATTTAAAAAAACAGCTCCGACGATACGTCGGGGCTGTTTTTTATACTTAAATTTATTTTTTTGATGCTAGTAGTAGTACGGCGAAAGTGTAGCTATGGTTTAAATCTGAATACTTTCCGAAACTAATTCCGTAATCTTCATAGTTTTTGTTGAGCAAGTTTTCTCTATGGCTTTCGCTGGACATCCAAGATTCAACCATCTCGAAAGAATCAGAAAAATTCATTGCAAGATTTTCTCCAGCTACAACGTATTGGTACCCACTATCTTCTAGCCAGTCCCAGGGCTGAATACCCGAAGGGGAGGTGTGGTCAAAGTAAAGGTTGTCGATCATGTCTTGGACTTTTCTGTCAGCTGCTTGTTTCAAAAGCAGATTTTGACTTAGCATCGAAAGACCGGCTTTAGCTCTTTGGTAATTGATTTCAGAAAGCACTTCCGTTTCGGAGATGTTATCATTCATACTATTGCCGGATACTTGATAAACACTACCAAAAAACAGCAAAGCAAAAAATAGCAGTAATAGTGATTTGTAATTTTTCATTTATTTTTGTTTCAAAAGGTAGAACCTTTATATATTTATTATATCATTTTTTTTCATGTTTTGCAAGCCCTTTTTTTCTGATAAATTTGTAATATGAGAGAATATACAACCAAACTTTTAAGAGGGGCGGATCTGTCAGATGATCTCATGATCTCTGAAGCCTTTGAGAAAGTTAGCAGGGCAGACTTTTTACCGGAGGGAATCAGATCAAAAGCAAATCTCGACCAAGCTTTACCTATCGGGTATGGTCAGACGAATTCCCAGCCGTCTACAGTTGTGTTCATGCTGAGTCTGCTCGCCCCAAAAGTTGGAGAGAAGGTTTTGGATGTGGGTTTTGGTTCAGGGTGGACAACAGCACTGTTGGCTAGGATTGTAGGATCTTCTGGAAAGGTTGTAGGTTTGGAGGTTAATAAGCAGGTATTTGATTTCGGTAAACAAAATTTAAAGAAATACCGATTTAAAAATATTAAGTTATACCACGCTACCGCCTGGAAAGATTTTCCTGGAACGGATGTTTTTGACAAGATACTTGTATCCGCCGCTAGTAAGACTATTCCCAGGAAGCTCTTAGATAGACTCAAGGTCGGTGGGCGACTGCTAATTCCCTTAGTTGACAAACGATCCGTCGGCTTGAGTCATGAACTGACGATAGTAGACAAAAAGGCAAAAAATCAGTATCTTAAAAAAAGCTACCCTGGGTTCGTTTTTGTACCACTAATAAAATAAAAAATGAGAGACTACTCAAATATTTCCCGTCGTCAGACTCCTACTTTATCAAAATTAGTACTCCTATTTCTCCTGGTAACAGTATCACTGCTGGGAGTTTTTGTTTTGTATGTGTACTTTAAAGTAAATACACCTGTATCGAAAACAAGCGAAGCAGTACCTTTTAGGATAGAAGCAGGGGAAAGTTTTACCGGAATTACTCGGAGCCTAGCCGATCAGGGAATTATTGATTCTTCCTTTGCGGTGCGCGTGTACGCACTGATAAAAAACCTTGACACGCAAATCAAATCAGGAGAGTTTTTGTTAGATAAAGGATCTACTCCTAAAGAGATTATCTATCAATTGACTGAAGGTAAGGGCTTGGCAGAAGAAGTTAAATTAACTTTCCGTGAAGGAGGGACATTGTTTGATTACGCTGAAGTTTTAGAAAGCAGGGATGTTTTAGAAGCCAAGATCTTGATCGACTACAAGATTACCGAAGCATTGGTAGCAGAGCACCCCTTCCTAACAAGTGATTCAGTCGGAAAAAGTCTGGAGGGATTTTTATTCCCCGATACTTATATTTTCGGAAAAGAAAGTAGTTTGAATGATGTACTTGATAAATTTCTCTCCAATTTTGAAAACAAGATTACAGCGCAATTATCGGAAGACATTAGCAAGTCAGAGTACAGTTTATTTGATATTGTTACCCTTGCGTCAATTATAGAAGGGGAAGTTGGCAGAAATACCGAGAAGATAAGCGACGATGACATAGTAAAGATGCAGCAAGAAAGAAGACTAGTATCTGGGGTTTTCCATAATAGATTGCGCGACAATCACGCACTTCAATCAGATGCTACGCTCTCTTATATTACTGGTGTGAAAAAAGCCAGAGCTTCTTATGCTGACACAAAAATTGATAACCCTTACAATACATACCAGGTGACAGGTTTACCTCCAGGACCTATAGGTAACCCTTCGCTTGATTCGATAATGGCAGCTATGTATCCGCAAGATACTGATTATTATTACTTCCTGTCCAAGCCATCAGGCGAAGCAGTTTTTTCCAAGACACTTGATGAACATAATAGAAACAAGTCGCTCTATTTGCAGTAGGCTTGACAGGGCGCCAAAATTGGTATATACTTATATAAATTAAATATTTCCAAAGAAAGCAGGCACCCTCGAAAGGGGACTAAGCCCTGCCGAGGAAACACTCTAATATTGAGTTTAATCTCGGCAGACTACGTCGAGATAATTTTTTTTTAAAAGGTTATATGGCAAAGACAAAGGATCAGAAAAAGCAGGTAGTAGACAAATTGACAGAAAAGTTTAAAGCTTCGAAGTCAATTGTTTTTAGCGAAATAAAGGGATTAAATGTTGCTGACACTTCGGCACTAAGAAAGCAACTGCGAGAGGGAAGTGTTCAACACACGGTTGTGAAACTTACACTTCTGAAGCTTGCTTTAAGAAAAGCCGGTATCAAGGTTGATGATTTCGATTTCAAAACTCAGGTGGCTGTAAGTTTTAGCGAAGATGAAGTAGCCGCTGCAAAGATATTGAAAAGCTTTGCAAAAAAGAACGAGAATCTGAAAATGCTTTCTGGTTATCTCGAGGGAAAGAGGTTGTCTGAAGTCGAGTTAAACAATCTAGCTAGTTTACCGTCAAAGACAGAATTGCTTGGTCAATTGGTTAGTGTTCTCAGCGGTCCATCCCGAGGTTTGGTTACAGTATTGTCAGGAAACCTAAGGGGATTAGTACAAGTGTTAAGTCAGATTAAAAAGAATTAATTAAGAGTTACGAAATCGGAAAGGATTTCCGTAACGCAAGGAGAAAATTATGTCAGAAGAGAAAATGGCTATTCCAGAAAAGTTCAAAGGCATTGTTGGTGAAATCGACAAGTTATCAGCACTTGAACTTTCTGAGTTAGTCAAAGCTTTGGAAGAACACTATGGTGTTTCAGCCGCAGCTCCGGTAGCAGTCGCTGCAGTAGCAGCAGCTGGAGACGGCGCAGCAGCAGAAGAAAAATCTTCTTTCACAGTTGAACTTTCTGCCGCTGGTGACAACAAGATCAATGTCATCAAGGTTGTGAAAGAGATAACTGGAAAAGGATTGAAGGAAGCCAAAGACCTCGTAGACGGAGCTCCGAAGCCGGTAAAGGAAAACGTTCCTAAAGCCGAAGCTGAAGAGATCAAAAAGAAACTCGAGGAAGCAGGAGCTACTGTTGCACTGAAGTAACGATAAAGAAAACCCGGGCAACCCCGGGTTTTAAATTCAAAGGCCGCCACTACCGGCGGTTTTTTTTCGTATAGCCAATATTTTCAAACCGAGATTATCCGAGATTAAGGCGATATTCTAACGAGATGTACCGATATGAGGCGATTTGAGCAATTTTTACATGATCCAGTCCGTAAGTTCTATATAGATCGACGGACTAACTGATACATTTTTGGTTATTGTAAATTTATAGAATTATCAGTTACTGCAATTACAAGCTCTGAAAGTAGGGTCGGGAATTCCTTTACCTACAATTTTTAGGCTAATGCAAAAAAAATAATTTCTGAGCCTTGTGTTTCAACAATATTAAAAGTTTTACCTTGATAGTTTTTATAACATTTGTATCCGAGATTAACCGATATGACTCGATATGATGCAATATTTGGCAATCTTAGGTCACTAGATAACACGCTTTGGAAAAATTAGCCGTCGATTGCTATCGGGCTGTTGGGGGCGACGGATCGTTTCTTTCTCGTAATAAAAATAACTTGTTCCAGGTACTTCTAAAGATTAAGGATCACTACTATAAAATTTTTCTTCACAAAAACAGTTGAGCCCCCGGTAGTCTTTACAAGCACACACGCGTATGAAGTTAAGGAGAGGTAAGGCCCATCAGCAATCAATCCAGTAGAATCGTGTATCCGAGATTAACCGATATGACTCGATATGATGCAATATTTGGCAATCTTAGGTCACTAGATAACACGCTTTGGAAAAATTAGCCGTCGATTGCTATCGGGCTGTTGGGGGCGACGGATCGTTTCTTTCTCGTAATAAAAATAACTTGTTTGAAATAATGATAAAAGTTAAAGATTCACGGCTATTGATTTTAGCCCAATTGTGTTGTTTTTGCGATCGAATAAATTTTGCTTATAAATATGTTTTATTAGGTTTAGAATGACGTCTGTTTTGTTATTTTATATTTTCAGCAAAATGTACGTTTTTATCAACAACTTTCATCTCGGAATGATCCGAGATGGTCTTTACAAAGTCCATTTTTTTTGCTAAAATTAAAGCAAAGGTTATATCGGAATTCCCATATCGGTAAAAAAACCTCGGGAATATCGAAACAAAAACAAAAAAACAATTCAGCTGTTTTACAAAAACCGTGAAACAGCAAAACAAAAACAAAAATGTCGGCCCAATATACCGGCGAAAAACTAATTACTTTATCAGAAGGAAGCAAGAAGTATGGTTACACTAGTGACCACCTTGCTTATCTTTGTCGTAAAGGGTTGGTATGGGCTAAGCGCGAAGGTAAGATCTGGAAGACTTGTGAAAAGGCTATTGAAAATTATAAAACAGGGTCGTCCGTCGCATCCGAATCATCTCCTTATGATTCCGAAAAACTAATTACTTTATCAGAAGGAAGCAAGAAGTATGGTTACACTAGTGACCACCTTGCTTATCTTTGTCGTAAAGGGTTGGTATGGGCTAAGCGCGAAGGTAAGATCTGGAAGACTTGTGAAAAGGCTATTGAAGATTATCAAGGAATTGAAACACCGGTTGCTGATATAGCTACCACCGATTTGTATTCTGGAGAAAAATTGATTTCTTTATCCGAGGCAAAAAATATTACCGGCTACACCTCAGATCACTTAGGCTATCTTGCAAGAAAAGGTTTCATCTGGGCCGAGAGGCATGGCAAGGTTTGGATGACTTGCGAGAAGGCGTTGGTCAATTACAAACTAGCTTTAGAAAAAAATGGTAAACCGGTAAAAATTGAAGATCAAGAAAAAGTACTTGCAGAACAAGTTGTAGTTGAGCCTTCTATTTCGTTTGATGATCTAGCCGAAAAATTAGTTGAAGAAAAGAAAGTTGAGTCGATAAAAGTTTCTGCTCCGATTATTGTTAACATCCCTCAAAAACAAAAATCACAATTCGAGACTGCTCCCGCTGTTCTAAAACTTCAACCGACTCAAAAAGTCGAAGTAAAGAAAATACAGCATACTCCGATAGCGATTCCTACTGAAAAAGTTTTACCGACATTGTTAAAGAAAACCTATTCAAATCCAAGCCCTAAGTCTCCAGTAAAAAGTGATTCTCAAATTGCTTCCAGGATTCCGACTATGCCAAGTTTGGGCAGTCTCACCGCGATCAATGGTCTGCCCAATACGCTTGGCACAAAGAATATTCCTTCCTACCTAAATATAGCTCCCTGGTACCGACAAAAAACGGTTGTCATTCCAGCTGCGGTTGCAGCGTTCGTGCTCGGTTTGGTTTTGGCTCCAAATGTTTTCTTCGGGGCGGGTCAGGCCGGTTATCGAGTTTCAAAAAATGTTCTTGATCGATTCAGTGAACCGGTTAAAGTTGGTCTAAATTTATTACAAACGACTGAGCTTGGTAAACAGTCAGCAGTTATGGAGGAAACCACCCCTCAGGTTGCTGGTATTTTTTCTTCCAACAATGATGGAAATAAAGAAGCAGGCTTTTTTGACAGGGTTTCTACTTTTTTGAGCAGCGTGTGGTTTTACGAAAGAGTTGAACATTTTTATGACTCCATAACAAACAAGCTGACACCAGAAGTTTTCGTAACAGTCCCGCGTATTGATTCAGAGCAGCCAGATGCAGAAAAAATTGTTTATGTTTACCCTGATGAGCCAGTTGTTGTTTCGACCACGACAAACATCTATTACGGAACAGCACCTGGTCCAGCCGGCCCCCAGGGCCCCGCGGGCTCACGAGGCGCTACAGGTCCAGCCGGCCCCCAGGGCCCCGCGGGTCCTGCCGGACCAGCTGGAGCAGAGGGTCCAGCCGGTTCCCAAGGTCCCGCAGGTCCTGCCGGACCAGCTGGAGCTGATGGAGTTATAGTTGTCGCACCTGGCGCCGATGAAGGTGGCCAGGCTGGTTCTTTTAAATATTTATCTGCTGTGACTTTCACTTCTCAGACGATTGAGGTTGCCGGTAATCTGACTCAAACAGCAGGAGTCACCACTTTACTAGGCACTACGATAAACGGAGACTTATCCGTGAGTGGCAGCTTCAGTTCTGACGCGGCTACTACAACCAATCTTGCCGTGACTTCACTTATTAACTGCGACACCATTGACACTGATGCGAACGGGACTTTGATTTGCGGCACTGACGGTGGCGGCAGTTCAGGAGTATCTTCTCAATTCAATGTTTTTGACGGTTTCATTTTGGCCCCTACCTCTACTTCTAACTCCTTGGCTATTGGAGGCACGGATAGCAGTGCTCCATTTTTGGTTACCTCTGCTGGTCTTGCTTCCACTACCAACCTAACTGTTTCAGGAACTGCCACCTCCTCAAAGCTTGTAATCGGTGTAACCAACAGTCCAACCATCAATTTAGCGGATGGGGATTTCTGGGCGGGTAGAGCTACAACTACAAATTTGGCAGTATCATCACTTGCTGGCGCTTGCGATGTAAAAACTGACGCCAATGGAAATTTCTATTGCGGCAGTGATGCGACAGGCGCGTCTGCAGGTGCTGCTTGGAACAGATTATTTGACACAAGTTGGGGGGATTCGAGTATCGCGATAACACCGAGCACAACAAATGCGGGAATTTTTGTAAACGCTTCTTCTACAATCGCTGCAAATTTCCGTGTAGATGGGGATTCGGTATTTGACGGAGCGGTTACCAGTACTGGAAATTTGGTAGTAGCTTCCTCTACCGCACAGAACCCAACACTATATGTAGACACTCTGAACGGAAGAGTAGGTATTGCCACTTCCACAACTCAGGCCAAACTCCATGTATTTAGTGAACCTGGAGATGGAGGCCTGGCAGTTTACAGTGGTCCTACGATTAACTCCTTCACTAGCAGCGATGCAAGAAATTGGATAAACACTTCACAAAATTCATTCAGTGCTTTAAATACTGTTCCGGATGGAAGGAGGTTTGGTTTAACAGGAGTAATCGAAGACAATACCGTTGGTGGTGGAAGTATATATGGTTTTATAGGGTTGGCCATCGGAAGCTCGGACACTGGATCACGTAATACCGTTGCAGGTGTTGGGGGAGATGCTTATGTAACCGGTTCCACAAACTGGTCTGATGTTATGGGTCTTTATGGCTATGCTGATAACAAAGGGTCTGGTATAGTGAGTAATTTAGAAGGACTTCGTATCTATTCGAACGCCAATAATGGTTCGGGAAGTGTTACCAATAACTATGGAATACGGATTGATTCACAAAATATTTCTGGCGCTAATAATTATCAGATTTACTCCGCAAGCACGCAGCCTTTCGCGGTTACAGGGGCTGGTAATGTAGGTATTGGAACCTCAACCCCGCAAACTCTTCTGTCCATTGCTCCGTCTGTAGGATCCGTTACAAACAGTGGAGCACTGCTTTTTCAGATCGCCTCTTCTACGAACGGGCAAATTCTCAACCGCTTCACTGTTGACCTTGCGGGTAATGCAACCACTTCTGGCGCTTTGGTTGTTGGTACTACCAACCCTACCATCAATCTAATCTCCGGAGATATCTGGGCCGGTAGAGCCACCACGACCAACCTTGCAGTCTCCAGCCTTGTCTCCGGAGAATGTCTCCAGGCAGGCACAGGAGGAGTTATCACTTCCTCCGGAGCTGCTTGTGGTACCGGCACAGGACTCACTAATATTTGGAATTCTTATGACCAGCAAGGCCTGACAGTTATTGCTCCCACCAACACTTCCGCCTCCCTGGCTATCGGTGCTCAATCCACCACCACTGCTCCGTTTGCCGTTGACTCCCTAGGCAGAGCTTCCTCTACTCAATTGTTTGTCTCAGGCAATGCTACTACCTCCGCTATCCAAGTTGCTAACTTCAACCTCAACGGTGATTCCTTCACTGACATCACCGGCAGCGGTCTTGCCGTTTCCGGCAACCAGCTGACGGTCTCCGGTCTTTCTACTTCCAACTTCACCTCCGCCAACATCTCCCAGTGGACCAATGATGCCAATTACATTTCCTCACTCTCCGGAGCTTCCTCCTGGCAGCTACTCTCCGGTTCTACTAACTCAATTACCCCAACCTCCACCGATGCCAATATTTTCGTTACCGGAGCTTCTTCCACTATCCAAACTCTAAGAGTTGCCACTCTTAACGCGACCACGACTAATATTGATAACCTCACTGTTAACACTAGCATCAGTCTCCCGCAAGGAAGTCTTTCTTACAACTCACTTGATTGGTATTGGTCCACTACCTCTGAACAATATTTCTGGAACAATACTTCCACCTGGTCAGGTTTTCAGTCTGAATTCAACAACAAACTCAACAATACTACTACCCTTGACCTGGCTTCTATCCAGATCGGCTCTGCTAGTCCAATCACTACGATTGACGGCACTGGTCTGACCATTTCCGCAGGCTCTCTGAATGTGTCCGGACTCACTACCTCTGAGTTTGCCTCAGCTAATATTTCCCAGTGGACAAATGATTCAGGTTATCTAACCTCAATTGCCGGATACAATGCCTCTCCTTTTAACACTTACTTAAATGATATTATTGCTCCGACAAATACTTCAGCCTCTCTTGCGGTCGGGGGAACAACCAACGCTGCCCCGTTCTATGTCACTTCAACAGGACTTGCTTCAACGACCAATCTAACAGTATCTACTAACGCTACTACCTCTAAACTCGTCATTGGCGTTACTAATAACCCGACAATCAATCTAGTTGACGGTGATCTACTCGCTGTCCGAGCAACGACTACTAACCTTGCTGTCACTTCACTTGCCGGATCTTGCGATGTGAAGAGTGATGCTGATGGAAATCTCTATTGCGGAAGTGACGCAACAGGCGCTTCTGCCGGAGCTGCCTGGCAACAGCTCTTCGGTTTTTCAGGTGACAGCATCGCAATCACTCCGACTACTTCCAACGCCGGTATCTTCGTAGACGCTCCATCGTCTACCATCAAAACCTTGCGCGTCTCCAACGGGCTCAATGCTTCCACTACTGTCACCGATTCTCTCAAAGTCGGTACTGCTGATGCTATCACCACTATCGATGGCACTGGTCTTACTGTTACCGCCGGCAGCCTTAATGTCTCAGGACTTACCACCTCTGAGTTTGCCTCCGCCGCCGTCTCACAGTGGACCAATGATGCTAATTACATTTCCTCACTCTCCGGAGCTTCCTCCTGGCAGGTCTTGGGAGACCCAGCCAACAACATTATTACTCCAACCTCCACCGGAGCAGGTATTGTCGTCAACGCCGCTTCCTCCACTATTACCAACCTGACCGTCAACCGAGCCACCTCCA
>Ga0210057_1001726_pt1 | contig 32547 bp, 27 predicted proteins | sample CryGeyCG2114_010_2_FD_183968 | JGI IMG/M metagenome (GOLD analysis project Ga0210057, IMG submission 183968) | Groundwater microbial communities from aquifer - Crystal Geyser CG10_big_fil_rev_8/21/14_0.10 (SPAdes) (version 2) | ecosystem: Environmental > Aquatic > Deep subsurface > Groundwater ... | reverse complement strand
GCGAGGATAGGAAAACCCGTCTTTATAATTGGGGCCGACACCAGCTGGATGAATTTGACGAACAAGGGAATATCATTAGACAGTACATATAAAATTTCCTTAATGGATTATTCAGGCACTAAAGTAATTGTTTTTGATTTTGACGGTGTTATTGTCGATTCCAATGTTATTAAAAAAGAAGTAATGCTTGGACTTTTTCCAGGCGATGCACGTCGGACACAAATAATCGGGCAAATCTTAAGCAAACATCCGAAAGCTACGCGTTTTTTAATAATCCGTGAAACTTTGCGTCGTCTCGGTACAGAAGAAGAAAAGCTTGAGGATTTAGTTTACAAATATTCAGACAAATTCCGCGAAGCAGTGCGTGACAGTATTTTAGAAAAAGGATTCTTTAAAGGCGTTCCAGAGACTCTCAGAACACTTAAGGAGAATTACAAACTCTATATTAATTCTTCCACCCCAAGAGAGGCTTTAGATGAAGTAGTTGATGGTCTTAAAATACGTTCATTGTTTGACGGAATCTACGGTAGAGTAGGAGATGTTGAATCGATTGTTGCAAAACAAGAAAATCTGAAAACTATTTTTGAACGCGAAAAAGTAAACGGCGAGCAAACTTTGTTCGTAGGCGATGGAGAAGACGATCGCGAAACTGCAGAAATTCACAACTGCAAATTTATAGGAATCAAAAATGAATTTAACAAATGGCAAGATGAGAATTTTCCTTTACTCATAGATATAAATAATATTCCAGAGATGTTGAGTGTCGTATGAAAACAATATTCATAACAAGCTTCCACTCTTTAATTTCAAGGAATATTCTACAGACTAAACTTTTGTTTCTTTTAGGAAAAGACAACAAGATTATTTTGCTAGTTCCTGATTATAAAAAAGAATATTTTGAGAGAAATTTCAGCGGCACAAATATTACAATAGAAGGAATAGATATTCAGCCTTCCAGAAAAGAAGTTTTCTTCCGTCAATTTGCTTTAGCTTTATCATCAACAAAAACTTTAAATATTAAAAAACGCGTAAAGTTTTTTGAAGACAAAAAAATATTTCATTTCTTAGCTGCGATATTACCGAGTTTTACTATTGGTAGATTTCAAATTTTCCTAAAATTTTTTAGATTACTAGATTTTGTATTCGTAAATTACAAAAAATTCGAAAAACTCTTCGATAAATATAAGCCTGACTTAGTTTTTGCTACTGACGTAATGTTGGAATCAGATGTGGCGCTTTTGCAATCGGCAAAAAAAAGGAAAATTCAGACTGTCGCAATGATTCGTTCTTGGGATAATTTAACTTCAAAAGGAATTTTAAGAATATTTCCAGATAAACTAATCGTTCACAATGATTTATCAAAACAAGAAGCGATTAAGTATAATAATTTTCCCAAAAACAAAATTTCAGTAATTGGGATTCCGCATTATGATAAATATGCGTCCGGAGCAATAAACACAAAGCAGGAATTTTTTAACAGATTTAATTTTGACCAGAATAAAAAATTAATTTTAATGGCTCCGGTGGGGAATCGTTATATAACCAATAACAATACTGACAAATTTGTCGTAGAGACTTTATCAGAATTGGATGTAAATATTTTAGTCAGAATTCCTCCAGGAGATTTTTCAAATTTTGATTGTTTTAAAACAAGAGGCGCAAGAGTTGCATTTGATTATTCTGGAATTCACATATGGAAAGGCGGTCGAAAAACAAATGAAATCAGTCGCGAAGATGATGAGAGATTAATTGATTCTTTATGTTTTTCAGATGTCGTGGCAGCACACTTGGCAACAATGTGTATTGACGCTGCATTCTTCAATCGTCCAATTATAATAATCGGTTTCGATCCTCAAAAACGAGAATACCTAAGCAGTATTAAAAGATATTTTGATTATAATCATTTAAAGGCAATCATCAAAAGCGGTGGCGTAAGAATTGCGAATTCCAAAGAAGAACTTCTTGATCTTGTAAATAAATATCTTAAAAATCCCGAAACCGATCAAAAAGGCCGGGGGGTAATAGTAAGACTAGAATGTCAATTTCAAGACGCTAAATCTACAGAACGCTTATATGATGTGATAACATCATACTTATGAAATGGATAAAATCTAATTGGGCAATTTTCACGCTTGCCTTGTTAGTCGGTTTGATTTATGTGAGCCACAATTTTTTTATAGCAGCGATCCTCAGAGATCAAGGGAAAATTTTTCATCCGATAACTATTAGTTCAAACCGCGACGAAGGATTATTTTATGCTCCAAGAGCAAACGCAGTTATTGGGGGTCAACTAAAAGCAGGAGACATAACTGTTAAAGGAAATGAAAAAAGTCCTTCAATGTTGCCATTAGCAAACCCTGGCTTAATTGGGGGACTTGGTAAACTATTTGGCTCACTTGAAAAAGGATTTATTTTTTCTGATTTCTTTTTTCCATTTTTAATCTTTTTAGCGCTTTATTACTTAGGGAAAGAAATTTCCGGCAGTCGTATGTTCGGCACAGTTTTCGCGACTGTATTCATATTTCTCCCGAAGTTGTTTTTAAACATTCCTCCAATTTCATTATCACTTTTTAAAGCCTCATTAGAACCAATTTTAGGATCAAGAAATGATCAACTTTATTTTTCGAGATTTGAATATCCAAAATTAACTTTTCTTTTCTTTAGCCTCGCATTTTTATTTCTCTACAGAACTATTAAAAATAAAAACAAGTATAGCTTTTTTTTCACAGGGATACTTTTTGGTGCAATGTTTTACACTTACCTGTATGATTGGGTCTATTTCACGATTACTCTTGGAATTCTAGGAATCTTCTATTTTGCAAAAAAGAATTTTAAAATCTTTAAAAAACTTCTTTTAATTTTCGCAATTGGACTTGTTGCATCAATTTTCTATTGGGTGAATTTTATAAATCTCCAAAGTTTTCCCCACTATAATGATTTATTCTCTAGAATTGGAGTTGAGATAGGAAACAATTTCCGCTTTGAAACTGCCTGGAAAACTTATGTCCGCGTGATCGGGCTAGCCTTCTTGATTCGGCTTTTATTTTGGAAAGAAGACAGAACCAAAAGTATTTATCTAATAAGTATTTTATCCACCATTATTATTGCTTTAAATATTCAAGTGATATTAGGATTCAATCCTCAACCCGACCATTGGCACAAGATCCAATTTTTAATAATAGGTCTCACAATAGCTTTAATCATTTTTCGGTTTTGCAAGAAATACTTTTCTTGTATTCCTAAAAAAACTTCACTAATCGCAAGCATAGTTTTGATATCTATAGTTTTAGTCGGAGCATTTAAATCACAAAAAAGTTTTAGCATTGCACATTTTAATCGTTACACGATTGATAATAACTATGAGGAAATTTACAAATGGCTAAATAAAAACACTCCTAATAATTCAGTAATCGGCTCATTATTTAGAATCAACGATGAAACTTTACTTTTCACGCATAACAAACTTTTTTTAGCAAACGGCTTTTTAACAACTATTTCAAACCAGGAAATTTGGAATAGATTTTTGGAAATTAATGCAATCTATAAAGTTACAGTTGATAAATTCAGAGAGTTATTGCAAGATAGCAATATACTTTTATATTTGTTTCACGACGAGTATCGCAACCGATCATTTAATGCGTATTTTCGCGCCTCGCAAAGAGAGCTTCCAGACAGTGTTTTAAATCAAAAAGTCGAGGAGTATAAAAAATTAATTAAATCGCCACAAATATCATTCGAGCTTGATTATTTAATTTTTAGCAAACAAGAAAAAGAAATTGGCCAAGATCCAATCATGCAAATCCCAAGACTCAAAAAAGTTTACGAACAAGGCGATATCAAAATCTATCAATTATGAATTTTTCACTTTCCATTGTAGTGCCGGTTTTTAACGAAGAAAAAAGATTAAATAAAACTTTTTCTGAACTTGAAGAATTTGTAAAAATAAAAAGGTTTTCCTCTGAAGGAATGCCTTTCTCGGGCGTGAAAAACCTTGAGATTATTTTTGTGGATGATGGGAGCACAGATAGAACAAAACAAATAATAGAAAATTTAAAATCAGAACTCCGAATAAGTTTGATTTCTTATCGGGAAAATAAGGGTAAAGGCTATGCAGTGCGCCGCGGAATGTTATGTGCGAAAAATGATTACGCTTTAACGTTTGACGCTGATATGTCGACTTCCCTAGAAGAGCTTCAAAAAATGATTCCTTTTGTTGAAAAAAAATATCCAGTTATAATCGGCACGCGAAAAGTTAAGGGTGCGAAAATGATTCCACCTCAACCATTCTTCAGAAAAAAATTAGGAGAAGCTTATACAATTTTTGCAAATCTTATAATGGGCGTTTGGGTAAGCGATTTCACGTGTGGTTTTAAACTTTTTTCACGCGAGGCAAGAGATATAATTTTCCCTTCCGCAAAAATTGATCGATGGAGCTATGACGCAGAAATTTTATACCTTGCAAAAAAAATAGTCTTGATATTTGTGAAATTCCAGTTATATGGAAAAACGACACTGACACGCGCGTTCGTTTGCGTAAGGATATAGCTGGTTCTTTTATCGATTTATTCAGAATCCGATTTGGCAACTATTAGTCGATTGTTACAATTTTGTGTAATTTAAGGTTCTAAAAATATGGAAAAAAACGCACTCCGTGAATTATTAGGAAAAGTTTTGGGAATCGATCCTGACACAATAACCGACGACATGAGCCCGGAAAGCGTCGAGTCGTGGGATTCTTTTAATGGTTTGATGATCGTGACTGAACTTGAAAAATATTTTAATATTTCGTTCACTGTTGATGAAGTGATAAACGTTAAAAATGTTGGTGATATTGAAAGAACGCTTAAAGCTCGAGGTTTAGAATTTTAGAATTATGGATAAAGAGTTAAAACTAAACGACAAAGATTACGAAGATATTAGAATAGGAGATGAGTTCTTTTTTAAAAAGCGTGTTGACAAAAATACAATTGCAAACTTTATAAAATTAACAGGAGATATGAATCCGCTTCATACCGATGATTCATACGCGAGCACAACAGAATTCGGCGGTATCATCGTGCATGGTATGGCTTTAGGAAGTTTGTTTTCAACTTTAATTGGCATGATGTGTCCCGGGAAAAAAGCTTTATATCTTTCTCAAGATTTAAAATTCAAAAATCATTTTGCCCCCGGCGGAGAAGTAACAGTTAAAGGTAAAGTCATATCAAAATCAGATGTAATGAAATTAATTGAAATTGAAACTTTAATTGAAGATGATAATGGTAGAACTCTAGTAGATGGAATAGCAAAAGCTAAAGTAATATGAATCTCAAAAGCAAAACGGCTTTAATATTGGGTGGAACTGGAAGTATTGGCAGAGTAATCGCTGGTGTATTTGAAAATAATGGCATAACTGTCGTTCGTCATAGTTCAACGAAGGTAGATGTCAGTGACACAAACGCTTTAAAAAATTTTATTGAAAAAACAATTGTCGAGCACAAGAAAATAGATATTCTTGTAAATTCTGTAAGTCCAAAAGTGAACCTCGATCCATTCGAACAAAAGAATTGGGACGATTTCAAGTTGCATCTTGAAACTCAATTAAAATCCGCAGTTGAATCTGCAAAAATCGTCCTACCTTTGATGAAACAAAATAAATACGGCAGAATCATTCATATTGCGACCATTTATACACTTAAAGAGATTCCAGTAAGAGTTGTGGATTATGTGACGGCCAAATTTGCGCTTATCGGTTTTACAAAAGCGCTTGCGAAAGAAACGAAAAGATTTGGGATTACAGTAAACGCAGTCTCTCCAAGTTTTATCAAAAATAAATTTAATGAGAAGTTGCCAGATAAAATTGTAGAAATAATTGGAAAAGAATCGCCTACAGGAAAATTAATAACTGAAGAAGACGTCGCAAAAAAAGTTTTGTATCTTGTATCAAGCGAAGCTGATAACATAACAGGCGAAAATTTATCTGTAACGGCATAAAATGCAAGGAATAAAAATCCGACAATATCAAAAGTCCGACTGGTCAAAATTTCAAGATTACATCGCGGAAGCCTTCGGTAAAAAAAATGTTTTGCGGGACAGCGGTTTTTTTAATTGGCAATATGATGGCGGTTTTTTTATTGCAGAAGCAAATGGTAAAATCGTCGGTCATTTTGGGTATCGTGATATTGATTACAAGTTCAGTAAAGAGACAAGGACAGTAAGAGTGCTTATGAATTTTTTAACTCTCGAGAAATTTCGCTCTCTTGGCATCGGAGCTTTATTGGCTAAAGAGGTCTTTAGAACCAATAATCCAATTTTAGTTTTAGGGTTTACAATTTTTTCACAAAAACTTTTTTCAAGACTTGATAACACTTGGCAAGAAGCGGGTAATTTAAAAAGAATGATCGCTGTTTTTAATAATCAAGCGCCTTTTATTAAAGATTACAAAAGCCCAAATTTAGCAATTTCGGCTATCAAGTCTTCTGGATTTGAAATTAAAGAATGGCAAAGTTTTGATTTTAGATATGATGATTTTTGGGAAAAAGCGCGTGATCGTTATCATATTACAGTCGAGCGCACAGCTGAATATCTTTCTTGGAGATTTGCAAGACATCCGCATTTCAAATACAAAATTCTAGAAATTTATAAAAACAATAAACTAAGCGGATTTTTAATTTGGAGAACAGAAGTAAGCCAAGGATTTAAAATCGCGCGTATAATTGATCTAATTTCGTATGCAGGCGTAGATGAGTTTCTAATTTTAGAATTCCTAAATCAAGCAAAAAAATCAAATGCGCATGCCGCAGATTTTATGTTCTCTGGTTCTGACTATGACAATACTTTAATCAAGAGCGGATTTTTCAATATAGTAGGAACAGAGTTTGAAAAATTCCCGATTTTATTCAGTCCAATCTCGTATAAAAAAACAATTATAAATATCGCATATAATTTTACGCATAAACTTAGCTCTTGTTTTTTAACCAAAGCTGACGGCGACCAAGACAGGCCAAATAAGGTATAGTTACCATTATTTCATTAAATTTGTTTTATTACCTATGAAAGGAATAGGCATTGATTTAGCAAAAATAAGCCGATTCAAGAGAGTAAAGAAAGCCGATTTTAATAAATGGTGCAGAATTTTCTCAGAGGCAGAATGGGTTTACGGTTTTAAAGACGCGCACACTGCTGAACATTTAGCAGGAATTTTCGCATCAAAAGAAGCAGCAATGAAAGCAAACAAAAAGGCCGGCGTAGCTCATTTTAGAGATTGGGAAATCAAGCACACTAGTGATGGCACGCCAGAATTATTTTATAAAGGCGAAAAATTAAACAATTATCTTAGTATTAGTCACGATGCAGGAACCGCAATCGCAGTTGTAGTTATAATATAAATTATGGATTCCGTACATAACAGGGACAATTTAACTAGTCGTTCTAAAAATCGACAAAACTGAAGTTCGCTCTGCAGTCTTTGTTATGCGCGGGATGAATTTTAACGAAATACAAAAACAAATTTCAGTTTTAGTAAGTGATGATAAATCATCAGTTTCTGATTTTTTAAATATCGAAAAAAAATTAAGCGGAATAAAAGAATTTCCAGACTACATTAGATGTCCTCGTTTAGCATTCTTAAGTAATTTTACAATTCAAGGGTTGCCTGAAACAATGCGCGCGCGCGGGATTTTTCATAATCTTCTACCTGAAATTTACAATAGCCCATATAATCAATACATACAGGAAATTTTAAATAACAAATCAGAACTTTATAGATTCGAACCTGATTTAGTTTATCTGTTTATTGATTTAGAAACTCTTCCAAACAGAAGAGAATTAACAGATCTTATCGATCAATTTTTAGTTCGTTCAAACTTGCTTGCCGGTAAGGCAAGAGCAAAATTAGTTGTCCTTGATAAGAAGATAAAAAACATTTACAAAGGCAACAAACAGGTTTTATTTTTCGACTTTTTTGCTTGGCTTAAAAAGTCAAATCACGAACAAAACTGGTACACAAAATACAAGGAATTAGGAGATATGCGTTTAGCTCCGGACGCTTTCCCGGACCTAGCTGAACAATTATTAAGTTTTGCAGTTGCAGTAAGCGGCGCAACAAAAAAATGCGTTGTAACAGATTTGGACAATACTCTATGGCGAGGAATTTTAGGAGAGGATGGATTGAAAAATATAAAACCGAATAGAGAATTGCAAAATTATTTATTAGAACTTTTTAATAAAGGAATAATTTTAGCAATCAACAGTAAAAATAATGAAGACGAAACTTTAGAAGTGATTGAGAAACACAACGACATAATTTTAAAGAAGGATAGTTTCGCTGCGTGGCAAATTAATTGGGAGGATAAAGCAGAAAATATGGTAAGCCTCGCAAAAGATTTGAATATAGGAATAGATAGTATTGTATTTTTAGATGATGATTATTTTCAACAAAATTTAATAAGAGAAGCCTTTCCGCAAGTCGCAGTTATACCATTTGATAATTGGGATAGAGGAATAGAAATATTAAAGAAATTTGCAGGATTTTCAAAATTCGAATTAACTAAAGAAGATATTAGAAAAGGCCAGATGTATACTGAAGAGCGGAAAAGGAAAGAATTACAATCTTCGCTTAAAGGTTTAGATGATTTCCTAAAAGAATTGGATTTAAAAGTAACAGTAGATGAAGTAAATGAAAGTACAATTCCGCGCGCTTCTCAGCTTACTCAAAAAACAAATCAATTCAATTTAACAACAAAAAGATATTCTGAAGAGGATATAAAAAAATTTCTACGAGAGGACTGGAAAATCTGGACAATATCGGCAACTGATAGATTTGGAGATTACGGAATAATTGGGCTCGCCATGATTGAGCCAAAAGCAGATGAATGGCGAATTGATAATTTATTAATGAGTTGCAGAATTTTAGGTCGCGGGATTGAAGATAAAGCAGTAGAGTTTTTAATAAATAAGTGCAAGGAAAATAGAGTAAAGCATATCACCGCAGAATATATCCCAACTTCCAAAAATAAACAAGCTGAGAATTTCTTGGATGGGCTGGAATTTAAATTAGAAGAGGAAAAAGACAATCACAAAAAGTATGTTTATGAATTTTAGGAAGGTAAAACTTAGCGGACTATTATCTAAAGTTTTCAATTTTACCGAGCGATCAATAAATAAAAATGATTCTCCAGAAACGATTGCTGGATGGGATTCTTTTAAAGCTCTGATTATGATTCAGGAACTAGAAATAGCAGCCAATGGAAAATTTGAAATAGAGGATTTAAAGGACATAAGGACTGTAGAGGATATCACGCGACTTTTAGATAAATATAAAATCCCATACGAGCTATAAGCTTCGGTGGAGACAAGTAAATTATTTAGTATGCAGATTACAGAATTGAAATATCAACAGTCGATTTTTATAAAAAGCGACTATACCGCGGTCACCTGAGGCGATCTGTTTATAATGGTATGAGTAAAATAGAAATCAAAAAATACTCGCCAGATTTACAGGGAATTTTCAAAAAATACATCAACGAAAATTTTCACGATAAATACATCCTAGGCGATGAAAAATATATTAACTGGCAATATGGCGGAAGTCTTTTTGTCGCCTATGCGGGTGGAAAAATTGTTGGCCATTTTGGTTGTCGTGACATTGAATACAAAATTAGAAACAAAACAAAGCTAACCCGAATTTTAATGAATTTATCAGTCGTTGAGTCCTACAGAATGGCGGGCATAGCTCCACTTTTAGTTGAGAAAGTTTTTGACACGGAAAATCCAATCTTAGTTTCAGACGCACGTCCAGCCGCGCATCAATTGTTTTCTCATTTCCGTGGAAATTGGAAAGAATTAGGGAATCTAAAAAGATATTTCGGGATTTTGAATCCCGAAAACAAAATCGTAAAAGATTTTAAACCAACAGAAATTATAAATAATAAGAGTGAAGCGCATGACTTTAAAATCGAATTCAATTCCAAAATTACAGAACAGGAAGTAAATTTCTTCTGGCAAAAAGTTCGCGATAGATATCCGATTACAATTGAGCGTACATTTAAATACTTAAATTGGCGATTCTTCAAGCATCCGTTTTTTAATTATCAAACTCTCGTAGCGCGACAAAATAGCTCTATAAACGGTTATCTTATCTGGCGTCTAGAAAAGAGCGAGGGTGTGACAATAGCTCGTATAATTGACTGTATAGCCCTAAAACAAGCCGATTCAGTACTTTTAGACGTATTTATAGAGCAAGCCAAAAAAGCGGGAGCCGACATCCTTGATTTTTTTAATTCTGGAAATTTCTACGATGAGCTGTTAGAGAAAAGAAATTGGTTTAATGTTGAGGGGACAAAATTTAAAGACTTCCCGATTCTTTTCAGCCCTTTATCTTTTAGAAGGTCATCCATAAATATCGAATGTGATTTTGAAGTAGATTTATCTGATGGCTATTTCACTAAAGCTGATGGCGATCAAGATAGACCTAATCCATATTGAACTTATGAACAAATACATTGTTGTAAATTATCATTATATTCGCGATCAAAGCGACGACGGCATAAAAGCTTGCGGCATTGAAGAATTCAAAAAACACATTGATTATTTTAATAAGAATTACCAGGTTGTAACCGCTGAAGAACTTTATGATGCCGCGGTTTCCGGCAAAGAAGGCAAGTTTTGTTTATTAACTTTTAATGATGGACTTGGGGAACATTATAAAGTTGTAATGGCATTGTTAAAAAAAAATAAAATTTCAGGAATTTTTTTTCCGGTTGGAATGACATTAAGAGAAAACAAAATTCCGCTGACTCATAAAACTCAACTCATTCTTTCTAAAACAGGTGTGCCGAAATTGGTGGAAATGTTCCATGAATTCTTTGGAGACAAATATAAAATTGGCGATAGAATCCGTGTTGAGCCTCGCCGTCAGTTTGATGACATTTTAACTTCTAATCTAAAAGAAACTTTAATGAAACTTCCCTTAGAAGAGCGGAAAAGTTTTATAAATGACACGTTTGTTAAACTCTATGAAAACGAAGCAAAAATCTCGCAAGAACTTTTTATTAGCAAGGAGCAATTAAGAGAAATGGTAAATCAAAGAATGGAAATCGGCACTCATACTTATAGTCATCTTTCACTCGAAACCCTAACTTATGAGAACCAGAAAAAAGACATTATTTTAGGGAAAGAAGAAATTGAAAATGTCATTGGCAAAGAATGTAAAATTTTCTCTTATCCTCATTTACGTTACAACGACAACACTCTGAAAATCTTAGAAGAATTAGGAATTATATTAAGTTTCGCAGGCGGCAGGCGAGTAGTTGAAAAAAATGATCACAGATTCACAATTCCACGATATGACGCTAATGATTTTGATGCGTTAATTAAAGAAGATAGTTAAAATGAAAACGATTTTTATTTCGATTTTCCAGGGCGTTGAAGTTAAAAATATTTTACGCACCGGCATAGTAGATAACATTTTAAAAGACTCCGATACAAGAGTTGTTTTGTTTACAAAAAATAAAGACCGCGTTGATTATTACGAAAAAGAATTCAATGACCTAAGGTTAATATACGAAGTTGTTGAAAAAATTGATAGTAAAGGACTGGACGCATTTTTTAGTAAAATAAAATTCACTCTTTTAAAAACTCCAACAACGGATTTAAAAAGAAGACTTCTTTTCGAAAGTGATAGAAATTTTTTTAGATATTATTTTAATTCTCTAATAAATACTATCATTGCTCGCCCATTTTTCCGAAAACTTGCGCGCGTGATTGATTATAAATTTGTAAGGAATGACACTTACGCGAAATATTTTAATAAATACAAACCCGACCTAGTTTTTTTAGCTCATCTTTTTGATGAAACAGAAAGTTACATGTTGCGTGAAGCAAAAAAAAGAAAAGTAAAATCAATTGGTTTTATAAATTCTTGGGACAAAATCACAGCGCGTTGTTCGTTAAGATTATTGCCAGACAAATTTGTAGTTTTTAATAACATAGTGAAAGATGAACTTATCAAATATAACGAAGTCAAAGGAGAAAATATACTAATAAGTGGCATTCCTCATTACGATCAGTATTTTAAAGGCGGTGTTTCTTCAAGATATGATTTCTTCAAAAAAATAAATATTAATCCTAAAGGAAAATTGATAGTTTACGCATCCGCCGGGCGTTCACAAAGCAATTCAGATTTGTTTATGATAAATTTATTAAGCCGATTTACAAAACAAGGAAAGTTCGGAAAGAACGTTGATCTTCTTGTCCGTTTCCAACCTAATGATTTTATAGATAAAGTAGAATTAGCACATATCAAAGGATTGTCGTATGATTATCCAGGAATTCGTTTCTCATCAAAGCGCGGAGTTGATTGGGATATGGATTTCAACGATTTAGCGCATTTAAAAGATACGCTTCACCACATGGATGTTTTAATTAGTTACACTTCGAGCATGTGTATTGACGCGGCGGTTTTTAACAAGCCGATAATCAACATTAACTTCGAGCTTGATTCTAGTCAACCGGCACACAAACTTCCAACAAGATATTTTATTGTTGACCACTATCAAAAAGTAATGAAAACAGGCGCAGTAAGTTTAGTGAACAATCAAGAAGAATTAATAAGCCAAATAAATCACTATTTAAAGAATCCCGAAACCCGCGCGCAAGAAAGAAAAAATCTTGTAGACGCCCAGTGTCATTATAAAGACGGTAATGCCGCCAAAAGAATATCAGATTTTATTTTAAGCGAACTCAACTAATATGAAATTTGATTATGTAAAAATGAAGCTTGAAAAAATCCCTTGCAATCTTTGCGGACAGGACAACTTTTTTGTTTTAGAAAAAACAACAAGCAACAATTTGAACGCCACGACTTGCCTTTGTAAAAACTGTGGTTTAATTTACATAAGTCCAAGAATGACAAAACAAGGTTACGACGAATACTACAAACATTTATATAGAGAAGATAGAAAAGTGGCAAAGGACGGACACGATGAAGGAGGGGATTTGAATGATAATTTTAAAAGAACTAAAAAGTACGGAAATGCCCTAACAAGAAAACTTGCAAAGTATATAAGCAGAAAAGGTTTAATTTTAGATGTTGGCTCAAGCACCGGAGGAGTTCTAGCTGGCATGAAAGAAGTCTTGCCGGAACTCGAAGTCTTAGGGATTGAGCCTTCGGTTGAAGAATCAAAGTTTGCAAACGACAAAGGGATTAGCACCATCAACGCGCTTTTTGAAGATTTTAAAACAGATAAAAGAAAACCAATGCAGTTCTCAAACATTATTTGCGTAAGGAGCTTAAACCATCTACTTGATCCAAGGTCATTTTTCATTTGGTGCTTTAATAATTTAAAGCCAAGGAGCCATTTGATTTTAGAAGTAAAAAATTTCAGATATCAATGTAGAAGAGCGGGGACTGTCGCAGCAGGCGTGCAGATTGATCATCCTTTTATGTTTATTCCAGAAACACTAAAATTATTTTTAGAAAATATTGGATTCAAAATTGTTTATATTGATGATGATGAGCATAAAAAATTAAATGATATAAGAAAACAAAAATCCGAAGGATTAAGTATTCATCATATAAGAATTATAGGAGAAAAGCCAAAAGAAGTAGGGGAGATAAAAAACAACTTTAAAAAAGCAGTTTATAAAAAAACAAAATTTCAACTTAGCCAGCCATATCTAAAACTTTATCATTTTGGAATTTACTCAAAAAGATTTTCATTTCTACGCCTTAGATCAATAAAGGATTGGATTTATGATATACGAAACTAATTACTGAATTTATTGGTTCTATATCAATAAACCTATGGGTTAGATATGCGTAATCAATATATAAAATATGTATAAATTTAGAATGGGATATCAAGTGTCGAGCTTGCTAAAAGCGGTTTTGCTACGGTCGCCCAAGGCGATCTCTTTATAACGAGATGAACCAAGTATCAAAAAGAAAAATTTGTTTCCCTATTACAAGTCGGATACATTATGCTCGTCAGAAACATCTTTTAAAGTTACTAAATGAGCATCCAGATATTGAACTTCAGCTTATCATAGGAGGCTCTGTGACTTTGGAAAAATACGGTCAACAATTTATGCCGGAAATCAAAAATTCTGGCATAAAAATATTTGATACTCTCTATAACGTCATTGACGGCGGCAATCATTTAACGATGGCAAAGACCGCAGGACTGACTTCGCTCGAAATTGCGAATTCTCTCTATAAACTTGATCCGGATATCGTGATTATAAGAGGAGATAGATTTGAGAAATTAGCGATGGCAATGTCAGCTGCGTATTTAAATAAAACAATTGCGCACATAGAAGGAGGGGACTTAACCGGAACAATAGATGAATCAGTTCGTCATGCGATTACCAAACTCGCTCATATTCATTTTGCAACTAACGAAGCCTCCAAAAATAGAATTATTAGAATGGGGGAGAATCCAGAAACTGTTTTTGATGTTGGCTCTCCTGATGTTGAATTTGCATCTTTAGTTAAAAAAGAAATTGATCCCAATATAGTAAACAGTATCGGGACAGGCAAGATAATAGATTTTAACAAAGCATATATAATGGTTATGTTTCATCCTGTCACAACCGAAAACAACAACCGTGAATCAATGGAAAAATTATTAGAAGTAGTAGATCTTCTAAATTTGCAAGCAATTTGGTTTTGGCCAAACTCCGATGCTGGCACGGACGAAATGGCAAAGGCAATCAGAGTTTACAGGGAGCTAGGAAAATTGGAAAATAATAATATAAGATTTATCACAGATATTCTGCCTGAGGATTTTATAGCATTATTAAAGAATTCAAGTATGATGGTCGGCAATTCATCCGCAGGAATAAAAGAATGTTCTTATTTTGGCGTGCCAGTTGTAAATATTGGAACACGACAAGCAAAGCGTTTGCGCGCAGAAAATGTATTAGACGTTGACTGCGAAACCGATAATATAATTCGCGCGATAGAAAAACAATTAAAAAACGGTAAGTATCTAAAATCAAATCTGTATTACAAAGAAAATACAAGCAAAAAGATCTGTGAAGTTTTAAGCGCAATTCCACTTTATAAACAAAAGAATTTTTACAATGGGTAAAAAAGTTTTAGGTATAATTCCAGCTCGCGGAGGATCAAAGGGGATTCCGAGAAAAAATATAAAACCACTTTTAGGCAAGCCTCTTATTGTCTATACTATTGAAGCAGCAAAAAAATCCGGAGTTTTTGATAGATTAATAATTACAACCGATGATTCTGAAATCGCTGAAGTTGCAGAAGTAAATGGTTGCGAAGTCCCGTTTCTAAGACCAAGCGAGTTGGCGAAAGATGATTCTTTAGGCTTGCTTGCTTTGCAACACGCAGTTGAGTGGCTTGAAATGAACGAAAACTATAAATCAGATTATGTAATGGTATTGCAGCCAACTTCTCCTTTAAGACAAGCAAATCATATAAAAGAATCGGTGGATTTGATTATTAAGTCTGACTACGATTCTGTTATGAGTGTCTCTGAGATTCCTTCGCATATGAATCCTCAAAAGGCAATGGTAAAAGATGAAAACGGCTTACTCACTCTTATAAACGGTGATCCTATTTACAAAAGAATAGCTTTAAGGCAACATTTGCCAAAGGCTTATTGGTCTGTTGGATCAATCTATCTTTGCAAAACTCATTTACTTTTTAATGAATCAGCTCCTATTTATGGGGAAAAAGTCGCTCCATATTATATAGATTCAAGATATACTGTAGATATAAACGATCCGGAAGATTGGGCGCAGGCTGAAGAGGATTTAAAGAAATTAGCTAATGAATAAGAAAATAACAATTTTGATTTTAGAATCAAAAATTTATTCCGCATCCGCCATAGATCTTTATAAATCCATAGGGGAAGTTTTTTTATATGAAAATTTAAAAAAACAAGAAAAAGGAAAAATTAAAAAAAAGGCAGAAGTTTTAATTGTTATGCTCGGGCATAAGCTTGATAAAAAACTAATTGATACAATGCCGAATTTAAAAATTATAGCAACGCAGACCACAGGATTAAACCATATCGATGTTAATTATCTAAAATATAAAAGAATTAAATTAATTTCTCTTCGCGGTCAGACATCTTTTATGAAAAATATTCCTTCCACTGCGGAAGAAGCTTTCGGTTTAATGCTCGCGTTATCGAGAAATCTCCCATGGGCATTTGAGGATGTTAAAGAAGGGAATTGGAACCGCGGTAAGTGGTTTGGATATCAAATGCTCGGGAAAACTTTAGGGATTTTAGGATTTGGAAGATTGGGGACGATTATGGCGAAATATGGAAATGCCTTTGGTATGAAAGTTATTGCCTGTGATCCGAATGTTCCAAAAAAAATAATGGCGTCAAAAAAAGTGGAAAAGGTAACAATTGGGAAATTATTCGAACGATCAGACATTCTTTCAGTCCATGTCCTACTAACAGACAAAACTCACAATTTAATAAAAGAGGAAAATATTAAAAAAATGAAAAAAGATGCCTATATTATAAATACCGCGCGTGCTGAAATCTTCGAGAAAGGTTTACTATATAAAGCGCTTAAGAATCAATGGATAAAAGGCGCGGCTATTGATATTATGCTGGACGAGAAAAAAGATGGCTCTCATTTAAAAACAGATCCGTTATGGCATTATGCCAAGAAAAATAAAAACCTTATTATCGTTCCACACATTGGCGGCGCAACGCGCGAGGCAATGAGTATCACGCAAGAATTTTTAGCAAGCTTAGTTAAAAAATCTTTTCGAAAATAAAGACTTTTTATGAATGTCCCTCTTTTCTTAGGGTTAATAATTCCAGCCACAGTTCTTTTGGGTATCTACGACACTCTTGCCAGAAAAATTTTAAAGACAGGGCTTGACCCAAGGATTGTTCTTGCAATAACTTTTTGTTTTTCAGGACTCTTACTTTTTATTGTTTCGTTGATAGTAGGTTTTCCTGAAATAAATCCGGGATTCTGGAAATTTTTTACCGCTACTGTTTTAATGAATACCTTTGCCCAGTGGTTTTGGTTTAAAGCATTCGCCAAGGAAGACGCTTCGCTTATCTCTCCGTTTCGTTTAATTTCTCCGCCGTTTATGATTGTTGCAGGTCTGGTTTTTTTAGGAGAGAAAACGTCGCTGTTTGGCGCAGTTGGAATTTTTATAACAGTTCTTGGAATGTTTTTCCTTTTGCACGAAGAAGCTTTAATCGAAAATAAATCTTTCTTTGAAATTATTAAACGCCCCGGAGTTTTATTTGCTATAATTGGCGCAATTTCTTTTGCGATAACTCTACCTTTGGATAAAGGGGCAATTGTTCGCTCTTCAGCATTGTTTTTTTCAGGTATTGCATTTTTTTCAGTGGGATTCTTAAATATTTTGATAAGCTTATTATTTAAGGAGTGGGATCGTAAAATAATATCAAAGCTAGGTAAGATAAAAAAAGAATTTCCGATTTTTATTATCATCCACGCATTTGGAACATTCCTTGCGATGGAAGCATTGAATTACGCGCTCGCCGCTTATGCTGGATCTGTTAAGAGGCTAACTTCTCTTTGGGCGGTTTTAATAGGTGGCAAGTTTTTAAAAGAGAAAAATATATTTCGAAAGGCGATGGCAACGATTATCATGCTTGCGGGGATCGCGGTAACTCTTTTATTCGGATGAATTCAAAACGTCTTAATTGACGGATTTTTTTATTTAATTTAATCTTTGGTTTATAATATAGTGTAACTTTAAGCATTAAATACAGGTTTTATTCTTATAATGAATAGTCAAGAAATTTGGGAAAAAATAAGTTTGCCAGCGAATGGCGTTTTTGTTATAGCTGAAGCTGGCAAGAATTTTATTGATTCTATTGAGGAGAAATCAGTAGATAAATATTTAGAAAATGCCAAGCGCCTCGTGGATGAATCAGTCTGGGCTGGAGCTGATGCGATAAAATTTCAAACGCATTGTCGCGAGGATGAAATATTAAATATAAAATTTGACTCCCCTCATGCCAAAGGCATTGATAGATACGAATGGGTTGGTAGGAATGAAAATGCAACTCCGGTTGAAACTTTTTGGAAACCTCTTAAACAACATTGCGACGAAAAAGGAATTGTATTTATGTCCACGCCGTTTAGTAAGAAAGCCGCCGAGAAATTGATGGAAGTTGGAATTAGTGTCTGGAAAATAGGATCAGCAGATATTTTGGATTTTGTTTGCATGGATTATTTGCGTAATTCAGGGCTACCAATTTTAATGTCTTCAGGAATGAGTATTTTAGAAGAAGTTGAGCGTGGACTAAACTTTCTTTTAGAAAAAAATAAAAGAGTGAGTCTTATGCATTGTCTTTCAAAATATCCCGGGAGACCAGAAGAAGCCAACTTATCCACAATGGATTTATTTACAGAAAAATTTTCTGGAGTCCCAATTGGTTTTTCTGAAAACTCGTTGAGTATTGATACTTCGACGATTGCGGTTGCAATGGGCGCGGCAACTATCGAGAGGCATATTACACTAGACAGGAATCTCTGGGGCGCAGATCAGCATATTTGTTCCGAACCAAAAGAGTTTAAAGAGTTAGTGGATAGGATAAGAGCCATGGAAAAAGACCCAAACGAAAAACAAAGGTGGCTTGCAAAATATGATGTAAAAGTAGTGCTTGGGAAAAAAGAAAAAATCCTGCAAGACGATGAAGGGAAACTCCGTTCAATGTGGAGGAAAGCTCTAATGGCTGGCAAGGATATTCCAGCAGGAACTGTTATTGCAAAAGACATGTTATATGCCATGCGTCCATATGATAAAGCCGGCGGTTTGCCTTCGGAAAAATATGAAGAGGTGATCGGCAGAAAAATTAAAAAATCGCTCCGAAAATTTGACCCGGTGACAGAAGAGATTTTAGAGTAATCGTGAATCTTTCTAGGAACGATAAATTTGTTTAATTTAATATGAATCGAGTAACAACAGAATATCAAACGTTAAATCCGCTATTGGCGGTTGTGCCGAGGCCGCTTAAACTAATCTGGTCTATAACGGGATGAAGACAGTAGTTATTCCAATTTACAACGGGCTACGAGCGCGCATGTTTTTTAGAACCGATACCTATCCAGAACTTTTAAAAGATAAAGAAGTTCAACTTATAATTGTAGCGCCAAAAGGAAAGATTGATTTTTATAAAAGAGAATACGGCACAGAGCGTGTTATTTTTGAACCATTAGATATTATGGATGAGCATCCGCTTGGTAAAAAACTAGTGCGTCTCGCTTTTAATTTACTCCCGACAAGCACAATAAGGGGCAAGCAAAGATTATACCTCCACCGTTATGGAAAATACCATAAATTTTTAATCCTTCGTGCTTTGAATTATACAATAGGATATTTGCCTTTTGTAAAAGAAATTATCCGAGCGTTTGATCGTTTTGTTCCGTTAGATGATCGTGTTGTTAAAATTTACGAGAAATACAAGCCGGACATTGTTTTCATTCCGGATATTATTTTCGGCCCCGATAGGATCTTTGCGCGCGCAGCAAAGCGAAAAGGAATTTATATAATAGGAACTCCGCGCTCTTGGGATAATTTAACATCAAAAGGATTCGCAATTATAAAACCAGATAAACTTTTAGTTCTAACTTCGAGAATGATTCCTGAAGCGCAAAAATATGTTGGAATGAAAAATAAAGACATCATTGTAACCGGTCCGCCGCAATTTGATATATATTTTAAAGAGAGTAAAACAACCAAAGAAGATTTCTGTAGAAAATTAGGCATCCCGTCGGACAGAAGAATAATTTTAACAGCTCCTTTCTTTGATCCTTATACTGGTTCAGCTGTGTGTATTATTAATGAGTTAACTTCTGCAATTAATGACGGACGTCTTCCGAAAGATTCTCATATTTTAGTACGTTATAGGCCCGCAACTCCGTTAATTAAAGAAAGCGTTTTGAACAAAAGTGATCATTTGACAATAACCAATCCTTGTTCGCTTTCTTTCGAAGTTCATGACCTTGTTTCTCCGAAACAGGATTTCGAATGGACATATGATGATGTTGAGCTTCTAATTAATTCTTTAAAATTTAGCGATACTGTAATTAATATTGTTTCAACTTTAAGTATTGATGCGATGATTTTTGATAAACCGGTTATAAATATTAGGTTTGACGCTGATTCGAATTGTCCGTCGCGTCATAGCGTAAATATCATGCTCCAAGAGCATGACCATTTCAAAGCAATTGAGGCAACGGGTGGGGTGCGCCTTGCATGGAATATGAATGAACTGATAGATTTAATTAATAGATATCTATCAAACCCAAAACTAGATTTTGAAAAACGCGAAATTTTAAGAAAAGAGCAAATCGAGTTTTTTGATGGGCTTGCTGGTAAAAGAGTTGCGGATTTCATAAAGAATACATTAAACTACCTTGAAGCTTTTAGTAGGGATTTTACCTATACTGAAAATAATTCAGATATAGCAGGAATGCCAAGTTAAAAATATGAATAACTCAAAGATTGGAAAAATAGGTATCGGCTAGATTTGTTCGCAATTCAAACGTTATTTAGAAAAAGTTGAAAAGGGATTGAGTTTTTTGCTCGTAAAGAGCAAGAAGGTCTCGCTTATGCGCGCTCTCTAAATATCCCGGAAAGTCGGAAGAAGCTAATCTTGCGGTAATAGAGCTTTACCGGGATAAATTTCCGGGAATACACATCGGATTTTCTGAAAACTCAATCGGTATTTTACCGTCACTTATGGCTGTCGCGCTCGGAGCACAACGGGTGAAAAACATTTTTCCGTAAACCGCGACCTCTGGAGCGTGGACCATAAAGTTTGCTCCACTCCTAAAGAGTTTAAGGAAATGGTTGAAGGCATCCGTAAAATAAGAAAAGACCCGCAAGAAAAAAATAAATGGCTTAACCATCCAAAATTTCCCGTGATATACGGCCGAAAGAGAAAATTTTGCGCGATGACGAGGCGGGTTTCCGACCGATTTTCAGAAAGTCGCTTATGGCAGGACGCGATATAAAAGTCGGGGAAACCTTTGAGCCGGATATATTCTACGCCATGAGGCCGCAAAAATACGCGGACGGTCTTCCGTCGGAGCGTTATGAGGATGTAATTGGAAAAAGAGCGGCAAGAGCGCTTAAGAGATACGACCCTATCAGTGAAGACGCGGTGCAGGAATAGTTGAGCGTTTCCTAAAGCATTCCGGTGTTTTTATCTTGCAAGAAACGCGCTCAGCGCTGAAAATGGTTGATAACGATAACAAAGGAAAACTATTCTTGATTCCTCTAAACTAGAGAACGGTGTCGTCCGCGTAAGTCGGGTGGTTTCGTAAAATTTGACACCGAATCAAAGTGTTGCTACTCTATGTAGAGTTGGAACAGATAGGGGCATGCGCCTCTACGACTTTCAACAGAACCTTAACTGAGGACAACCGATGAAAAACTTGCTTTTGGCAGCCGATATGTTGGGAACGGTTAACGCGCTTGACGGCGCGTTGGCTCTCCTTACGAGCGACGAGCGATCCGACGACAATCGGTGGTTTGTCACTTACGCCGCCGGGGACGTGGCGCTTGACAAGCTCAAGAGCTGCGGTTTGGAACCGCTTACGCCCGAGGCCGACTTTGCGGGCGAGATCGATGCTCACAAGCCCGATCTGGTCGTGGTGGGGGCACAGGCAGGCAAGACGCCGAGCGGTATTGAGGTCGGCTTTGGTTTCGCCGCAATGAATGTCGGAATCCCGGTCGTCTGCTACCGCGACTTTTCTGGTTTGAACGACGCGGTCGCGGGCGAACTCGCCATGCACGGTTACGCTGATGAGCTGCTCACTTTCGCTATGTTTGACAAGGCGACGGTTGGCACCGTCCGCGAGCGCAACTATGCGTGTCGCGACGCGGTTGCGATCGGAAGCGGCTACTACGACGCCGACGCCACGTGCGACTGGGAAACTCTTCGTGAGCAGTCACGAAATGCTCTGGGTTTGAACAAGGACGATTTCTTCGTTTTGCTCAACTGCGGGTCCAGCTCGGGTGACGGCGCCCGTGTGCTTGAGTATTTGAAGCCTGTCACTGACGGACTGCGGGGGAGTGAGTTGCCGGTTTGCTTTACCGCTTCTTTCCATCCCAAGGATAAAGCCGCGTGCTTGGCTAAGGAAGAAGACGGCGCCTGGAAGCGGACGGGCGAGAGCCCTTACTTCCCGCTTTTTGGGGAATGGGGTCCGGGCAAGAATGTGAGCGTGTTTGACGAGCTTGAGTTGCGAAGCGTTCTCTCCGACGGCAAGGCTCGCATCGCGGCCGCGGACTTCGTTATCGCCAATCCTCTGTCCACGGATACGTGGACGTGCGTTTACGGCCGCACGCCTTTCCTCACCTTTGACCTGCCCTTGACCAGCGCGATGGCGAAGGAGAGTGGAATTGAGATCGGCGAGCTTGACTTTGTCATGAAGGGCGCCTGCGACTTCGCCGAGAGCGCCGAAGCGTTGGAGAGCTATATGGAGAGTCTCTCCTCTGACTACGAGGAGATTGCCGAGCGTTTGCGCGTGGCGCAGAGCGAGTTCCGCGCCGAGCCGGCGAGCTTGAAGATTGCCGAATTCTTTGAGAAGATGGCTCCTGACGCCATCGCCTTCTGACCCGGCAGTAAGAGCGGCTTGAATCGTACGCGATTCAAGCCGCATTTTTTAAACCGCGCGCAAGTTACAAATTTATGGCCTTTAGTGTTTATTTTTTCATAAGCTTTTAAAAATGTGAAATTTTTTGTAGTATTAAATGCATTATGGATACTGTAAAAATTGGGGTAATTGGCGTGGGCTGGATCGGTTCGCAATTTAGGCGTTACTTTGAAGAGGTTAAAAATCATAAAAGAGGTGAAAATCTTTTTTTATACGATTCAGATATTAAGAAAAGTTTTAATGACGATATTACAAGAGCTGATATTGTTTTTGTTTGTCTTCCAACTCCGAGAAATCCTAAAACCGGAGCGTGCGATATTTCAATTGTTGAAGACGGTGTAATGCGCGCCGTCTCAAACGGCGGCGGAAAAATCATCGTTATTAAATCCACCGTCGTTCCCGGAACAACCGAATTCTTCCAGAAAAAATATCCCGCGCATAAATTTCTGTTCAGCCCGGAATTTTTAACAGAATCCAGAGCTTGGGAAGATATGATGCGGCCTGACAGGCAGATTATCGGCTTTACTGAAAAAAGCTTGGACTCGGCTCACCTTGTTTTATCTATTTTGCCAAAAGCGCCTTTTATGTCGCCATGGGGTTCTGGCACTTACAACCCAGTTCGTATTACAGCCACCGAAGCTGAATTTATAAAATACGCATCTAATATACATTTTGTAAGAAAGGTTAACTGGGCTAATTCTCTGGCTCTCTCCGCGGAAAAACTGGGAGTGAATTATGAAAACATCAGAAAAGGGATGTCTGCCGACCACAGAATAGGCGATTCGCATCTAGACGTTAACCATGGTGGATTTAAGGGTTGGGGCGGATATTGTTTGGCCCCAAGTGAAAGACTTTTTATTTTTAATGATGACCACTACAAAATTATAAAAGCAGAGAATTTAAATAATAAAGCTAAATCAGTATTGGGTTGGAAAAATGGGAAAATAATTATTGATAGCATAACTGCAATGGGACGCCGAATGGCTAGCGAGCTGAGCAAGTTTAGGCTTAGTAAAGGACGTAGTCTAACAGTGACGTCAGATCATATTGTTACAGTGGCAGATAAAGAAGGTAATTTGAAAGAAAAAATCGCTTGCGAGGTTAGAGCAAATGATTATTTTCCTGTAGTTTTGGATGGTTATACAGCAGATGAGAATATCAAAATTCGTCTGTATGAAGAAGTAGATTTGTCATCTCAGGATATTTATGTGGAAAAAATTCCGCAAATTTTTGCAGACAAGCTAAAGGCGTATATTAGTAACAACCAACTTAAAGGATTTAGGCGGGCTAGACACACTTCTGCTCCTTTTGACGCTTGTCTTAAGGCGGGTATCAATATTGATTCACAACGGATTAAAACTTCTATAAGCGGAACTTGGATACCGGCAGTCATAAAAGTTGACGAAGACTTTGGGCGATTGATCGGATATTATCTTTCGGAGGGTTGCGTTACTGATAATAGAGTTTTATTCACCTTTGGTTATCACGAGGAAGACCTTGTCGACGACCTTAAATCAATTCTTAATAAGCTGTCTATAAAATTTAGCGAGCGAATTAATGAGTGGAATAAAAAGCCGAGCATTAGGGTGATTAAAATTTCTTCTCGTATTCTATCGGCTTATTTCAAAAAATTTGGGCATAATTGCACTACCAAACAAATTCCATATTTTATTTTTCATTCTCGGCAGTCAGTTAAAGATGGCGTACTTGCCGGATTGTTGCGTGGCGATGGAAGCATCTTTAAATCTAATCAGGGTAATTATTGGACAATTAATTTTACTACTACTAGCCAGCTTTTAGCAGAAGGGGTTGACGCGTTACTTAGAGAAAAAGGTATATTGGCAAGTATTGCCAAAGTTAAAACCGCTAAAACAAGGAGTGACAATTGGTCTTTGGATATTTGTGAGTTTGAAAACGTGAGGGTATTACTCCTACTTTTTACAAAAAGACAGGCAAAGAAAGTAAAAATTTTAGGCGGTCGTAAAATAAAATCCCCAGCCTATATTAGGGTTAAAAATTTGGCGCTTTTGCCAGTTAAAGCTATAGAGACGATACAAAAAATTACTGAAGTTGTTTCAGTCGAGACCCAAAATCACCGCTATATTACTTCTTGGGGCATTTTGACTCATAATTGCTTCCCTAAGGACCTTGACGCTTTTATTCAATTTGCCAAAACCGCTGAACTTAAAGAAATTGCCCAAATTCTTGAATCGGACAAAGAATTCAACAAAGCATTGTTAAACAGCCAGAATTTGTCCTTGAATGAAGTAAGCCATCACATTGATAAACTTGAAGAGAATTTAAATAACAGGAAAAATAATCATTCTTAAATATAGCCGATTTTCAAAAACTGCGTTGAATTACACCGAACCTCACTAAAACTACTACACTAATTGCCGATCGGCAATTAGTTTAGTAAGCGCGGCAAGTAGTAAGCTAAGTAGTAAGCGCGGTAATTGGCGCAGTAAAACGGATGATAACGGCATCATAAGAGTGATCTCGTTCGCGGCGCGGTAAATAGTAAGAGAAATACTTGGTTTCGTTGCTCCGTAACAGGACTTTCTTATTGCAAGTACTGAAACGATCGTTTCAGTACTTGCAATAAGGATTTCAATAAGGATTCATTGATTCATTTGACCTGGAGGCGGACAAATAACGTCCAGCGAGGAATCCCGTTTTTTTTATTTTCCAGAGCATAAAACGATAAAACATCGGCATTTAAGCCGGGAAAGAAGCGCGATTTTTGTGATGCAGTACTTATACTTTCATAATTTCAAAATATGCTGTAGTATTTAATAAAGCAAAAAAAATGAGAGATAGTTTTAAAACAATTTTAATTTGGATAATAAAAATAGGACTTTTTATAATTCCTTTTATTCCGCTTTATGTCTCCCGTTCTCTTTTTTTTCCTTTTATCACCGGTAAGGCATTTATTTTCAGGTTTTTGATAGAAGTCGTTTTTACCGCCTGGATTTTACTCGCTATTTTCTACAAAGAATTTAGGCCAAAGAAGACATTGCTTTTTTGGACTCTGACTTTATTTATTGTAATCGTTACTTTAGCCACAATTTTTGGAGTTAACCCTTACAAAAGTTTTTGGTCAAATTTTGAGAGAATGGAGGGCTTGATAACCTACTTCCATCTTTTTGCGTATTTTTTAGTTTTAGCTCATTGTTTTACCAAAAAAAATTGGCTCATATTTTTCAATTTGTTTGTGGTTTCCGGTTTGGCGCAGAACATTTACGCTCTTTTCCAAAGACTTGGGTTTTTAGCGTCGCCTCAGGGCGGCTTCAGAGTTGACGGCACCATAGGCAACCCAACTTATGTTGCCGCGTATTCTATCTTTGTTCTGGCTATAACAATTTTCTTAATTATGAACACTAAGCATATTTGGGCAAAGTATTTTTATATTTTTATGCTCGGCTTTACATCGCTTACTATTTATTTTACCGCGACAAGAGGCGCAATTCTTGCTTTGGCGATTGGTATTTTTATAGCAGGCGTAATTTATCTATTTAAATCTAAATCAAAAGATGAAAAGACGAAATTAATAAAGAAAATCGTGCTTTTTTCATTGATTGGTTTAATTATTATAGGAGCCGGCCTGAAGCTGTTTCAAAAAACGAGCATCATTCAAAGCAGTGAAATACTTTCACGTTTATCCTCAATATCATTAAAAGAAGGTATGTCCAGATTCGCTATTTGGAATATGAGCTGGCAAGGTTTTAAAGAGAGGCCAATTTTAGGTTGGGGGCCCGGAAACTACAATCTTGTTTTTGCGAAATATTACAACCCAGCTTTATATTCCCAAGAGCCTTGGTTTGACAGATCGCATAATATTATTTTTGATTGGTTGATAAATGCCGGAATATTGGGATTGCTTGCGTATCTAAGTATTTTTATCGCCGGTTTGTATCTGGTGTGGAAAAAATATTTGGATTCAAAAAATAAAAGCAAAGAGGAAATGATAGCAAAATTCAAAGTTGCGGCTCTAATATCTATTTTATTTTTAGTTTATTTTATGCAAAATCTGTTTGTTTTTGACCAATTAGCAACTTATATAGGATTTTTCGCGATTCTCGCTTTTATACAAAGTTGGTATATTGGTGAAAGAGAAGCGCATAAAGATGTGAGCAAAGATTTTTTAACATTTAAATTGGCAGGCGCTGTTATAGCAGGTATTATTTTGATTTTTACGGTTTACAGTTTGAATTATAAAGTGCTGGCGACCAATCTGAATCTATTGGATGGAATAAAATATGGAAGTATAGGCGATGCCAATAAAGCGTTTCAGAGCTTTGAAAATGCATTGTCGTATAATACATTTGGTAATTCTGAAATCAGCGAACAACTTTCTCAATTTGCAATTGCGGTCTTAAGAGCGGGAGAGATTGATCAAAATTTCAAACAGCAAATATTTAATAAAGTACATTCAGTCATTGAGGGAGTAATAGAATCAAGCCCTCGTGACCCTCGGCTAAGATTATTCTTAGGGATACTACTCGTAAATGCCGGACAGTTTGATGGCGCGATTCGAGCTTTTGAAAAAGCTCTTGAGCTTTCCCCGACAAAACAACAGATCCACTTCGAGCTCGCTGATGTTTATATTAGGCAAGGAGACTATAAAACGGCAGCTACGATTTTAGAAAGAGCATATCTACTTGCTACGGACTTTGACCTTGCTAGCGAAAATCTGGTTGCAGTGTATATTTTAGGTGGTGAACAAGAAAAAGCAGATGAAGTATTAAAAAAAGAACATGGGAAAGTTGATATAGCCAGCCGATTACTAGCGCAAGTATATTCAACAACAGGGCAATACGGTCGTCTACTAGAAATCTGGAAAGCATTCATTGTAGAGAATCCGACTGAAGTTGAATATAGGAGAAATGTCGCCGCAGTTCTGCTGGAGTTAGGTAAGCCAAACGAAGCAATAGAGACTTTAGAAAAAGCAATTGGAGACATTCCTTCATTTAAAGAGGAAGGCGAAGCGTATATTAAAGAAATAAGAGGAGGGGCGTAGTTAAAAATTACAATTCTAAAAAATATTCCGAACTTTATTAGGAATATAAAAATGCATGTTTTAGAATAATTTATGTTTAGTGGTTAGTGATTAGAGTTTATTAAACAGGTGCGTCATAAGACAGGATGAAAATCATACGTTTTTAGGGTGTGGATAAATCAGTATTTTTTTTTGGGGAAAAGCCATATAATAATAAATATGCTTATTACTCAATTTAATTTATAATTAACGGTCGAATTATTTTCCAACTCAAAATATATAACAGTTATGGATAGAAAAAAGTTTAGTATTAAAGATTATACATCAATTATAACTGCAACTGCTATTTCTTTCTTTTTTGTCGCGCTTACGGTTTACAGCGCAACAACAATTACTAGTAATATAAATACAGGCGGCACTTTAACCGTTGACGGAATAAGTACTCTTACTGGTAATGTGAATGCTTCTGGAACATTACAAGTATCAGGTGCAGCAAGATTTTATGATCCGGTCACGTTTGAATCCGGCATAGGAGCGTCAAGCACTCTTACCGTAACAGGTTCAACTACGGTATCAGGCGCATTTAATGCGGGCGGAGCATCTACCATAAGAGGAGCTGTCAAACTAGATGACACTCTTGCAGTTACTGGTAATGTGAATGCTTCTGGAACATTACAAGTATCAGGTGCAGCAAGATTTTATGATCCGGTCACGTTTGAATCCGGCATAGGAGCGTCAAGCACTCTTGCAGTTACTGGATCTACAACAATAGAAGGCGTTACAAATCTAACTACTTTACAAGTTGGAGCGACAGACGCGGGCACCAATATTACAGGAATGGTGGCTGGAACTTGCGTTATCTCCGAAGGCAAGATTGTTTCAGCATCTTCAACCGCAGTAGCAGAGTGCACCGCAACAGGTGTGCTTGCAAATGATAAGATTTTCGTAATGGCTAGCAGCAGTGCTCCTTATCATAAAGATCTTAGAATACTGGGAGCTTCTTCAACTGCCAATACCATAGGAGTGATCTTTATGAACTCATCGACAAACACTAATTTAACTATACCGTCTGATACATTAAATTTCTGGGCTATAAGATAAAAAAAGATAGCAGTAACTAATAAAGTCTTTATAACGAAATACTTTATTAATTAAACAAGATATGATGAAGTCTTATACAATTTTATTATCGATAGTTTTATCCGCTTCAGTCTCATTAAGCTTAATACCTTCAATTTCCTTTGGCGCTAATGAAGTAAATGTAAGCGCAGACACAGAGATATTAGGCTATACATTCAATATGAGCGGAACTGTTGAACAGATAATAACGAATGGCGAGAATGTAAATTTTACCTTACCTGCGGATAATAGCTATAGCTTTACCTTTACATCTAATGATAGGCGAGAAATTAAGTTTACAGAGGCTACAGGTTGGGATGTTAGTACAGTTTGCGACGATAGTAAATCAGAAGTTTCTTTTAGTAATCCTTCGGTTGAGAAAACTGTAACCATTACACCAAATACAGGCGCTTGCAATAAAGGTAACTCTAGTAGCCCTGGAGGAGGCGGCGGAGGCGGAGGAGGCGGCGGAGGCGGAGGCGGCGGAGGTCGCAGAACTCCACCACCTCCACCACCTGGACCAACAGGCCCACCTCCCCCTCCAGCTCCACCGCCTGCGCCTACCGCAACTCCGGTAGCCGTATCCGCAGTCTTTACAAGAGGATTAAGCAGGGGAATGACTCATCCTGATATAAGACGGTTACAGATATTTCTCAATTCTGATCAAGATACGCGCGTTGCCGAGTCAGGCGTTGGTTCATCAGGTAATGAAACGAATTATTTTGGCGCGCTTACCGCGATCGCCGTCGGTAAATTCCAGATTAAGTACAGTGTTGTTAGTTCTAAGAATGATTCTGGTTATCAATTTGTAGGCCCAAGAACAAGAGCTAAGCTAGCCGAGGTTTTCGGCAAATCAGATGAGAGCGCGTCAAAAGCTCCACCGCCTGCGCCTACTGCAACTCCATCAGCTGCCTCATCGTTATTTATAAGAGGATTAGGCAAGGGAATGTCTAGCGATGATGTAAAACGTCTCCAGCAATTATTAAACTCCGACCCTGAAACGCAACTGACTGATTCCGGAGCGGGTTCTCCGGGAAATGAGACAAATTATTTTGGCAATATCACCGAGCAAGGCGTTCAGAAGTTTCAGATGAAATATGGCGTTGTGTTATCACCTGATGACCCCGGCTACGGATTTGTGGGTCCAAAGACAAGAGCTATGCTAGCCGAGGTTTTCGGCAAATCAGCTTCGCCTCCCCCTTCAGTTTCACCGCCTGCGCCGCCACAAACTTCGCAAGAAGATGAAGTATTGCAAAAACAGCTTGATGCCGCGCAAAAGAGGTTGAACGAATTGCTTAACCAATTAGAAGCTTTACAGTAAAAAACCGAAGAGAATAAAAAACTCCTCTGATTATTCGGGGGAGTTTTTTGTTTATAAATACGAGCGCGGCCACGCTTGTTGTGTAGCAATAAGAAACATCTGGCTCGTCTCTCTGCGTTGTTATTTTCCGCTTATAAAAGCAAAATAATTTTTTATCCGCGGCCAGACGGCAAATTGGTTCACGCTTTTCATTTTTCTCCAAATAAGGAAGTTTGTAATTGCTTGCGTAAGTATTGTTGAAATTGCCGCGCCCTCTATTCCTAAATTAGGAATTAAGGCAAAGTTGAACAAAACATTTCCAACAGCTGAAACTGCCACATATTTAATAAAATGTTTTTGTTGGTCATAAGCAAAGACAGAATGTCCTATAAGCGATGATGGATAGACGATTAGAATGGTGGCCATTAAAATCTGGAAAGTTAGAATTGATGGAATATATTCAAGCCCGAAAAGAAATTTGATAATCAAAGGCCCGAAAAGAATGCCGATAAGAGCAATCGGGGCCGCGACAATTATCGTAAGGGCAACTGACTTTTCCAAAATTGATTTTGCAAGAGCAGGAGCAGTTTTCGCGAACTTAGAGAGAATCGGGAAGATACTTACTGCAAGAAGACTTGGCAAAACATATAAAACTTGCACAAGCTTTTGCGCAGACGCATAATACCCGACCTCCTCAGCGCTTCTTAGCCAGCCGAGCATAATAATATCAGTGTTTAGCATTATTACTCCCATTATTCCCAAAAGCCCGAATGGCCAGGCAGTTAAAAGAATTGACTTTACTAATTTTCTATTAAAATTGCGGAACAAATGTTTAAAATGATCACGAAGCACATAAAGGATTGCGATAAATCCTAAAAAACTTCCAATCGCATATGCGTAAGCCAATGATTCGCTCGTTTTATAAATTGAAAGCAAAATAAATCCAAGAGCAACAATTAAGAAGTTTGTAAGTATTTGTATAGATGCTTCTATTTGCATTTTTTGCAAAGCTCTGGATAGCGCCGAGCCTAAGTCGCGCAATGTATCAAATGCAAAAACAAAAATTATAATCGGCATAATCAATCCCGCTTCTTGGATTTTTGTTAAATATGGAAAAGTAAGAATAACTCCAGAAACTAAAATCAATAGCAAAATTAATTTTGTAAAAAACGCAGTTGATAAATATTGATTTTTAAGCTCTGGTCTTTTTGACGCTTCTTTCGTGATTAAGGCGTTAATTCCAATATCGGAAAAGACTGTAAGAAATGTTGCAATTCCCAAAGCATAAGAAAAAGCGCCCCAGCTTCCTGCGCCTAAGCTTCTCGCCGCATAAATAACAATGGCGGCGCGCAGAAGCCGGCTTATGATTTGGCCTGAAAAAAGCCAAACTGTATTTTTTACAATAGTTTGGCCGATGGTGCGATTTTCAAATAAAAAATACTTAACCAGTTTAAACATTTATATAAATTAAGCTTGAATAAAAAATCTATTTGCAGTTTTAAAAAAGATTCCAAAGTCAAGCCAAAGCGATCTGTGCTTCAGATAATAAATATCATATTGTAATTTTTCATACGCGTCATCTAAAGACGAGCCATATTTATAATTTATCTGCGCCCATCCGGTTAATCCTGGGCGCACAAGATGCCTGAGTTCGTAGTAGGGGATTTCTTTTTCCAGATCTTGAACGAATTCCGGTCTTTCTGGTCTTGGTCCAACTAAAGAGATATCGCCTCGTAAAATATTCCACAATTGCGGTAATTCATCTAAATGCGATTTTCTTAGAAATTTTCCAAAATAAGTTATGCGATTATCTCCTGGCTTTGACCAACGGGGTCCGCGTTTTTCAGCATCAGTTTTCATTGTTCTGAATTTCCACAAAATAAAATGTTTTCCGTTTTTCCCAACTCTCACTTGGCTGAAAAATGCCGACCCGGAAGAAGTAGTTTTAATAAATAATGCTATAAAAACAACGAAAGGGAGAAATGTAATAGCTAATATGATTGAAAGAATTAGTTCAATAGGTCTTTTAATAGCGTCATGAATTTTATGGCTTTTAGCCAAGTTCTCTAGAAACCATACTTCTTCTAATTCGGCCAGTGGAACTTTATGGAATACATTTTCATACATATCTGAAAGATTTATAACTTCAATCTCTGATAATAAATTTTTATAAATCAAGCGCGCGGCGCGAGAATTCTTTTTAATATGCGCAGGCACAACAATCAAATTTATTCTATGTTCTTTAATTATTTGTGATAGGTTTTTAAAACTTTTATCTTTAATTCCTTCTTTTATCCAATATTTTATTTCATAGCCGAGTTGATTATTTTGTTTTATGTGCGCAACTATGTCTTGGGCGACTTTATTGCCGCCAATTAGAAGTATTTTTTTAGCAGGAGTTTTTACGATTAAAATATTGTTATAAAAAGTTCTCCACGCGTAAAATGCCGAGCCGAATATAAATAGGAAGATAAATAGATTTGTTTTCGGAGTTATTCCAAATCCGGGG
>Ga0210057_1001725_pt1 | contig 32551 bp, 37 predicted proteins | sample CryGeyCG2114_010_2_FD_183968 | JGI IMG/M metagenome (GOLD analysis project Ga0210057, IMG submission 183968) | Groundwater microbial communities from aquifer - Crystal Geyser CG10_big_fil_rev_8/21/14_0.10 (SPAdes) (version 2) | ecosystem: Environmental > Aquatic > Deep subsurface > Groundwater ... | reverse complement strand
AAATTTTATCAATTGAGGCTCAATTGCAAGAATTGAGGGATTTTGCCAATAAAGAAAATCTAGAAATCGTCGATGAATTCGTGGAAACAAAAACCGCTAAAGAACCCGGCCGACCTATTTTTAATCAAATGCTTTCTCAAATTGAAAAAGGCGAAGCTGATGGAATCTTAGCGTGGCATCCGGATCGGCTTGCCAGAAATTCGATTGACGGCGGCAGAATAATCTATTTGATTGATTCTGGAAAAATTAAGGAGTTAAAATTTCCTACTTTTTGGTTTGAGCCAACGCCTCAAGGAAAATTTATGCTAAATATTGCTTTTGGCCAAAGTAAATATTATGTTGATAATCTTTCGGAAAATGTAAAAAGGGGTCTGCGTCAAAAATTAAGAAGGGGTGAATGGCCGGGCCAAGCGCCGATTGGTTATGTAAATAATTTAAGGAATCATACTATTGAAATAGATAGAGAAAAAGCGCCAATCATCGGGAAAATATTTAGGGCCTATGCTTCCGGAGAATACACCTTGAAAGATTTAGCAGATTTATCTCTTTCTTTGGGTTTGGTCAGCCAAAGAAAAAGAAAAGGTTTATCGGTGGCAGTTATTCAAAGAATGCTGGAAAATAAATTCTACATTGGATTATTTACCTATCGAGGCGAAACCTACGAAGGGAAACATAAACCAATAATAGATAAAACTATTTTTGATAAGGTCCAGCAAATTCTCAAAGAAAGAGCTAAACCGAGAAAAAGTAAATCTCTTTTAGATTTTCCTTTTCGGGGAATTTTCACCTGCGGCGAATGTGGCCGGGCTGTAACTGGCGAACAACATATCAAAAAATCCGGCTTAGTTTTTAGATACTATCGCTGCACTAAAAAGAAAACGACTTGCTCTCAGAAATATATTAGGGAAGAAGAGTTGGCAAAACAGATAGATGAAATTTTTTCAAAATTTGCTTGGCCGGAAAATTGGTTTTCAAAAATGTTTAGCCAAGTTGAAAAATGGAGAAACGAAAAAGAACAATCCATTGAATCTACGGCAAAACCTTTGAAAGAAGAATTGAGAAAAATTGAAACAAAAATTTCGAAATTGCTTGACGCTCATTTGGAAGGATTGCTGGAAGCTGACGAATACCACAATAAAAAAGCGGAACTGTTAGAAAAGAAAGTAGTTCTAAAACAAAAAATTGCCCTAATTGGACAAAAAGGCAATCACTGGCTCGAACCTTTGGAAAATTGGCTAAAAGAGGTAAATCAAATTCAAAATTTGATTTCTGGCAATAACTTACGAGAAAAAGGAGAATTTTTACGGAAACTTGGCTCGAACCGGCAAATTCTGGACGGAAAAATTGTTTTTACCCCGGTCGGGGTGTGGAAAACTTACCTTAATTTTTTCGCCCGAGAGCAAAATTCTTCGGCCGCCGAGCCGCGAAGCGGCGAGGCGGCTATATTGACAAATCTCGTCTGGCGGTCGCGACGGGATTTGAACCCGTGATCTCTTCCGTGACAGGGAAGCATGTTTAACCAGGCTACACCACGCGACCATTTTAGTACCGGGGGCGGGAATCGAACCCACATTAATCGCTTATGAAACGACTCTAGACACCAATCTACTCCCCGGCATGATAACGAACTGATCCTATTTTTGAAAAAAATTTAGGAGCGTCTTTTTTATTGATGCTTATACAAAAAGTTTTACCCCAGTAAGAACCTATCTTGGGTGAAAGATGACAAGACACAAATTTATTAAGCATTTTAACAAGTTGCTTTAAACCTTCGTTATTGACACACTTTACTCTAATTCTACCTCCGTCATTAAAATAGGCCTCGTCATCAAAAAATGCCCTAATCCAACTTTTCATCACCTCCTTAGAACCATTACTAATTTCTTTTGGAATATTCCAATTATATGAATTACCAGCCCCTAATTTTTTAAAAAATTCCCAAATTCTTTTTGAATTTACTTTTATAGCATTTTTATATATTTTCTTTCCTCGCACTCCAAAAACTTCATACATATCATTTTGAAACTCATGTAAAAGATCTTCATTATTATTACTATAACCAATAACATATTTAGTCCGAACAGGATTTTTACGATATTTAGCCCAATATCCATAAGTATCTTTCTCCTGATAATTAAAAATAGAACCGTCACCACAGATATGAGCATGAATTCTTGCTAAAGCGGGGGTTACTCTTCTGGGAGATTTAGACCTTGGACACAATCTTCTTTTAACTTTTATTTTAACTAATCTATTGTTCAGTGCCGAGGGGGTTCGTCCTAATTTTCCAGCAATCTCATTTAAAGTAAGCGAAGTATTTAAATAAAGTTCTTTAAGCCTATTTTCTTCCTGCGTTGACCATTTCATAAATTTTAAAGAAATTTCTTGTTGCGGGGCTGGGAATTGCACCCAGGTCTCGAGGTTATGGGCCTCGCAAGATACTACTTCTCCACCCCGCGATGCTATTTTACTTTACCCCGCCCTTTTTGTAAAGTATAAAACTCCTAAGCCGATGAAGCGTTTAAATTAGAAATCTGCTGATTCTACTTATTATGAAAAAGGGGTGGGGTCAAGGTTAGAAAGCCTCTAAATCCCTGAGGGCCTGTTCGTAAGTGTCCAACACTCTTCTGGCTTCATCTAAAGTCAATCTATAATCAGGGTCATGGACAATATTATTGCGAATTTTGTGAGCTCCCAAAATTTGCTCAAGATTGGGGAGGGTGGCAGCAGTTAATTTCTCTAATCTCTCTCCCAGAGTTTCACCACCAAAGCCCATTCTTTTTAAAATGTCATTCAGTATTGAATCGGCTTCAATTACGGCTAATTTATGTTCCGATTCCAGACCGGTTTCCAATCTGGCAGTAATTTTAGCCCAATCTTTTACCACCTTTCTTACTCCATAAGGCCGGAAGGAAAAAAATTCTACCAAATCCCATATCAACATTCTTTTTAACCAGAGAGTTTTAGCTAGAACAAAAATAATAAACCCGAACAAAATTAAAGCTACAATAATAAATAAAATCTTTAAAATTAGCAGCCCTCCACTAAGGGTAGGATTAAGAATAGATGAAATTATCTCGGGCATGTTTTTTCAAAAATTTCGCCAATTTCTAAAATTTTACTTTCTTCAAAAGGTTTTCCAATAATTTGGAGGCCGACTGGTAAATTAGCAGCTTTTCCCACCGGCAAAGAAAGGGCGGGCAATCCAGCTAAACTGATTGGAACAGTATAGACATCGACCAAATACATGGGAAGAGGATCTTCAATCCTCTCTCCGATTTTAAATGGTAAAACTGGAGAAACTGGAGTAAAGATTGCGTCTACTTTTTCGAAAACTTTTTCAAAATCATTTTTTACTAAAGTTCTAACTTTCTGGGCTCTTAGATAGTAAGCTTCATAATAACCAGCTGACAAAGAGTAGGTTCCCAATATAATCCTTCTTCTCACTTCTTGCCCAAACCCTTCTCCTTTTGATTTCAAATAAATCTCCATTAAATCTTTAGCTTCTTTGGCTGAATAACCGTATTTTATTCCATCGTATCTCGCCAAGTTAGCTGAAGCTTCGGAAGGGTTAATAATGTAGTAAGCCGGTAAGGCATATTCAGTATAAGGCAAACTAACTTCTTCTATTTTTACCCCAATCTCCTCATATTTTTTAATAGCAGCTTTTATTACCTTTGCCACTTCTGGATCAATTCCTTTTACAAAATATTCTTTTGGTACTCCAATTTTTAATTCCCTAATTTTTAATTTTTTTACCGGAGCAGGCTTTTCTACGCTATTCGAATCTAAACAATCCTTACCTTTTATTGTCTCGAAAATAATTCTAGTGTCTTCCACGGTTTTAGCCACCGGAGATATTTGATCAAGAGAAGAGACAAAGGCAATTAATCCATACCTTGATACTGCCCCATAGGTCGGCCTTAATCCAACTACTCCACAGAAAGAAGCTGGCTGCCGAATTGAACCACCGGTATCTGAACCTAAAGCACAAACACATTCATTAGCCGCTACGGCAGCAGCCGAGCCTCCGGAAGAACCTCCGGGAACCCGAGTTAAATCATGGGGATTATGAGTTGGGCCAAAGGCAGAATTTTCAGTAGAGGAGCCCATGCCAAACTCATCCAGATTAGTTTTTCCCAAAATTAAACAATCTTCTTCTTTAAGTTTTTTTATCACTGTCGCATCGTAAGGAGCAATGTAATCTTCTAAAATTTTGGAACCTGCCGTACATTTTATGCCTTCAACCAAAATGTTGTCTTTGATGGCCGTGGGAATGCCAGTCAGAATCGGAAGTTTCTTGCCAGCAGAAATTAAGTTGTCAATTTTTTTTGCCTGGGATAAAGCCTTCTCAGTATTAACGGTTAAAAAAGCAAAAATCTCTCTGTCTCTTTCTTTTATCTTATCCAGATAGGCTTTACAAAGTTCAAGGGCTGAAAATTCCTTTTTTTTTAATCCCTGATGGGCTTGAGTAATAGTAAGGTCGGTTAACTTCATTTATTGAGTATCAATTTCACTTTTAAGTAACCGGCTTTTGTCTCCGGTGCCTGCTCAATTATTTTTCTTCTTACCTCGGGCTTCAGTCTTCGGACTTCATCGTTTCTCATTACATTTTCCACCGAAATATCCACTTTTTTTACCCGAGCGACAGCGAAGTCAAAGAAGGTTCCTTTTTTTCCACCTTCGCTTGCTTTCGCTCGCTCGGTGGCTGAAGATGAAGATTTATCTTCATCGCCTAATTTTTCAATATAATCCAGAATTGAAGAAAGCTCCTTTTGCATTTTCTTAAGCTCAACCTGAGTTAAACCGAGCCTAGCCAGTTTAGCTATGTGTTTTACTTCTTCTTCGGAAATCATTGAAAATTGATAATTGAAAATTTTATTTTGGTGGTTCCAAAAATTCTGCCTCCACCAATATTTCTTGTAATTGGTCGAGATTTTCTAAAACCATTCCCGCTCCTCTGACAACCGCCGTCATCGGGTCTTCAACAATTTTAGTCGGAATTTTAGTCTCTTTTTGAATCAGAGTATCTAAACCTCGCAAAAGTGCGCCGCCACCAGCCATTTGAATTCCCGAAGCCATTATATCAGCTAATAATTCTGGAGGAGTTTCCTCGACCGCCGTTTTTATTTCGGTAACAATTTGTTTCACTGATTTTTCCATTGCTTTTTTTATATCCTCATCAGAAACCAAAATTTCTTCAGGAAGTCCGGTAACTAAATTCCTCCCCCGAAGGGGCAACTCTCTTTTGTCTTTTAAAGGATAAGCTGAACCTATCCCAATCTTAATATCCTCAGCTGTTCTCTCTCCAATTAATAATTTGTATTCTTCTTGGGCAAATTGAATTATGTCTTCATTAAGCTTATCCCCGGCTACTCTTAGGCTTTTAGATATCACAATTCCTCCTAAAGAAATGACTGCCACCTCGGTTGTGCCGCCGCCAATGTCAACTACAAAATTTCCTCCCGCTTCTTGAACTGGGAGCCTGGCGCCAATGGCTGCCGCCATTGGTTGCTCAATTAAAAAAACTTCTCTAGCTCCGGCATTTTTAGATGCATCATAAACTGCCTTTTTTTCTACTTCGGTAACTCCGCAAGGGATGCCGACAATCACTCGCGGTCTAGGGTTTAAAATAAATTTTCTTCGATGGGCTTTCTCAATGAAATATCTGAGCATTTGTTCAGTTACTTCGAAGTCAGAAACTACTCCCGCAACTAAGGGTCGGGTGGCCACAATATGACTGGGAGTTCTCCCAACCATCTTTTTGGCTTCGTCCCCAATTGCCAAAATTTGACCGGTTTTCTGATTGACCGCTACTACTGAAGGTTCAGTAATTACTATTCCTCTCCCTCTGACATAAACCAGGGAATTAGCTGTTCCTAAATCAATAGCAATATCTTCTGACAGACTGGAAAGAAGTTTATTTATTAAAAATTTAAAATTTGGCATTTAAAATTTGCTTAATTTTTACTAATCTGGTTTTTTTCTCGCCTCTCTTCTTTATCTCTACACAATCTTTCTTTAACGTTCTCTCGCTTATCACGATTCTGTATGGTATTCCAATTAAATCACTGTCAGCAAATTTCTCTCCAGCCGATTTTTCTTCCCTGTCGTCATATAATACTCCGATTCCCTGTTTCTGTAAATCTTGATATAACTTTTGGCTTGCTTTTTTAACTTTATTACTATTTTCAATTTGGATTAGATGAATTTGAAACGGAGCGACTGTCTTGGGCCAAATAATTCCATTTTGGTCATGGTGAACCTCGACTATTGCTCCCATGATTCGGGAAAGTCCTATTCCATAGCAACCCATAATAATTAATTTTCTCTTGCTATCTTTATCTACAAAGAAAGCATTCATTGTTTTAGAATATTTAGTTCCTAAAGGAAAAATGTTGCCAACTTCAATTGATTTTCCTTCTTTTAAAATGCTTTTACATTTGGGGCACTTTTGACCCTCCTTAAATTTAGTAATTTCTTTGTTTTGAGAAAAATCTCCCCTGGAGCAATAAACAATGGTGTCTTCTCCCCCTTCAGTCAAAACTTGGAATTCATGAGTATATTCCTTGGTAAATCCTTTGCCAGAGGCTTCGGTAACAATTGCTTCCAGACCACATCTTTTAAAAATTCTCAGATAGGCTTGAGTTACTTTCTGATAATATTTTTTAAAATCCCCTTGAGAGCTATGAAAACTATAAAGATCTTTCATATCAAATTCTCTTCCTCTTAATAAGCCGGATCTTGCTCTCGGCTCTTTCCGGAACTTGGTCTGAATTTGGTACAGATATAAAGGGAGCTCAGTATACGATTTCAGATAATGCCTGATGATATCAGTTAACATCTCTTCGTGGGTTGGCCCCAAGCCAATTTCTTTGCCATCCTCTTTGCATTTATACATTACTTCCCCAATTTCTTTTGACCAGCGGCCAGTCTCTTCCCAAAGTTTTTTTGGTTGAAAGATGGTCATTAAAATCTCTCTGCCGCCAATCATTTCCATCTCCTCTCTAATTATGTTTTCAATTTTTCTCAAAACTCTTAAACCTAAAGGCAAATAAGTATAGGCGCCAGCCATTTCTTTGTAAATAAAACCGCCCCTAACTAAAAGCTGGGCATTTATACTTTTTTCATCCTTAGGCGCTTCTTTTAAAGTTTTGCAAAAAAATTGTGATTGTCTCATATAAAAAAGAGAGGGAAGTTTTCTTTACAATTAAAATAATATATCTTTAAATTGTAATATATCTTTATAACTAACAAGCATTAAAAGTAAAATAAGCAAAATAAAACCTATTAAATTTATATTTCTCTCCACCTTTAAAGGAACTCTTTTTTTAGTAAAAAACTCAAAACCAACAAAAACCAATCTCCCACCATCTAAGGCAGGGAAAGGAAGAATATTAACGATAGCCAAAGCTAAAGAAATTAAAGCTATCAACTCCAAAATAGCTATAAAGCCAGCTTTTATAGTCAATTTGGTTATAGCCAAAATTCCAAATGGCCCCACTACTGCCCCAGCTAAAGGTTCAACAGTCTGTTCTTGAAAGGAGACTTTAATCAGATGACCAAGGCCAACCAATGAATAATGGGCGAAGTTAAATGAATGTAAAAATCCAACCAATGTTTTTTCTAATCCAGTTGAATATTGAATTTCAGCAATATCCCCTAGAGCAATCCCCAATGAGCCTTCATTTTCGGGAGGATTAACTCGAGGAATAACTTCTATATCTTTTGCTTCTCCACCTATTGAATTTTTAATCTTTAGGATAATTTCTTTTCCTTTATTTTCATTTATAAATTTAATGAGCTGCTTCGAATTCTTAAACTCAATTCCATTTCCTTCTATTATGATATCTTTGGATTGTAAACCAACTTTCTCTGCCGGTGAATCTTTAGCAATTGCTAAAATTGAAATAAAATTTTGTTGTTCTCCAAAAGGAAAGTGGTAATCATAAATCAAAGGGCATTGAGATTGAAACCCACTAAATCCTACTAGAAAGTAAAAAATAGCTACAGCCAAAAGTAAATTCATTACCACTCCAGCAGAAAGTATTAACGTTTTAGCAAAAGAGGATTTGGAGGCAAAACTTCTAGGGTCTTCGAGGTGTTGAGGTTTTTCATCTTCCCCATATAACTTCACGAAACCTCCCAAAGGAATAGCATTTATTGAATAAATCGTTTCTCCTTTTTGTTTTCCCCAGACTCGAGGAGGAAAGCCAAAACCAAATTCTTCAACTTTAACTCCTGATTTTTTAGCAATAATAAAATGACCAAATTCGTGAATAAAAATTAAAAAGCCAAGAATAAAAATAAAAATTACAATAGAGAGCAACATAATATAATATTTAAAAGAAGAATTTAATAGATATTATTCTGAAAGCTCTTTCTTTTTTCTCTCCCCGATTTCTTCTGTTTTTTGATTATACTCGTCTATTAAATCTTGGAGGCTATCCTTTGCCCGGAACTTATCATCTTCCCTGATTTTTCCTTCTTTTACTTCTTCCTGAATCTTATCCCAAGCTTCTTCTCGCCAATGCCTAATTGTCTTTTTGGCCTCTTCCATCTTTTCCGAAAGTATTTTGAGTAAATTTTTTCTATACTCTTCACTTAAGGGAGGTAAAGAAAGACGGATTAAATCTTTGTCCGCAATTGGGGACGTTCCAATGGCAGATTGCTGGACGGCTTTTTCGATTGGCTCAAGATAAGATTTGTCCCAGGGCTGAATTAAAATTTGCCTCGGCTCAAGAATTGATATTGCTGCCAATTGCTTCAAAAGAAATTTTTGGCCAAAACATTCTACCTCGATATCTTCAACCAAAGAAGGCGTTGCCTTTCCGGTCCGAATTTTAGCCAATTCTCTCTCTAAAAAAATAATTGCTTTGTCAAGTTCTGGCCTGATTTTGTCGATAATTTCTTGATATGAATTCATACCCCGTTAGAAGTCTGCCATTTCTGTTAATAAATTTTATTCAGAATAGACAGACTTTTAATTGTTATTACCCCATTAGTGTTTCGCAAAAAATTTTCTTTTAGAAATTTTTTGCCCAAGACTTCTAACGGGGTCATAGTTCGAGCATTAAAATTTCCATTGCTAACCTTGAGTTAATATTGGTTGTTGAAATTAGAAAATTTGTATTTTGAATTTGATTGAGGATATTTTTTAGCTTAGGAAAAGTATATTGAGACGACACCCTCCCTCCACCCTCCCACCTTCGGTGGGCCCCATTTTTTTCTAGCAAAACATTTCTAAAGTAGGATAACCAAATTTCTAAAATTTCTTTTAAATTAGATTCTCTAGATAGCTCTTTAGCAAATTGAAAGCGGGAAGCTATCCCAGAATTTGAAATTTTAATTAACTCTTTAATAATCTTCTTTCGATTCTCTAACTTTTGGGGGTCAGAAACAAAATCTACGGCTTCCCCCGGCCTGCCCAGACAAAATTTACTCACCTCTTCCCAATCCTTATCAGAAACACGAGCACTAGCGAAGCGTGAAGATGAGCGAAGCTCATCGACAAGCTTTTCTCTCAAATAACTTTTAATTTCAACTTCTTTTACTGGAGAAAATTTAATAATTTCACACCTGGAGGGAATGGTTGGCAAGAGCCTTTCTGGCGATTCAGTAATCAAAATTAAAAGAGTTCTACCTTTTGGTTCTTCCAGGGTTTTCAAAAAGGAATTCTGACTATCTTTGGTCATTAAGTGGGCCTGGTCGATAAGGGCTACTTTGAAAAGAGCGGAATAAGGTTTAAAAGATAATTTCTGGATAAGTTCTCTGATTTGAGCAATTTGAATTTCCTTTTCTTTAGGCTCGATCAAAATTAAGTCAGGATGTCCCAGATCAAAATTTCCCCCATTAATCAATTTAACAAATTCCAGGGCTATTCTCTTTTTCCCCAATTTTTCTTGACCACAAAATAAATAGGCATGAGAGACTTTACCTGATTCCGCACTTTGCTTTAGAAACTGCCATTGCCTTCGATGTCCAATTATTTCCATAGCAAGATTTTAATTTATTAAAATCGAAGCTGGAGATGAAGCTCTAGCTTCATCGACTTATTTCTTTGACATTATGCTTTTTTTATAAATGTCCAAATTTTCCAATATTACCCCCGCCCCCTTGGCCACACAATGCAAAGGTTCTTCAGCTAAGACGCAGGGTACTCCCGTGGCCTGGGCAATGAGCTCTGAAATGTTTCTTAATAAACTGCCGCCTCCGGCAAGAACCATTCCTTTATCTATTATGTCAGCAGATAATTCCGGTGGTGTGTCTCTCAAAACTAGTTTAATCACTTGAACAATATCAGTTAAAGGGTCAGAAATTGCTTCACAAACCTCATTAGAGGAAACTTTGATAGTCCGGGGCAGACCTAAAATTAAATCCCGACCTCGAATTGCTAATTTTTTTTCTTCCTTTTCGGGAAGGGCGGTTCCGATTTTTATTTTTATTTCCTCGGCAGTTTGTTCTCCGATGGCTAAATTATATTTTTTCTTAATATAGTCTGAAATGGCAAAATCCATTCTGTCCCCGGCTACCCTAACCGAATGACAGGTAACTATTCCTCCCAGAGAAATTACCGCCGTCTCCGATGTTCCTCCGCCAATATCAATAATCATATTGCCAGAACAAGAATTAATCGGGATATCAGCTCCAATTGCGGCTAAAATCGGTTCTTTAGCCACGTAGACCGCCTTGGCTCCAGCCGTAAGGCCAGCCTCAATTACTGCTCTTCTCTCAGTCGAGGTAATGCCAGCTGGCACCCCAATCATTAATTCTGGTTTTAAAAACTTGAAGCGGCCAGAAACTTTATCAATAAAATATCTCAGCATGGCCTGAGTTACTCTGAAATCAGCAATCACTCCGTCTTTTAGGGGACGGTAAACTCTGATGGTGTCAGGGGTTCGGCCGGTCATTTCTTTGGCTTCTGACCCAACGGCCAAAATTTTATTTTCAGCTAAAGAAACCGCCACCACTGAAGGCTCTTCCAAAACCACTCCCTTGCCGGGGAGAAAGACCAAAGAATTACAAGTTCCGAGGTCAATTCCAATTTTCATATATAATTAATATACCTTAAAATCTAAAATTTGGCAAACTTTTTTACTATTAGACCAACCGTCACAACAAAAATCCCGCCAAAAATAAATAAAAGTTGATATCCCAAAAATCCAATAATGGCACCGGAAATCAAAGCTCCCAAAGCTACTCCTAAGGGAGAGAAAATTGTATCTATGGCCCCGGCTTCTTCCGGATAGGGACCCGCCGAAAGCGGGAGGGTGGCGGGTGGGTTGTAGTCTTTTAATTTTTGGGAAGGCGATGAAACTAAAGTTTCATCTTCACCCTTCGCTATCACTCGGGTAATTAATCCTGACCTCCCCGAATTAGTAATCAGACTCCCAATTGACCTCCCAAAATTAATTAATAAAATGCTAAAAAAATTTAAAACTGGGACCAGAGCTCCAAACAAAATTGAGGAAATTCCGGTAATTAATCCTCCTTGAAAAATATTTTTTTCACTTACCGAGCGTAGCGAAGGTGAAGATGAACGAAGTTCATCGACTCTCAGCCGTCCTAAGTACTTAATAATCAAAAGGGAGATTGGCAAAAATAAAAATGAAAAAATAGAAACAAAAATTAAAATTAGATTTTGAGACCACAAAAGTGAATCTTCCAAAAATAAAACAAAAAAGGCTTGATAAAAACCGGCTAAAAGTAAAACTGAAAATGAAATAAGAATTGGAGGCAGAATATCCCTTCCTTTTATTTTTTGAAAAACCTTTTGGTAATTTTCTTGAAACCCCGCACCAGAAACTTCGTTTCGGTACGGGACTAGTCCAGCACCGAGCTTTGCTCTGGTGCTGGGCTTTTGAAAATTTTGTTTTAGCTGAGTGAAACAAAAAATAGCCGTAAAAATTTGGACAACTAAACTAAAAATAAAAACGCCGACAAAATTAAATTTCCAGATAAATAAGGCGCCGACTGCTGGAGCCAAAGCTTCAGCATAAAAGGGAGCAGTATAAAACCAGCCAAAGGCCCGATCATAACTTTCCAAAGGGGAGCTCATCAAAATTGCTCGGGCTGAAGCAAAAAACAAGGCGGCTGAAATTCCCAATAAAACTTGCCAAAAATAAAATACCCCATTAGATATGAAATTATCTAACGGGGGAATTAGAATCATTCCCAAGACATAAACCCCATATCCTAAAATTCCAATTGTCGCCAAAACTGCTGGACTCCGACCCCCCCACCTCCCTCCCACAAAGTGGGCCCCTATTTTATGATTTAAAAAACCAACAAGGGGAGCAAAAAGAGCAATTGGTAAATAAATCAATAAATAAGTATAACCCACTTCGGGAAGAGACATACCTCTGGCAACCAAAAACAGGGGGAAATAAATAGAAAAGAGTTTATAACCAAACATTAATAAAAAATGGGAAATGGTCGTATCCCGAGTAACTTTTTCAATCTTTGGAAAGATGGACATATTGAAATATTTTAGCAGATTTTTTAGAAATTAAAATGCGCCCAGTCCGTCAACAAGCTCGGGACTGAGCGCCTCATTTCTTAATGGAGTTTTCTAACTGCCACCTCGGTCCTTCCTATACGGTTACTAGCATCTCATTTATCTTCACCTCTATCATTATTAGCTTATTTATTAAATCTTCATTCTCTTTCCCGCAAAGATGGAGACCTTTGACAATTTGTAAAAGAGCAGAATCATATTTTCCTTCTTGGTAGTCCATCTCAGCCAATCTCCACCTTATCTCTGCTCTCTTTCTTTGAAAATATCTCTTCCCTTCTTCGCTCCGATGAGCCCATTGGTGCATCAACCTAATGGCTTCTTCTTTTTGAGGAGAATCTCGGCATTTTCCTTCTTTCTCCCTTATCTGTATCACTTCATCCCATAACATATTTATTCGTGATTTTATTTCTTCATCCTTATTTTCCATTACTTCCATTGCTTTCCTCCTTTTGAAATATTTTCATTCAATCAATCCTTATTAAACTAAAAAGAACCATATTTTCTTTTTGAATGATATAATACTCTATCACATTGATTTAAATTTGTCAATTAAGGTATAATAAAAAAGGCGATGAGAACTTTGTTCTCATCTTCACCTTCGCCCCTGCGGGGGCTCGGTAAATGACTAAACGTACTCGGACAATTATATTTTTAGTTTGTTTATTCTTATTCATTTCAATTGCTCCGACAGCTATTTTTTACTCTCAAGGGTATCGGTTTGATTTTGAGACAAAAAAAATTACCCAAACCGGAGGTTTGTTTTTAAAAACCGAGCCAAAACAAGTCGAAGTGTTTATCGACGGAAAATTAAAAAAGAAAACTGATTTTTTCTTTGGTTCAGCTTTAATTGAAAATTTATTGCCCAAAAAATATAAAATTCAGATAAAAAAAGAGGGGTATTATCCCTGGGAAAAGAATTTGGAAATAAGAGAGAGAGAAGTTACCGAAGCAAAAAAAATCGTTTTAATTCCGGTAAATCCAAATTTTAATATTTTAACCGGGGAGGTAAAAGATTTCTGGTTCTCGCCCGATGAGAGAAAAATAATTTTAAAAGAGAATCCGCCAGCTGACGGAGAAACTGGTTGGGCTTTGAAGCTTTATGACCTGGAAAAGAACGTTAAAAGTCATCTGGTCGAAGAAAAAGATGTTTATTCAAAAGGGGCTGATTTGCTAGGATTAGAATTTTCTCCCGACTCAAAAGAAATTTATCTAAATATTGGAATGAAAGAGCAAGAGAAAAATTTTGTTTTAGGATTAGATAAAGTTCCGCCGGTTTTAACTGAAAGAAAAATTACCCCCCAAACTGAAGACATTGTTACCTCTCAAGTCTTCAATGGAGAGAACTATTATTTAGATAACTCGGGCCACCTTTTTAAGAACGAAGAAAGACTAACTGAAAAACCTTTCCCAGTCAAACTGGAAGTCGAATATGCTTTAGAAATATTCCCAGGTCTTGTATTTTTGCATGAGGGTCAGGTTTTGTATCAATTTAATCCTGACTCAAAATCCTTTGAGAAATTTTTTGAACCAATAAAAGATTTAAAAATCTCCCCCGATTATAAAAAAATAGTTTATTTTTCAGATTATGAAATCTGGATTTTGTTTCTAGAAAAAATAAGCGACCAGCCCAAAAGAGAATCTCGAGACAAACTTTTTCTAATCCGCCTCTCTGAGCAAATTAAAGATTGCTTTTGGTTAAACTCTGACTATTTAATTTTTAATGCCGCCAATAAAATAAAAATCGCCGAAATCGACGACCGAGATAGAATAAATATTGTAGATATCGCAGAATTTAAAACTCCAAAGATATTTTGGAATCAACTTGATAAAAAACTCTATGTTTTAAGCGATGGGAATTTTTATCAATCTGGAAGTTTGCTTCCTTGAGTCTCAACTTTTTTCCTGAATTCTTCCCATTTAATATTACTTGAACCAGCCATTGCGCAAATTTCTTTAAACCGGCAATATCGACACTGCCAGTTTTCCGGGTAATCGGGTAATCTCTGGGGAATAATATTTGAATCAACTTTTCCCTTTAGGGTCTCAAAATCTTTTAAAAGAGACTGGACAAGTTTTTCATCATAGTCAAGTAAAAATTCCTTAATATCCTGCTGGTCTTTGTCTATGTAAAGGAGTATTCCTTTTTTTATGTTGAAATAGTGAAGATAAAGCTGAAGCTGGTAAATATTCTCTTCTTTCGGTTTGGTTAAATTCTTAAAAATTAAGCTATTTATGCTTTTGATATCTAAAACATAATTCTCATTATTCATACAAAGTATGGCGTCGGCTCGGCCGGAAATTATTTCTTGAGCAGGAATAGCTACTTCAGTTGTCATTCCAATTTTAAGACGATATAAAATATTAAAAATATTCCTATGAAGATATTCTCCACGCTCGTAGATTCTTAAAATCCTGGGCTCCATTTTTTCTCCCGGGGCATTCTTGAATTTAAAAAATATTGAACGATGGCACTTGCCAACATCAGAAATATAAAAACGAGTTTGTTCTTTATCTTTCTGCTGGTCCAAATAAAATTGGTCAATAAGTTCTTTTAGCATATTCACTACGAATTACGGATATCTACGAATATACGAATAACAGAAACGAGGCAATAAGTTTCAGAGTAAATTTCGGAGCCCCGCCAGCATGGTTCCGCTAAGGGCGGATGGCGAGGCGAGAACTTAGACCCCAAAATCTCGCTGGGATTTTGAGGGTCGGTACTCTGAAAACTTCGTTGCCGAGCGACCTTACCTCTTACTCCACTGGGGGGCTCTTCTGGCTCTTTTTAAACCGAACTTCTTTCTTTCCCGCATTCGAGGATCTCGAGTAAGATATCCTGCTTTCTTTAATCTCTTTCTGAAGTCGGGGTTAAATAGAACTAGAGCTCGAGCTATCCCATGAGATAGGGCTTGGGCCTGAGAAGACGAACCGCCTCCTTTTACAATAGCTGAAATTTTAAACTTATCAAGATGTTCCATTGTTGCCAGAGGAGCAGTAACTGTTTGCTGAAGCTCAGAAATTGGAAAATAGACCTCCAATGGTTTTTTATTAACCAAAAATGTTTTCTCGCCCTGGGTAAGGAGTCTAACCCGAGCTACCGATGTCTTTCGCCGACCTACTGCTTCAAAATATTTTTCCGGTTTTACCGCTGGTTTTTTAACTTCCTTTTTAACCTTCTTTTTCGAGGGGCCCGCCTTCGGCGGGACTCCAACCCTCCCTCCTCCCTCCCAAACTTTCGTTTGGGCCCCTCGGGTGGCGGGAGGGTTGTAGTCTTTTTTGATTGTCTTTTTAGGAGTTTTTTTTATCATATTTACTCAAAATTTAATCTTTTTATCTGTTCGGCCCTTAGTTTATTTTTTGGCAACATTCCAAAAACTGCTTTTTTTAAAACTTCAGAGGGATTGGTTTTAAAAATTTTTTTTAAAGGAATTTCTTTAAAGCTTCCGAGATAACCCGAATGGCGAAAATATTTTTTTTGTTCCATCTTTTTACCGGTAATCTTTAATTTCGAGACGTTTTTGACAATCACAAAATCTCCCATGTCCAGATAAGGTACAAAATCGGGCTTATGCTTACTCCGCAACAGAACTGCAATTTCAGTTGCTAATCGGCCAAGCACTTTACCTGTTGCATCTATTGTGTGCGTTTTCCTTTCCATTAGAAATTAAAAATTATTTACCGAGCCCGTTTTAGCGGGCGAAGGTGAAGATGAAGCTTTAGCTTCATCGACCCACTAACTCAATGATGGACATCTTCGCCCCATTACTTTTCCTTGGCCCCAATTTAATTATCCTGGTATACCCTCCTTTTCTTTCTTTGTATCTTGGGGCAATTTCCTCCATTAATTTTTTAACTATTTTTTTGGACGCCACCCTCCCACCACCCAAAGATTTAGCCAATAATTTTCTTGAAGCCAAATCACCTTTTTTAGCTTGGGTAATGAATTTTTCAACTAAACTAGAAACTTCCTTGGCTTTAGCCTCGGTGGTTTTAATTTTTTCATTTAAAAGAAGAGCACTGGCTAGAGCTTTTAATAATGCTTTTCTCTGATCTCGTTTCCTACTCAATTTTCGACCGCGTTTACGTTTTCTCATGTCCTACTTAGTTTTTTTCCGAGGGGCCCGCTTGCGGGAGGGCGGAGGGGGGGTTGTAGTTTTTTTCGCTTTCTCATGTTTTACCTTTTTAACTTTTTTCTTTGGCTTTTCTTTTTTGGTTTTTTCTGTCTCTCCAGTCGATGAACTCCGTTCATCTCCACGCTTCGCTAGCGCTTGCGTAAATAACGAAAAATGTTTAACTAAAATTTCTAAAGCTTCAGAAAATGCTGCTTCGGGAGCAATGGTGCCGTCAGTTTCAATTTCTAAAAACAATCGGTCGAAATCAGTTCTCTCCCCTACTCTCATATTTTCAATTTTATAACTCACTCTTTTAACCGGAGTAAAAATGGCATCAAGGGGTATTGCCCCTATCCCTAATCTTTCTTTCTGGGTGGCGGGTAGGTGACGTCCAGCTTCGCGGGGGGAGTAACCTATTCCTTTTTCAATTTGAATTTCCATATCTAATTCTGCACTCTTGGCAGTTAAGGTGGCCAGGTGAGCATTTTTATTTACTAATTCGACCGTACTGGGTAATTCAAAATTAGAACCTTTAACTTCTTTCTCTCCCTTGACTTTCAAATGAGCTTTCTGGGGTTCTTCGCTGTAAATTCTAAATCTCAATTGTTTTAGGTTTTGCATAATCAGAATTACATCTTCCAGAATTCCCGGGATAGTTGAAAACTCATGGGGAATGCCTTTGATTTTCATCTGGGTTACGGCTGCCCCTGGTAAAGATGAAAGGAGGACTCTCCTCAGAGAGTTTCCAATAGTTACTCCATAGCCCGGATAAAGAGCTTCTATCTCAAAAGTGGCTTTATCGCCTTCTTTTTTGATAACTTTGGGTTGAGATGGTAATGGTATCATATTGTTTATTTATTTATCTTGAATAATATTCAAATATTGAAGATATTTCAACTGGAGGAGCGGCTTCCTCAAGCGTTGGTAAACCTCTAACTTTCCCTTCTAATTTTTCAATAATCGATGGGGCTGTTGCTTCATCTCTACGCTTCGCTAACGCTTGCGTATTTAACTCAAGCCAAGCCGGTGTTTCATATTTTTTTAAGGCTGTAGGAAGATTTTGAAAAACAGTTTTTTTAGAAGAGGCAGGTCTAATTTTAATTTTATCTCCTTTTTTAACTAAATAGCTGGGAATATTAATTACTTTGCCATTAACTAAGAAATGACGATGGGAAATTAGCTGCCGGGCTTTCCAGCGAGAAGAAGCGAAACCTAATCTAAAAACTACATTATCTAAACGACTTTCTAATGTTTTAATTAACAGGGTACCGGCATCTTCCACTTTGCCTCGCTTTTCTAAGGCCTCTTTTACATATTTTTGGAATTGTCTTTCTTCTAAATTATACCAATTTTTTAATTTTTGTTTTTCTCTTAATTCCTTACCATATTCAGAAAGAGTTCTGATCCTTCTTTTTCCTTTTTGGCCGGGCGGGTAGGCTTTTCTCACCATCGGACATTTAGGAGAAAAGCACTTCTCACCCTTGAGAAATAATTTCACCCCTAACCTTCGACAAATTTTACACTTAGCCCCGTTAGAAGTTGTTTTTTGCTCCAAATTATTTTTATCAGACATACTCAGTTTAATTAATTAACGTGTCCCGCTTCAGCAAATAAAAATTTTTTATCAAAATTTTTATTCTAAGACTTCTAACGGGGTTAGCATTTAACATTTTAATCAAAGTTACACTCTTCTTACTTTAGGGGGCCTACAACCATTATGAGGAACTGGAGTAATATCAGTTATTGAAACAACTTCTAAACCTCGGGCAGCAAAAGACCTGATTGCTGATTCTCGACCAGAGCCAATTCCTTTTACAAAAATTGCTAATTTTTCAATCCCTAATTTTTTAATAACCTGACCCATTGCCTCAGCTACTTTGGAAGCAGCAAAAGGAGTGGCTTTTTTTGCCCCTTTAAAACCGATGGAACCGGCACTAGTCCAATGAAGAACATTTCCTTTAGAATCGGTTAAGGTAATGATAGTGTTGTTATAAGAAGAAGAAATATAAATCCTCCCCTCCCTAATTTTTTGAGGGGCCTCTTTAATCTCTTTTTTTACTTTTGCTTCTACTTTCTCTCTTTCTTTTAAGAGTTCTTCTTCAGTTTTGGTAGCAATTCTCTTCTTTCCCATAGTAGTATTATGTTGGGGTGGCTGGTGGTTTTCTTCCAGACCCTACTGTTTTTCTAACGTTTCCTCGAATAGTTCTGGTGTTGGTCCTAGTTCTCTGTCCCCTCACTGGAAGACCTTTTTGATGACGAATCCCTCGAAAAGAACCAATATCTTTTAATCTTTTTATCGCCATCATTACCTCTCTCCTTAAGTCTCCTTCAATTTTGTATTTTTTTTCAATAATTTCTTTGAGTTTACTAACCTCAGCTGGAGTTAGTTGGGAAGCTTTTGAAACGGGGTTAATCTTGGCTTCGGCTAAAATTTTCCTACTCAAAGAAAGACCTATTCCATAAATATAGGTCAGGGCTATTTCTATTTGTTTGTTTTCCGGGATACTAATCCCGGCAATACGTGGCATTTTTATAATTAACCTTGTCTTTGTTTGTGTTTAGGGTTTTTACAAATAACATAAACCCGGCCTTTACGCCTCACGATTTTACAATGTTTACAAATTTTTTTAACTGATGCTCTAACCTTCACCCCGTTAGAAGTCTGTCATTATGTAGCATACGGCTAATTTCAAACAGGCTTTATTTTTAATGATACACCCGTTATCTCAAAGCAGAAAAAATTTCTATAATTTTTTCTGCCTAAGACTTCTAACGGGGTTCATATTGCTTACCTCTATACACTATTCTGCCTCTTTTTTTATCATAAGGAGTCATTTCTACTGTAACCTGATCTCCTGGTAAAACCTTAATTCGGTAGATTCTTAGCTTCCCAGCAAGATGAGCAATTATTTCTTCCCCCCCGTCTAGTTTTACTCGAAAATGAGCACTGGGCAGGGCTTCAATTACTATTCCTTGTTTTCTGAAAACTTTTTTATCTGAATTCATTAACTAATCAATTAAAATACCAAAATTTATTAAATTAGTCAACCCAGCACCAATTTCGCGTTTGAAATCAGCAATTTAGTTGGAATACTTATTAATGTAAGTTTAACTTTTGCGGCACACTCCTCACGAATAGTGAGGTCCGCCTTCGGCGGACTGGGCTATTCGCCAACCGTGTGCCGCCAATAAATTCTATGGCGAAATTGGTGCGGGGTCAACCCTCAGTCTTATTTCAATTCTCTCTATGTCTTCCGGAGCCTTTTTAACCCAAAATGGCCAAAGTTTTACTAAAACCCGGGTAATCTGAGGTTGGTTTTCTAAAAAAAGTTCGGCCTCGGCCAATGATTTTCCGCTTAGTCCTTTCTTTAAATTAGTCTGGTCAATATCTGAATAAATTTTAGCTTCCATATTTAAAGAGAGAGAAATTTTCCCTAATTTCAAATCGCTGGTTTCGGGAAGATAATTTATTTTTAGACTTTCTTGATGGAGCTGCTTATCTTCGGGAATTTGAGAGAGAATAAAATCTCTAGCGAAATTTTCAGCATCTTCAGATTTAAATACCAGGGCTTCTGATTTAGCTTTTATCTGAAAACTAAATTTTTCTAATTCCTCTTTTGGTTTGGCTAAAGAAAACGTTTCAATAATCTTCGAATCCAAAATCTCGTCTAATAAAATAAATTCCGGAGAGATTTTCTCCTTTAAGGCAACCCTGCAACTTTGAAGCGCTTTTTCTTCCAGGAGTTTTTGGGCCTGGTCTAAATCATCCTGGGTAACCTGAGGTACTTCTTCTCTAAGACCCCCGGTCATAGCTTGGAAAGATTTACCATAAAACTTGGTGTATCTAGCGGTTCCGGCAAAGCCCGGAATAGAAAAAGTAGAGGGGCCAATATTATACTCCGGACCTGGCTGGTCGGCTTTTACCTGAACGTCAAGATAACCAGAGACAAATTTCCCATTTTCATAATGACCCCCAGGAATAGTTATTCTAATTGGAGTTCTAAATAATTTTCCATCAGCTGAAACAAATCGAGTAGTAGCCAATAAAACTTGAGGGGAGGCAGAATAATCATTGTAAACTCGAATTATACCTTCAGCTTTCTTTTCTTTAAGGACAGTACCGGAAGATAAAAATTCTTCAGTAATAGTTTTTTCCGCCTCAAAAATTTTACCAGGAATAACCCCCGCCTTTACCCAAAGGGCGGGGTCAACATTCTCAGCTGTTTTGTCTATGGTCAATTTTATCTCAAAGGTCAAAACTTCGGATTCTGGCCAAATTTCTATTTCTGCCCCGCCCCACAAGTGGGGCGGGGAAAAGTAACAAAAAAGAAAAACTAAAATTAATGAAACGTAAAATAAACTCTTTTTTTTACCCCACCCCACTTTTTTGGATTTGCTAGTTTTAGCCTGAGTTATTTGTTTGGGTTTTTCTTCCTGAAAAGCGGTTGGGGGCTTTGGAGGTAAAATGTCAAATATCTTTTGAGTCATCTTTTATTATATCATCTATATTAAAATTGCTCTAATTCTTCTAACTCCCGAGCGAGAGCGAAGGGAATCAAAGAATATTCATTCTTTTCTATCTTCGCTAGCGCTTGATGTAAGAAGAATCCCACGGATTCTTCGCACTCCTGAACCGGAACTTTCTTCTTTGACGATTTTGAATTGACCCAGTTCCGAAGTTCTCCTGACGTGGGGGCCAGCGCAAATTTCTTTTGAAAAATTTCCCATCGAATAAACAGTAACAATGGGAGGATATTTTTCTCTAAAAAAAGCCAGGGCTCCTAATTTTATGGCTTTTTCATAAGTCATCTCCTCTTTTTTCACTTCCAAGTCTTCTTTTATTTTTTGATTAACTTTTTCTTCAACTTTTTTAATTTCTTTGTCGGTCATTTTTTGAGGGTGAGAAAAATCAAAACGAAGACGCTGGGGAGTAATATCTGAACCCATTTGTTTGACGTGCTCCCCCAAAACCTGACGCAAGGCAGAGTGTAAAAGATGAGTGGCGGTATGTAGTTTTACCGATTCATAACCAGTTTCTTCGCCCACTCCTCCAAATTTTTTTTCTGCTCCGGCTCTGGAAATCTCTTGATGTTTCTTTTGGGCTTCCAGAAAATCTTCTTTAGCTACTTTGAACCCCCTCTCTTTGGCTAATTCCTCGGTAAGCTCCAGGGGAAATCCATAACTCTGATAAAGATTAAATGCTTCATCTCCGCTAATAATTTTTAATTTTTCACTTTTAATTTTTAATTTGAGAAGTTTTTCAAACTGCGATAAGCCTTCGGTCAGTGTCTTTTCAAATTTTTCTTCCTCATTTTGGATAACCGTTAAAATATCGGTTTCTTGAGATTTAAGTTCGGGGTAAATATCTTTGTAAACTTCAATTACTCTTTGAGCCAAAGGAATCAAAAAGTTTTTCGGTAAATTCAAGAGCTTCCCGTATCTAATCGCTCTTCTCAAAACTCTTCTTAAAACATATCCTCTTTCAACATTTGAAGGAAAAATTTCTTCAGAAATTAAAAAAACTGCTCCCCGGATATGGTCAGCGATAATTCTAGAATTTTTTCTTTCTTCTTTGTATTTTTTATTACTAAACTTTTCAATTTCTTGAATAATTGGCCAGAAAAGATCGGTTTCATATCCTGAGTCTTTTTTTTGAAGTACGGCAACTAATCTTTCAAATCCAATTCCAGTATCCACATTTTTTTGAGGAAGGAGCTGGTAATTCCCTTTTTCGTCTTTAAAATACTCCATAAAGACCAGATTCCAGAGTTCAACAAAACGTTTACAATGAGAGCAATTAGGACCGCACTCAGGATTTCCGCAACCAAACTCTTTCCCTCTATCATAATGAATTTCTGAATTAGGCCCGCAAGGACCTGTTTTTCCGGTCGGTCCCCAAAAATTATCTTCCAAGCCAAATTCTTTTATTCTTTCTTCAGGAATTCCAACTTCTTTCCAAATTTTTTTTGACTCTTTGTCTTCAGGTATATTTTTCTCTCCTTTAAAAATAGTAATCCAAAACCTATCCCTATCTAAACCTAAAGTATTGACAAAGAATTCCAAAGCATATTTTATTGCTCCCTTTTTAAAATAGCCGGCTTTGGAATCCTGGCCAATTGACCAATTTCCCAACATTTCAAAAAAAGTATGATGGACATCGTCGCCCACTTCGTCAATGTCTAGAGCTCTAAAGCATTTTTGACAGGAAGCCAAATGTCGGGTTCCAAAATCTTGAATGGGTTTTTTTTCTCCAGTCAGATATAAAACAAATTGCTGCATTCCAGCCGAAGTTAAAAGAACGCTGGGGTCAGATGGAATGAGTGAAGAGGAAAGCACTATTTTGTGTCCTCTCTTTTCAAAAAAATCTAAAAAACCTTTTCGAAGACTTGAAGAGACCATATCTAATTTAATTATACCAAAAATTTAGAAACTGAAAATTATTTAATTATTCCGCCGCCCAAAACCTCTTGACCTCGACCCCATACCATCGCCTTCGGCGAGCTACGGGGCAAGTAAAATACCACTGATTGGCCGGGAGTGATTGCTCTTTGAGGCCTGCTAAATTCTACTAAAATTAGATTTTGTTTCTTGCTTCCTGTCTCCTGCTTCCTGATAGTGGCTGAATTAGCCGGGTGTAAATATCTAATTTTAGCTTTAATTTTTAAGGGTAGCTTTGGCTTTTTTTTTGAAACCCAGTTTACTTTTTCAGCAACTAATTCTTTTTTATATAAGTCTTTTTCATTGTCGGTAACAATCAAAGTATTATTTTTAAAATCTGATTTCAAAACATAATACGGAAGAGCGCCGGGAACCTCGATTTCTTTTCTCTGGCCAATGGTATACAAAGGTAAACCTTGATGCTGGCCAATTCTTTTTCCCGAGGTATTTAAAATTGGCCCTGGCTTTAATTTCAAATATTTTTTAAAAAAATCTTGGTATCTACCTTTAAGAAAACAAATATCTCTTGATTCCGGCCTGACCAAATTAGCTATTTCAAAATCTTTAGCTAATTTCTTTACTTTTGCTTTAGTATAATTTCCAACAGGAAATAAAATTTTTTTAAGCTGCGACTGCTTTAAATTATACAAAAAATAACTTTGGTCCTTCTTTCTGTCTTTTGCTGTTAATAATTTTGCATTTTTAATTCGGGCATAATGGCCGGCAGCAACGAAATCTGCGCCCAAGGCTAAGGCTTTTTTAAAAAAGAATCCAAATTTTATTTCTTTATTACACTTAATGCAGGGGTTGGGTGTTCTACCTTTTTGATATTCTTTCAAAAAATAATCAACGATTTTTTTCTTAAATTCTTTAGAGAAATCAAAAACTAAAAAAGGAATGCCGAGTTTTAAGGTAATTTTTTTTACAGTTTTTTGAGCTGCATCACTAAAGTTTTTTTCTGGCCAAAGTTGCATCAAGCAACCAATAACATCAAAGCCCTGCTTCTTTAGCAGGGCAGCAGCGACCGCAGAATCAACTCCTCCAGACATCGCACAAATGACCTTAGGCATAACGATCAGCAACGGTTGAAGCGACAAACGATTCTGGTTTTATTTTTGGCTCAAAACCATTTCCCCGGATAAGACCAGTCACCTCTTTTATCATATCTTTGGTCTGGCCATTTTCTCCAACATCAGCATGAATATAACGGAATTGATAATGAAAAGAGGCAGCTTTTAGTTTACTCTCGACATTCTCTCTTAAGAATAAAGCTAGTTCGCAAGACAATAAAACTTCTTCTAAAATTCTTGTCTTCCAATTATAAAATTTTCGATTCTTGTACCCGATTTTTTTAAGGAAAAATCTCCCGCCTTCTCCTTTTCGTAAAATAACCACTGCCACCGGGAAATGGGGTTCTTCGCCTGAAGAGGAATCACATCCAACAATAATGTCATAAAATTCCTCCGGTTTATCGCTCATATAACCCAAAATCTCTTCAATCACTTGAGATGTCTTCAAATTTCCCCGGGTTGGATTGTAAAATTGGCCTTCCGAAAAATGTTCCATAATTAACCAATGCTAACAAAAATTTCTAAAAAGGTCAATTCTTGCTAATATTTTTAACAATCTTAATAAATTCTTGAGGGTTTAAAGAAGCTCCGCCAATTAAGAGTCCCTGAAATTTAGCTTTTTTAATAAAGTCTCTGGCGTTTTGAGAATTAACGCTGCCTCCATATAATAAAACATTTTTGTTCAGAATTTTTCTGAACAGGGAATTCATTTTTTTAGCTTTTTCTATGCTGCAGGGTTTTCCGGTTCCAATCGCCCAGGCCGGTTCATAAGCTAAGATTATTTTTTTTAATTCATTTTTTGAAATTCCTCTTATATCTTTTTTAACCATAGAAACCTTTTCAATGCATAAAATTGGTCTTAAACCAATTTTTAAGGCTGCTTTTAATTTTTTATTGACCATTTTATCAGTTTCCTTAAAATTTCTCCGCCTTTCTGAATGGCCAATAATTACATACTGACAACCAAGATTCTTTAACATCAGCGGCGAAACTTCGCCGGTAAAAGCCCCTTTTTCTTCCCAAAATACATCCTGTCCACCAAGCTTTACTCCCGATTGGGAAGCCATCCCGACCATAGGAAGATAGGGAAATGGTGGGCAAATTACCACTTCAACGTTTTTAAAATTTTTAACCCCTTTTTCTACATAATTAAAAAGCCTTTTAGCTTCAGCTAAACTAGTTGGATTACACTTCCAGTTAGCGACAATTAACGGTTTCATTGACTTCGCAAATAGGCTGCGGCTTTTTCTGGCTCAATGGTTGAAATTTCAATCATTGTCCCCATTTCAAATCCGGCCCAAGTAGCTGTCTTCGGTAAAATTGTCCAATGCCAATGATAAAAATCATAATTTTTACCATCGCAAGGGGCAGTATGTAAATAAAAATTATAAGCCGGGTCAGCTAACCCTTTGTAAAGTTTGTTTAAAGATACCTGAAAAGCTTCAGCCAAAGTCCATTTTTCTTTTTCAGTAATTTTTTCAAAATAAGAAAGATGCTTTTGGGGTGAAATTATAATTTGAAAAGCGGATTTGGAAGCAAAGGGGCAAATCGCTAAAAAATCTTTGTTTTCAAAAACAATTCTTTTTTTTACTTTTCTCTCCCAATCGTTCATCTGACAGTAAACGCATTTTTTAGTAGTTTGATAATATTCCTGAGAATTAAAAAGGGCTTTTTTTAAATCAACGTCAATTAAAAGAGTGGTAATAATTTGAGAATGAGGATGGGTTATTGAGGCTCCAGCCTCCAGGCCATGATTATAAAAAATAGATATATAATTAACAAACTTTTCTTTCTTCAATTCTAAATATCTTTCTTGATAAACATCGATTACCTCTTTCACCTGCTCTATTTTAAATTGGGCCAATTGTTTTTGATGGTCCCTAGTGATAACCACCTCATGAAAACCAACCGCTGTCATGGTTTGATACAATCCACCTTCAATGTATTTCTCTATCTTAGGATAGGGGAGGAAAGCCGGAAATTTATTAGGGATAACTATGGTAGTCCAATTTTTTGGTTCTTTTTTTATTAAAATGGCTTCTTCTAAAATTTCTGGCTGACAAAAAGGGCATTTTTCCTTTGGTACTTCTTCAATCTTTCGCCTCTCTTTTTTAAAAGTTTCCGGCCTACGAGCTCTTCCAGTGGCAATAACCACCCAATCTTTGGAAATGAGGTCAAAACGCAATTCTGAAGGAAATTTTAATTTTGATTTTTTAGGTTTAACCATAGAGTCCTTTAATTGAATTTAACCTTATTTTAATTACATCCAGAGCCATTTTGAATATACTTTTAAATTTTACTTTGCTTTCGGGATCATTTTTCCAATAGACCGGAATTTCTTTAATTTCAGAACCTAATTTTTTAGCAATAACTAAAATTTCTGGGTCAAAAGCAAAACGGTCAATTCTGCATTTGGGAAAAATTTTTTCAGTTGCCTTTTTGGTAAAGCATTTAAATCCGCACTGGGTGTCTTCAATCCCCCAGAGGCCCAAAATTATTTTTCTATATAATCTAAAACCCTCTCCTAAAATCAGCTTTCTTATCCAAGGTTGAGGTGGGTCTAAAACAGCTCCTTTAATATCCCTTGAACCAATAACTATATCATAACCTTTTTTAAACACCGAGTCCCGTGAAGCGGGACGAGGTGAGGTTCGCTGAACTTCGTTCATCTCTCGCCCTTCGCTTCGCTCGGGCAGCTGAGGCGAAACCTCAGCGAACTCCGGCCAAATTTTTTCGAGATGGTCAATCGAAGTAGAATTGTCGGCGTCAGTAAATAATCGAAAATCTCCCTTAGCTTCTATCATCCCGAAGCGAACAGCATAACCCTTACCTCGATTTTTTTCATAGCCAGTAACTTTTAGATTTTTAATTTTGGGTATAAGACTTTTAGCAACCTCAACCGTTTTATCTTTTGAACCGTCATTAACCACCATAATTTCGTAATCATAATTTTGCTTTTTCAAGTATTTATCAATCTCTTCCAAAGTTTTCGGCAGCCTCGTTTCCTCATTATAGGCCGGAATAATAACCGAAAGATACATATTAAAATATTATATCACAGTCAAAACCTTGACTCCATTTTTGGTGACGGCCATCATATGTTCAAAGTGGCAAGACAGGGAACCATCCTGAGTCTCAAAGCCATAACCGTCCTTTGATTTTTTTAATTTCCAATCCCCTGCTGTCACCATTGGCTCAAGGCAAAAAGTCATACCTTCTTTTATCTCCGGACCTAGATGGCGTTTTCCATAATTTAAAATTTTAGGCTCTTCATGAAGTTCTCTCCCAATTCCGTGACCGCAAAGATCTCGAACAACATTAAATCCCTGGCTCTCAACATATCTTTGAATAGTGTTTCCAATATCGCCAAAAGTATTTCCCGGCCTGACTTTTTTAATTCCTCTTTTTAAAGCCTTCTTTGTTACTCGAATTAATCTTATGGCTTCCGGGGAAATTTTCTTTGGGACCGGCAAGGTAATTGCCATATCTGAATGATAACCTTGGTATTTCATCCCAATGTCTAAAGATAATATATCTCCTTCTTTTAATTTTCTTTGAGAAGGTACGGCATGAACAAGTTCTTCATTGATTGAAGTACATAAAGTAGCCGGAAACTCATCATATCCTTTAAAGGAGGGGGTTCCTCCAGATTTAAAAATCAGGGTCTCGGCGACCCTGTCTAATTCTTTAGTAGTAATTCCTGGCTTAACTTTTTTCTCTAATTCTTTAAGGATTTTAGCCAGAATTTTCCCGCCTTCTGCCATTATCTCAATTTCTTCTTTTGACTTTATCGGTATCATTAAATAGTTTTCAAAATATCTTTAAAAACTTTTTCAATTGATTGTTCACCATTTATTTTAATCAATCTCCCTTGTTTTTGATAATAATTTATTGCTGGTATGACGTCAGTTTTGTACCACCTTAATCTTTCTTTTACTCCTTTTATCGTATCATCGGTCCGAGTAAACAATTTCCCTCCACATTTGTCGCATTTTTTTAATTTTCTAAATTTTCCAACGTAAGGCAGGATTCTTCCGCAATCTTTACATATTCTTCTTTTAGTCAAGCGCTTAATTGATTCTTTCTGAGAAATATTAATGAGAATAATTTTTACATTTTTTTGCCAGTTATACCAATCTAAGGCTTCTTCAACAAGTATGGTCTCAATAAATTTCCTAGGACTACCATCTAAGACAAGTCCATTAAACTTTGGCTTTTGTTTTAATTTTTCAAATTTTTCTGCCCAAAGCTTAGACATTAAAAAGGTGGGGATAATTTCTCCCTTTTTCGCCGAAACCTCTAACAACTTCCTGCCGGTAAAATCGTTAACCTTTTGTCTTTTTCTTACCAGGTCTCCACTTCCCACATATTCAAGTTTAAACTTTTTTTGTAAAAGCTTAGCCTGAGTTCCTTTACCAGAACCCGGCCGACCAAAAACAATAAAAACCAGTGGCTTTTTCATAATTTTATTCGTAAATATTCGTAATTCGTAAAATCAGAAGGTTTCATACTCTCTCATTTGAAGTTGGGCATTAATCTGACGGATAGTTTCTAAAACCACCGAAACTACAATCAACAAAGCCGTCCCTCCAATTAAGAAACTAAAGACCATTACTCCGGTTATCCCTTCAATAATTGAGGGCATAACGGCAATCGTTCCCAAGAAAAAAGCTCCAATCAACAAAACTCGATTTAAAATATAATACATAAAATTGGCCGTGGAACTTCCCGGCCTGATTCCCGGAACAAATCCTCCCATTTTTTGTAAATTGGTAGAAATGGCTTTGGGGTCAAAAGTAACGGCAGTATAAAAAAAGGTGAAAAGAACAACCAATAAAAAGTATGAAATTCCATAAAACCAGGGGTTCTGAAATAAAGCCCCGATGCTTTGAGCAATATTTCCAATCGTTCCGCCAGCCCCTCCTAAAAAATTAGCAATCATGCTGGGAAAAAGCATGATTGATAAGGCAAAAATTATTGGAATTACTCCCGCTGGATTGACGTTTAAGGGTAAGTAGGTAGAAACCCCACCATACATTTTCATTCCCCTCACTCTTTTGGCATAGGAAACTGGAATATTTCGCCGGCCTTCATTAATTAAAACTACTCCGGCAATTATCAACAAAGCCATGCCAAAAAAAAGTAAATAAGCCGGAAGTCTAGCCGGATCCCAGGTGACCAACATCTGACGAATATTATTTGGGAAATCAGCAATAATTCCAGCGAAAATCAAAAGGGAAACCCCGTTACCAATTCCTTTTTCTGAAATTAACTCTCCCAGCCACATTAAAAATAGGGCGCCGGCAGTTATGGTTAAAATTGAAGTGAAAAGTAGGATTGGAGATAAACTTTCAATTAATCCTTGACGTTGAAATAAGGTTAACATCGCATATCCTTGGAGAACAGCTAAAGGCACGGTGGCAATTCGGCAATACTGATCAAATTTTTGTCGGCCTGCTTCGCCTTCTTCTTTATACATTCTTTCAAGCTGGGGAAAAATCATAGTTAATAACTGAAAAATAATGACCGCCGTAATATAAGGACCTAACCCCAGCATCACAATGGAAAGATTGTCTAAGGCTCCCCCAGTAAACATATTTAAAAGACCGAACATTTGAAACTGTCCAAAAAAATCTTTTAAATTTTCAGCGTTAATCCCGGGCATGGGCATATTAGCCATTACCCGAAAGATAGCAAAAATTCCCAAAACAAATAATATTTTGTTTCTCAGTTCCCGGATTTTAAAAATTTGAATAACTCTTTGATACCACATATTACTTGATGCTACCCCCGGCCTTCTCAATTTTCTCTTTTGCCTGTTTTGACACCTGGCAACCTTCGATAGTCAAAGAAGGTAAACCTTCTTTTCCACCTTTCGCTGTCGCTCGGGTAGTCAATTTTTTGGTTAATTTCCCCTGCCCTAAAATTTTTACCTTAGGCAATCTTCCTCTTATTCTACGAATTAATCCCCTCTCAATCAATACTTTTGGAGTTACGATATCTGCAGATTTAAATTTCTTCTCTAAAGCATCAAGGCTAATCACGGACGGACGGCGGAAGGGTTTTTGTCTTTTAAATTTGTATCCTCTTAACTTCGGGTATCTTTTTATTAATTCTCGAATGGCCGGTTTAAATTTTCGGCCCGCCCGCGATCTTTGACCCTTTATTCCCCGGCCAGAATAAGTACCCCGCTTCCCACCTCGACCTACCCTCTTTCTTTTCTTTAACTTATGTTTTGGCTTTAATTGGTGAAGTTGCATATTTTAGTTTTTTTAAAGCTTCAATTGTTGCTAAGGCATTATTTAATTTATTCCCAGTTCGGCCTAAAATTTTAGATGAAACATTCTTTATTCCAGCCAAAGTACAAATAACTCTAACTGTTCCTCCGGCTACCAATCCTCTCCCCCTTCTTTGAGGTTTCAGGATTACTTTAGCTGGTCCAAATTTTGCGGAAACTTCATGGGGAATGGTATTTGAAATAATTGGGAACTCGATTAAGTTTTTTTTAGCCAATCTAGTTGCCTTTTTTACTGCTTGGGCTACATCACGGCCTTTGGCCACCCCTACTCCAACCTTGCCCTCTTTATTCCCCGTAACCATCACTGCTCGAAACCCTATTCTTCTTCCCCCAGCTCTAGTGTGGGAAGTTCTAGCCAAATCCAATAGTTTTGACTCAAATTCCTCCCTAGGTTTTTCCTCTTTAATTTTTTGAAAGTTTCTCCTCATCTTATTTAGAAATTAGGAATTAGGGATTTAAAATCTTAGTCCTCCTTCTCTTGCTCCTTCGGCCAGCGCTTTTACTCTTCCCTGATAGCGGTAACTTGCTTTATCAAAAACAACTTTTTCGATTTTATTTCCCTGTCTACCGGCAGGCAGATTAATGGCCTTTTCAGCAATTAATTTCCCCACCTCAAAAGCGATAGCTACTTTTGACTTTCTTTCCTTTTTAGGACGGGGGGTTTTGGGTTTTTGAAGGATGGACTCCGACCCGGGAGGCACCGCACTCTCCGCCCTCCTGTCTTTGGCAGACACCTCGGGTGGGCAGCAGTCTTGGTCGCTGGCAGCAGTTAAAGTTCGACCATTTTCATCATCAATTAACTGAGCGTAGATATGTTTATTTGATTTAAAAACACAAAGCCGAGGCCTCTCGCTGGTTCCCGATACTTTTGCTCTCACTCTTTTATGACGCCTAAATCTTTTTTCTCGTTTTAGTTTAGATTTCATACATTTTACATTGTTGTGACTACCTTTTTCCCAACCTTTCTTTTAACTATTTCTCCTTGGTATCTAATCCCCTTTCCTTTATAAGGCTCAGGGGGTTTAACTTTCCTTATTGTAGCGGCAACGAGACCAACTTTTTCCTTATCAATTCCTGAAACGGTAATAACATTTTTTTCTACCAAAAATTTTATATCTGGGGGGGCTTTTATTTTAACCGGATGAGTAAAACCAACGAGTAATTCCAGATTTTCTCCTTCAACTAAAGCTTTAAAGCCCAATCCTTCTATTTCTAATTTTTTTTCATATCCTTCCTTTACCCCTTTTATCATGTTAGCCAGAAGAGTTCGAGTTAATCCCCAGAAAGCCTTAGTTTTTTTACTCTCTCTTTTTGGAAAAATAAAAATTTGGTTGCCTTTTGCTTCAACTTTAATTTCCGGCCGAATTTCTCTTGAAAGCTCGCCTTTGGGACCCTTAATAATTACTTTTTGACCTTCAATCACCCGAGCGTTAGCGAGGGTGGGAGATGAAGCTGTAGCTTCAACGACCTTAACCTCTACATTTTCCGGTATTAAAATTGGTTTTTTTCCGACCCTGGACATAGTATTGTAATTTGATTACCCGAGCGTTAGCGAAGGGTGAAGATGAAGGCAAACTTCATCGCCTACCAAACTTCACAAATTACCTCTCCTCCCAACTTCTTCTTTCTGGCTTCTTTATCTGTCACCAAACCTTCTTTGGGAGTAGAAATCACAGCCACTCCATAACCTCCTTTTACTGGCTTAATTTCTTTAGCTTTTTTATAAATTCTCTGACCAGGTTTTGAGATTCTCTTTAAACCTGAAATTACTGGCTGATTAGCGTCGTATTTTAAAGTAATTTCAATAGTTCTTCTTGTCTTTTTTCCTTTTTTTTCAATCTTGGCAACAAATCCTTTTTTTTCTAAAATTTTAGCAATCTCATACTTTAAATCGGAAAAGGGAACATCTACCGTTGCTTTCAAAACGGCCTGAGCATTTCTTATTCGATTTAACATGTCGGCGATTGGATCAGTCATAGCGGTATTACCAACTACTCTTTTTAACTCCGGGGATCTCTCCTTTGTTCGCTAACTCTCGAAAACATATTCTGCATAATCCAAATTTACGAAGGAAACCTCTCTTTCTTCCACACCTAAAACAGCGTCGAACAATTCG
>Ga0210057_1001723_pt1 | contig 32585 bp, 25 predicted proteins | sample CryGeyCG2114_010_2_FD_183968 | JGI IMG/M metagenome (GOLD analysis project Ga0210057, IMG submission 183968) | Groundwater microbial communities from aquifer - Crystal Geyser CG10_big_fil_rev_8/21/14_0.10 (SPAdes) (version 2) | ecosystem: Environmental > Aquatic > Deep subsurface > Groundwater ... | reverse complement strand
TTGTACCCAAATGAGAGTTATTCAGAGGATAATGACAAGAATACATAACGAATCACACCATCAGACACGTCAAAAAATGCCTCACAAAACCGAAGGCGTCATAGAAGTGGTGTTTTTCAGATGTTCCTTAGGTTACTTTTTGTTTAGCTTTGAAACCACTGTTGGGTATTTGGGGAATAATCAGTATAGGAGGGTAGGAAGTGACATGGAATATGAATAGCCAAATGATAGAAGAACCAATATGCTGTGAGGCATGACAGATCAGCACATTAATAATACTGATATAGAGAAGTTACAAGAGCTTGAAGAGTCACTTTGGCAAGATGAAACTCGATTTGATAAGGAGTACATGGAGCAAGTCTTATCGCCTGATTTCTTTGAATTTGGAAGATCAGGACGTACATACCAAAGAGAAGATACACTCTCTGCACCCCTTCAGAAGATCAATGCCAAGATCCCACTAAAAGATTTTAAAGTGCATACTGTATCTGAGAATGTAGTGTTGGTGACATACATTAGTGAAGTAGAAGATGAAGAACTGGAAGTTGGAAATCGAAGCTCTCTCTGGATGAAGACAAAGGAGGGCTGGAAGTTACGCTTTCATCAGGGGACTGTAGTTATTCAATAGGCGTTAAATGGCTTAAATAAGCCATTTAAATTCTGGGAAGTGCGACTCCTTAGGTTACTTTTTATTTCGGTTGAGACGAATGTAGGTTATTTGGGGAATAATCAGTATAGGCGGGTTGATAAGGGGTAGTAGTGCGGTACGGTGAAAATGGCACGAGAGTGGGGTGGTGCAACTATTCTTCCACCTTTCCTTTTCCCGTACTTACCATGATGATTTTTCCATCAACATTTCCCAAATATTTACGAATCGGATCTAGTGGAACCAGAGCAGATGGCTCAGCTGTTAGAAATTCTGGAGCATGATCAATACACCACTGAATGTCATCTTCTGTGACAGAATGCCTAGCATGACCAATTATTTTTCTACCAAAGATTTGGGTACGAAGAATATCAATCTGAGTTGGCAGATGTCCTGATGTCAGCTTATCTGCTTTACTATTTTCTTGATTAAGATGTAATGGATGTACTCCCATAACAATTGTATCCGCATTACGCTCTTCGACAGATTTACAGATTCCCATGTAGAGCTCCCCACTTCCAATAGGACAAATGATTATTTCAGGTTTTTCTTGTACTATTTCATGATAAATATTTTGATACGCTTCACGTCCTTCATTCGTAACATCCCAAATTTTTTTATTTGCTCGTGTACATGCAAGGTTACAAATATCTTGTGACTCAAGAGGTTGAGAAAGATCCGCTTCAACAACACGAGCACCAGCACGTTCAAGTGCAGATCTTATTTTTGGGCGAATGTCATTCGACACAATAGTGACAACGTCAATGTCAGTATCTTTTGCAAGGGTTGCAAGACTGAAACCAGCATTTCCTGCGGTCAGGATGGCCAGTGTGTCTATATCATTCTCGAGTGCTTTTTCAATAATCCATGCACTTTTTCGATCTTTATGTGTTCCAGTTGGATTTACAGATTCGTCCTTAATAAGAACTCTTGCTTTCAGAGGCTTTCCTGCAAGTTCATTTAGTTCAAGTAATGGGGTATTGCCAATCTGATCAGATCTACTCATAATAGTATTTAATACTATTATTGTATAAGTGTCAAATACTGGGGCGAGATAAGGGGTTCGAACCCTTGACCTTCCGGACCACAACCGGACGCTCTAACCAACTGAGCTAATCTCGCCATGAGATCGGAGGTATCCTACAAGGCAAGACAGCACATGAAAAGCTTTAAGATCCTTGTTTTTCCTCTGGATCCATTGGCTCTATATCTTCTGCTTTAATAAAGGCTACAGTCTCATCCATATCCTTTGGCTCTATATCCTCTGATTCTGGGGTATTTGCAGGAGACTCGGATGTATTTTCCTGTACGTTTTCAGCAGCAGGTTGATCTTTTCGATTTTTGAGATTCTCCCTATATCGTTGCCTTTTTAGACGCTTTTTTTCCCGTAGTCGTTCTTCCTTTTCTGTATCGACAACAGTGTTTTGTCCTACAGGATTTGGAACCTGAAGCTCTTCTGGTGGAGGTGTATCCACATCTTGTCCTACTTCTTCAGCTTTTTCGATTCCACTTTGTAGCCAATCTGGAGCTTGCGTTGTATCTGTTTTGAGCTGATCTGTTGATGGCTCCATTGCATCGTGTTTCACATGTGGAGCAGGTTCTTCAGGAGCAGTTTCCACTGGGAGCGCTGTCTCTACTACTGGCTCTGGAGTAGGTGTTTCTGTTTGAGGCTCAGCAACGGGTGTATGTTCTTGTTGTGCAAGCCAGTCTGGCATAACCATAGGTTCTGGCTCTGGCGCAGGTGCTTGTGGAACAACTTCCGCTTCTTCTCGAATTTCCATAGGAGGTGCACTTTCTGCAACTGTTTCCTTTGGAGTTTTAACAATAGCTTCCTCTGCTTTTTGAAGGCTTTTTTCAAGGGAGAATCCTTTCTTCTTTACTTTTCCAACAATAAATAAGACACCTGCTCCAACTGCTCCAGAAATAATTAGGGTTATAATAAGCTTGAAGATTAATCCAAAAATTGACCCACTATCCCCTTTTTTCTCCTTGGGTTGTGATGGTTCAGTAGTTCCAGGTTGGTTTTCGGTTTCTTCCATCATCCTATTAACAACAATAGTATCTTTTATCGTATTGTTAACGATTCCAGTTGCAAGGTCTCGTACTTCAACACTAATGTCATATGTACCAGATTCTGCAAAGATATGGATTGGCTTGTCGAGCATACTCTGTTGCCCATCACCAAAGTTCCACAGTAGTAACGTAGATCTCTTTTCTTCGCTATTCATCTGGAGTCCAAATTGTACTTCTCCATTATCACTTTTAAGCACTTGAATTTTTATGCCATCTGGAGCCTCTCCAATAGTATTTGGGTTATTGTATTTATCTGAGTCAGGTAGTGAAGATGTTCCATTCGTAATAGATATACTTTCAAACTGCGTCGTATTGTCTAAGAAAAGTACACCCATTCTCATGGCTCTGGTGTCACCATTCATAATCCATAAATGGAGAGGAGTGCCTTCAGAACGGAATAATGTATTTTTCGTATCGTCATCATTTTGTGGATTTCCATCATTGTTACTGTCAGCTTGTATATCAGTATCGATAGCAATAACTTTTATATCCTTTCGCTTTGGGGTAATAGTCAAGACTTGTAAGCTTTTTGAAAGCTGAACTATTCCGCTCTGAAGTGTAGGGTGAAACTTTGCTATAGAGGTGCCATCAGATATGTTTTGTTGATCACCTGGCTTTCTATCAAGAGCCGAAATACGAAAATCTCTGCGAATAGTTTCGCCATTTTTTTCCGTTTCTGCAGCTAGCAAAAAGGTGCCAGGTTGTGAAAAGCGAGTTCGAAATACACTATCCCTATTTGCCTCAACAAATTCTCCATTTTGTGTAAGTACCCAGCTTGTTTGTCCTGTTTGTCCTACGGATTGAATTTCAAAGACAGAGCCAATAGTTGTTTGTAGTTGCTCTTCTTCTGAAGATACAAGCTGAGCAACTGCTGCAGAACCTGCAATAGCTACTATTGTAAGTACTGATGCTATAGATGAATGTCGAATGGTCATTATAAAATTGCAGAGTTAATGAATCCTACAATGGCACTTGCTAAGGCAATAACCAAGAGTCCGAGAATAGCGTAGAATATAATACGTTTTGCCTTATCTTTTGAAGATTCTTCACCACCACTTACAACAAGAATAATACCAGCAATAACAATAACAACGACTGCTGCAAGAGCCATGAAGTTTAAAATACCTTGCAAAATAGCAAGAACGGTTGTTCGTAAATCTGTTCCACCGGTATTACCCAGCGATGGTACAGTACCAAAAAGTGAACCAGCACCAATTGCATTAATGATGAATGTTACTATACCTGCGGCAAGCGCAATAATAATAAGACCAGAAACAGCATAGAGAATAATGCGTTTCACTTGGTCGAGTGAACCTTCATTTCCAAGGCTAAAGATAAGTATAATACCAGCAATAACAATAATAACAACGGCAGCAAGTCCCATAAAGAGAAGAATGCCGAGTAGTACTCCTAGAATCACTGCACGAGGATCTGTTCCTGTAGGCCATGCAGGTAGTGGGCCAAAGAGGCCTTCACCATTTGTTGCAGTAATAACAATTCCAACAATTGCAGCGGCAAGTGCAATAACAATGAGTCCGCCAGCAGCATACCCAATAATTTTTTTCGCTTTATCTTTTTGACCTTCGTCACCAAGGCTAAGTACTAAATATATACCTGCAATCACAATAACAACAAAGGCTGCAAGTGCCATAAAGGACAGTGCGGCAAACAAGAGACTAAGGATAGTTCCTCGTAGGTCTCCATTTGAAATTCCTAAAATTGCCTGAGCTTGTGAAATACCACCAATAATTCCAGGCCCACCATATACTTGTGCAGTCACCATTTCAGGCATTGCTCCTACAAAGAATCCAATGAGTAACGCAAGAAGTACTGTAGACGGTGCGAGGAGTGTACGCATAAAAATATTGGTATGTATGTTTCATACTATTGTAGCAAATTTTGCGCTTCAGCGCTACCCTAAGGACTATGAGACCAATGAGACTTCAATCCATAGTAGCAGATGCAAAGGTAGATGCATTTCTTGTATCCAATCTTACGAATATTTTTTATCTAACAGGCGTAAGAGTGAGTACTGGTTTTTTACTAATAAAAGCTAAAAAGTCAGTATTACTAGTAGATGCAAGGTACACAGAAAAGGCGCAAAACTCTGTGTATAAAGGGGTAGTAGTACAGGATATCGATAGTATTACGAAAGAGCTTAAGACAGTAAAAAAATGCGGTTTTGAAGCATTTGACGTCACAGTTGCACGGTTCAACAGATGGAAACGTAGTTTCTTGAACACAAAATTTGTTCAAACATCTGGCATCATTGAGGAGTATAGAAGATCAAAAGATGCAGCAGAGCTACGGCATTTCAAGAAGGCTCAGCGGATTACGAGGGTAATGATGGAAAGGGTTCCCAATGCATTAACAACAGGTATAACGGAGCAAGAACTCGCGTGGCAGCTAGAACTGTGGGCTAGAGAGCTTGGCGCTGAGGGGTTATCATTTGATGCAATCGTAGGATTTGGCACACACTCTGCAATACCTCATCATTCACCAACAAAGAAAAAACTGAAAAAAGGGGATATCGTACAAATTGATGTGGGTGCAAAGGTAGAGGGTTACTGCGCAGACCAGAGTAGAGTCTTCTTTACGGGGAAGAAATCAAAGCTCCAAGAGGAGGTGTTTTCAGCTTTGAGTAGGGCAAAATTAGAATCTGAAAAAGCAGTAAAACCAGGGGTTACAAACCACAAAATCGATCGTATCGCTCGAAATATTCTTGCAGAGTATGACCTTGAAAAATATTTCACGCATAGCCTTGGCCATGGTGTAGGTCTTGACATTCATGAGGGAATAACGCTCTCTACTAAGGCAAAAAGTACGCCTTTACTCAAAAATGAAATTATTACTATAGAGCCAGGTGTTTATATACCTGGAAAGTTTGGAATGAGGCTCGAAGACGAGATAATTGTATAATGTTATGTTTACTTGGCAGTCAAGACTTATGACTTCGTGTATAATAATGAGATTTGAAAATACAAACACACCAACTCTACAGAACAAAAGAACAACGAGTGCCTCAGCATATCATTGTACTCCTGAGTGCGATTGCAATTTTTCTTCCGTATCATACATATAGTAATCCGGTTATTCATACAGAGCCTTACACACAAGAGTTTGTTATTACTGCATACTACTCACCACTGCCAAACCAATGTTGCTACGTTAAAGGAGGGGAAGAGGTAGATAAAATACTTAATGGACAAGGGCTGCATGGAGCGGATGGTACAGCGGTGTATCCTGGAATGATTGCTGCGCCAAGTTCGTATCCATTTGGGACGACAATTACGTTGCCAGGGCTTGGAACAGTACGTGTGAATGATAGAGGTGGCGCAATCAATGAACTTGGAAACGGAAAACATCGTTTAGATATCTGGGCAGGACATGGAGAGGAGGGACTCGCCAGAGCGTTGGCATTTGGCGTACAAAGAGTAAAGGGTACAGTATATCCAAATGGGACTGCACAGCCAGACGTTCAGTTTGACCTTGCAGCATTGCCAGCGCCGATTGATGAACTCAGAACATATTTTATTGAAAAAGATAACTTGCTAGCCTTAAGACCAAAGGTAGGGGACAGGGGACTGTCTGTATACCTTCTACAAGATTACCTTCACGATATAGGCTACCTTAAAAGAGGGCCAACAGGATTTTTTGGAGAACAAACAAAGAATAGTTGGTATGCATTTTTACATGATTACCAGCTAAAAATATCTGATGGTCTCGATGCAACCTCAGCAGCATTCGTTCTTGGGGCAAAGCAGAGAAAAGGTGCAGAACAGCCTTTCGAACAGTTTATTGATCCGTCAGCATCAAAGGATTCCATTGCAGAAGCGCAACGACTGCTTCGTTTCCTTGGGTATTATAAAGGGAGAACAAGTGGAATATACGACGATAATCTCTTCGCATCAATTGTAAAGTTTCAGCAAGAACATGGGTTAGTGGGAACAGCAGAAGATAATGGAGCAGGTCGTATTGGGCCAGTGACAAGTAAGGCAATTCGCGCAGAATGGGATCGTAGTATTGTTGCAATCCATGCAAATAGATACCTAGACTTACATGCTATCGATACAAAACTTGAAGAGAAGGGGAATCGACTACGTCAGTTCCTCGGAGATGACTACAACGGTGGGCAGGTAAGACTTCTTCAGCGGGCACTTGCAGATCTTGGTTTCTTTGATGCAACAAAGATAAATGGAAACTTTGGACCAATGACAAAAGATGCTGTGATGGCATATCAGTTTGACCGAAAGATTATCACATCAAAATCGGATAAAGGTGCAGGCTATGTTGGACCCACAACACTACGGTTTTTGCGCAATGATCAGCGGAATATTCTCTACCACCTTGTAAGGGCTCAAGGGTGGAATGCACTATAAGAACGTAGAATGAAAATATGAGAATTGCTTCTTGGTGAAATATTGTTCAAGGTGCATACATCAAAAAATTATTTCTTATAATGGGGATGCTGTTATTGCCGACTTCTGCGCTGTCAGAAGGCAATAACGTCACACGTAGAGATGGTTTTTTGCTTATGTGGGATAGTATTTCTCGCCCTGCTTATGAGAGACGAGAGAATTATGATGATATCAATGAAGATGAAAGAGGTTACCTCGAAATAAATTACGCTCGAAGTAGAAAGATTTTGGAGCAAGAGTCAGTGTTTTATCCAGATGAGCCACTACTTCTCAAGCACGCAGTATTGTGGTTGTTCCGAACACGAAATATTCGTGAATTGCCAGATATGCAACCAGAGACGCTTGCATCGATGATATCGGATTATCCAATTATTGAAATGAATAGGGATCTCAACGGGAGGGTTTTTAAAGAGGATTTACTTACTATGATCAACACCCTCGATGGGATGCTGACAAAGGAAGTGCACGAAGTAAGCTTCTACGGGGAGGATTTCCATGGCAGGGGAACAGCGTTCGGAGAAACATTTGATATGAACGAGATCACTGCTGCGCATAGGTCGTTTCCACAAGATACACTCGTGAAGGTGACAAACGTTGAAAATGGAAAATCAGTAGTTGTCCGTATAAACGATAGAGGCCCTTATGTTGACGGAAGAGACATGGACCTAAGCAAAGCATCTTTCTTAAAAATTGCTCCACATGGCCAAGGAGTTCTTCAGGCGACCTTTGAAAGACTTGGAAACGTAGAAATGGTAAGTTCTTGTGAACAAAAGCAACGTATTTATCAACAGAGAATTACAAAGGACGTTCGTTTTTATAGGGGTGTGCCGCACTCATTTACCATTTCAGACCCTTTAGTGCTTCAGAGTAATAAGCCATTCGTTGTGCAAAGTATTTTGTACCCAGATGGTCAAAATTTACGAACCCAGAATTTTGTGAATCCAAAAGAAAAATACCAATTCTCACCAGATATCGTCGGTCGTTATTCGTTTTTTATAGGAGATACGCTTGGTCATCTTCGCGAAATGCGCATGGATGTATCGTCGTGTGTTTTGCCAATCTAAACCTATTCAGCAAGTGCAAATTCTGCTATAATTAAGGGATTTACTGTATCATAAAGAAAGTATGGTGTTCTTCCTTCGTTTTGCTACTTGGCCCCTTCTATGGCTCACTGTCATAGTTACTATCACTCTGGCGACAGATGGCTTTTGGGATTCACTCTTGAAAGAATTTCTTCATGCACCGTTACGTAGCATTGCAGTTATGCTCTTAGCATATGGAACGTGGAGGATATCGAGAAAATATTTTCGGTATTGGTACGCAATGCATAGTGCAAAAAAGTTAGTTGCACTAAAAGTATTGCTACCACGACAGGAGTCAAAGATTGACCAAGACAAAAGAACTGAAAAAGATTTCAAAGAGAAGATTGCAATGATGGAACAGTTGTTTCGTGCATTATGGGAAATAAAAGCACTCAATCTAATGCAGATGATCCACTTTTGGTTCTTCAGATATCTCCCTATTAGTTTTGAGATGTATATAGAGAAAGGACAGTTGACAATGTATGTCGTTACGAATGAAGACTTACTTTCCATTGTTGAAAAGCAGATCACAGCATTTTATCCAGATGCAGAGGTAACACTTCATGAAACTCCAAATATTTGGCCAAAGGGTACAAAGCTTATGGCCTATAATATGGTGCAACAAAAAGGATATCAGTACCCAATTCGTTACTACGAGCAGATGCAAGATGATCCACTCAATGGTATTGCAAACGTGCTCAGTAAAATGGAACCAGGTGAAACAGCTTGTATTCAGATAGTCGTGACACCATCATTTAGTGGTAAGTGGAACAAGAAAGCAAAGTTATTTGCATCTGCAGCGTTTAAGGGAAAGAAAAACCATTGGCTTTCAAATATTCCTGGCCTAAAAACAATAAGCATGATCGTATCTGGAATTGCTAGTGGAGATACAAGCACTATGGCGCCTGGTGCAAAGGAAGGAGATAGTTTCGTCCGTATGATTGCTCCTGAGGAAGAGCTCTACAAGCGAATGGGTGAGAAGGCTGGCATGAGTTTTTACCATTCCTCTATTCGTATATTTGCATCAACATCGAGCATGCGGCGCTCCCAAGAAATTACAAATAACATGCAGATTGCATTTAACGCATTTAAAGATTTGTACGGAAATGTGCTGCAAAATAGACGAATGTATGTCGACTTCTTTCCTTTAAAGTGGAATGCAAAAATTCTCTATAAATTATGGAAGAATCGAATAAACGGTTTTGTGCACAAGGATTCTCTTCTTGTTGAAAGGGAGCTTGCAGGGCTCTTTCACTTTCCTGATAGTCGCTATAACAAGATGCCAATTATTCAGTGGGTTGCATCGAAGATGCTTCCACCACCACCAGATGCGCCTACTGAAGGTATTTTACTTGGATTAAATAGATACAGAGCAAAAGATACAGAAATCCGCTTCAAGCCAAAAGATCGAACACGTCACCATTACATCATCGGAAAATCTGGTACGGGTAAGTCTGCATATATTAGCTGGATGTCACGTCAGGATATCGCAAATGGAGAAGGTGTCTGTATGATTGACCCTCATGGAGACCTCATTGAAGATGCACTTGCTCACGTGCCAAAAGAAAGAGCAAAGGATATTATTGTATTCGACCCATCAGATCATGATCGACCAATGGGGCTAAATCTACTTGAGGCAACAACACCAGAGGAAAAAGATAGAGCATCACTCGATGCCATGGAGATCTTTATTAAGCTGTTTGGAAATGAGATTTTTGGACCACGTATTCAACACTATTTCCGTAATGGTTGTCTAACACTAATGGATGATGATGAGGAAGGTGCAACAATTCTTGATGTTCCACGAATGTTCGTTGATGACGATTTCCAGAGGTATAAAGTAAGCAAATGTAGAAATGCTGTTGTCCGTAGCTTCTGGACAAATGAAATCGCAAAGACAGGTGCACGTGAAAAAGAGGAAATGATTCCGTACTTCAGTTCAAAATTTGGTCCGTTTATTACGAATACCACAATGCGTAATATTATTGGGCAGCCAAAAAGCGCCTTTGATATCCGCAAAGTCATGGATGAAGGAAAAGTCCTACTGGTGAATCTCTCAAAAGGTAAGATTGGAGATACTAATGCGCAGCTTCTTGGGTTGATCTTTGTGAATAAGATTAATATGGCAGCAATGGGAAGAGCAGATATTCCAAAGGAAGATAGGCGTCGTTTCTACCTGTATGTGGATGAGTTCCAAAATTTTGTAACAGATGCATTTGCCACAATTCTTTCAGAGGCTCGTAAGTACGAACTAGGACTCATTATGGCTCACCAGTTTATCGGACAGCTTGTAGAGGGTAATGGTGCAGATAGCGGAAAGCTAAGAGATGCAGTGTTTGGTAACGTTGGAAGTATTAGTAGCTTTAAAATCGGCGCAGAAGATGCAGAGTACATGGCAAAAGAAATGGCGCCAGTTCTTTCCGAGCAAGATGTGATTAATATTCCAAACTTCCAGTGTTACACGAAACTCAATATTAATAATGTGACATCGAGGCCATTTAGCTTAAATACTATTTATGATGAATCTCAGCGTAACGAGAAGCTCGGAGAACTGATCAAAGAGTATAGTCGTATGAAGTACGGTCGAAAGAAGATTTTTGTAAACCAAGAGATCGAAGATCGTATTGGGATTGTTGATTAGGCTATTTCCAAGACATCTTTTTTTATTGCAACTTCGTTCATATTTTCTTCGTGAAGCTCTTCTTTGATTTGTTTGATTTCCCAGCTTAGTGTCAAGGTTACTGCTGTTCGTAGTGTGATAATAGCTGCAAGCTTTCCAAGCTCATCCCAGCTTGGCTGCATGATGGATTCAATAATATCTTTTCCAACAAGAAATTCGAGACCAAGTGCTAAGTGCTTCCCAAGTTCAATGCGTATATATGGCAGGTGATTCTTCTTTCTGATTGTGGACAGTATGAAGTGAATTGCACTAGCAATACCACCGTATGCCATAATCATGACACCGATATACCCAATAATACTAGCGACAAAAACGGATAGTGCTTCTAAGCTTGTTGTAATAACAATGAGGTCATGAATGAAAGTTGTGTTTCCCATAAATATTATTGTACCATTTTATTGAGATTTAGGCTACATTTTATTATGTCACTATAGCCTTGCAAGGCTAGCTTGATCATCGTAATCTATGCGAACTATGTCATCACTCTCCCAAGCAAAGGACATGTTCAAGTTGCAAAAACAGGCAAAGAAGATAAAAAAGGAATTGAAAAATATTCACGTAGAAGCAGAAGCAGAAGGTGTGGAAGTCGTTGTGAATGCTGAGCAAGAAATTATAAGTATTACTATTTCCGAAGATGTTTCACGCGAACGTATACCAGCTCTTTTAAAGGATGCGCTCAACAGGGCAATGAAAAAGGCTCAAATAGTAGCTGCTGAAAAAATGCAAGCTGTGATGGGGCAAATGGGGATGGGTGCTCCTGATGCTGGCATGAAAGGCCTTGGGAAGTAATACATTTCTACTATGAAAAAACTCTTTCTCTACATTATCGTTATATCTGTCGCTTTTGCCTTTTGGTATATGCATGCAACAAGCGCTATTAGCAGTGATAGTAATGAAAGAAAGAAAGTGATTATAGAGCCTGGCTGGTCTACAATACAAATTGCAGAACATTTGGCAGACAAAGGTTTTATAAGATCTCCTCTTGGGTTTCGTTTGTATGTGAGGTCACAAAAATTAGATGGATCTCTTCAGGCAGGTGTATTTTTGTTGCAAAAATCTCAAACCGTATCTGAAATTGTAGAGGTGCTTCAAACAGGAAAGGCAGAGGAGGAGATCGTTACCATTCCAGAAGGCTTTACTGTGCTTGATATCGATAACTTGCTCACATCAATGGGTCTTATAAAAAAAGGAGAAGCGGTGAGGTGTTCACAGGAGTGTGATTTTGAGTCGTATGATTTCTTACCAGATAATATCACAGGACTTGCCCAGCGAGGAGGACGTTTGGAGGGGTACCTCTTCCCAGATACATACTACGTACAAGAGGAGAGTTTTGTTGTGAAGTTTTTCTTAGAGCGAATGCTTAATGCATTTAGAAGTACTGTGCTTGAAGGTCAGGCAGATGCCATTGCTGCTTCTGGCAGGGATTTATCAGAGCTCATTACTATGGCCTCTCTTATAGAAGAGGAGACACGAAAAGAAGAAGAAAGAGACGTTGTGTCGGGTATTTTGTGGAAGAGATATGATGACGGAAGAGGTCTTGGGGTAGATGCCACCGTTCGTTATATTCTGAATAAGCAAACGGAAGCAATTACACATAGTGACCTTAATTCTAATTCTGCATATAACACACGAAAGTTTAAAGGTCTGCCACCAGGGCCAATTGCAAACCCTGGTCTTCCAAGTATTATTGCTGCAGCAAAGCCTAAAAGTAGCCCATATTGGTACTATCTGCACGGCAATGATGGCAAGATTTACTATGCAGTAACCAATGAGGAACATAATACAAATCGCTATTTCCAGATAGGAAGTGGCTCTGAGGACTAGTTCAAGCGTGTTTGACATATATTGATAAATATTGTGAAATGTAGTATAATAACAATATGAAAAAGATATGTATTTTCGGCATGCTCTTCATGTTCATCTACGCGGCTTTCCGTCCACCAGAAGGAATGCGGAAGTTTCCGGTAGCGAATCTGCAATTTGAAATGCAGTCAGCAAATATGAGTATGAGTATTTCTCAATAGGCTATACAATACACACATAATTTTATGGTTGATGAACATGATCACAGGCTAAAGATTGGCGTAATGGGTTCTGCTTCTGGCCCTCAGCTTAAAAGCGAGGCTGCGAAGAAGAAGGCATACGATCTCGGTGTCGAGATCGGAAGACGTGATTACATTTTTATTAATGGAGCGTGTCCAGGGCTTCCAAACGACGCTCAGTTAGGTGCAAAGGAAGCAGGCGGTTTTACAGTTGGTATTTCCCCAGCATTCTCATTAAAGGAGCACATCACAGAATATAACTCTCCGCATGAGCATGATTTCATTATTTATACAGGGCAGGGTTTCATGGAACGAGATATCATTAATATCCGTTCAAGTGATGGAATTGTTATTGTAGGTGGAGGAATCGGTACACTCAATGAGCTGACAATTGCATATGAAGAAGGACGACCAATTGGAATTCTGACAAATACAGGAGGTATTTCAAATCATGTGCCAGAGATCATTGAGAAGATGTGTCAGAGGGTAGTTCCACCAAACATGGTATTTGATGATGATCCAGTAAAGCTTCTCGATAAACTCGCAATTGCAATTAATGCATACCCACTACCAACTCATGGTGATGGTCGTGTGGTCGACAAGCGCAGCTGTAAGCTTGGAGAATGGTGGTGTCAGGATCCTGGAAGAGCTGGTTAATCAACCACCTTTTGGAATCCATCGAATTGGTGTTCCGTCAAAATCAAATATTTTGCGAATGCTATTATCGAGGTACCTGATTTGCGAGATGCGAACTTTTCTTGGATCTTTCACAAAGATGACAAAGCTCGGTGGAATATCCTCTGCTTGAATAATTAATTTTGATTTTCCAAGTTGACCCATTGGCTGTCCATATACTGCTCTCTTGTACCATTCTATAAGATCTTTTGTAGGAATGCGTCGTACACGGTTTCGTTGTACTTTTTCAATGATATCAAAGATCTTCAGCAGTCCCTCTTTTGTAACTGCAGATACTGGGATAATTGGAGCATGTTTGCAGAACTGAAAATGTTTTTTTATTTCCACAATCATTTCAGCTTTTTGCTCACTGCTCACACTATCTACTTTATTCAGTAGAATGATAAAGCCTTTACCTTCATCATTTGCCATTCCTGCAATACGTTTATCTTGTCGACTTAGTGGTTCGGAGGCATCCATCACAAGAACGGCAATATCACAATCTTCAAGTTCCTTGACGCTTCGGAAGTAGGAATATGTATCTATGTCTGTTACGGTATCCTTTCGTCGACGAATACCTGCTGTGTCTGTAAAGATGTAATCTTGCTCGTGGTACCTGATCATCGTATCTGTTGCATCTCGCGTTGTACCTGGGATATCAGAAACGAGAAGAGGACTTTTCTCTTTTTGAGTTTCAGACATAAAGGCATTTACTAAAGAGCTCTTTCCTACATTTGGTTTTCCAATAATTGCAATACGAGGAGGGCTATTTTCAGGACGCTCTATTCGTTCGAAGTTGAGTTCGAGAAGAGCCTTTTCTACTGAGGATTGAAGCTGTTCGATACCAATGCGATGTGTTGCACTGACAGGGATAATGTTGTCTGTAATCCCAAGATCATAATACTGAGGGAGTATTTCATCGATAGTACTTGGGTCATCACACTTTGTTGGCAGGAGGAAGATAGGCACATGGGATTTTCCGTGCTTTCGAAGAATATCGACGATTTCAAAATCATTAGCAGTGAGTTCTTGCGTACTATTAATGGTAAGCAAAATAACATCAGCATGTTCAAGAGCGAGGATAGACTGTTGATGAACATCATCTTCGAGATCTTTATCTTCCGTTCCACCCCCCATTCCTCCAGTATCTACAAGGAGGTAATCAAGGTTTGTACCATGGATAAGCCCTGCAACTTGGTCACGGGTCGTACCCGGAGTATCGGATACGATAGCTTTACGCCTTCCAATGATTTTATTGAAAAGGGTAGATTTGCCAGTGTTGGGACGACCAACGATTGCGACTGTAGGGATTTTTGCCATAGCGGGCTGAAGATTACCTGAATTTTGGACATTAGCACATTAAAAACGTAGAATCGGGCCACTTATGTACGAACCAAGCACCGTTGAAAGTAAGTGGCAAAAGAAGTGGGAAGAGGCTAAATCTTACGAGATCGACCTAAAGGAGGCAAAAAAGCCATTTTACAGCATGGTAATGTTCCCCTATCCAAGTGGGGATAAGCTCCATGTTGGGCACTGGTATAACTTCGCTCCAGCTGATAGTTTTGCCAGATTTATGCGCATGAGGGGGCATGATGTCTTTACTCCGATGGGGTTTGATGCCTTTGGATTGCCCGCTGAAAACTATGCGATCAAGACAGGGGTTCATCCAGATGACTCTATTACGACAAATGTGGAAACAATGATCACACAACTCAAGCGCATTGGAACCATGTACGACTGGAGCAAGACTCTAAATACCAGTAAGCCAGAGTATTATCGTTGGACACAGTGGTTGTTTTTACAGATGTTTTACAATGATCTGGCCTATAAAAAAGATGCAAATGTGAACTGGTGTGATAGCTGCCAGACAGTTCTGGCAAATGAACAAGCACAGGATGGGGTATGTGAGAGATGCGGAACAGGGATTTTTCAGAAACCTATGACGCAGTGGTATTTTAAAATTACAGATTATGCCCAAAGGTTATTAGATAATCACAAAAAACTCGATTGGCCTAAGAAGACAATTACTATGCAAGAAAACTGGATTGGTAGAAAAGAAGGAGTATTTATTCAATCAAAACTAAAAGAAGTCGATTATGCGTTTGAAGTTTGGGACTCAATTCCTCAAACATTCATGGCTCAAACATTTACTGTGATTGCGCCAGATCATAAAGACTTACAGCTCCTCATGAAAGGCCGCCCTCAGGAAAAAGAGGTATTAGAATTAGCGGAAAGAATAAGGGTAAAAAAAATGAGCAAAGGTTTTAATCCTGGTGAGGATATGGAAGGAGTATTCACAGGCCTCCATGTCGACAACCCATTTGGAACAGGGGATCTTCCATTATGGGTGGCATCGTATGTCCTAGCAGACTACGGATCGGGGATTGTGCATTGTAGTGCTCATGATGAACGCGATTTTGCATTCGCAAAGAAGTATGATATTCCATTAAGGCCAGTTATGTTTCCAGAGGATCCTATTGAAGCAGAGAAAGTCCGAAATCTTGAATATTGCTTAATGAAAGATGAGAACGCAGTTATGCAACAGCCAGAAAAATTTAAAGGAAGAAAATGGGGTGAGGTTCGTGAAGATATTATTAGATATATGTCAGATGATTTAAAGGTTGCTAGGTCTCAAGTTAATTACAAGCTTCGTGACTGGAGCATTTCTCGTCAGCGGTATTGGGGAGCCCCTATTCCTATTGTTTACGACCCAGAAGGAAACCCTCATCCAATTCCTGAAGAGCATCTCCCATGGGAGCTTCCACGAGATGTAGAATTTAAGCCAACAGGGACAGCGCCTTTAGCCCAGAGTAAAGAACTAAAAGATAGAACGGAGAAGATTTTTGGAAAAGGCTGGACACCAGAAGTTGATACCATGGACACATTTGTATGCAGTAGCTTCTACCAGTTTAGATACTTAGCAGAAGGCTCTGATACAGAATTTGTACCTCGTGATATCGAGAAGCAGTGGATGCCAGTAGATATCTACATCGGTGGGCCAGAGCACGCCTGCATGCACCTTATCTACACACGCTTTGTCACAATGGCACTGAAGGACTTTGGATTTGTAGGCGTAGAAGAGCCATTTGAAAGACTAGTACACCAAGGGCTCATCACAAATGGTGGAGCAAAAATGAGTAAGTCTAAAGGAAACGTCGTTAGCCCAGATGCATTTATAGAGAAGTACGGCAGTGACACCTTCCGTATGTACTTGATGTTTATGGGTCCATTTACAGATGGAGGAGACTGGAATGATACAGGAATAAATGGAACAGATCGCTTCGTTAAAAGGGTATGGAAATTATTTTCAGAATTTAAATTCAGCCCTAATGGAAGCCAAGATAGTAATGTTTCAACTAAGCTTCATGCTGTGATGAAGAAAGTAACAGAAGACATAGAAAAACTCCACTTTAACACATGTATTTCATCATTAATGGAGCTACTTAATACCTTAGAAAAGGCTGAAAAGATTGATGAAGAGACTGCAAAAACATTTATAAAACTTCTAGCCCCTCTTGCTCCACATCTTACAGAAGAGCTTTGGGAGAAGATTGGAGGCAAAGGATTTATTATTGATCAGGAGTGGCCTAATTTTAATTCAGCCCTAATGGTAGCGGATACTTTAACTATTGCAGTCCAAGTAAATGGTAAACTGCGCGGCACGATTTCTGTTGATTCTAGTGCTTCAAAAGAAGAAATTATTGCACTCGCAAAAGAAGACACCAATGTTTCGAAGTTTCTTAAGGGTGTAGATATTAAAAAAGAAATCTATGTTCCAGGGAAGCTTGTGAGTTTAGTTGTGTAGATTATAGTAATTTTGCAAGATCAACAGGTTTTGAAATTTGGGGATAGTGACCAGTATTATTCATTTGCACTGCTGTTACATGACTAGGTAGGTCATCCATAGAAAATGTCCTATCATTCCAAGGATCCGTTTCACCTAGTATGACAAGGATAGGAATCCGGGTGGCATGAATCTGAGACAGAACAGCTTGTACACTTTCTATTGAATTATGTGGGATCTCTGTTCTATAAATTGATTTTAATAATTTTGTGTCATGCGCATATTCTGCGTGGTGCATATCAAGCATGTTTTGATAGTAATAAGGTCAATACCTTTGCACCACTTTGGAAGTAGTGAGGAAATATAGGCTAAAAGGAGTATTCGGCATCTGAAATTCTTGAAACAGTCTGTATTAAAAAAATCAGACGAAAAGAAGAGCATGAACCAGTAACAGTCAGTAATATTGTTGAGTATATTATATCAAGATCAAAAATTAAGGGTGTGGATCAGTAATTTTTTTTGTGATTAATGCTAAGCTATAACTATGGATCATCCATTTGATAGATATTCGGAATACACAGATGTTGCTGCTTTAAAAGAGTTTAGTAGCAAGCCTCTTCGGAAGTGTATGAGGGTGAATACACTAAAGATGGATATTAGTGATTTTGAGAATTATGCCAAGGAGCAAAAGTGGGACTTGCAAGCAGTGCCGTGGTGCCAAGAGGGGTTCATAGTAGATAGAGAGGATAGAACAATACCACTCGGAAAAGACCTATTGCACGTCCTTGGTTATACCTACATGCAGGAAGCAAGCAGTATGTTACCCGTTGCTATGCTTGATCCACGACCAGGTGAAAAGATTTTAGATATGGCTGCAGCACCTGGAAGTAAATCGACACAGATTGTTGCACGGTTGAAGGGCAGAGGTTTTGTTGTTTGTAATGATATGCAGGAGATGAGACTTAAAACTCTTCGTGAAGCATTGCGAAGGCTCGGTTGTATTAATGCAATTGTGACAAAGAAGAAAGGACAGTGGTTTGGGAAATATATGGTTGGTCGTTTTGATAAGGTTCTTATCGATGCCCCATGTACAGGTCAGGGGACAGTGCGAAAAGATAAAACTGCTTTGCAGTACTGTAGCCTCGATTCTATTGGTAAAAATGCAAAGCTTCAGAGGGAGCTTATAGAATCTGCGGTGCATGCAACAAAGATTGGGGGTCGCATTGTGTATTCCACCTGTACTCTTACTCCAGAGGAGAATGAAGAAGTAGTACTATCAATTCTTAAAAAATATCCAGAGCAATTAGAAGTTGTAGACCCTCGAGCAATCCCACTTGAAGGTAGACAGTGGAATATGAATAAAGCAATTGAAGATTCAATCATCATCCAAAAAGACCTTGCTGATTATGAATCAGACCGACCTATGCTTCGTATCTGGCCACAGACATATGACTCTGAAGGGTTCTTTTGTGCAGTGCTCAAGAAAACTGGCCCAACATCTGAACCTCTTCTTACCGAGATTATAAGACCAAGAGAGGAAATTATTCCACGATCACGAGAGAACGCAATTTCACATTACTTACGTGATCACTTTGGCATGGAACCTCTAGGAGAAGATGAGATGCTCATAGAGCATGACGGCCGATATCTTATTGTCAGCAAAGAACTTATGAGGTTTAAATTGCCAACACAAAATGTTGGTTGTGGGTTACCATTTGGTAAGAAGATTACGAGTGACCCAGTTCTTCTTGATCATGATTATTTAACCCTACGTGGATCTATCGCGACAAAGCATGTCATTGACCTCACAGATGAGCAGTGGAAGACACTGATGTCTGGTCAGGATATCTCTTGTAGTAAAGATTTAGAAGGGCACGTAATTTTTCACAAGAATGGTCGATGTGTGGGTAGAGGAAGGGCTAAACGAGGTATTTGTAAGAATCAGATACCACGATGGATGATTTCAATTATAAATTAGACTTTTTGTTTACTAGACGGGCTAAAGTTAAACAGGTACTCTCGAAATATGACACAATATGGATTTACAACATTTTTAGACCTTTCAAAGGACGAGGAGCTGTTTCATACAGTTGAGAATAAGGATCTTCCAAATCCATTTCCAAATATTACAGAAAGGACAGGAATAGAGAGTCGTCAGATAGTACGCGAGTCGATGAACATCGTTACGCTAGTTCGTCATGCAGTGAAGGGTATTATGTCTGAGCTAGATATTAATGGTAGAGATTGTTCAGGTATTGTGATTTCGACTTCAAATCGAGAAAACCAAAAGTCTTTAGATCAACTTGCAGAGTATATTGCTAGAGAAAATGGCATAGTAAACCATAGGGGTTTGAATGTTGCGTGTAGTGGTTTTCCTGCATCAATTGAGGCTGCCATAGAAATGGGCAATGAAAAAAAAGATAAACATATTCTTGTCATTACAGCGGAGATAACAAGCGCGCTGGTCGATTGGGATGATGAAAATACAGCAGTAGTCTTCGGTGACGGCCTTGCCGCTACAAGTATTGTTCCAGATGGAAAGCACCCAATTCATCACGTGTCTTCAGTAGTAGATTTAGACGATCCTAAAGAATGTCTTCGTCTCATAGAAAGAAAGGGGACACAAACAATTTATGGTCAGCATATAGATGAGGAAAGATCTGTTATTTCCATGGGGCAGTATGGTGGTAGACATTTATATCGAACAGTTCCGCAAAGGTTTCTAAGCTTAATTGAAGAGTCTCCGTATCCATTATCTGTCATAAATCATATTGTTTCACATCAGGCAAATGGCAAGTTCGCAGAAAGGATGAAAGAGATTCTTTTTGCAGATTATCCAAATATTGATATAGTGAATACTATCAGGGATCAGGCGAATATAGTTTCTGCATCTATACCTGCAGCCCTTGCGAAATCTATTGGTACATTTACTGTAGGTGATATGGTTGCATGTCCAGCAAAAGGTGCTGGCATGAATTTCAAAACTGGTACACTTTCAGAAGGTCTTTTGGTCTTTGAGGTTGGGGAGTAGTATACTCTTCTCCTCATGGATCCAACTCTTGAAATAAAGGCAAAGCTCCCAATTGAAGAACTGGTTGGTCAGTATTGTCAGATCAAAAAAAAGGGAAGGCAGTATGTATGCGTATGTCCATTTCACCAAGATACACATCCAAGTATGCAGGTATCACCAGACAAGGGCATTGCATACTGTTTTGCATGTAATAGTGGTGGAGACATTTTTAGTTTTTATCAAAAGATCGAAGGAGTAGATTTTAAACAAGCTTTGAAAGACCTTGGTGAGCGAACAGGTGTAAAGGTTGAGGGTTTAAAGGTGGATTCACCAGTACAGAAGGATCATAAGGAGCGTATCCGAGAGTGCCTCAAGGCAGCACAGAAGTTTTATGGAGATACACTCAGAGAGGACGAGAAGACAATGAAGTACCTTACATCACGCGGTATTCCAGATGATCAAATTAAAGAATTTGGTATTGGCGTTGCGCCAGATTCTTTTAGTGATACATATCAGTATTTACTAAAAGAGGGATTTAGTAGACAGGAAATTGTAGACGCCAGTCTTGGTATTCAGAAAGATCTTGAAGAAGGGAAGATTTACGATAGGTTTCGTAACAGATTGATGTTCCCTATTTTTGATGGGAATGGGAAAATTGTTGGTTTTGGTGGGCGGACACTTGGTGATGATGATGCAAAATACATAAATTCTGGAGAGACGCCTCTGTATAATAAATCAATAACACTCTATGGTCTAAGTCATGCAAAAGAGCATATTAGAGAGAAGAAAAGTGTTGTTCTTGTTGAGGGATATTTTGACGTTCTTGCATGTCACAGAATTGGTATTAAAAATACCATTGCAGTTTCAGGAACTGCACTCACAGAACAACATGTAAAAATTTTGAAGCGATACTCAGACAAAGTTGTCCTTTGTTTAGATCAAGATACTGCGGGCAAGCAAGCAGCAGAGCGTTCATATATATTGTGTAGCGAAGAGGAAATGTCAGTGCACACAGTGACACTCGATCAGAAAGATCCCGACGAAGCTGCAATGGCAGATTCAGAGATGCTAAAGAAAAAATTAACAGAAGAAACAGTGCCGTATCTCAGTATGATCATTGATGAAATGAAAGATGGCGATACAGTTTCCTCTGAAGGAAAACGTGCAGCACTACAAGTCCTCTTGCCACTACTTCAAGTCATTAAATCTTCTGTTGAAAAAGAGCACTTTATGCACAAGGTAGCAGCATTGTTATCTACCACAGAGGTTTCTTTGCTTGAAGACATGCAGAGGCTTGAGCAAATGAGTCCACAAATCCCTCTATATCAACCTCACAAGGAGGGGCAAAGCATTCCAGAGAGAAGTGCTTTTAATACAATAGAAATAACACTTGGTCTTTTTGTATTATTCCCTGTCCACAAGAGCCTTCTTGCTGAGTTGATAGAGCCAGAAGATCCCTATATTGCATCTCTGTATCATGGGATTAAAGAATCTCCGAACGTTGAAATACTAACTCTTGATATGTTAAACCTTGCTCCCGAGTATCATGAGAGAGCATCTATTTTAATGCTTTTCTGTGAACATCATGGTTTTTCCGAGTGGAGCCCAACTATGGCTGGGCAAGAAATACGAAAAAACTGTCTTAATGCAAACAAGGAATATCTGAGGAATAAGCAGATGGATATAGCAAAAAAGCTCCAAATTGCTAGGTCTGAAGCTAATACTGCAGAGGAATTGAAACTTTCACAGCAATACACAGAAGTATTGAAACTAGCAAAAATGGCTTCCAAATAATACCAACTCCCCTATACTGCTCCCGATATGGCTTCACATCCAAGAAAATTCATAGCGCAACCATCAGATGATGATTTGAAAAAATTACCAGATGAGGTAAAGCATCTCATTAAAAAAGGACGAGAACAGCGCTACGTAACACATCAAGAGATTATGTCTGTCGTTCCTATGGCTGAGGCCAATGTGGACCTACTCGATGATGTCTACTCAATGCTTGTGGACCTTGGTATTCAAGTAATCGATGTAAAGGATGCTCTCATTTGGGAGAAAAAGCAGAAGGGTGGGTTGCAGATTCCAGAACCAACAGAAGACCTTGGAGATATTTCATCAAACGACGATGACGATGATGACATCGATTCCGATGATGACGATGATGATGCAAGCTCAGTAAGTAGTATGAGTTCTGATGAGGATGATATGATGGATGTTGTTGCAACTGCTGGTATTGCAATGGATAAAGATAAAGAGCAATCAGATGAAGACAAAAGCCGACGAAAGAGAGAGCGTGAAGTAGATCTTCTAGAGATTAGTAACGACTCTGTTCGAATGTACCTTAGTGAGATTGGACGTGTACCATTGATCGACGCAAAGAAAGAGGTGGAGCTTGCACGTCGTATTCGTAAAGGAGATGCATCTGCAAAGCAGCAACTTGCTGAAGCAAACCTTCGATTGGTTGTTTCAATCGCAAAGAAATACATTGGACGCGGTCTTTCATTCCTAGATCTTATTCAAGAAGGAAATATCGGACTTTTCCGTGCTGTTGAAAAGTTTGATCCTGAACGAGGTTTTAAGTTCTCAACATATGCAACATGGTGGATTCGTCAGGCGATTACTCGTGCAATTGCAGATCAAGCTCGTACAATTCGTATTCCAGTTCACATGGTTGAAACGATTAATAAGCTCACACATACACAGCGTCGTTTGGTACAAGAACTTGGACGAGAGCCAACGGTTGAAGAGCTTTCTGTAGAAATGGAAATGGATATTAAAAAAGTTCGACATATTCAGAAGATTTCACAAGATATTATTTCTCTAGAGTCTCCAGTGGGTTCTGAGGAAGATAGCAAGCTCGGAGACTTTATTGAAGATGAAGAGGCGGTGAATCCATTTGAGGCAACGAACAGACAGCTTCGAAAAGAGAACGTTCACTCTATGCTTGAATTCCTTACACCGCGAGAGCGTAAGATTATCGAAATGCGATTCGGTCTTAGCGATGGTATTGGGCATACGCTAGAAGAGGTTGGAAAAGAGTTTGGTGTCACTCGTGAGCGTATCCGTCAGATTGAAGCAAAAGTTCTTCAGAAGATGAGAGACCATCCTCGTTCTATGACAATTCGCGAACATGGAGGCGCTCCAAAACGTGTAGGATTCTCTAACTCTACAAAGTACAATTCTGAGGAGTCATCTCAATCTGGAGCATCATATGTAGACTTTATGCGCATGCTTGAAGAGGATATGAAGCGCAACGGAGACCCATGTAAGAAGTGTGGGAAGGGAACACTTGTTCCGCTAATAAAGGAAGGTCGCAAGATCAATAAGTGTGATAGCTGTGCAGACGAAACAGATTCGCTTTTGTAGAGGCCATAGAATATTAATTAAAAAAAGCATCTTCAGTGAAGATGCTTTTTTCGTTATAGCAATAATTACCGACTACACTTGCTACCTCCGAGAAGCTTTTTAACTCCTGCAAGACCAACAAGGATGTACACAACATCTTCAGCGTATGGAAGAGTGCCAAGTAGCATGTGGACAACGTTAAGATCAGTACCAAGAAGGTTTCCAAGGCCAACAAGACCCCAGTTAATAGCACCGATGAGAACAAGGTAACCACAGATTTTACAACAGTTCATGAGAAGGTGGGAAAAGAAATATAGTGCCAAAAGGCAGATTGCATATGACTATAGCAGGTCATATGTCATATGTAATCTTGCACTAATTGAGTATCATTGTAATGTTATTTTTTGCAGCTAGTGCAGATGTGAAATTTTCATTCTTCTGCTAGCATGAAGACATGACAGAAAAAGACGTATTTACATCACCGGAAAATAAGAAAAAAATAATATCAGTCATATCTAAGACCAAAGATGAATCGTTTATTTCTTCGTATAGTATTTTAAATGAGCAGCAAAAAAAGGCAGTCGATACTATAGATGGACCTGTCATGGTAGTTGCTGGTCCAGGCACAGGAAAGACACAGGTTTTAGCTCTTCGTACAGCCAATATATTGCGTAGCACTCAGATGAAACCAGGCAATATTCTTTGTCTAACATTTAGTAAAAGTGGTGCAACAGCAATGAGAAATCGACTTCGGCAAATCATTGGTCCTGATGCATATGGGGTAACAGTACATACCATTCATGGTTTTTGTAACGATGTTATTACCTCAAACCCAAGTGTCTTTGAGCAATGGTCTTCGATGGAACAAATTAGTGATGTTGAGCGCTTCAGAAGCTTGAACAAAATAATTGATCAACTTCTTCCAGGTCTCGCTATTGTAAACGCAAAGTCTCCCTATATAAGAACGAAAGATATTCTCGGAAGACTCTCAGAGCTCAAGCGAGAAGGAGTATCAAATCCAGATGAATTGTATGCAATTGCAGATGAGTACCATGAGATCATGGCTTCAAAAAGCAAAGAGGGGACAAAGGTTCATAAAAAAAACCTTTTAGCGGCAGTTAAATTTAGAGAATTAATAGATATCTACTGCAAATATCAAGAAATGCTCAAGGCAACAGGTCGATACGATTATGAAGATATGATTTTAAATGTGATAGCAGCTCTTAAGGAAGAAGATTGGCTCCTTGCGAGCCTTCAAGAGAGATATCAGTATATTCTAGTAGATGAATTTCAAGACACCAATGGATCGCAATATGAGCTGATAGAATTGCTAAGTACAGACCCTACAGCAGATAGCCATCCAAATATTTTTGTTGTAGGCGATGATGATCAGGCTATTTACCGATTCCAAGGAGCAAACTTAAAAAATATTCTTTCATTTAGAGAGCGTTTTTCTGATGCACCAGTTATCACTCTTACACAAAGTTATCGCTGTACACAGCCGATCCTAGATGCTGCAGAAAGTCTTATTTCTGTAAATACAGAAAGGCTTGTTGGAAGAATTGCAGGAATGGATAAGCATCTGGTAGCAGCAGCGCAGAAAGGTGGAGATAAGCCAAAGCTACTCATGAGTGCAAGTGATATGAGTGAGCCGTGGATGATTGCAGATCTCGTAGAAGAGAGGCTGGAAGAGGGGATCCCACCAGAAGAGATTGCAGTATTGGTTCAGACAAATAGGGAGCTGCTCACTATTTATGACGTCTTTAAGGCGCGTAATATTCCTGCTGTACTCTCTGGAAAACTTGATCTGTTGTCTCATCCACTTGTAAGCCAAGCAATTGCAATACTTCAGGCGATAGATGATAAGAGTGATACAAATATCTCTGATGCATTATCATGTGAATGTTTTGGATGTCATCCTGCAGACCTAGCAGAGATTTTTGCAAAAATGAGAGATGAAAGAAAGCCAATAGAAAGTGTTCTATTGAGTATTGATAGATCTGATAACACTATTGAATTTAGAAATATCGCTGCAATGACATCCGCAAGAGACTGCATTTTAGGATTACAGCAAAATGCTGAACGAAGAACAGTTCTTGAAATGCTGGAGCATATTTACAGAGAAACAGGTCTACTGGATGCAATGTCTAAAGGGGAAATGGATATTATAGATTTTGCAGCAGCAACAGAGTTCTTTGACCGAATTAAGCAAAGAGCATACGAGCAGCCTCATTTTGGGTTTAAGGAATTTATGAATGATGTAAGTTATTACACAAATCCAGATTATGGAAGTCTCAGGATGACGTATGATCTACCGCATTTAACGGAGTCTGGTGTGCAGCTCATGACGGCACATAAGAGTAAGGGTCTAGAGTTTCATACAGTCATAATTACAAACTTTAGAGAAGGGCATTGGGATAAGCGTCGTAACCCCCCTTCTGTTGCAGTGCCTGAAGATTTACTATTTGGATGGGAGAAGGATCAAAAGAGCTTTGAGAAGAACCAAGACGAACGAAGAGTTTCTTTTGTTGCTATGACAAGGGCTAAAAGAGAATTGATATTTACATGCCCACACGAACTAACATCTGGAGATAGTACAAAAACAGTAGCACCATCAGGCTTCTTTGCAGAGTCTGGAGATCTTGTAGAAGAATACAAAGAGGTAAAGCACCCAGAGCAAATGTCGACCCTGCTTTCTGTTCCAAAAAGAGAGTTTGATGCAGAGTTTGAAACATTCCTCAGAAGAAGAATAGAACACTTTGCCTTGTCTCCAACATCTCTAAATCATTTCCTGGAAGACCCACTTCTTTTCCTTGAAGTGGATCTGCTCCAGAGGCCACAGGCAAAGGAGCCACACTTTGCTTATGGAAATGCCATCCATCATGTGCTTGCGAAATGGGCAGATTCAATAAAAGTTGGAGAACCCTTACAGCAGACTGATGCATTAACCCTTTTTAGAAGTCATCTGCAAAAGAAAGAACTTCTCACAAAAAATGAGTTTGATAGACTGGAGCATTTAGGACTCGAAACACTGACACGGTATTTTGATACAGCATTAGCACCACCGTATCCCATCATTCATAAAGTTGAATTTAGTATTAATGCGAGAATAGGAGATATTCCTATTAAAGGAAAAATAGATCGAATAGATTTAATGGAACAAAATTCTACCTCTGCAATTGTTATAGATTTCAAAACTGGTAAGCCTAAAACAGAAAAGCAAATTATAGATTTCGGGTACTTTAGGCAATTGGTGTTTTACGGTGTATTAATAGAGGCGGGGTATAGCATGCTCCAGCCAAAGGAGTATGTATTAGATTTCGTAGGAGAAAGTGAGCTAGACCCTATAAAGCGTAAATTTACAGTCTCAGAGCAAGACAAGGCAGAGCTTAAGGAGGTCATTGATATAGTTTGGAAAAAGATTCTTGCATTAGATTTTACAGAGGTCTAAATTGGCTAACGTAAGCCATGGAAGACATGTATCATTATAGGCGCACTTTGGACAATGCCCAGAGAGAAGTGTCCGAGAGGTTTGAAAATCACGCAGGCGCGCTAGAAACAGCAGCTACTGTATGTTATGAGCAATGTAGGAGTATACGGAGACTTTCAGAGCGACTACGAGAAAAAATAGCTACAGAGATGTTTGATAGTATTATGGATTTTACATCTGTATGCAGAGCAGTATCTGAAAATGTTCATAAAATCTCGACACATCGAGGAGAGGTATTTCCCGAAAATAGTAGAGAGTACTTAGACCAAGAGATTAGAAGAGAAGAGTTTAGAGGGCAGATAAAGAGATGGAAAAAGGCATATCAAAAAATGAGAGAGTTCGGGAATGATATATCTAGAGTAGAGTTTGATCGGATGGGAACAGCAGAGCTTGCTATCTATAACCAAGCTATTACAGATTTAAGTAAAGACTTAAGCGACCTTGAGCCAAATGATGAATGCCTACGCGCGTGTTTAGTATTTAGCGAAATTCAAATGGAACGCAGGCGCCTTCTTCACTCACTCTTTACATCACCAGTTCAAATTGGAAAAGAAATTGGGTCTACAGTACTTATTTCCATGGCATCTCTTGGGGCTTCATGGGGGCTTATTGCTGGGGCATCAATGACAGGTGCCAGTGTTGCCAATAGTGGTATGAAGAATTGGAGAAGAGCCTCGCTACTTAGTGGTCCAGAGCTTGACTGTAAATATGTTATTGCGAAGAATCTTGTTGAAGGAAATGGTATTCATCTACAGGACTGTTTTATGAGAGCGGATATAAGAAGGAGTCCAGAGGACATAACCCGTGAGGTTATGCAAGAAGATGTGTACGAAGAAACTGTAATGATCTCCCCCTATGGCTAATAGCATTCTTTTCGTCGATAGCCATTGCACTATAAACCTTGTCAAAACCATCTGGTTTGAAGCATGCAGAGATTGGAAGGCCAGGTAAGTACTCTGCTTCAAGCTCTTCAGTGATTATACCTTCGCAGATTCCTTCAAAAAGATGATGCTCTCCTTGAGAGTCTATATACGCGAGGTTACAAACAAACCGTGCTTTCTTGTTATCTTCTTCTCTCATACGATTGAGGAAGTATGAGATCCACTCTTCATCAGTTGCCTGTGCCCCGGCTCCCCAGCGCCTTGTGTATACGCCAAGTTCATCAGCAATAGCATCTATTACAATACCAGAATCATCAGAAATAGTAGGTATTGCGCCACCATGCTCGTAGAAATGTTTGGCTTTGAGTAATGCATTTTCTGCATATGTTGAACCAGTTTCCTCGGGCTCGAGGGTAATGCCAAGGTCTGTCGGTGTGAGTAGTTCTACATTAAGATCACCAAGTACTTCAGAGATTTCAATATGTTTGCCTAGGTTATTCGTACCGATGAGGACTTTCACGATTGTGTCAGTTTATCAATAAACACTTCACGGGCCTTTGCTCCATTACTTGGACCAATGAGGTTTTTTTCTTCCATAATATCGAGCAGGCGTGCAGCTCTAGCGTAACCAACCTTGAGATGTCGTTGAAGAAGGCTGGCTGATGCTTTATTTGTTTCTTGTACAACACGAACTGCATCGAAGAAGAGGTCGTCTCCTCCATTGTCGTCGGCATCAAGATCGATATAACTTCCACTGGATTCCTCTGTGCCATCTTCGCTTTCTCCGATATCTATCTGCTCTGTTACTTTTCCGCCTCCTGCAATTTTGAGTGAATTAATGACACGTTCTACCTCTTTGCCAGAGGTGAGGATTCCCTGCATACGAACAGGGTTTGACGTATCAGCACTCATGAACAGCATGTCTCCTCGACCAAGAAGATCTTCAGATCCAATACAATCCAAAATTGTTCGAGAGTCGACTGCAGATACTGTACGGAATGCAATACGTGTTGGGATGTTCGCCTTAATAAGACCTGTAATAACATCGACGCTCGGACGTTGAGTCGCAATGATCAAGTGCATACCAGTAGCACGAGCCATCTGAGCAATACGAGCAACCATTGTTTCCGTATCACGTCTGTACTGACGCATCATGAGGTCTGCAAGTTCATCAATAACAATAACAATTCGTGGGAGAATACCTTCTTCTTCCATCTGTTTCTCATTGAATTCATCGAGGTTACGAACCTTTGCTTCAGAGAACCTATGAAGACGTCGTCCCATTTCCGCAACAGCCCAGCGAAGTGCTTGAAGTGCTCTTTCTGCTTCTGTAATAACAGGTGTAAGCAAATGAGGGATGCCATCATATGGCATAAGCTCTACACGCTTCGGGTCGATAAGGATCAGCTTTAATTCGTGAGGAGCATTTTGATAGAGCAAAGAGACAAGGAATGAGTTCATACACACAGACTTACCAGCACCAGTTGCACCTGCAATAAGCAAGTGAGGCATTTCATCGAGGGCAGAAACCACTGCATTACCAGAGACGTCCCTCCCAAGTGCAAGAGTGAGCGGTGATGTGCTTTCTGTGAATTCTGGGCTTTCAAGCATCTCTCGGAGATGAACAATAGTTCTTTCGGTATTTGGCATTTCAATACCAACTAATGCCTTTCCAGGAATTGGCGCTTCAATACGAAGACTTGGCGCTGAAAGAGCTAGCGTAAGATCATCTTTAAGTGCAGCAATTTTGCTGAGTTTTACGCCCTCTGATGGCTTGAGGGTAAATTGCGTGACAGTGGGGCCTGGGTGCGCATCACGCATGGTGACTCTGATATCAAATTCTTCGAGTTTTTCTTCAATGAGCTTTGCCTGCATTTTGAGTTCTTCGTCATTTACCTTGAGTTCGCTTTGGGAAGCGTCAAGGAGGTCGTAGCCAGGAAATGTCCATTCTTCGAAACGAGTGTCTTTCATTTGAAGAACGTCTTCCACAGTTTTGCCAATCACTTTTTTCGTACGTGCCTTAATAGTGTTTTGTGCAAAGACAGGACGAACAATATTGAGTTCTGGCGCTTCAATATCTTCTTCGACTAGATCATCTTCTTCGTCTTCATCATCCTCATATTCGTCCTCTTCATCATCATCGTATTCATATTCTTCAACAGCTTTGCGACGCTTATTTTTCTTTGGTGGGAACAAGAAAAGTTTTATGGATTCAATAATATCATCGAAATCTGGTTCAAATGATATAAACAGTCCACTCACAAATAGTGCACCAAGAATGGTGTACCCGATAGATCGACTTGCAAAGACAAGAAACGGAAGGCTCATCATAAACCCTACTGCACCTGCAAGCTCGTCACGTTTGCTAGCAATATCTTCGAGCGGTGCGCCAATGTGTATCATTCCTAAAAAAGAGAGAAGACAGAGGACAAGACCAACAGACCTCTTCATTTCAAAAGCAGTTTCTCGTGTAAACCAATGGAGCAACCCAGAACCTATAAGGAACGCAGGGAATATCATACTCCATGCACCAAAGAAGAATGTCATAGCAGTATTTAAACTCTCTCCGATAATTCCTGCATCCTGTTTAAGAACGAGAAGTAGGGCAATACCTGAAGCAAGCTGTATTGTACCAGAGATAAGCCGTTGTGTTTCTGGTGCGAGGTTTAGGGAGCTCTTTTTTTTTGCCCTCCTACGCCTGCGCTTTGTTCGTCGTCTTTTTCGAGCCATATTAAGAGTATACCAGATACATGAAGAATTGGAATGTTGGAGTTTTTCCCTATGAATTGGGATTATCCTCTACTTCGAGCTGTTTTTTCATAAGTATCTGTTATAATTTCGTTATGAAGGTAATAATATTTGGATCAAAGGGTTTTATGGGACAGTACTTCTTGTCTGCTTTTCCAAATGCTATTTGTCCATCTGTCGATATTGGAAATCAAATTGCTGTCACAGAGGCGTTAGATAAAGAAAAGCCAGATGTTGTCATTAATGCCGCAGGAAAAACAGGAAGACCAAATGTTGACTGGTGTGAGGATCATAAAATGGAGACTATCCATAGTAATGTTTTAGGACCTCTTATTCTCCTTGAAGAATGTGAAAAGAGAAATATCTATATGGTCCACATTGGAACAGGGTGTGTCTATTCTGGAGGTGCAGATACGCCATATGGTGAAAACGAACCACCAAATTTCTTTGGAAGTTTTTACAGTCGAACAAAAGGATATATAGACCAGATGATTAATGACTTCCCAGTGTTAAACATCAGGCTTCGTATGCCTTTTGATGGTTCTGATTCCGAGCGAAGTTTGATTAGTAAATTAAAGAAGTACGATCGACTAATAGATACAGATAATTCCATGACGTACATCCCAGATCTTCTAGAAGCGGCAAAGAAACTAATAGAGAAGAGGGCAGTTGGCCCGTATAATGTGGTGAACCCAGGTGCGATGAACCCATATAGAATTATGGAGCTCTATAAAGAAATAGTCGATCCCATGCATACATTTGAAAGGCTTGAACTCAAAGACTTAGGTGATGTGACAAAAGCAGGACGGAGCAATTGCGTCTTGAGTGTGAAAAAACTTGAGGATGAGGGTATTGTGATGCGTCCAGTTGAAGACGCGATTCGTGAGGCACTTGAAACATTGAAAGACTCATAATTTTTTTTTATTATTTCCTGTTCATTATGAAAAAGAAACTCTTCTACTGGATACCAACTACACTACTATTGATTGGGATGGTTGGTTCTGCTATTAGCTACTTTATGGATATTCCAACAGCAGCTGAAAACTTTGCATTGCTTGGATATCCAGGTTATGTGCTGTACTTCAATGGAGCAGCAAAGATCCTCGGTGGACTTGCGATTGTGCTACCTGTTTCTCGCATCCTTAAAGAGTGGGCATACGCAGGGTATCTCTTTATATTACTTCTTGCGACACAGGCTCTCTACATTATGATGCCAGAATATATGGCTCCTATGGCTGGCTTCTATCTGTTGTGGGTGCTTTCATATTGGCAATTTAGAGTGCAGAGCTAAAAACAGGGTTTGAAATAGATTTTACCCCCCCCTGAAGTTCAGGGGGCTTTTTTGCTTGAGAAAGCACAATTCTTCTCTACAATACGTTCGTGTGGGTCGGTACCGAAGTGGCCAAACGGGTCTGGCTGTAAACCAGATGTCTCTGACTTCGGGGGTTCGAATCCCTCTCGGCCCACCACTGATCTGTACCCCAAAAAGTGGACACAAACAGAGCACCATTCACACTTTCTTTTGTACTCTTTATCTCCTTACAAAAGAAAACTATGCGAATCATATACTCAGATGAGCAGATCACGCAGCTGCAGGAGAATCCCTGTGTGTGGCATGTCAGTCAACGTACAATAAGCTATACGTATGAATTTAAGAAGCGTGCCCTGGATTTGTATGAGCAAGGAATCAGACCGGATGCTATCT
>Ga0210057_1001721_pt1 | contig 32611 bp, 30 predicted proteins | sample CryGeyCG2114_010_2_FD_183968 | JGI IMG/M metagenome (GOLD analysis project Ga0210057, IMG submission 183968) | Groundwater microbial communities from aquifer - Crystal Geyser CG10_big_fil_rev_8/21/14_0.10 (SPAdes) (version 2) | ecosystem: Environmental > Aquatic > Deep subsurface > Groundwater ... | reverse complement strand
AACGGAGCTTTGGAACCTTGTTTTTATGGAGTATTACAAGGGTGAGAGAGGGAAGCCCGCCAAAAGCGAAGCAATTAGGCGGGCCCGCCATAATGCGAAAGCTTTGGGCGGGTACACGAAACTAAAGCAGAAGAACATTGACACCGGGATGGGGTTGGAGCGACTGGCTTTAATTTTGCAGGAAAAAGAGACCGTCTTTGAGACTGATCTTTTCGCCCCGATCGTCGCTGAGATCGACAAAATTGCCAAGGTGGATGGAAGAGGAGATCCGCGGTCCCTGCGGATCATTGCCGACCACATTCGGGGAGCAGTTTTTCTTATCGCTGATGGGGTCCAACCTTTAAATGTTGGTCGAGGTTATGTTCTTCGACGGATTCTTCGCCGGGCAATTCTTCATGGGAGGCTTTTGGATATTTCCGGTTACTTTCTTCTTGAACCCGCAAAAAAGGTGATCACGCTTTATCGCGAAGTTTATCCAGAGCTTGACAAAAAAGAGAAAGAGATTTTGGCGGTTGTCGAGGAGGAGGAGCAAAAGTTTGGAAAGACTTTGAATCAGGGATTGAAACAGTTAGAGAAGACCCTTCGAGGACCTCAGGGTAAATTAGTCGATGCTTTTGTCCTTTACGACACCTACGGCTTCCCTTTGGAGTTAACCAAAGAGATTGCCCAAGCACGCGGTTTAACGGTGAATGAGAAGGAGTTTGAAAGGAAGTTGGAGGAGCAGCGGGAACGAGCGCGATCCGCCCAAAAAGAGGCGAAAGCCGCGTCTGATGAGGAGATTGCTCCTCAGCACACCGCCGCCCATCTTTTGAACGCCGCCTTGAGAACCGTTTTGGGGCCCCAGGTTCATCAAGCAGGGCAACACTTAGAAGTGGGCCGTTTCCGTCACGACTTTACCTTCGGGCGGAAATTGACCGATGAGGAGCTTAAGAGGGCAGAAGCGTTGGTTAACAAAAAGATTAAGGAAGATCTTCCGGTAGTGAAAGCTGAAGTGAGCCTTGAGGAAGCAAAGAAGTTAGGAGCGGAAGCGGTTTTTACCGAAAAGTATCAAGGGCTGGAAAAGGTGACGCTTTATCATGTGGGAGACCCTTCGACAGGTTCAGGGCAAGTTTTCTCGAAAGAGTTGTGCGCCGGTCCGCATGTTGCGCAAACAAGTGAGTTGGGCAGATTTGAGATAATCAAAGAGGAGGCCGCTGGGGCGGGGATAAGAAGGATATACGCTCGGGCGATAACGTGATTAAACTACCGTTCAAAAAGCACGAAGTTTTTCCAGAGGAATTTCTCGCCCTTGATCTGGGAGGAAAACTTCTCAAAGCATTTCTCTTCAAGACTGAAGGTGATTATGTCCGCCTTTTGGGGGCGAGGAAAGCTCCCCGCGGAGAAGATCCGGAGGTAGCACTTAAAGAGATCATTGAAGACCTAAAGTCCGATTTCCCCGACCTGCCCAAAACGGCAGTGGTTGGTGTTTCCGGTCCCTTCACCTCGGCCTTCACAACAGTTGTCAGAAGCAGCCTTGCCAAAAATGCAGGTGAAATTACCACCCAGGCAAGAGAAGCCGCACGGCGGCAAGCACAGGAGGAGTTGCGTCTATCGTTAGGTGATCCCAAACTTTCTTTGGTGGAGCTTGAGGCGGAGGTTTTGGAGACTAAAGAGGTAGAGAAATTAGAGCTTTATCTTTTTACCTCTTTTGGAGAAAAGAGCTATCTTCGAAGGCTTGAGGAGTTGGTACGCGCGGCAAAACTTTCCCTTTGGGGATTCTCCTTCCTTCCTTTTAACCTTGTAGGAGCTCTTTCCTTGGAGGAAGAACTTAATGCCCTGATCTTTGATATCGGTGGGGAAAAGACAGAGGTGAGTCTTGCTTTTGGGGGGGAGTTAATGGATACAAAAAGCTTTTGGTGGGGGCTTTCGCAGGCGAAAGCAAACCCCACCCTCTTTTTAGACCTTTGGCTTAACGCGGTCTCAGATACTCTTGGAGCATTCGCCGAGGTAAAAACCTTTCCCGCAAAGATTCTTTTAACTGGTGGGGGAGCTTCTTTCCCTGATCTTTTAGAGCGTATCAAAGACTTTCCGTGGGGGCGAGACCATCCCTTTGATTCCACCCCTGAGGTTGGGGTGATCAGCAAAGATCAGTTGGGTGGGATCCACGCCGAGGGGACAGGGTTGGATCTGCCCGAGGATATTCTGCCGCTTTCTTTAGGACAAGTCGCTCTAAGAGTGAGAGAAGGATTGGAAGAGGGAGAGGAGCCCTCCTCCGCTGAAACTACGGAGGGTAAAGAAGAAAAATGAGTTTGTTTGAGCTTTTTGAGCAGATCGTAGCGGCTGAGGGGAAGGAGATTGAGCTTACGCTTCCTGAGGAAGGGATCAACCTTCTTACTCTTGAAATTCTTAAAAAAGAGGCAGGGCGTCGGGGAAAAACGCTTAAGCTTCGCTCCAGTGGGCCAAGGAGCAAGCGGTTGATTACCCTTTTAGCGGAGGGAGCGGAGCCGGAACCGATCCGGATTATCCGCGGTGGTCGGTTTGGGCTCCCCAAAATTCATCTTGATCTTGCCTTCATCAAGCGGGTTGGCTTGATCCCGCTTCTTCTTTTGGGGATTCTCCTTCTTTTGGGCGGGGGAGGTTGGTGGGGGCTGAACTATCTTCCCCGAGCGGAGGTGGTTCTTACCTTAAAACCGATCCCAATGGTTAAGGAAATTGCCGTTTCTGCGGATACGCAGGCAACGGAGATTGATGCCGAAAAAGGTCTAATCCCCGGGACAAAGTTAACTATTGAGGAAGAGGGACAGAAGTCAACACCAGCTACAGGTACAGCAACGGTTGGAGAGAAAGCGAAAGGAACGGTAACCTTTATTAACTGCAATGACACAACCGATGTCACGTTTACTGCAGGGACGCAGATCAAACCGGTAGGCAAAAATTTGATTTATGTCATTGACTCAAATGTTGTCGGCGTTCCGAAAAGAGTAGGAGGAATCTGTGGGACAAAGGATGGTACGGTCACAGCGGAGAAGATTGGACCTTCCTACAACTTAGCAGATGCGACTAATTTTGATTTTGTAACCAACTACTCAAACAGCATTTATGATGCGGGGTCAGCTACCGGTGCTATATCTGGTGGTGAGTCTCATGAGGTAACGATTGTTGCCTCAGCTGACCAAGCGAAGGTTTTGGACGAATTAAAGAAGGAACTGCTAGATAAGGGGAAGACGGATCTGGCTGATCAGGCAGGTTTGGATCAAGTGGTGATTCAAGAAGTAATCAAGCAGGAGGTGGTTGAGGAGAAATTTGCCCAAGCGGTAGGGGAGCAGGCGGAGGAGGTTGGCTTAACGCTGAAGATGAAGTTTACCGTGATTGTCTATAAAGATGAGGATCTCAAGGGGCTAGTCTCCCAAGTTTTGGGCGGGCTTGTTCCGGAAAACTATGAACTTTTCCCAAGCGAAATGGAGATTGAGACGCTTGAGCCAAAGCTTGGGGATAAGAAACTCGATTTCTCCGCCAAAATCGCCGCACAGGTAGTTCCTAAACTTGATCTTGAGGGGATTAAGCGCGAGCTTTCCGCGCGGGATGTTGCCAGTGCTCAGGAGTATCTTGCCTCCCTTTCCAACGTCAGCGCTTACGAACTGCGCCTTTGGCCAAACTTACCGGAGAATTTGCGAAGGATTCCAAGGAGCACAAAGAGGATTAATGTTAAGCTCCGAACGGAAACTGAGGAGGATTGACCTAAGTAACCCAAGTGACTTAAGTTACTTAAGTGACTTAGGTGACCAAAAAGACCTCATCCCCCTCCCGGACCCGATCCGTTACCTGAACTCCAATCTCATCGCCGGCCTTTGCCTTTTCCACATCCTTATGATTGATTTGCATTGAGGTAATCTCTTGCTCAAAATCGGTTGTTGCCCCCTTGAAATGGATGTGACTACCTGCCTTTAGAGTGGCGGTTAGTTTGATAATCCCGGCGGGGATGTGGCTGAAATAGTGGGTGACGTCCCCGATCTTTTCTTCCAGTTTAGATCACCTCCTTTGCGACTCAACTTAATGATATCAAAAAGGAAGCTCCTTGGGCTCTCCTCCTTTGTATTCAGCAATAATCCTCTTTGCCTCCTCTTTGGCGGGACAGAATTCAAGGTAGTTGCACCACCAACAGATTTTGGTAGGGTGGGGGGAAAACTCTTTTTCGCTCCGAATCTGCTCGGCGATCTCCAGTGCCCTTGCTTTGGCCCTTGATTTTGCCTCTTCGCCAGGCTGGAAGCTCCTAAGGTTTCCGCTCCTGAGGTAGAGATAGCTCGCCTTCGTCGGTGGCTTGCCTAACGCTTCCTCAGCGAGGATGGAGTAAACCATCAGTTGAAAATCGTCATCTCTTTCGCTTTCTCCGGTCTTGTAGTCGATCAGATGAAAGCCGCCTCCTTCCTTATCAATCCGATCGATCTTGCCGGCGAGGACAACGTCAGGTTGGAGCGGAACCTTAAGGAAGTTGGCCTCCACAAACTCTCCCTCTTTCTCAATTTCGGGAAGATAGGCAAGAGTAGGGGAGAGGTTTTGAGTTCGCGCGAACTCCTTCAAAATCTCCAGTCCTTTTTGATACCACCCTCGTTCTTCTTCAATTTCCGGAAAGCCTCCTTGTTTTCCGCGGGCTTCACTTTTTCCTCCTGCCCAAACCTCTTTAAGAAGAGCGAGCAACTTTTCTTCGCTTCTTTCCACCTGCCTCATGCGAAAGAAGAGGTTTAAAACACGGTGAAGCAGGTCCCCAAAGACAAGTTCTTTGCGTTTACCCGCTTCTACCTGAAGCTGTTTTATCTTCTGTTTGTTGGGGTAAACGCTTGTGTAGTTATCAAGATATTCAAAGTAATACTGCCTCGGGCATTTAACGTAAAGACCGATTGAATAAGGCGAATAGGATTGACGTTTTTTCATTTGAGTACCCTTTCAACCAACTCAGTCGTCTTCTCAATTGCTTCCTTCATTTTGCCTTGGAAATCAAACGCGGCAGAATTGCTATGTCCTCCCCCGCCGAGTGTTTCGGCGATCTTTCCGACATCAAACTCCGCTCGCGATCGAAGGTTGACGTGGATTTTTTCTCCCTCATCAGTGAAGATCGCCGCTGCTTCGGTTCCCTTGATGGCGCGCAAAAGTTCGCTGGCGGCATAGGAGCGAGCAGTTGAGAGATTGGCATGGTCTATCTTCAGCCTTTTTTGCTCCTGGCGGCTAAGGGTGGTATAAAGGATGCTGTCTTTTAGTTTAGCGTTGTTAAGAAGAGTTGCCCAAAGAGAAAGGACAGGAAGCGGCCAGCTGCGGTAAATGTTGAAGACGATCTCCTCCCGATTAGCTCCTAAGTGAATCAGCTCTGCTGATTTCTCGAGAACCTCCGGGGTGGTGGAGGCATATTGAAAGCAGCCGGTATCGGTGATGATACCAGTGAGGAGGCATTGGGCAATTTCGGGAGTAAGTTTAACCTTCCATTGTTTCATCAGGTCGAAAAGAAGCTCGGCTGTGGATGAAGCATTGGGGTCCACATACTTCAAATCAATGAGCTTTTCAGCGCCTGAAGGATGGTGATCGATGTTGATCGTCTTTATCTCAGGTGAAAGCTGAAAGCCTTCTTTCCGTGAGAGGCGTGAAAGATTACTGATATCAGTTATCAAGAGGAGGTTGTATTTTCTTAAGTCGAGATCAGCGGGATCAATCTTTCTGATCTTCTTTGCCCTGGATAAAAATAGCAGATTCGCCGGTACCGGGTCGACAGAGACAACATTTACTTTCTTTCCCCAGGTCTCAAGAAGAAGCTGGAGGGCAAGGGCGGAACCGACGGAATCGCCGTCAACATTCACGTGAAGGGGGATGAGAATTCTTTTTGCCTGTTTTAAGACTTTAAGAATTTTTTGAGGTTGATCCATTTTATAGTGAGCTTGTTTATTCTGAGCTTGTCGAACGAATCAAATCTATCCGTTAAGTTTAACAGATTCGCCAAGGTGGGTAGGTAACCTAGATAGGTAAAACCGTAACCGTGACTCGCCGTTGGCGCGGTCCATCAAGCTCAGCAAGAAGAACCGATTGCCAAGTACCAAGATCAAGCTTTCCACTTTTGACTGGGATAATCCGCGAGTGACCGATTATTCCGGCTAAGATGTGGGCTTCGGCATTTCCGTCAGGGTGGTGGTAAGACCGGTTTAAATACTCTTTAAAAAGGTTGTAAAAATCCTGTTTTAACCCTGATTCATCTTCGCTTGTGATAACCGCCGCGGTGGTATGAGGTACAAACACGAGAGCTGCACCCTCTTTTATACCTGATTTCTCTACTGCTTTTTGGATTTGATCGGTGATATTGATCAGTTCAAATTTTTGTGACGTTTGTAATGTAAACTCCATTTTGCTTTGTATTCATACTATAGAGTATGAAGATAACTACTCAGAGATATCTTTCTAATTTTTTGAAGGCTTGTTGCCGTTCTAAAGTTCCCATCCTTGCCTTTCGTACCGCCCGCTCTAAAACTCGGATACTTTGATCGTAGGTCTTTCGATCCACAAAGTAAGGGATTCCATCCTTCCCTCCATGGGCAAAGGCGTAGCGGGCTGGGTCGGTGTAGGAGGGTTTGGCTCCGTAGATTACCTCTGAGATCAGAGAAAGGGCTCGGACAGTTCTTGGCCCTACCCCTTTAATCGCAAGGAGATTCTCAAAATTCTGCGGAGCTTGTGAGGAGGCTTGCCAAAACGTTTTTTCCAACCGCCGTTGATCAAAAAGCTGGTTCACGTAATCCAAGACCTTAAGGTCCTGTAATAAGGTTCGTGGTTCATTGATCAGCTCAACACTAACTACTTTGGTGTTGCGGCTTTCCTTCGCGGTTAGATTGAGGACTTCTTTCTTCTGGGGGTTGGTAATACCGGTATGAGGTTCCTCAACAAAATCGGCTACATTCCCTGAAAACCAATGATATCTTCTGGCTCTTCCGGCAAGCTCATCCATTCCTTGCTGGACAACCGCCCAATTTCCCCGACGATCAAAAAAGAAGGCGTGGTGGTAAAGTTGGAAGCCGTCTTGGATCGCGGTGTTGTCTACTTTTGCCGACATTTTGGAGGAGTAGATAAGGGGTTGGGGGTTAAAGGAGTAACGCTGGGCAAAATTTTCGATGTCCTTTGGGGTCTTGAGCGAGGTCTTTCCTTTTCCCCCGGCAACAAAGATTCCCAAACTTCGCTCCGTTCCCCGAAGAGCTTCTTTGACGGCGGCGGTTGTGGTAGTCGTCAGACCTGAGGCATCCCAGTCAAATGCCAAAAGAGTCCCAAATGATTGAAAGAAAAAAGGATCAGACATCCGGTGGATGAACTCGGTAGGGGAATACTCACAAACAATTGCCTCGGTTAAAAGACGGGCGAGCCGTTTCATCTTGGCAAAAAGCCAAGGAGGACAGCGACCGTAATCCAAACCAAAGGTTGCAATTCCTGTTTTATAAGGCATTTGCTTCGCTCATAACCTTGTTCTCTGGCGAGAATGTGCCATAATAAAATAATCTCAAGCAAAGTTTAGCACGCTTAGAGCTTACACCACAGGCTGTCCTTGACCTATAGTTTCGGAAGTGGTAGAATTGATTAACAATCACAGCAGAAGGGAGAGAGGATGAGGGATGTACGGCTACATGAGCAGGTTGCGTTCTTAGCTTTTAGCCTTCTTGCTGGTTGTTCCTGTGGATCTGTCAAGGTACAACTTGCTGATAGGTTTGATGATGAACATCGCGGAACAGATCTTTTTCTGATCAAAGAAACAAATGGGAGGAGAAAGAGGCTTCGGATCGATCTGACCGAAGGCCACCGTGAGGTTATCGCCAAAAAGTTTAAGCGCAATCTCCAACTTGCAAAACATAGACGAGGCTACTGGGTTTGGGTTGTACCTGTTTTGAGAGAGGAAGTTATCACAGCAGGTACGGACCCTTGCTTTAGCAAGACTTGGGATAGAGTAGTTTCAGCAGTATATGAGCCAGTGGCTTTTACCCCTCAGGATCTCTGCCCAGAACATGGGGAAGGGTGTTCCCTTGTAGAAAAGCTCTTCACCATCGGGAGGGGTTTAATCATGTCTCTACCGAAAGATTATCAAGCGCTCTTTGAGTAAAAGAGCGCTTTTCTTTTTGCCTGCTATTTACTATTTACCATTAACCATTTACCATTAACTTAATGAAGATTTTGGGAGTTGATTGGGGCGAAAAAAGAATCGGATTGGCGATTGCCGAGGGCAGTTTGGCGGAGCCTTTGGGAGTGGTTGATTCGGTGGAGAAGTTGCTTGAGATTGCCAAGAAGGAGGGGGTTGAAAGAATTGTTCTGGGTTTGCCTGAGGGAAGACATGAGAAAAAAGTCAAGGAGTTGGGGAGGAGGTTGGAGAAGGAGCTAGGAGTTGAAGTGATCTTTCGAGGAGAGGTCCTTTCAACAGAAACCGCTTTAAAAGTGGCGATTGAAGTAGGGAGGGGGAAGAAAGCACGCCGAAGGCTTGATGCTCTGGCAGCAGCAATTCTTTTGCAGGAATATCTTGACTCGGTTGGTGAAAGCCGATAGTAGACAAGGACAACTTTCTGTGTTACTTTACCTTGTAGGTAACCAAACTTTTAAAAACCTTTTGGAAAGGAGGGAAGACAATGAACTGGCGACGGGTCTTGATCCCATTTTTCCTTCTTGTAGTGTTTCTTTTCCTCAACTACTACATTGGTAGTCAGCTTCCCAACGGAGGCGGAGCCGAGATTCCACTCACTACTTTAGTTGGCGAGATTAAGAGAGGTGATGTTACCCAACTTAAGATCGGTACCGACAAGGTTGAGGTTCTGACCGCGGATGGGCAAACCTCCACCGTTAACCTTGGGACTATGGGGGTGGGGGACGTTGTCCCTACACTCCGCGCTCTTGGGGTGACAGAGGATGAGCTGGCGGTGGTGGAGATCACCTATCTCACGCCCCCGACCAACTGGAGAGGGATTATCAGTTTCTTTCTACCTCTGCTTCTTTTCGGGGGCTTCTTCCTCTTCTTTATGAGGAGCCGGGGTAGAGATGGAGGCATCCTTGACTTCGGCAAGAGCCGAGCCCGAATGCTTAGCGGCGCTCAGTCGACCGTTACCTTCGACGATATCGCCGGCTGTGAGGAAGCCAAGGAAGAGATGGCGGAGGTGGTTGAATTCCTTAGCCAGCCGGAAAAATTCACGGCCCTGGGAGCCCATCTCCCCAAGGGGATTCTCCTCGTTGGGCCTCCAGGCTGTGGTAAAACGCTGATGGCCCGGGCGGTTGCCGGTGAGGCAGACGTGCCCTTCTTCGTTATGGCCGGATCGGAGTTTGAGGAGGTATTCGTTGGGGTTGGTGCCTCTCGGGTTCGTGACCTTTTTGAGCAAGCCAAGCGCAGCGCCCCTGCGATTGTCTTCATCGACGAGATCGAAACGATTGGCAGGGTACGCGGCAGACTTCCCACCAGTGCTAACGGTGCGTATCAGCAGACTCTCAACCAGATCCTAACGGAAATGGATGGGTTTGAGGTTGGAACGAATGTAATTGTTCTGGCCGCTACCAACCGTCCGGACATGCTTGATCCAGCGTTAAAACGTAAGGGGCGGTTTGACCGCGAGGTTATCATTGACCAGCCTGATCTTGTTGGTCGGGAGGCGATCTTCAAGATTCACCTTCGAGGCAAACCGTTGGCAGAGGAAGTCAAGCTTCGAACTCTCGCGGCGATTACTCCCGGCTTTACCGGGGCTGACATCGAGGCCTCAGTCAACGAAGCTGCTCTGTTGGCAGCCCGGCGGGGCAAGAAGAGGATTGAGATGGTCGACTTCCGGGACGCAATCGAGAAAGTGATCGCCGGGCCGGAGCGGAAGAGCCGGAGAATCAGCGACGAGGAGAAGGAGATTATCGCCTATCACGAGGCAGGCCATGCCTTGGTGATGGCGAGTCTCGAGCATTGCGATCCGGTGCGCAAGGTCTCGATCATCGCCCGTGGTCTCACCTTGGGCTATACCTTTGGTACTCCAGAAGAGGATCGGTACCTCTTCCCTAAAGGGAAGCTTTTGGATGACATCGCCGGTCTTCTTGGAGGGCGGGCAGCTGAGGTGCTCAAGTTCAGTGAGGAAACGATCACCACCGGAGCAGCCAACGACTTAGAAAAAGCGACGGAGCTCGCCCGGCAGATGGTTACCCGTTTCGGGATGAGCGATCTTGGCCTTCAAACCTTTACAAGGTTTCGCCAGGATTACCTGCGCGAAATGTTCGGGGAAACCGGTATGGCAGAGGAAACGGCTAGACTGGTGGACATCGAGGTGGGGAAGATCCTCTCCCAAGCTTATGAGCAGGCCAAGGAGATTCTTACCGAGAGACAAGAGGTCCTCGAGCGGATTGTCAAGGCCCTTCTGGAGCGTGAGACTTTGACCGAGGAGGAGTTTAACGCCTTGGTCCCCAAAATTTAATCATTTAACCCTTCGGGTTTGGGTTTCTCAACCCGAAGGGTTTATTTATTTGCTTGCCCTGTACCAAGCTTGGTTTGGTACGGGACTTGCTTCTCACCTTTTACTTTTGGCAAAATATCTCTGATGCTCATTCTTCCCTGGGACAGCGCCATAAAACTCCTTATCTCCTTTGTTCTCGGGGGAGTGGTCGGATTTGAACGAGAGGCCCACGAGAAGCCGGCTGGTCTTCGCACCCACATCCTTATTGCGCTCTCCTCCACCCTGTTTACTCTCCTTTCGATGAGTTCCGGCTTTGGAGATCCGGCGATGACATCAAGAGATCCAGCGAGAGTGGCCGCGGCAATCTTAGGAGGAATGGGTTTTATCGGTGCGGGGGTGATCATTAGCACCGGTGGCCATGTTAAAGGGATTACTACCGCCGCTTCGCTTTGGATAACGGCAGGAATTGGGATGGCTGTAGGATTAGGGGAGTATGGGTTGGCCGCCTTTACCACCTTCCTTGTCCTTCTGACCCTTACGGTTTTGGTTTGGGTTGAGAAGTACTTTGGACAGGATTAGGAGTATGCCTTCACCTCGAAAAAAGATTAAAGTTTTTAAGCTCTCATTTAAAAAAAAGGTACTTTTAGCCTTCTTGTTTTCGCTTCTTGCAGTTGGTTCTGTGGCCGGTTGCATCAGTTATGAGCTCAATCGGCCGGCTGGTTCCGGCCTAAGAAAAGAAGTTGTCGTCGAGAGGGGGGAGACGTTACGGCAGATCACTACCAAGCTCAGTGAGAATGGGTTGATTCGCTCCACTAATCTTTTTCTCGTCTACGTCACTCTTAAAGGGCTTTCCTCCCAAATTGAGGCCGGCCGTTATGAGATTCCTCCTACACTTTCGATGCGGGAGGTTATTGAGGTTTTGCGCCATGGGAGTTTTGATGTCAAACTCACCTTTCTTGAAGGGTGGCGACGGGAGGAGTACTTGGAGTACGCTTTGAAAAACCTTCCGGTTGACAGTGCAAACTTTACCAAGGAGTTTACGGCAGAAACTAAAGGACTGGAGGGGTATCTTTTCCCAGATACGTACTTTGTCGCGCAGGATATCAACGCCAAAGAGCTAGTTGCACTTCTAAAGGAAAATTTTGAGAAAAAGTATGCTGAGGTAGAGGAGGCAATCAAGATGCAAAACCTCACCCAAAAACAAGCAGTAATCCTCGCTTCCCTTGTGGAAAGGGAGACAAAAAATGCAGAGGAAGTAGCAACTATCGCGGGGATTCTTTTGAAGCGTCTAAAGTTTGGTTGGACACTGGATGTTGATGCCAGCATTCAGTATGCTCTCGGTTATCAAAAGGATGAAGGAACTTGGTGGAAGAAGGATTTGACCTCGGCGGATCTCGCCATCAAAAGCCCTTATAACACCCGAAGAGTCCAGGGACTTCCTCCAACGCCAATTTGCAATCCTGGGCTTTCGGCATTGAAAGCGGCGGCAAACCCCGCTTCAAGCAATTATCTTTATTATCTTCACGATAAAGATGGGAATGTTCATTTTGCCGAAACCCTTGACGAACATAATCAGAACGTGGTAGAGTATCTCCGCTGAAAAAGTTAAGAGGAGCAAAAGAAGCGCTTTAAAGAGGGCGTTTTTCCCTTTGCGTGTCTTTCCTTTTGTTTATGGAGCGCAAGTTTTTTAAGGAGAAAAAAGAGATCCTGCCTCTACCTGACTTAACCCTTACTCAAAAAGAATCCTTTGATCGCTTTCTCTCTGAGGGGATCCAAGAGGTTTTGGACGAGATTAACCCCATTCAGGATTATACCGGTCGCGGATGGGAAATCACTTTCGCAAGCCCCCGTTTTGGTAAGCCAAAAATCTCTCAAGAGGAGGCGATGGAAAAAGGTTTGGCTTACTCTTTCCCCTGGTACCTTACTGCTACCTTAGCAGATGTTAAAAGCGGAAAGAAGATTCCTCAAGAGGTTTACATGGGGGAGATTCCCCAGATGACAGGAGGGGGAACCTTTATCATCAATGGAGTTGAGCGGGTGGTGGTTAACCAGCTTCTTCGTTCAGAAGGGGTTTACTTTACGGTGGAAACCGACCCCGTAACCGGTGTTCCTCTCTCCTCGGCAAGAATTCTTCCAAAAAATGGTGCTTGGTTGGAATTTACCACCGCGCGCAAGAATTACCTCACGGTGAGAATCTCCAATTACCGCAAAATGGCGGCAACCACTCTTCTTCGTGCCTTTGGATTAGCTTCTGATGAGGAGATCAAGAAAACTTTTGCCGATGTGGATACCGATTCAAACCGCCCTTTCATCGAAGAAACACTTAAAAAAGACCCTGCCAAAAGTTATGAGGCAGCGATTCTTGAAGTTTTTAGCAAGGTTCGTCCTGGGGAACCGGCCCTTTTTGATACCGCCAAACTAACTTTTGAACGTATTTTCACCGATCACCGGCGCTATGATCTTGGTAGGGCGGGACGGTTCAAATTGAATCAAGTCCTTGACCTTAACTTGCCGATCAATGAACGAAAGTACCGCCTTTTAATGCTTGAGGATCTGGTAGCAACGATCCGGCGGGTGATTGAACTTAATCACGGGATAGGAGAGGCAACGGACATTGATCATCTCGGCAACCGTCGTATCCGCTCAGTAGGGGAATTAATCCAAGCGCAGCTGCGAATCGGTTTTATCCAAATGGAGCGGGTTATCAAAGAGAGGATGAGCCTCCAAGCTCGAGAGCAATTGCCCAAGCCAACGGTTCTTATCTCTACTCGGCCAATTGAGGCACGTCTCCATTCCTTTTTTGCTTCTTCGCAACTTTCACAGTGCCACGAGCAGACCAATCCTTTGGCTGGATTGGAGCACCTGCGGCGTCTTTCGGTTAAAGGACCGGGAGGTTTAACGACGGAGCGTGCGAGCTTCTCGGTTCGCGATGCCCATTTTACTCACTACGGAAGGGTCTGTCCAATCAAAACCCCAGAAGGGGCCTCGATCGGGTTAACCACCCATCTTGCGCTTTATGCGCGAGTGAATGAGCTTGGGTTTTTAGAAACTCCTTACCGAAAGATAGATAAAAGTGGGAAAAATCCGTTAGTTACCAAGGAGATCGTTTATCTTACCGCGTATGATGAGGATCAGTATGTAATTACTGATGCCTCAGTGAGATTGGGGGATGACGGAAGAATTCTTGATGAACGCATTCCTCTTCGCCACCGTGGGGAATTCTTCTTTGGTTCAGCTGATCAAGCAGATTTGATGGATGTAACCCCCCGTCAGATTGTTTCTGCCTCAGCGGCGCTTATTCCTTTTTTAGCTCATGATGATATCAACCGAGCACTGATGGCTTCCAATATGGAAAACCAAGCGGTTCCGCTTCTTACCCCTGAGGCGCCTCTGGTGGGGACGGGGATTGAGAAAGAGTTGGCAAAAAATTCAGGAGTGGTTATCACCGCCGAGGATGATGGAAAAATTACCTCTGTTGATTCCGAGCAAATCGAGGTGATGTATGGTAAGAAAAAGAAAGTCTATCACCTTCAAAAATTTGTCAAAAGCAACGATGAAACTTGTTACAACCAGCGGGTGAGAATTGCAGTTGGGCAGAAGGTCAAAAAAGGCGATCTTTTGGCGGATGGTCCTTCGATAGAGAATGGTGAGTTAGCACTTGGTAGAAACCTCACTATCGCTTATATGTCATGGGAGGGTTTAAGTTATGAGGACGCCCTTGTTATCTCCGAGCGCTTGCAGCGGGAAGATCTTCTTTCTTCAATCCACATCACCGAACATGTTATTCGCGTGTTGGAGACAAAGTTGGGTCCGGAGGAAGTAACGCGTGACATCCCCAACGTTTCGGAAACAGCACTTAGGAATCTTGATGAAAATGGAATTGTGACAATCGGTGCGGAGGTTAAAGGCGGGGATATTTTGGTAGGGAAAATTGCTTCCAAAGGAGAGACTGAGCTTTCTGCGGAGGAAAGATTGCTTCGGGCAATTTTTGGGGAAAAAGCACGGGAGGTAAGGGATGTTTCCCTCCGAATGTCCCATGGGGAATGGGGAACGGTAGTTGATGTCAAGATTTTAGATCGAAAGGAAACGGAGCTTCCGGTTGGAGTTTTGGAGGAGATTGCGGTTCGGGTGGCGCAGGTTCGCAAAATCACTGTTGGGGATAAACTTGCTGGGCGGCACGGTAACAAAGGAGTGATCAGCAAAATCGTTTCTGTTGAAGATATGCCTCATCTTGAGGATGGGACTCCGGTGGATATCATTCTTGAGCCCCGTTCGGTTGTAAAACGGATGAACTTAGGGCAGATTCTTGAGGCGCATCTTGGTTGGGCAGCTGAGAAGTTACAGGTAAAATACGCTGTTCCCGCCTTTGAGAAGTTTGAGGAGCAAACCTTGATAGAAGAGTTGCGTAAAGCAGGCTTGCCTGTAACCGGTAAGACCAAACTTTATGATGGACGCACTGGGAAATTGTTTGACCATGAGGTTGTTGTTGGAAAAGCCTATTTCCTCAAATTAGAACATTTAGCGGAAGACAAGATCCACGCTCGCTCAACTGGTCCTTATGCACTGATCACTCAACAACCTTTAGGGGGGAAAGCGCAGTTTGGCGGTCAGCGTTTTGGAGAGATGGAGGTTTGGGCACTTGAGGCATACGGAGCAGCCTACACCTTGCAAGAGATGTTAACGATCAAATCCGATGATTTGGTTGGCCGATCTCAAACTTACCGCGCGATCATCCAGGGAGAGGAGGTTCCTGCTCCTACCGTCCCGGAATCATTTAAGCTCTTGGTGAAGGAGATAAATGGGGTTGGTTTGTCGGTTGAGACTTTAAGCAGTAAGGGGGAGCTAGCCTCAACAAGCGAGGAGGGGGGGTTGAAACCAGAGAGTCATAAGGAGATTGGATCGATAAGAGATTTTAATGCCCTGCAAATTTCCATTGCTTCCCCAGAGGTGATCAAGGGTTGGTCGTATGGAGAGGTAACCAAGCCAGAAACAATTAATTACCGGACCTTCAAAGCTGAGAAAGATGGGTTGTTTGATGAGCGTATCTTTGGCCCTACTAAAGATTATGAGTGTTACTGTGGGAAGTATAAGAAAGCTCGGTTCAAGGGGATTATCTGTGACAAATGCGGGGTAGAGGTTACAAACAAGAGAGTAAGGCGAGAAAGGATGGGACACATTACTCTTGCCGCTCCTGCAGCCCATGTTTGGTTCTTCCGTGGTGTTCCCTCAATCATCGGAATCCTTTTAGGGATCTCTCCAAGGAACCTGGAGGGAATCGTCTACTTTACCCGTTACCTTGTTACCGATGTTGATCGAGAGAAGAAGAAAGAGGCGATCACAAAGTTTGAAGCGGATATAAACCAACAACTTAAAGAGCTGGGTCAAAAGAAAGAGGAGGATGAAAAGCAACGAGAAAAGGAAAAAACTGTATTAAAAGATAAACTTTCCCAAGGGATGGAGCTTCTCAAGTCGACTAAGAGATTCTCCCTTCTCACCGAGGCGGAATACGAATTAATTGCTCCGTATTTAAAGGAATTTGCTGAGGTGGGGATGGGGGCGGAGGTGCTCCGTCGCACTTTGGCAACCCTTGATCTGGAGAAGATGGTAGCTGATCTTCGCAAGAAAGTAAGGGAAGCAAAGGGTGAAGGACGAATCCGCTTCGCCCGTCGTTTACGTGTAATTGAAAATCTGTATAACGCTGGTATCGCACCCTCATGGATGATCCTTACTCTCCTTCCAGTTATTCCCCCTGATCTTCGTCCAATGGTGCAGTTGGAAGGAGGGCGATTTGCCACATCCGATTTAAATGATCTTTATCGGGCCGTGCTCAATCGCAACAATCGTTTGAAACGGCTCTTGGAACTTGGTGCCCCAGAGATTATCATCCGCAACGAGAAACGGATGCTTCAGGAGGCGGTGGACGCTTTAATTGATTCCTCAAAGACAAGAAGAGGGAAGATAAGCCGAGGTAAAAAACAGCTTCGCTCGTTTGCGGATATGCTTTCCGGAAAGCAGGGACGCTTCCGCCAAAACCTTTTGGGAAAGAGAGTTGATTATTCAGGAAGATCAGTGATCGTCGTTGGTCCTAAACTCAAGATTACTCAAGCAGGGATTCCTCGGGAAATGGCGCTGGAGCTTTTCAAGCCGTTCGTTCTTCGGGAGATCCTTCTTGATGGTTTGGCACCAAATCTTCGAAGTGCCAAAACCTACCTTGAGGAGAGGGGGGAGGGGCTGTGGGACATTCTTGAAAGAGTCGCCAAAGATCATCCAGTTCTTCTTAATCGGGCGCCGTCACTCCACCGTTTATCGATTCTTGGCTTCTATCCCAAATTGATCGGAGGAAGTGCAATTCAGCTTCATCCTGCCGTTTGCGCAGGATTCAATGCTGATTTTGATGGAGATGCAATGGCGGTTCACCTTCCACTTTCGAATCAAGCGATTGAAGAGGTTAAAACCTTGATCCTTTCCTCAAGAAATCTTCTTCGTCCAGCAACAGGGGAGCCCATCGCCTACCCGAATAAAGAGCAGGTGATGGGACTCTTCTACCTAACTCTCATCTCGGCAGATGAGCAGAAACGAGGGGAGGATGAGTTAAAAATCTTTCCTAGTGCAACGGAAGCTCTTCTTGTCTATGAGTTGGGTGGGATCAAATTGAGGGAGAGGATTAAGGTGATGATTTCCGCCAAAGGCGGATCCGCCTCTGGCGGGGAGGGAAAACTTTTGATAACAACCGTTGGGCGGATCCTCTTTAATCAAAAGTTGCCAGAATTTCTCTGTTTCATTAATGAGCCAATTGATGCTTCAAAGGTAAAGGCGATGGTTGCCCAAACACTTAATGAGAGGGGGGAAGAGGAAGCTGCTCGCCTTATCGATGCACTTAAGGATTTGGGATTCGCCTATGCCTCCGACTCTAACATCTCGCTCGCAGTTTTCGATGCGATTATCCCTGCGGAGAAGCCAGCAATCTTAAAGGAGGCGGAGGCAAAAACAGAGGAGATCGAGCGAAACTTCCGCCGTGGGTTAATTACCGATTTTGAGCGAAAAGAACTTGCACGGGTAGTGTGGAGTGAGGCAACCTCAAAGCTTGCGGAGCTTGCGTGGTTAGAGCTTTCTGAAGAAAACCCGATCAAGTTTATGATTACATCCGGTGCAGCAGGAGCGACAAAAGAGCAAGTGAAACAGATCTCAGGAATGAGAGGACACATTGTTGACCCCCTAGGGCGGATTGTGGAGATGCCAATCCGCTCCAATTACCACGAAGGATTAACAGGATTTGAATATTTTGCAGGAGCACGCGGGGCGCGTAAAGGTTTGGTTGATACAGCGCTTCGCACCGCCGGTGCGGGTTACCTCACCAGGCGGTTGGTTGATGTTGCGCAGGATATGATTATTCGAGAAGAGGATTGTGGAACAAAAGATGGAATTCCGATGCTGAAATCAGAGGAAACTTTACTTGCAACTTTCGCAAATCGATTGGTGGGGCGGATTGTGGTTGAGGATGTAAAGGTGGGAAGAAAAGTCTTGGTAAAGAAGGGAGAGATGATCAGTCGGGAGCAGGCAAAGATGATTGAGGAAGCGGGGATTGAGGAAGTGTTGGTGCGCTCACCTTTAACCTGCGAGAGTCTCAATGGAATTTGTGCTGCCTGTTACGGCTTGGATCTGGGGCGCAATCGAATGGTTGAGATGGGAACCCCGGTGGGGATCATTGCTGCGCAATCCATTGGCGAACCGGGGACACAGCTTACACTTAGGACCTTCCATACGGGAGGAATTGTGGGTAAGGATATTACCCAAGGTTTACCAAGGGTGGAGGAGGTCTTTGAAGCACGAACGCCAAAGTTTGAGGCGGTGGTAGCAGAGTTTGACGGGAAGGTTAGTATTACCGAAGAGGAGGAACGACAAAAGATTACGCTTGTTGGGGGAGGAAAGACAGCAAACTACGACGTCCCCGTTGAAAGAGGAATTCTTGTCTCCAATGGGGAGGCGGTTAAAATTGGTCAACCGTTGACTGAAGGATTTCTTGATCCCAAGAAGCTCCTCAAACTTAGAGGAATTCAAGCAACGCAGAAGTATCTGGTGAACGAGGCAAGACAAGTTTACTCAAGCCAGGGAGTTTCTGTTGACGACATTCACCTTGAGGTGATTACTCGGCAGATGTTCAACAAAGTTCGGGTAAAAAGTCCTGGCGGTACTACCTTTATTCCAGGCGAGATCATAACGAAGACGAAATTCTTTGAAGAGAATGAGAAAGTGGGAAAGGCTGGTGGAGCCAAAGCGGCAGCTGAGGTTGTTATTCTAGGGATTACCAAATCTTCCCTTAAGACAGACTCTTTCCTTTCCGCTGCTTCCTTTCAGGAAACAACTCGGATTCTTACCGAAGCGGCTGCCTCAGGGAGTGTTGACAGACTTCTCGGGCTTAAGGAAAATGTAATTATTGGACGGCTTATCCCAACTGGGGAAAGAGCAAGATTAGACAGGAGCCAGGAGTCGGGAGCCAGGAGTAAAAATACTCCTGACTAATGACTAATGTCTAATGACTAAGTTATGCCAACAATTCAACAGTTGATACGAAAAGGAAGAAAAAAAATAACCAAGAAGGATAAAACGCCGGCTCTTTCTGAGGTTTTTTCTTCAATCAAAAGGCGGCGGAAGGAATTTCCCTCACCTTTTAAAAGGGGAGTGATTTTGGCGGTTAAGACAATGACGCCCAAAAAACCAAACTCAGCGCTTCGGAAAGTTGCACGGGTGAGACTTTCCAACGGTCGCGAGGTTACGGTGTACATTCCTGGTGAGGGTCACAATCTGGCCGAGCACGCAATCATTTTGGTTCGCGGAGGGCGTGTCAAGGATCTTGTGGGAGTGCGCTATACAATCGTTCGGGGTGTTTACGATGCGGCAGGGGTTGAGGGGCGAAAGAAAGGAAGGTCCCTTTATGGAACAAGAAAAGGTGGAGTAGTTGCTGCTCCTGCAGCAGGGGCGGTGGGAGGTGCGCGAGAGGTAGCGAGGGAAGCTCCTGCAGGGAAAGAAAGCCAATAGCCTTCATATTATGCCAAGAAGAGGATTAGTTAAAAAAAGACAAATTGAACCCGATCCAATTTATGGTTCAACGGTAGTGGTGAAGCTTGTCAACCAGGTGATGCAATCGGGGGCGAAAGAAACAGCGCAAAAGATCGTTTACAAAGCGCTGGAAAAAGCGGCGAAAGAGCTTAGTGTGGAGCCGATTTCGGTTTTGACTCAATCGATTCTCAACGTCACGCCCAAGCAGGAGGTTCGTCCCCGACGAGTCGGAGGAGCAACTTATCAAATACCAATGCCGGTAAAAGGAGAGCGAGGTCAAACGCTGGCGATTCGTTGGCTTATCCAGTCCGCGCGGGCAAAAGAGGGGAAGCCAATGTTTGAAAAATTAGCAGAGGAGTTCAAAGAAGCTTACAGCAACGAGGGTGGGGCGGTGAAGAAGAAAGAGGATGTCCACCGCATGGCCGAAGCGAACCGTGCTTTTGCTCATTTTAGGTGGTAGGTAGAAGCTCGTTACTCTCCTTGGGTTTCTGGGAATAACTTCTTAAACCGCTCTTCTAAGAGGTTGCGTTTTTCCCGGAACTGCTCGAACTTTGTTTCAAGTTGTTTGCAGCAACCTTGTAGTGTTGACTCTAAAGATCACTCCTGGGGTCTTCCCGGACCTTTCGTTTTCGTTTCTACCGCCTCTTTTACTCTTTTACCTTTGGCCTCAATCTCAGATTTTCTTTGAGCGTTAGAGATTGCTTGTAGAGCTGTTTCGTGACCATTCATTGCTCCTTCCATTGCCTTCAAAACAGCCTCGGCAGCCTTCTCGTTTCCTTTGGCCAAAAGTTTATCGTAAACCCCAGAAAGAACCGCTTGGTGCTTTAATGTGGCTTCTGATACTTTTTCGGCTAACGCTCCTATATCTCTGCCTAAAGCCTTGGCCTTACCCAGGTTCTCCGTTGCCTTGCCGACATATCCCTCATAGCGTCCAACAGCTTTCTCTGTAGCTTTATCCTTGCCTTTGTCAGCTGTACTCTTTGCTTCAGCAAGTTTTTCCTCAGCATAGGAGAATGCTTTCTCTGCCTTGCCCTCAGGAGATCGAGTGAGGAAAAGACCAATATTTTCACCCAGAGTATCTAGGAAATAAAGTGGGTGGTCTGGCGTGAGGCCTGGATTTGGTAAGGTAGATGAAATATCCGCTGTTTCTTGTTCCAAGGTCGTGGTAGTTTCATCGCCCGCCTCCTCCTGGGCTAAAACAAATGATCCAAAGAAAAGTATCGGGAGTAGGAGCGAAAGTAGCAGGATTCTTTTTCGCATTTTTTCACCTCCTCTCAACTAATGACTACTGACTAATGTCTAATGACTAATTCTACTCAATCTTAATCTTCTTTCCGCCCCCAAGCTGTTTCCAGAATCCGTGCCACCTTCTTGGCCAAAGGAGGAGTTTTATCCCCATTAAAATAATTACTGTTGGCCAGAAGATATCCCAAAGCTCGCCCGAGATAAGACCCAGATTCTTAAGCAGAAAAAAGAAGCCGACAACGATTAGGAGACTACCGATAAAAGCCAACTTGCATCACCTCCTCAAAATTTAGTATAAAACAATTGAGCGACGACCCGAAAGGGAAGTCGCTTATTACTTATCCTTTTACTTCCTCATCAAATATTCCAGAACCATTGCCAGGATCTCTCGAGAGCTCAGAGGCCTTCCTGTTAGGTAGCTGCGGAGAGGAAGGCTTTCCTTTTCCTCTTCCCACCCGCAAGATCTATAAAGCCCTCTATATAAGCAGTGATGTCTCCTGCGCGAAGGATTCCACTCAATGGGAGTACTTCCGCACTTGGGGCAGCAGTCATAACTTCTTAAAGGTGGGACCTCTTTTAGAGCTTCTATAATAAGCCGTTCCAAAGTATCCCAATTTGCAGTTAACTCTCTCATCCCAACCTCCTTTGTTCAGGTGTTGGCATCTCCCACCCCCTTCCTCAGTGGGTCTTCGCCGGTTTCGGCAAACCTTCTCAGCTGCTCTTTATTACCCCAGGTTGATAGCTTCAAATGACCGATGTCAAGGGCCGCAGCGCGAAGTTTGACTTCCTCAAGATCAATCATTTTATCCCTCCCTTTCCAAATCCTTTATCCTGCTTTCACACCTACCCAAGCCCACCTAAGCTCCTTAAGCTTCTCTCGGATCATGATAAGAAGTGCCTCGTTCGTCAAAGGCCTTCCCGCTAGAGAGCTGCGAAGGGGGAGAGAGGGCGTCTTTTCCATCCAACCGCAATGGCTTTCAAGACAACGGTGCCGCTTCTGGAGTGGATCGTATTTGACAGAAGTACTGCCACATTGAGGACATTTCTCATAATCTCTCAAGATGATCTCAATCACCACAATCTCCTTTGTTCAAGTGCTGGCACAATTCTAACAAGAGCGTGATAAAATGCAAGTACAGGATTAACTTAATAGAAGGAGGAGAGAGTGGCTATCATAGTTGGAGTAGCTGGGGGGTTATTTTCCTACTATGCTGGATTAGTTGTTATAGTTGCTGTTTTAAGCAGGTTCTTAGGTCAGCCACCAAGAGCCGTACCCCGGAAGATTCTTACTACACCCCGCCAGCTCTTTGCGGCAATTCTCATCGCTGCACCGCTTGAGGAGGTTTGCTTTCGTGGCCCACTTCTTTTAATGGCGATGATTTTTGGAACTAAAAGTTTCTTAACCATTGGGCTCTTGATTGCCGAATCAGTCATTTTTGGAGCTCTTCATCTGACAGCAACAGCGCAATTTTCAGATAGTGGTTGGACGGTTGGAGAGAGACGGGAGATGGCAGCTCTATCAGCGATTATAACCGCCTGGCTGGGGTTGGTTTTAGGGTTGTTAACTCTTTTTTATCTTAATTTGTTACCGGCTATCCTTACACACGCAGCGGTTATCACTGTCGTGTGGTTTCGCAGAAAGTGAAGGCCTAGTTGATAAAGCTAGGCCTTTTTCTTTTATCAGTAGTTGCCGATAACGATTCCTTGGTGGACGGTTTTATCTTCCAATTCGTACCATTGCTCAAGGAAATCTTTGATCTTTACCCGTCGATATCCGGTGCTTTTGGCAGGGTCGGAGAGGATGAATTCATTACGGCTGAAGCCGATGATCACGGCGTAGTGGTCCTCGCCGTACTCGGGGTGAACTGGAAGTTGGCGATCACCGGCGTGCCGGTGCGGCTTTGCAACTATCTTAGGGAAAGCGAGTGTTGTTTAGGGGGTTATTAGTAGAGCTTCTTGATTCCGGTGATATCTCCGATATTGAGATCGCGCTTCTTCGTCTCTCCTTTAATCGCATAGCCGTACATCGTCTCCTCAGCACAGGGATTCACATAAAGATCATTCATTCCGGCCGCATGACCAAACTCGTGGGTAGCGATGTTCTGGTAATCCATAAGGGTGGGATTGGTAGCGGCATCCCCCCAAGTAAAATCTACATCATCAAAAATAACATCATACTCGACTAGCCTACGGTTAGGAAGGGGACCGGAGAAGACGCCCCAGACGACGGTAACCGCAATTACTCCCGGCTTTTCGATTGAACCAAAGTAGATCTCGTTTTTACCATCGGGGGCGGCAGTATCTGCCCCATCCACAACTGCGGAGGTGTTGCGCAGGCCGAAGATCTCAAAGGTGACCTGCCCATCCCAGGTTTCAAGCGAGGTTTCTGTGACAGAGCTAATAAATTCTGCCGAAAGACCATCCGCGTTTGCTTCATCCAAAACATACCCTTCGGTTGTTTTCCAGCGGGCGCCATTTGCAAGAAAGCCGTAGCAGGTGGTTCTGTTCCCCCGCATTTTGGCGTAAGAGAAGCGAGCGTAACCCTTGTGATAACGGACAAAGGCATAGCCTTGGAGCATCAGTCCTTCTTCCTCAGCCGTCCCCAGGTAATAAGTATCGGGTGCGATCTCTTTTGCCCAAGGGGGAAGTCTGAATCCCCGCTTTGTTGAGGCGAAGGCGGTGGAGAAGGTGAAGAGAAGAATAAGCGCAAAGAAGATAGCAATGGCAAGATATCCTTTTCTCATGCTGTCAAAAGCTTAGTATGGTGGGAAGTAAGTTGTCAAGGGATAAGTCCTCTTTATCCAATTGACCCCCTTCTGTTATTCTGATAATATGCGGGAGCACTATGGCGGAAGAAAAGATTTCACAGAAGGCGGGGTTTAAAGTTCCGCTTGAGAAAGTCAGAAACATTGGGATTATTGCCCATATCGATGCTGGCAAGACAACCACAACCGAGCGGGTTCTCTATTACACCGGCCGAACCTACAAGATTGGGGAGGTTCATGAAGGGACAACGGTGATGGATTGGATGGAGCAGGAGCGGGAGCGGGGGGTGACGATCACCGCGGCGGCAACCACCACCTTCTGGCGCGACCATCGGATTAATATCATTGACACCCCCGGACATGTGGATTTCACCGCGGAGGTGGAGCGAAGCTTAAGGGTTCTGGATGGGGCGGTGGTTGTTTTTGACGGGGGGGAGGGGGTTGAGCCCCAATCGGAGAAGGTTTGGCGCCAGGCGGATAAGTACCATATTCCTCGTATCTGCTTCATCAATAAGATGGATAAGATTGGCGCGGATTTTGAAGGATCAGTGAAATCGATCGAAGAAAAGCTTGGAGCAAAGATTGTTGTTCTCACTCTCCCGATTGGGAAGGAGGAGAATTTTTCGGGGGTGGTTGAAGTTTTGGAGGAGAAAGCTTACCGCTTTGAGGGTGAGCATGGAGAAAAAGTAGTCGAGGAGGAGGTTCCCGGGGAGATGAAGGAGCTTCTGGAGAAGAGACGCGCAAAGGCAATTGAGGCAATCGCCGAGGGGAATGAAGCGCTTCTTGAGAAATACGTTCATGGGAGAGAGCTCACTTTGGTAGAGCTTAAAAAAGGACTGCGGAAGCTTGCTGTTTCTGGAGAGATCTTTCCGGTTTTGGCGGGGTCCGCCCTTAAAAACAAAGGGGTCCAAAATCTTCTGGATGCGGTTGTTGATTTTCTTCCCTCTCCTTTGGATGTTCCTCCCGTTGAGGGACTTGATCTTGAGGGGAACAAAGTTACTCGCAAAACCGATCCCAAGGAACCGTTTGCCGCTTTGGCTTTCAAAGTCCAAACTGATCCTTTTGTTGGCCGATTGACTTACTTTCGGGTTTACTCTGGAGATCTTAAGGCCGGTGCCATTGTTCTTAACGCCACCAGAAATAAAAAAGAGCGGCTTAGTCGGATCCTTTTGATGCACGCCAACTCTCGGGAAGATATTACCGAGATTGAAGCGGGGGAGATCGGAGCGGCAGTGGGACTAAAAGAAACTTTTACCGGTGATACCCTCTCTGATGAAAAAGCTCCTATCATCCTTGAAAGTATCGCCTTTCCTGAGCCGGTGATTTCCGTTGCCATTGAGCCCAAAACCAAAATTGATCAGGAGAAGTTGAGTCAAGCGATCCATAAGTTGATGGAGGAGGACCCAACCTTTAAGGTGAAAAGCGACCCGGAGACGGGAGAGACGATCATCTCCGGGATGGGGGAGTTCCACCTTGAGATCAAAGTTGACCGGATGAAGCGGGAGTTTGGGGTTGAGGCGAGTAGTGGGAAACCTCAGGTTGCTTACAAAGAGACGATCGCCACTTCCATCGAGCAGGAAGGGAGGTATATTCGCCAATCTGGGGGGCGGGGGCAGTATGGGCATGTTTTCTTAAGGCTTGAGCCCCTTCCGCACGGTCAGGGTTTTGAGTTTGTGGACGCGATCAAAAGAGGAGCGATCCCCAAAGAGTTCATCCCCCCGGTGGAGAAGGGGGTAAAGGAAACGTTGAGCAAAGGGGTTATTGCTGGTTTTCCTTTAGTTGATCTGCGTGTCACGCTTTTTGATGGCTCTTTCCACGAGGTTGATTCCTCCGATATTGCCTTCCGGATTGCGGGATCGGAAGCAACTCGGGAGGGAGCAAAGCGTGCCAAACCATATCTTCTGGAGCCAATTATGAAAGTTGAAGTGACCGTGCCGGAGCAGTATTTAGGGGAGACGGTTGGGGATCTCTCATCCCGCCGGGCCCAGATTTTAGGGACGGAAGCGCGAGGGAACGCCCAGGTTGTTAAAGCCCTTGCCCCTCTGGAGGAGATGTTTGGCTATGCAACAATCATTCGCTCCTTGACATCGGGAAGAGGAACTTTTAATATGGAGCCGTCTCACTATGAGAAGGTGCCGGAGAACATCGCCCAAACGATCATCTCCGGAGAAAAGAAATGATTTTGGAAGGAGGTGAAAAACTGAGTTAGTTCACAGTTGACAGTTCACGGTTCACAGTTTCTGTAAACTGTAGCGGAGCGTCCTGTGAACTTAAAACTATTTATGGCTAAGGAAAAAGAAAGCAAAAAATTTGAGCGAACCAAGCCCCATTTAAATATCGGAACGATCGGGCACGTTGATCACGGGAAAACGACCCTGACATCCGCGATTACAAAGTATTTGGCGGATAAGGGTTTTGCAAAGTTTATGGCGTTTGAGGAGATCGATAAGGCTCCTGAGGAAAAGGAGCGAGGGTTGACAATTAACATCTCCCATCTGGAATACGAGACGGAGAAGCGCCATTACGCCCACATCGACTGTCCTGGCCACGCGGATTACATCAAGAATATGATCACCGGAGCCGCCCAGATGGATGGAGCAATTTTGGTTGTCTCCGCTCCCGATGGGCCGATGCCGCAAACCAGAGAACATATCCTTCTGGCGCGACAGGTTAACATCCCGGCGATTGTGGTTTTTATCAACAAGATCGATATGGTTGATGATCCTGAGCTCGTTGAACTGGTTGAGGTTGAGATCCGTGACCTTCTTAAAAAGTATGAGTTTCCGGGAGATGAGGTTCCGGTAATCAAGGGTTCCGCTCTTAAAGCACTTGAGGGTGATCCTGAAGCGGTGAAAGCGATTGGGGAGTTGATGAAGGCGGTTGATGAGTATATCCCCACCCCAACCCGCGAGCTTGATAAACCGTTTTTGATGCCAATTGAGGATGTTTTCTCGATCAAAGGACGAGGGACGGTTGTCACCGGAAGAATTGAGCGAGGGTGTATCAAAGTCAATGATGAGGTTGAAGTTGTGGGCCTTCGTGATACCCAAAAGTCGGTTGTCACCGGAGTGGAGATGTTCAAAAAATCCCTTGAGGAAGGACAGGCCGGGGATAACGTTGGTCTTCTTCTTCGCGGGATCGAGCGAGAGCAAGTGGAGCGCGGTCAGGTTATCGCTGCACCAGGGTCAATCAAACCCCATCTGGAGTTTGATGCTGAGGTTTATGTTCTTTCCAAGGAGGAAGGGGGACGACACACCCCATTCTTCTCTGGTTACAAACCTCAGTTTTATATCCGAACAACCGATGTTACCGGTGAGGTAACCTTGTCAAAAGAGGTGGAGATGGTAATGCCGGGGGATAATGTGAAGGTCAACGTGAAGCTGATCCAGCCGGTGGCCCTTGAGGAAGGATTGCGGTTTGCAATCCGCGAGGGTGGTCACACCGTTGGGGCAGGAGTTGTCTCCAAAGTGACGAAGTAATTAAGTTGACAGTTCACAGCTCACAGTTCACGGTTTATTAACTGTATACTGTTGACTGTTAACTAAAGCACTTACTATGCCTAAAGGGAGAATCAGAATTAGGTTGAAGGCTTATGATGCTCGGGTGATCGACAAAAGTGCCGAGAAGATCGTTGACACCGCCGTTCGCACCGGGGCAAAGGTGATCGGACCGATCCCCCTCCCAACCGAGAGGGAGAAGTTCACCGTTATTCGCGCTCCCCACATTGACAAACGCTCCCGCGAAATGTTTGAGATTCTAACCCACAAACGTTTAATTGATATTGAAGAACCCACCGAAAAAACTTTAGAGGAGCTTGGTAACCTCGACCTTCCCGCCGGAGTGGGGATTGAGGTTAAGTGACATCAGAGCCGGAAGCCATGCGCCCGTTCATTAAGCTAAGCATCGTTATCTCGATGCACAACTCCAATGAAGAGGTCCTCGAGATCATTGAGAAGCTTCTTTTTCCCTCTCTTTGCCAAAACGGGGACAAAACCAAAGAGCTTATCCTCTTGGACGATCTCTCACCTTTAAAGAAAAAGACTGATCTTCTGGTAGAGGGATATCGGGATAAGTTAGCCTCCTCCTTCGCCGGCTTTAAATATATCCGGAATAAGAAAAACTTAGGCTTCGCCGGAAGTTACAACAAAGGTATAAAACTGGCAAAAGGAGAACAGATCCTAATCGCCAACAGTGATGTCTATTTCCCCAAAGATTCTATTAACTCCTTGATGGAGGTTTTGAAACAAAATGATAAGTTCGGTGTCGTTGGTCCGGTCACTAACGAGGCTTGTAGTTACCAGAACACTAACCTCTTTCAGCGACTCAGGGATTATTCAAGGGGCGAGATCGGAAGGATAGAGAGGTTTGCGTCGTGGCTGAAAAAAGTTATGGAAGGGCAGTATATAGAAAATCTTCAACTGATTGGGTTCTGCCTTTGTTGCAAAGCAGAAGTTTTTCGTAAGGTAGGTTATTTTGACCCCCGTTTTAAGGCAGGAGGGGCAGAGGATATTGATCTTCTATCCAGAGCAAGGAAATATTACTCAACCGTCCTTGACTGCTCTACCTTTGTTGAGCATGGGGGAACTCAAGGCGCTTCTCTTTCTCTGTTTAGAGGAGGTTCTCTGCGAAGATTGTTTCACTACGCGGTACTTAATCCTCTCAGGTATGCCCGCAAATGGGGCAACTGCTCAATCTTATTCTTTAGTTTAAAAGGATTGCTGCAGTATCTTTTCGATATCGATACTGTTACTTCGATGATCATCAAGGAGGCAAAAACCAAAAAACTTTGGGATGAGTATAAGAGGTTAAAGTGATCCCTTACCGTCAACGACCTCGAAGCCGGCCTGCCAGCTTTATTTTGGAACCAATTCCTCGTCAGTGAGATCTGCAGCACCTTCCATACCTCCTCAATGGTAATACAAGTGAAGAAGAGATCTTCTTTCACAGGTTGGGAATGTAAGCAGAGCTTGTTTTCTCGCAAGCTCAAAAATAAGCCGGCTCAACCACACCCTTATGAGAAGTTCTAATAGCGTCCGCGATGAAAATCTTTACCCTGTATCGTTCTGCTAGAGGCGGAAATCCTTGTCTAATTTTTGTTTTCTCTTGTTGATTTTTTTCATATCACTTTCACTTATAACAATCTTACAAAACTCTGCGTTCCCCAGGGATTTATGTTTTTCCCTTTTTCCCAATGCGTGCAAAACAATCTTCTGGATAACGGTAGCAATTGTACTGTGGGTAACGACTATGATTGTTTGTCCCTTGTGCTTTTCCCAAACATCACTTAGAAACTCGTAAAGCCTTCTCAAAAGCTCTAACTGATTTTCACCGCCCCTACCTAATCTATACAGATAGTTGCCTTTAGCAACTTCCTCTAAAAAATGAGTCATTTCTTTCGATGTTAAGTCGCTTGAAGCTGTCCCGTTTAGATCACCCCAGTACAACTCCTTAACCCTCTCGCTGATAAGCACATTGTGAAGACCAAACCCTAACGTTTCGGCGATGATCACAGCTGTTTTTTTGGTCCTAAGGAAAGGCGAAGAATAGATAGCTGCAACTCCGCGTTTTAGGTCTAGGTCACGAAGGGTTTTGGCAAGTTTCCTTGCCTGCTTAATCCCTTTGGCGGTTAGGGGTCCACCAGGCGCTCTTGTATCGAGAGCGCCATTAGTGTTTGCTTTGCTCTCTGCGTGTCTAACAATGAATATTTGAAGATCGTTAGATACAGACATGGCTACTTAACATTAACATTTGCCACCCGCAGATACCCCTCCAAAAGGTTCTAACAGTGTCCGTTATGGCCTGCCATGAAGTTAAGCTTCCTGCAAGCGCTATCCTGTGTACATAGGAAGGCTTCAGGAGCGCATACTTTATGGCCTGCCAACTCCAGAAAGTACGATTTTAGAGGATTTTTCATTTGTGGTAAGTTTGAGATATGAGCAAGTTGAAAGCTGTAATTATCCCAGGAAATGAAAATACTGATATCTCGGAGAACTGGTTTCCTTATGTAAAGAAAGAACTTCAAAAACACGGCTTTTCTGTGTCGGCCTACAACATGCCCGACCCTAAGTTGGCGAGAAAGAAGTTTTGGCTTCCTTTTATCATCAATGAACTTAAGGCAGATAAGAATACTGTGGCAATTGGGCATTCTTCAGGTGCAGTAGCGATTTTGAGGCTGCTTGAAACCAATAAGTTATTGGGTGCCGTCATAGTTGGTGCTTGTTATACCGATCTCGGCGATGAGATGGAGAAAAAGAGCGGTTATTATGATGACCCGTGGCGATGGAAAAAAATCAAAGAGAACACTGGTTGGATTGTTCAATTTGCTTCCCAGGGTGACCCTTATATTCCTATTACCGAACCCCGTTACATTCATGAAAAACTCAATTGTGAATACCATGAATACACCGATCAGGGACACTTTGATGCAGATGTTGGGAAAAAAGAATTCCCCGAATTAGTCGAGGTGATTTTAAGAAAGACTAAAAAGTCTAAAAACTAGTTCTAACTTCGTCCACGATGGCCTACCCGCCTCTGCTGACGCGGGTCGGACCCCTCGAAACTTGCCTGCCGGCGGGAATCCCTCCAGAGGCTTTAGGATTAAGAGGGGTTATCCTACCGCCAGTTGGCGGTTGAGCTCGTCTAGTAATCTAGGTTTCAAGTCTCCTATAATTTGGTGTTGATCTCTGGGCAAAAAGGTTTCTAACTCACTCTTAAAATCGATATCAGTCTTCTCTACTAAATCCCGAGTCCTAAGGAGCCTTTCTTTCTGCTTCATCTCTATTAATCGCTTTCTGAGCATGAAGTAAAGGTCATAAAAGTCTCTCGGTTTTCCTCTTTCAAACAAAGCATCAACCTTCTCTTCAACTAAGAGCCTCTTTGGGAGATGATACAAGTTGTAGGGGGGAACAAAGTCGCTCGCGATGGTTTCGATCTCACCTTTAATTGGGCGTTCATTTCTTTGAGAGACGTTAATTGAGACGCTTACCTGCAGTCCATGAAGGGTAAAGGAGGCATCACCGTAGTATCCCTCGGTAGTCGGACCGGGCTTAGGACCCAGTTCCACTTTAATGCCTGCTTGCTCAATAAAGGCTAAAGTGTCTTGGAACCTATCCTCGATGAATCTCTCAAAGGCATGGGATTCAATGTTAAAGCTGGAAAAGTCTAGGTCCTCAGAAAAGCGAGGACTACCGTAGATAATTCGCAGAGCTGTTCCTCCTTTAAACAGAATATTTTCTGCTCCCTTGAGCTTATAAAGATGAGAAAGGAAAAGGTGTTGGAAATATTCCCTAACGACATTAACTTGGGGGACTTGATATTTGGTAGTTAGTTCTTCGATCTCCTCTTGGGTAATCATTAGAGATATTCCTCAAGGAGGGCAGTTAACCTATTATCGTCAAACAACTCAGCATATCTCAAGGCCTTGGATCTATCAATTCTTTCTTTCTTTAGTCGCTCAAATATCCTTGCGAGCACAACTGGAAGACTTTCTCCACTTAGAATTCCAAGGTAAAGATGATCTACAAGTGCTTTCTCCGGATCAGCCATGAGAACCGTAACCCTTCGATAGGGAATTGTTTTATACCCAGTAAATGCCTTCTCCTTGATGTGGTGGTATGAGAACACATGTTCCGATACTTTAAAAACCTTTGTCTTCCTGGTAGTTACAGAGGTTATTGTATAGACCGTTTCAGGTTTAACCCCATGAAAAGAAAGGGCAAACTCCAACGAAATGTAGGACGGCTCATAAAGTTTGTTGGCAAGGTACAGATCAGGTGCGGGCTGATCCGCCAAGGTGTAGAGACCAGGTTTAACTTTCACGAGTTCACTTTTTTTTGTGTGCCTGTAAAGGAAGTCTGAAGTAGCGGTGCGCGTAGCTCCGAAACTTCTCTCTAGATCTAGAGGGGTAAATACTAGGAGGTGTTTTCCTCTAACCCACCTCTCGAACTCTGGCCAGCTTAACCTAACCTTTCCTTGTTTGTCTGGTTCATTTCTTTTTTTCGTCATTTTTCTAGAAAAGGGGAAATGATACAGTAAGATTACTAAGGAAGAACATCAAAAGTCAAATTAGGCTAAACAACTAAACTCTACTTCTGGTACATCACCTGTCCCGACTGTGCTAAGGCTTACAGGAAGAATTACACTGTCCTCGTAGCTGAGGTGTAAGGCCCACGCCTCAGAAGCTTGCCTGCCGTAGGTGGGACCTTGAAACCTGCAAATTTTCTTTCCAATCATTTACCCCGTATACGACGCTCTGCGAGATCTGGACGTAGTCAAGATGAGCCGGAAGGAGTTGTACAGGGCTAATAACTAATCACTAAAGTAGGCGGGGAATCCCTCCAGAAGTTTTAGCTTCGATTTGCCTCTCCTGAGAAACTGCTGTAAAATTTAAGAGGAGGTGAGGAGCTAGGTGCAAAAAGAATCAATCTGGCGCAAGCCTATTACACTGAGGGGGTTAGGCATAGATAAGCTATTACAGACGTTCCGAAATATCTTTCAACGTATCGCGGCGTCAATCCGATCGAAAGTTGTCGTCAGTACGACTACGGTTGGATTACTTTTACTAAGTTTGCTTTTATTCGCGTTCATATATTTTATGTTTTCTACACCAGCGGAGAGGTTAGAACTTCGAGGAAAACCTGGGGAGATTTACACAGGGCTTAGGAGTTTCTTGCATGGTAAGGAGTGTGTTGAGTATGAGATGAGAACCACGCCTTGTACGACCGAACACTATATTATAGGGCTACCATCGCCTTGTGGTCCCACTTTGGGTAGGTGTATGAAGTGTATTGAGCATATTTTATGGTTTAGGTGGAGTGTTCCTGAGGGGAGAGGGTGTTATTAGCTCTAAAATCCCGGAAAGTTTGAAATGAAAACCACCCCCGCTCCGCGTAAAGCTTCGGGAGGGCGCTGCCAAAACCCACCATCCTCTCCTGTGCGTTAGGAACACTTCTATAGAAGTGTCCCATGTCCCCGTGGGTCTAGAATGAAGAAAATTCGACCAAAACCGCCGTCGGCGCTCTTTAGACAACCTTCCCGTTCGCCGGTGCTCCCGTCCTCCTGTGCTTTAATCTCCACCTTGATCTTTCTTAATCTTTTCAATTCTGCCTGTCGGCAGACAGGCTTTAGGTTTTAATCTTTGATGTTTTTAAG